>Ga0209055_1000004_pt1 | contig 147597 bp, 140 predicted proteins | sample GraSoiAngelo_110_FD_185875 | JGI IMG/M metagenome (GOLD analysis project Ga0209055, IMG submission 185875) | Grasslands soil microbial communities from the Angelo Coastal Reserve, California, USA - 14_0903_12_30cm (SPAdes) (version 2) | ecosystem: Environmental > Terrestrial > Soil >... | reverse complement strand
GCCAGTCGACGTCGATGGTCAGGTCCTGGGCCGTGCCGGTCGCGAACGCGTAGAGCGGATCCGATCCCGACAGGTACGTCCCGCCGAGCACGACCTCCTTCTGCTGCACCGGCGCCGGTCCCCCCAGCACCCGGATCTTGGAGCCGGCGCCGGACGTGTTGGGTGCCCGCCCGCGGAGCCGCACGGCCACTCGAGGGGCGCTCGCGAGGTTCTGGAACACCGCGGCGGGCCCGTCCAGGCGGTTGACGACCAAGTCCAGCGCCCCATCCCCGTCCAGGTCCGCGGTCGCCATACCGTGCGAGATGGCATCCTCGCCGGCAAAGCCCCACCTGGCGCCGGCATCGCTGAATGTGAGGTCCCCGTTGTTGCGAAAGGCCACGTTCTTCGTGGCCAGCTTCGGGAACAACGCGAGCTCGCGACGCCACTCGAGCCCGGTGAACGTGGCCCGAATACGCTCCCACGTATCCGCGTCCATCACGTCCCACAGGTGGCCCGTGGTGGCCAGAACGTCCTCGTACCCGTCCAGGTCGACGTCGAGGAACAGGGCGTCCCACGACCAGTCGGATGCCTCGATCCCTGCGTAGCCGGCGATCTGCGCGAACGTCCCGTCCCCTCGGTTCCACAGCAACGTGTTGCGCTGCCACTGGGGGCGGTCGTCGATCTGTCCGACCAGCTTGGGCAACGGCGTGTGGGTGGGGACTTGGGTCTTGCGGCGCGGCCCGCGACCGAGCATATCGACCACCAAGATATCCACGTTGCCGTCTCGATCCACGTCCGAGAAATCGACCGCCATCGAGGAATTGCTGGTGTTGCGGACCGCGAGGCGCGGCACAGCACGAAACGTCCCCGTGCCGTCGTTGAGCCAGAACATGTCCGGGTCCTCGAAGTCGTCGCACACGTACAGATCGGGCGCGCCATCGCCGTCGATGTCGGTGAACTTGGCCGATAGCCCGAAGTACTCCGGCGCGGCGATCAGCGGCTTGCCGGCCTCGTCGCGGAAGCGGCCCGAGGTCCACGGGACGAGGGTGAAGCGCCCGGTGCCGTCGTTCAGATAGAAGGCGTCCGGGTCGGCGCGTTGCTGCATCGACACGAGATTGTATTCGGGACGGTCGACCACTCGATAGTCTTTCCGGAACTTGGGGACGACCTCGAAGCGATGCGGGCCGACCTCGCGGACCACCTGATTGAAGGAGCGCTCCTGCGGCGGATAGATGTCCATCGCGGACCGCGTCTTGTAGTTGGCGACGTACAGGTCGAGGTGGCCGTCGCCGTCCACATCGGTCAGCGTCATGGTCATGCTGCCGCTGGGGGCGCCGAGCCCGGCCTGGACGGTGCGTTCGGTGAACACGCCGTGGCCGTCGTTGAGGAACAACGCCACTCCCCCGCCGAGCGTGCTGACCAGGAGGTCCAGGTCGCCGTCGCCGTCGACGTCGGCGAAGACAGCGCCGGTCGAGTGGCGGCCGGTCATCGCGACGCCCGCCGAGGCCGTGATGTCTTCGAAGCGCCAATCGCCCAGGTTGCGGTACAGCGCATTCGAGCCCTGGTTGCTGGTGAGGTAGATGTCGGGGCGGCCGTCTCCATCCACGTCCCCCAGCGCCACGCCGCCGCCCTGCGCCAGGTGGCGGTTCCAGAGGGCGCTGTCGAGCGTGATGGTGTTGGTGAATCCAATGCCGGTGCGGGACGGGAGCAGCTCGGCGAAGCCGGGCCCGCCCCGGGTCGATACGCTCAGCGGGCGCCAGCGGTAGCCGGGCTCAGCTTGCCATTGAGGGCCGCGCGCCGCCTGGCGGCAGGCGCCAGTGGCGATCAGCGCCAGGCCGCAAATGAACAGGCGCGTCGGGAAACGACGCGCCTGTCGAAAAGGGAACGCCCGCAGGCTATCTCACAAGCTTCACGGCTTCACCTTCATTGAACCCGTCCCACTGACGCCTGCGACCGTGGCGGTGATCGTCACCGTACCGGCGGCGATGCCCTTTATCACGCCGTTTCTGCCCGTTGCAACGCCCACGCTGTCGGCGTTGGTCACTTTCGCCACCAAAGGGTCGCTGCTCGTCCAGGTGGTTCTCTTCTGCACAAGGGTGTCCCCGGTCGCGTCTATGGGCCACGCTTTGAGCGTCACCGAGCTCCCCACGTTCACACTGTCTGGAGAAGGGCTCACGCTCACTGAGGCCAGGGATACCGTCGTTACCGCGATATCCGAGGTACCGCTCTTGCCCTCGATCGCGGCCGTGATCGTCGTCGACCCTGGCGCCACAGCCGTTACCAAGCCGGACTGGGCCACCGTCCCCACGCTGGGGGCGCTGCTCGTCCAGTCCACCGTCTGACCCGTCTGGATGACAGACAGCACGTTGCCGGCGGCGTCTTTCAGCACGGCCGCGACCTGGAACGGATTCAGGACCCATGTCGTATCAGCGCTCACGTGCAAACGATACGCTGTCGGCACCATCGTCACCGAGGCGACGACTGGTGGTGTTGCAGTCGTGTTGTCATTGCTACACGCAGCGAAAATCGCCGTAGCAGCGACCACCCCAACAAGTACCCGCTTCATGCATTGCTCCCTTCAGTTGTTGTGTCGGGCTCCCGTCGTCCCCCCCCGCAGCGATACATCGCCCGGGGGGGACGCGCTGGTCCACAGGAACCTCCCGCTGCCGCGCTATTGCAGGCTCCTCAGCAGCCGGCTCGCGCGCATGGAAGCTTGCCGCCCCTGATACATCTGCGTCCAGATCTGCGGCGCCCTCTGCATCAGGACTGCGGCGCTCGACCCCGGAGCGGCCGCGCTGCTGTTGGGTGGGCTGCTGCCGCCCCACGTGTAACACGTGCCGCTACAAAGCTTCAGCACGCCGAGCTCCTGCGCGGGTACCGGCATCTCGTGCGGCGTCAACGGCTCGAGGTTGTCGATCCTCCGCTGGTTATAGAAGGGAGCAATGTTCGAACCAATCAGCTCGACGTCCTGCTCATACTGGAGCTCCTGCAACAGATTGGGGTCCCCCGCCGTGGCGGCCGGGAGGCCACCGCGACCGACGCGAGTGTGATTGATGAGCGTGGCCGCGAGGGCGAGGTTGGCGGGTCCCCGAATCAGGGCTTCCGCCCAAATCAGATCGTTCTCCGCCGCGAGCACCATCGGGGCGTCTCCTGCCCCCGTGCTTGCGCCCTGAGGATTGTCGCCGCACGTGGTCAGGCTGTCGTACCGGACCTGTCCCACGGCACTCTGGTGCCAGGCGCCACGCGTCTTGTTTCCAAACTCCTTCGTGTGGGTCCAGACGAAGTCTGATCCGCCCGTACAGCCGACCGGCTTCTTGCAGTTCGTGTCCGGATAGGCCCGCAGGATGAGTGTGTCGTACGCCACCGGCTCGCGGGAGGTCCCGTCCCCCAACCGCTTGTCGGGCGAGCTGGGATTGTGATTGAGGCTGACATCCCAGGGATCCGGTTGGCTGGCGGGATCCATCATGTGGGCGACGCGGGTATGCACCCGCATCGTGGTCATGTCGTTGCTCCAGACCTTGAGGAAGTCGCACCACGACGTGCAGGCATCCTGGTGGAAGGTCAGGTTGAACGGCGACGCCCCGGAGCTGATCCCCTTGGATGCGTAGCCGGCCACGCGAGCCCAGTCTACCGTCGCGTTTTCGGCAGCATTGCGGGGGAAATACGCCAGCAGCCGCGCCGCCATCGTGTTCGCGATCTGCGCGACGCTGACGTTCGTGTACTCGACCGCGGGCCCACCGAACCAATCCCCGCCCGGAACGAGGAAGCTGTCGGCGGCCGCCAGGGTGATCGCTTCGTCGAACTTCGCGAGCGCGGCATCCCGGACTTGGGTCCGGTTGGAGAGCGTGAGCGAATTGAGATCGGTGTTGTAATCGACGATGAACCCCTGGTCATAGTTCAAGGCAATACCGCTCAGCGCCAACGCTTGCGTGAGGACCGACATCGTCTCCACCATGTGCGCGCCGGGCACGTCTAGGCCAATCGTCCGGATCGCGGTCAATGCATCGTTGGCCGACGACAGAGACGCATAGTACCCGTACCACATGGCCTCGATCTGGGTCCGCTCCGCCGCCGCAAGACTGTTCGCCCACGCCGCTCGCGGGTACGCCGGGCCCTCGGTCAGGTTGCCACAGGTCCCCGCGGGATACCCGCCCGCCGCCCAGTCGGTGGTACATCCGGTATAGTAGCGGATGTGGTAGTTGTTCCACATCGCCACGTGGCTCCGCGCCATGACCGACATGGTCAAGGCCGGATACTGATCCTCCCCGAAGCCACCTTGCGAGGTGAGATACCACGTCTGGAACGCGCCCTGCGCGATGCTGGGAATGCTGTTCGCGTCCCCGAGCGCGCGCCGGCGGTCCGGATCGTTCGGGTTCGCAATATTGAGCGTGTCACACGCCCCCACGAAGACCAAGGCAACGAGGCCCACGATCTCCGGGATTCGCTTGCTGATACGCATAGCAGTAGTCTCCTCAGAGTTCGGTTCGCGGGTCAGAAGTTGATCTCCATGAAGCCGGTAAACGTCCGGAAGTTGGGATACGAGAATCCGTCAAACCGGAACGAGTACGGGTCGCCCGACAGCCCGGCCACCTCGGGATCGTATCCGGAGTACTTGGTGAAGGTAAAGAGATTGCGCCCGATCACGCCGATCCGCAGGCTGTTGACGCCCCAGCCAAGCTTCTCGAGCGTGCCGTGGCCGATGGTGTAACTGACGTTCAACTCCTTGATCTTCACGTACGTGCCCGATTCGACGAAGTAGTCGATGGGGTTGATGCCGTTGTACAGGCCCTGGTAGTAGGCAATCGGCTTCTTGCCGGTGCTGTAGGGGCAATGCGGGTCGAGATTGCCGGCGCAATTCACCTCCGCCCTGTTTGTCTGGTCGTACAGGCGGTCGCGATACTCGAAGAACGGCCATTGCCGCGTGCCGTTGTAGATGCTCCCGCCCTGCACCCAGTCCACCAGCACGTAGGCGGTGAAACTCTTGAACCGCACGTTCGACGTGAAGCTCGCGTTGAAGTCGGGGTTGACGTCCCCGATCTTGACGCTCGGGCTCCCGCTCTTGTCCACGTACGTGAGGAATTTCTCGTTCGCGGTGTGGTAGCCGCTCTTCCGCACCACGTAGCCGTCCTCGTTGACAATCAGGCTGTCCGGACACCAGGTCCCGGGACACGCCGGCGACTTGCTGGGATCGTCGTACAGCTCGTTGATGCTGCGGACGATCCTGGTCCCGTACATAACCCCGAACGTCTCACCCGGGGCGATCTTGAAAATCTGCGTGACGTCTGTGCTGCCGGCGTAGCTCGGCCCCGTCAGGAACGGCGCCGGGTTGAGCGAGGTGATATATTGGCGCGTCCGGTCGGCCGCCACGTTGAACTGCCATGACAGCTCCGGGCGGTCCGCGAGAATCACCCGCAACGACAGCTCGTGGGTCTTCCCGAGCAGCGACGCCGCGTTCTGCCACTGGTATCGGTAGCCGGCGGCGGCCGAGAGGGGCACCAGGATGATCTGGTCGGTGGTGTTCTTCCGGGAGTAAGAGTAGTCGAGCGAGAAGCGCGACAAGAAGTCGACGTTCGCTCCAAGCTCCAGCTCGCCCGAGTGGGCCGGTTTGAGCGCGGTGTTACCGAGCGTGACCTTGGTGAGCTTGCCTCCCACGTTGGCGAACGTCTCATACTGCGCCGAGAAGCTGGGACGCAGCCCCGCGGTCCCGTAGGACGCCCGCAGCTTGAACTCGTCGATCCCGTTGATGTGGAAGTCTTGCGAGAGACGGTACGCCCCCGACGCCCGGTAGTACGTCTGCCACCGGCTCTCCGGGCCGAACAGCGATGACCCGTCCCACCGCACCAGGCCGTCCAGAATGTAGCGATCATTGATGTCGAAGTTCGAGACGACGTAGTAGTTCTTGTTGCGGATCGTGAGATTGTGGGAAAAGGGCGCTAGCGTACTGAAATCGACCGCGTTGAACTCGGGTGTGGCCACGACCGTAAACGCCTTCCCCGTATCACCCAAGCTCCGCGCCGTCTGATCTTCGTAGATATACGCGGCCTTAGTGGTGTTGCGAATCCGCACGCCGCCCAAGTTCAAGTTCCGCGTGCTCGTGAGTGTGACGCCGGTGTTGAAGGTCCGGCCGCCGCTGTCGATCTTCACCAGCTGGCCCGTCGTCGGGGCGCCGGACGAGTTCAAGAAATTCTTGGGCGTCTCGTCCGTGAAATTCGACGATTCCTCGTCGTAGTTGTAGTTGCCTTCGAGCGACAGCCAGTCGAAGATCCGGTAGGTCGCCTTGGCATACCCCGTGATCCGCGTGCGATCGGTGGTCAGGTGCTCGTTCGCCAGCGTGTACAAGGGGTTGGCGGCGTTGGGCAATTGGTGCGGGATCACCGCCGCGTACGGCGTGCCGTCCGGGTTCGGGGCGAACAGGTTGATGTACGGCTCGATGAACGTCACCGCGAAGAACGGCGCCCCCGGGCCCTCGGCGACCTTGTTGTTGGTCGACTTGCCGAAGAAGCCGCCCACCGACAGGTCCATCCTCGGCGTCAACTGCTGATCCACGTTCAACCGGAAGTTCTGCCGGTTGTACCCGTTGAGGATCCTGAGGACGCCGTCCTGCTTCGTGTTCTCGAACGACACGTTGTAATTCGTGTTGGCGCGCCGTTGTCCGATCGAGATGTAGTTGGTGTAGAACGCGCCGTGCGTCAACAGCGCCGTCTGCGCGTCGTATACCGGCCGGTTGTAGGCCGTGTAGGGCACGTCGGCGATCCCGCTAGGCTTGATGCTCGGCAGGTCGAGGGGACCGATAAAATCGCCGTTCGCGGCGATGAAATCCCCGTTATGGACCACGTTGCCGGCCCCGTCGGTGTACGTCCCGATCGTGTCGACCAGGTACGGGTGCGCCAGCGAAACCGGGATCGTCTTCGGGCGGACCGACTGGCCGTACTCGTTCCGGACCGTCACGGCGAGCCGGCCGTCCGCGAGCTTGTCACCGCGCTTCGTGAAGATCTGGATCACGCCGTTCGCGGCATCGGAGCCATACAGCGACGACGCCGCGGCTCCCTTCACGAGCTCTACGCGATCGATGTCCTGCGAGTTGATGTCGGCGAGCCCGTGCCGCGTGATGGTGCCATCGACGATGATCAGCGGACCCGACACATTGGTGGATGGGCAGGGTTGGCTGGTGCAGGCCGACTTACTGGTGAGCGCGGTCGCGGAGCGCAGGCGGATGACCGGCTCGCCGCCAGGCGCGCCGCTCGCGTCGATCAGCCGTACCCCGGCCACCTTACCTTCGAGTGACCCTAGGGCCGACACCGCCGGCGCCTCCTGCAGCTGGGAGCGGTCCACTTGGCTCACGGCGAACGGGACCTTCTTGAGCTCGGTCCCTCCCGCCGTACCGGTCACGACGACCACATCGAGGGTCATCGGATCGAACTTGAGCTCGAAGTCCTGCGTCTGCGTGCCCGGCGTGAGCGTGATCTGCTTCGTGCCGGCTTGGTATCCGATGTAGCGCGCACGCAGCGTCACGGTCTGTCCCTTGGCTTTATCTGCCGGGACGGTGAGGGTGTAAGTGCCGGATTGGGCGGTCCCGGCGGAGATGCCGAGCCCCTCGACGAGGACGGTAGCGCCCCCGAGAGCTTCGCCTCCCCTGCCCGTGACCTTCCCGGTGATCACCGCGGATTGCGCCTGTGCGTCGCCCGACACGGCGCTCAGCAACGCGAGCAGCGCGCCGGCACACACGGCTAGGCCGAACGTACGATGCATCATGATGGTTCCCTCCCATCTGGGAAATGAACACCAATCCCCCGCTCGAATCCCTAACGGCTCGAGCTTGGGGCATGCGAGTCTATACTGCATCCCCCCCGGGAAGTCCGCAATACCACTCCCGGGGCGGGCTTTCGGGCCCCGGAATGCGGCGTTACCTTAGCGGTAAGCTCAGCAAGCCCAAGCCTATGGCCACGAATCACCCCCCGCTCCCTCGGTCCCGGGCGGCCCTCCCGCTCGGCTTCCCCTACTTGTGCCTCGGCTACCTGTGGCTCAGCGTCGCTCCGGCGGCGGCCACCCCCGGGCTGGGACAAGCGGCGGCGGCGCCACACACCGACTCCAGTGCCATCATCGGCGAGCTCGAAGCCCAGGACACGCACGAGCCCATCACGCGGGCCCAGGTCTATCTCGCCGGTACGGCGTTCGCCACGACCACCGACTCAGTCGGACGGTTTGCCTTCACCGATCTGGACGCCGGGGTTTTCATGATCGAGATCCGCGCGGTCGGGTTTGCCCCCGGCACGTGGCGCGCGCCTCTCAAGCCGCATCAGGTGCTGACGCACCACTTCGAACTGGAACGCCTTCCCTACGAGCTCCCCGAGGTCGTGGTCAAAGGGAAGGGGCCCCTGTCCGTACGCCGCTTCGCGGACTTCGAGCGGCGGCGCCAGTCGGGCATGGGAGCGTTCCTGACCCAGGAGCGCATCGAGCGCGCCAACACCGCCTCGTTGGTGGACGTCCTCGCCACGGTGCGCGGCGTCAAGCAGGTGTGCATTTCGAACGAATGCGTCGCCAAGATGGTCCGGTCGCCACCGGGGTGCTACCCGCAGTATTACCTCGACGGCAACGAGTCGTCCTCCTACTTCGCACGGCTCACGCCGCCGCAGGACGTCAAGGGCGTCGAGATTTATCGTGGTTCGTCCGAGACGCCGGGCGAGTTTCAAGGGAGCAACTCCGGCTGCGGCGTCATCGCCATCTGGACCAAGTCGGCCCCCTAACGCCACGCGGGGTGAAACCCGCCGGCTTCGCGCGACACACCCGGCTGCTGCTCGTCGGGCTGCTCGCGCTCGTTGCCTGCCAGACGACCGGCCGCGAACGCCAGTCACCGGGCGCGCCCGCGTGGCTGCTCGAGCGTGCCCGCCAAGAACGCGAGCTGGCCGCCCGCTCGAGTGTCGTGCACGACTTTGGCTTCACTGACGGGCGAGCGGCCAGCGGCATCAGCTTCGAGAACCACGTGGTGGACGACGCGGGCAAGGCGTACAAGAAGGTCCACTATGATCACGGGACGGGACTGTGCGCGGCGGACGTCGATGGCGACGGGCTCCCCGACCTGTACTTCGTCACGCAGCTCGGGACCAACGAGCTGTGGAAGAACCTCGGGGGTGGTCGGTTCGCGAACATCACGGATGAGGCGGGCCTCACGATGCACGACGCCGTCGCCGTGGGTTGCGCGTTCGCCGACATCGACAACGACGGCGATCCCGATCTGTTCGTAACCACAGTGCGGCACGGCAACCGCCTGTTCGAGAACCTGGGCGGCGGGAAATTCCGCGACATCACCGCGCAGGCGGGCGTGGGGTACGTCGGCCACTCATCGGGCGCGGTGTTCTTCGACTACGATGGCGACGGGCTGCTCGACCTCTTCGTGACGAACGTGGGCGTCTACACCAGCAACACCAAGGGACCGGGAGGCTATTACGTCGGCCTGCCCGACGCGTTCCACGGTCACACGCATCCCGAGCGCGCCGAGACGAGCATCCTCTACCACAACCTGGGGGGCAACCGGTTCGAGGACGTCACGCGCCGGGTGGGGCTCCTCGACTCGAGCTGGAGCGGCGACGCGACGGTCATCGACGTGAACGACGACGGTTGGCCCGACCTCTACGTCCTCGACATGCAGGGCGAGAATCATCTGTGGCGCAACGCGGCCGGCAAACGATTTCACGACGCGACACGGCAGTACTTCCCCAAGACGCCCTGGGGCGCGATGGGCGTGAAGGCGTTCGACTTCGACGGAGACGGGCGCCTCGACCTTCTGGTCACCGACATGCATTCGGACATGTGGGTCAACATCCCGCCGGGCGACTGGGCGGCGGAGGCCCGCAAGGCCGACACCCTCCCGGCACCCGTGGATTTCTTTCCGACGGGCAAGAGCCGGTTCATCTTCGGGAACGCCCTGTTCGCCAACCAGGGGGGCGGGAGGTTTGCCGAAGTCTCCGATTCAGTCGGCGTGGAGACGTACTGGCCCTGGGGACCGAGCGTGGACGACCTCAACGCCGACGGCTGGGACGACATCTTCATCACCGCGGGCATGAACTTCCCGCATCGCTACGGGATCAACTCCGTACTCCTGAACGAAGGCGGGCGGCATTTCCTTCCTAGCGAATTTCTGCTCGGCGTCGAGCCGCGCCCCAACGGCGTCACGGATCAGGTCTGGTTCACCCTCGACTGCAACGGAGCGGACCGCGGGCAGTTCTTCTGCGCCGCGTGCAAGGAGCCCGGCGGGGTCGAAGCGGGGTGTCGGTTTGACGCCGCTGGGAAGCTGACGATGATGGCCGCACGCGCCAGCCGCTCCGCGGTCCTGCTCGACCTGGACGGGGACGGCGACTTGGACATCGTCACCAACGAGTTCAACGCGGGGCCGCAAGTGCTTCTCAGCGACCTCGCCCAGCGACACGCCGTCCACTTCCTCAAGATCCGGTTACGCGGGACGCGGTCGAACCGCGAAGGGCTGGGCGCGCAGGTCACCGTGGTGCTGCCGGACGGCCGACGCATCCTCAAAGTCATGGATGGCAAGTCGGGTTACCTCTCCCAAAGCGACTTGCCCCTCTATTTCGGCCTCGGAGCGGCGGATCACGCGGCCTCGGTCGAGGTGCGCTGGCCATCGGGAACTCGTCAGACGCTCGGTGGGCCGATCCCCAGCGGAGGAACGGTAGAGATCGTCGAGCCGTAGCGGTTCGCTACGGCGCGCCGACAGCGCGAGACGCTTCAGCGAGCCCGGGAAGGCCCGGGTCGGCGCGATGCCAGATCTCCCGCACCTCGCGGTACGCCTGGGCAGCGGTCGCGCGGTCCCCGGCCGCCGCTGCGGCGCGGCCCAAGCCCAGGAGCGACAACGCGCGTCTCGGCGCGAGCGCAAGGGCGCGTGCGAACTCACGCTGCGCCTCCGCCGCACGCCCAGCCTCGAGCAGCGTCTCACCAAACAACTCATGCGCCGGCTTCACGTCGGGCGGCGGCCCGAACTCGGCCGGCATCCGGTCCTCGAGGACCGCGGCCTCGCGCATGAGACGCACCGCCTCGTCGGTCGCGCCGCCCGCCTGCCGCAACAATGCCTGCAGCTCCAACTGAACGATGTCCGGGACCTCGTCTCGTTCGTGGCCCGGCGCCGGCGGAGCCCGGTTGCCGTTCAGGGTCACGAGGTCGGCGAGGGCGCGCTCGGCCCCTGCCCGCTCGCCGCGCCTCAGCGCACTGAGCCCGATGGTGAACAGGTCTACCGCCGCATCGCGCGCACGTACAGCAGTCAGGTCGATGTCCCACCGCAGGCACGGACAGTCCCATCGCTCGCTGTTCACGATGTATTCTGCGCGCATCTGCGCGAGCACGGCGCGCCCGCGCATGCCTTTTTCCGCGTTGCGGCGCATCAGCTCGAGGTGGCGCTGGGCGGTGTCGTATCGGCCCTGCTGCAGATATCCGTAGCCCAGCCATTGGGTGTAGTGATTGGGAGCCCAGTTTGCCGGGTCACGCCCGGAGGCGAGCTCGTTCTGCGACACGACCTCATCCCACATGCCGAGCGCCAGGAAGATGTGCGTCGGCATGTGCTGCGCGTGGGGGGCATCGGGCGCGATTCTGGAGTACGCCCGGGCGGCCGACAGACCCAGCGCCGCATGGGTGGCGTCGTCGTAGCAGTGAATCAGGAGGTGTGCGGCGCCGGGATGGTTCGGGTTGTCCCGGAACACGCGTTGGGCGATCGCGGCGGCGCGGAGGTACGTCGGAACGTCGCGAACGCCCTGGCTCAGGCCGAGCAGCGAGACGCCATACAGCACCTGGGCCTCGCGGTCCGTCGGGAAGGCCGCGACCAAGCGCTCCATAGCCTTCGAGTATGCCGTATCCCGTGCGGCCTTCGCGCCGTCGCCATAAAGCACTTCGACGGCGTGGAGGTACTCCTGCTCGCGGAGCGTAGGCGCCTTGGCCCGCCGCGCCTCCGCCGAGGGGCCAAGCCGCTGGAGCACGGCCCGGGCGGCGGTGCGGTCCTGTTCGTTCCAGACCGGGTGCGTGTACGTGAGCGCCTCGCCCCAGTAGGCCAGAGCGAATCGAGGGTCGATCCGCTGCGCCTCGCGGAACGCCTGGGCTGCATCCCGATACTCGAAGCTGTGCAGCAGCAGGACGCCGCGGATGAACGATGCCTGCGCCGCGGGGGCGCCCGACGTAGGGAAGTCGATGTCCCCGAGATGCGGCGTCTGGGCCGCCATCCCCGCGGCCGCGGCGACGCTCGCCAGCGTCACCAGACTCAGCAACGGACCTCGCATGCTCACGAATCTACGACGCAGGCGCGGCGGGAGGTAGGCTATCGACTGCGTGCGGCGCCGTTCGATCGTAGGACGGCACGGGCGACCTCGGGGTAGATGCCGATCGCGTGGCTCCGAAAATACAAGGCAAACTGTTTCGTCGGAGTGTTGATCTCGATCGCTTTCGATCTGCGGTTCGGCATGTGGCAGTCGATGCAGGCGGTCGTGAGTCGCTCTCCGATCTCGGTGGCCCTCGGATGCTGGCTCGTCTCATGACACGCCAGACACTTCTCGAGAAACGCCGTCACGTCGCGTTGCGGACGATGGACGTCGTGGCACGTCGAGCACGACATGCCCGGGCTCGAGCGAAAACACTTGCTGCGCTGCAACAACGCCACCTGATTCCCGTGGACGTCGGCGGTCGCCGCCGCGTTCGCGGGCGGGGCGAAATAGTCGTCGAGCTTGTCACCCGGTCGGTAGGAGAACGGCGGAACTTTTGGGTCCCGCTCGCCGGCGTGGCACAGGGCACAGTTGTCCACCTTCCGGTCTCTGGAGAAGCGCGCGGGATTGAGAATGTAGCGTCCGCTCGTCTCCGTGGGATGAGACGTCTGATACCGCACGTGGGCGCTCCCGTCCCCATGACATTTCTCACAGGAGATCCCGAGCACGTAGTCGCGGGAGTACCGCGCCGCGCCGGCGACCGTGCGGATCGGAAACGACGTGCTGTGGCATTCCAGGCAGTGCGGGACGATGAGTCGCCCAAAGTCGATTTGGCCGTCCACGTAGCCGGGACTGTTAATCCATCGCTCGATCCCCACGAGATACGAGGCGGGCAACTCGAACAGCAGCCCGCCTCTCCAGTAGAGGTAGGTTTGGCCGCGTCTCCCCGACCCGACCACCAGGTCGATGCGCTCGGTTCTCGACTGCCCCCGGGCCGAATCGACGGCAGTCTCGTAGAAAGCGTCATCGTGCCGCTCCATTCTGAAGTAGATGCCCGGCGATCCGGTGCGCAGGACGCTGCGGCCCGCGGCAAATTGTCCTTTGATGGACCGAGCACTGGCATCGGCGGACGTGTGGAAGTGGGCGGTCTCGCGGAACGTGGCGACGATCTCCCGGTGGCACGCCTCGCACGGGTGGGCGGGCGGCGTACCTCTCCCCCCGGAAGCCACGGCCCACACGAGCATGCCGAGTAGAAGGCGAGGCATGGCATAAGTTAGGATGAGTCGCTGGTCCGCGCAGCCGGCTCACGCGGCTTAGCTTAGAAGAACATCCCCTGCACAGGCAGGCTGACGATGACAGATGCGCCGATTTCCCGTCGAGTCTTGCTCGCCAGCGTGGCGGGCACGCTCGGCGCGCTCGCTCTCGACCGGGCGGGGATGGCCCAGGTGCCCGGACAAGCCCCCACCGTCCCGCCGGACCCCACCAAGGCTCCGGGGGCGCCCCTCAGCGAGCTGGGCCAGCGCTCGCCCTTCGAGCGACCGCGGCGCATTGCGGTCGGGAGCGGCCAGGGAAGCTCGCTTGCGCCGCTGCAGGACCTGGTCGGGATCGTGACCCCCGCGGACCTGCACTTCGAGCGCCACCACGCCGGCGTGCCTACCATCGATCCGCACCGCTACAAACTGCTCATCCACGGGATGGTCGAGCGTCCACAGGTGTTCGACCTCAACGCCCTGAAGCGCTTTCCCGCCGTGTCGCGACTGCACTTCCTCGAGTGCTCCGGGAACGGGTCCGCGAGCTACCGGGGCATCCGCCCGAACCTTTCGCCGCAGCTCATCGATGGCCTCACCAGCACCAGCGAGTGGAGCGGGGTACCCCTCGCGCTGCTGTTCCGCGAAGTCGGCGTCAAGCCCGGCGCCAAGTGGTTCCTCGCCGAAGGGGAGGACGCGGCGGTGATGTCCCGGAGCATCCCCATGGAGAAGGCGTGGGAGGACGCGCTCATCGCGTACGGCCAGAACGGTGAGGCATTGCGTCCCGAGCAGGGGTACCCGGCGCGCCTGTTCCTGCCGGGATGGGAAGGCAACGCGAACGTCAAATGGATCCGTCGCATCGAGATCGCGGATCGGCCGTTCATGACCCGGGAAGAGACATCGAAGTACACCGATCCGTTGGGCGATGGGACCGCGCGCATGTTCAGCTTCGTCATGGACGCGAAGTCGATCATCACGTTTCCTGCATACCCGGTGATCCTTCACGATCGGGGCTGGTGGGAGATCGGCGGAATCGCGTGGAGCGGTCGGGGCCGGATTACCAGGGTGGACGTCAGCACCGACGGGGGGAAACAGTGGGAGCCTGCCGACCTGCAGCAACCCGTGCTCCCCAAGTGCCACACGCGGTTCCGGTACCTGTGGAAGTGGGATGGCCGGGAAACAACGCTCCGGAGCCGTGCGGTCGACGAGACCGGCTACGTACAGCCTACCCTCGAGCAGCTGCGCAACGCCCGTGGTCTCGGCACCGCATATCACTTCAATCACATCCGCGCGTGGCGCGTGCAGGGTGACGGCACCGTTGTGTTCGGATTGGAGGGTTGAACGGTGCGCGGGACGGTCGCGGGGCTCGTGCTCGCTCTCGCCGTAGGTGGCTCGTGTCGCAGGGACGGTGGAGCAACGTACGGCTTCGGGAAGGCCGCCACGCCCGCGGACGTCTCGGCGTGGGACATCGACGTGATGCCGGACGGAACCGGGCTGCCACCCGGCAGCGGAACCGCGCCGCAGGGTGCCGCGATTTACTCGCACAAGTGCGCGGCCTGTCACGGCCCGACGGGCACCGAGGGGCCGTCCGAGCGCCTGGTGGGTCGCGAGCCCCGGCAGGGCTTTCCGTTCGGCAGCGACCCGCGATGGGTGCGGACGATCGGCAACTATTGGCCTTACGCGACGACGCTGTACGACTATGTCAATCGCGCGATGCCGCTCAACGCGCCCGGCTCGTTGAAGCCCGACGAAGTGTACAGCCTGGTGGCGTTCCTGTTGTGGCGGAACGAGATCGTGGCGGACAGCGCGGTGATGAACGCGCGCACCTTGCCCCGGGTGGTCATGCCGGCCCGCGATAGGTTCGTCGTCGACAAGCGCCGGGGCGGTCGGGAGATCCGCTAGCCCCGCCCGTCTCGGATTTCGTTACTTTTGGCGCCATGATCCGAAACGCCTTCGCGGGCGCCGCCGCGCTGCTGGTCCTCGGCGGCGGCGGCACGCAACCCGACCCGCTCTCTGCCCGGACCAAGGGCCGCGCTGCCGCGCCCGTGACCGTGTACGAGATGTCGGACTTCCAGTGTCCCTACTGTCGCGAGTTCGCTCTGGGCACGATGCCGGCGCTCGAGCACGAGTACATCGAGCCGGGCAAGGTCCGCTTCGTGTACATCAACCTGCCCCTCTCGAGTGTGCACCGGAACGCCGCATCCGCCGCGGAGGTCGCCTTGTGCGCCGCCCGGCAGCAGCGGTTTTGGCCGATGCACGACTTGCTGTTCCGCCACCAGGACCAGTGGGCCGCGCTCGCCTCACCCCGGGAGTATCTCCTGGCGCTGGGGGACTCGGCAGGTCTCGACCGCACCCGGCTGGCCGGCTGCTTCACATCCGGGGCCACCGCCGCGGAGGTCCGGGCCGACGCCGAGCGGGCGCGGCGCTCGGGCGCGACGAGTACCCCTACCTTCTATATCGAGGGCGCCCTGCTCGAGGGAGCGGCGCCGGTCACGGTCTTCCGGGCCGTGCTGGATTCCATCTACCGGAGCAAGACGGCGCCCGGGGCACGCTGATGGGGAGGGCACGTCCTTCCTTCATATACCGGCTCAGCATGCGGCTCGCGCAGCGGGCCCTGCCCCTCGCCGCGCGCTTCGACAAGAAGCTGGCCCGCGGCCTCGACGCGCGTCGGGGAGTGACGGACCGACTGTCGGCGTGGGCGCAGGCGCACCGCGATCCCAAACGCCCGCTCCTGTGGGTGCATGCACCGTCGGTGGGCGAGGGCCTCCAAGCAAAGCCGGTGCTCGAAGCGGTGCGTGCCGAGGCCCCCCACTGGCAGCTCGCCTATACGTTTTTCTCCCCTTCTGCCGAGCGGCTGGCGCGCAGCCTGCCGGTCGATGTGGCGGATTACCTGCCGCTCGACCGCCCGGCTGAAGTGGGGGCCGCGCTCGAGGCGCTCCGGCCCGCCGCGCTCGTCTTCTCGAAGCTCGACGTGTGGCCCGAGCTGACCCTCGCGGCGGCGCAGCGCGGCGTGAAGCTGGGCCTCATCTCCGCTACGGTGGCGCCGCACAGCTCGCGGCTCCGTTGGCCGGCCCGCGGTTGGGCCGAGCCCGCGTACCGCGCCCTCGAGCGCATCGGCACGATCAGCGAGGAGGACGGCCGCCGCCTCGAGCAGCTGGGGGCTCGCCCTGCGGCCATCGAAGTGACGGGGGATACGCGGTACGACAGCGTCGCCGAGCGGGCGGAGCGCTTCGACCGCACGCGCGACCCGTTCGCGCGCCTCGCCATCGCGCCGGCCAATACGTTCACCATCGTCGCCGGGTCCACCTGGCCCGCCGACGAAGCGGTGATCCTCCCGGCCTTCGTGGACTTGCTGGCGCAGGTGCCGACCGCTCGGCTCGTCCTCGCACCCCACGAGCCCAACCCCGACCACCTGGCCGGCATCGCGCAGGCCGCGGCGCGGGTCGGCCTGCCCCGCCCCGTCCGGCTGTCGCAGGTGGAGCACACGTCCTCGGCGCCCGTGATCGTCGTGGATCGCGTGGGGATCCTCGCCGACCTGTACGCGCTCGCGGACGTCGCATTCGTAGGCGGCGGATACCACCGCGCGGGGCTCCATTCGGTGCTCGAGCCGGCGGTGTTCGGCGTGCCGGTAGCGGTGGGCCCGCACTGGCACATGAGCCGCGACGCGACGCTCTTGATCGAGCGGGGCGGCGCGGTGGCGTTGAGCGCCGACGGTCGGCACCAGCTGCACTCGCAGTGGCTCGTGTGGCATCACGATCCCGGGGCCCGCACCAAGGCGGGGGCGGCGGGGAAGCGGCTGGTGCGGGAGGGGCGTGGCGCGGCGGAGCGCACGACGGAGCTTGTAAAAAGGTTGGTGGAGGCTGGTGGAAGGTAGTGGAGGTTGGTGGAGGTTTGGACGTGTGCGGAGCGACCTCCACCATCCTCCACCCTCCTGCACCATCCTCCACCCACCTCCTATTGCCCCACCACCACGCCCTCGAACGTCACCGACCGCGGCACGACGAACCCCAGCGTCAGTCCGGTGATGAGCAGATCGCTCCAGCGGCTCCGCACTTTGACGCGCAAGTTCGTGATGCGCGTGCCGGTGCCCACCTGCCCCGTCAGTACGTCCTCGAGATTTGGTTGCGCCACCGGCACGAGACCCAAGAGCAGGTAGATCGCGTGCTTCGTTACGCGAAACGGCGTGCCCGAATCGGGCCGTTGCGCGGCACCGGCGAGCGAGGCCGGAACCCCGAGATGGGTCGAGTCCAGCGTGAGCGCGCAGGCGCCCAACGCGAGGGCCAGCACGAGGACCGACCCCCGCCTAACGAACGAACGGATCACAGAGCTCCTGGAAACAGACCGGGCGCGCCGGGGAATGGCGCGCCCCAAAGGTAGCGGCTTCAGTCCGGGTTGTGAACCCGGCTTATGGCCGGAGCCCGAGGTTGGCGCCGACGCCGAACACGTTGTGGGTCGTCCCGTCGTCGAACTTTTCTGAGTCGTAGGCGACGTGGATCCCGATCGGGCCGACGCCGACGTTGCCCCCGATCACCCACCCGAAGTGGATCTCGTGGTCCGGAGCGCCCGGCGCCACGTTGGAATAATGGTGGTACCGGATCCCGGGCGAGACGAACGGCTCGATGCTCACGACGGGCGTGGGGAGCGGGACGCTCAGCCCTACGGCGGCGTGGAGCATGGTCTGCAACGGTGACGTGGTCGTAGAAGACGTGACCTCGAAGCTGTGACCGCCGCCGAGTTGCAAGTTGACGGCGACGGGGATGAGGCTGCCGCCGATCAGCCGGAACCCGACCGTCCCGCCCACGGAGAGCAATCGCTGGCTGACGAGGTCGGGGTCCCAGGAGGCCACTCCACCCGTCAGCGTGAAGATGCCGGCTCCCAGCGCGACGCGGCCGCCGAACGCGGTGCCTCCGCCCGCATTACTGTTGGGCCGGCTGTAATCCCCGTAGATCGTGAAACCAGTCCCGGCTGTGGGGTCGTTCCACATCGGCTCGCCCAGCCACTGTGCCGCGGCTGGTGTCGCCAGCAATCCCAATGCGAGTGTCAGCGCTGTGCGCTTCATAGTGTCCTCTCAACGCCAGGGGAAAACCGTGTGGGGACCAGGGCGCACGGTCCCGGCGGAGGTGGAGCAACGGTAAGAAACGCGGCCCGGCCAGTCAATCCCGAGCGGTTCGGAGGGAGCCGCTTTGGCTACATGCCGAGCGGGAGATGCAAGTCCAGGTGCGCGCCAACGCCGAACACGCCCCGGTTCCCGCCGCCCTTCAGTCTCTCGTTGTCGTAGGCGAGGTGCAGCCCGACGAGGCCGAAGCTGAGGTTGGCCCCGAACACATACCCGAACTGGGTGGTGTTCGTGACGCCGCTGCTATGGTACCGGATGCCGGGAGAGAAATACGGCTCGATGCTGATCCCCGGCGTCGGCAATGGCACGCTGAACCCCACCGCACCCGTGACCGCGGTCTGGGCAGGCGTGGAATTGGCGGAGTCGGTCCGAGCGGCGCCGACCTGCAGGTTGACGGAGAACGGCAGCAAGCTGCCGCCGATCAGCCGGAACGCCGCGTTCCCACCGATGGAAGTGAAACCTTCAGTGGCGAGATCGGGCTTCCACCGTGCTACGCCGGCCGTGAGGGTCAGCGTACCGATTCCCAGCGATGCGCGACCACCCCACGTGTTGCCACTCCCGTAATCACTGTTGGGCCTGGCGTAGTCACCGCTGATCGTGACCCCGGTCCCGCCCTTGGGACTGTTCCACACCGGCTCGCCCAGCCACTGCGCCGCGGCGGGCGTCGCGAGGAACGCCGATAATGCTACCGTCAATGCTGCACGCATAGATACCCCTTCGGGGGAGGTTGGTGGAGGTCGTGAAGGTTGGCGGAGGTTGTGGAGTCAGCGGGAGAACCTCCCGAACCTCCACCAACCTCCACCAACCTCCATAACCTGCTTCAGTTCAGTGCACCCACACGGCGCCGATCGACACGCCGGTGAGCGGCCGGTCGCCCAGGCCGCCGGAGACGCGCGCGTCCAGCACGCGGGATAGGCGGAAGTCCGCGCCGACGCCGAACCCGAACACGAGATCGGACGGGAAGTCGCCGACGATGAACGCGAAGGTCGGCTGCACGTACGGCACGATGCTCACGGTAGATCCCTGCGGATCGATGCGCCGGCCGAGGGAGAGCCCGGCCGGGATGATGAGCGCCGAGCCACCGCTCACGAGGTTGGCGCCCGCGCCGACCATGAGCGCTCCGTCCAGCGGGAAATCCAGCGTGTGCGTGATCACGCGCTGGCGCGCCTCGACGCCGGCGAGCACGACGGTCTTGAACCCGCTGCCGGGGTCGAAAAACCCGCCGCGCAACCCGATATCGAACTTGCCGCTCGCGTAGCGGTACACGCCTTCGAACGCGGTGCCGCCCCCCTCCGGAAAACTGAAGACGCCGCCGAGCTCCGAGCGCTGGAACGCGCGGTAGGGGGCGTTGTACGACGGCATGCCTGTGGCCTGCGCCTCGGCCCCCCGAGGGGGAGCCGAACCCGCCAATGCCGCGACCAGCACCGCCACTGCACGTCGCATGCTCGTCTCCTTGCCTCGGTTTCGGGGTCGTCGTGAGACAGGTACCCACCCGGCCGGTCATTCGTTCCCGTTCCCAAAAAGCGACGCGGCCCGCCCACCGAGTGGACGGGCCGCTGAAGAGCTCAATGGATCAGAAGCGGACGCCGCCCGTCAGGATGAAGGTCTTGCCGCCGCCGAGTTCTCCGCGAGCCTCCGCGAACGGGATCAGGTTAGAGCCCTTCACCTTGAACGTGGTGCCGCCGAGCACGTTCAGTCCCGCCTTGGTGTCCGAGGCGCTCACGCCCGCCACCGAGACAGATGCGTGGGCAATGTTCAGACCCCCGCCCGCATAGGGCCGCAGGGAACTCCTGGCCGGGACGCGGAAGCGATACGCGACGTTGCCGTTGATCTCCCAGTACTTCACGCTATTCCCGGGAAAGAAATAGTCGAACGACACGATGCCGTCGAGCGGCGTCCCGGGAAGCAGGGAGCCTAGCGGGAACACGCCTCGCCCGCCGATCCCGAAGTTGGGGTCGTTTCCCCAATCGAGTTGCAGCCCGAACGACGGGCGATCCGCGCGGGAGGCCGCGGCACGGGCCGCCGGGCGCCGCTGAGCCGCGAGCTCTGCCGGGGCCAGCCCGACGGCGGCGAGGAGCAGGAGACTGCCGATCAGCTGCCGCATACAAAGCCTCCCAGGGAAGAGTGACGGGCGCATGACGGTTTCAAGAACGCACATCGCTAAAAGCCATGCGCGAATCTGTCAAGACGCGTCGACCCGATCGGCCACGATTCGGACGGCGTCGCCCCCCCCCACCACCTGGAGGAATCCTCCCGCCACCCGGAAGCGGCTCGACGCACTCCCCTGTCGCACCTGCAACACGCCCCTCCCGAGCAGCGTCAGAAACGCCGCGTGACGCGGCAGGATGCCCACCTGGCCGTCGTACGCCGGCGCAATGACCGCGTCGGCGGCCCCATCGAATACCGCTTGCTCGGGCGAAACGACGGTGACGTGCATCACTCAGCTCGTGGCCAGACGTTTCGCCTGGTCCAGGGCCTCGTCGATTCCGGCCACCATGTAGAACGCCTGCTCGGGCAAATGATCGAACTCTCCCGCCACCACGCGCTCGAACGAGCTGATGGTGTCCTCGAGCTTCACGTACTTGCCTTCGAGGCCCGTGAACTGCGTGGCTACGAAGAACGGCTGGGAGAGGAAGCGCTGCACCCGGCGGGCGCGCGCCACCAGCTGCTTGTCTTCTTCGGACAGCTCGTCCATCCCCAGGATCGCGATGATGTCCTGCAGATCCTTGTAACGCTGCAGGATCCGCTGCACCTCGACCGCGACCTTGTAGTGGCGTTCCCCCAGGTACTGCGCGTCCAGGAGGCGCGACGAGGACGCGAGCGGATCCACGGCAGGATAGATGCCGAGCTCGAAGATCTGACGGGACAGCACCACGGTCGCGTCGAGGTGCGAGAACGCGGTCGCGGGCGCAGGGTCGGTCAAGTCGTCGGCCGGGACGTAGATCGCCTGCACCGACGTGATCGATCCCTTCTTGGTAGAGGTGATCCGCTCCTGCAGCTCGCCCATCTCCGTGGCGAGGGTCGGCTGATAGCCCACCGCCGAGGGCATCCGCCCGAGCAGGGCCGACACCTCGGAGCCCGCCTGCGTGAATCGGAAGATGTTGTCGATGAACACCAGGACGTCCTGGCCTTCCACGTCACGGAAGTACTCGGCCACCGTGAGGCCGGTCAGGCCCACCCGCAGTCGCGCGCCCGGGGGCTCGTTCATCTGGCCGTAGATCAGCGAGCAGGACTTGAGCACCCCGCTCTCCTTCATCTCCAGGTAGAGATCGTTCCCTTCGCGAGTGCGCTCGCCCACGCCGCAGAACACCGAGCGACCGCCGTGGCCCATCGCCACGTTGTGAATCAGCTCCTGAATGATGACTGTCTTCCCCACCCCGGCCCCGCCGAACAGCCCGATCTTGCCGCCCTTCACGAACGGGGCGATCAGGTCGATCACCTTGATCCCCGTCTCGAATACCTCCGTCTTGGGCTCGAGGTCGACGAACTTCGGCGTCTCACGGTGAATGGGCCAGCGCTCCGCATCGGGGGCGATCGGATCGCCTTCGTCCACCGGCTCGCCCAGCACGTTCAGGATGCGGCCGAGCGCCGCCTGGCCGACCGGGACGGTGATCGGCTGTCCCGTGTCCATCACCTCCATGCCGCGCACCACGCCGTCCGTCGAGGTCATGGCGACGGCGCGCACCTGGTTGCGACCGATGTGCTGCTGCACTTCGGCCGTCAACCGGATGGGCGGCGCGCCGTTGCCGCGGTGGTCGATCACCACGGCATTGTAGATCTCGGGCAGCCGCTCCGGCTCGAACTCGATGTCCAGCACGGGGCCGATGACCTGGACGACTTTGCCCACGTTCTGCTTGGGCTCGCCGGCGGGTTTCTTGGGTTCGTTCTTCGTTCTCGTCGCCATTTTGCCTCTCGTTGTCCGTCGTCCGTCATCCGTCGTCCGTGGTTCAATACGGATGACGGATCACGGAAAACGGATGACTAGCCTTTCAGAGCTTCCGCCCCACCGACGATCTCCGCCAGCTCCTGCGTGATCTGCGCCTGCCGCGCCCGATTGTAGGTGCGCTGCAGCAGCTCGATGATCTCGCCGGCGTTGTCGGTGGCGTTTTTCATCGCCGTCCGCTGCGCGCCGAGGAACGCCGCCGCGGTTTCCACGAGCGCCCGGTACACTTGGTTGCGCACGTAGAGCGGCAGGAGCTGCTCGAGTATCGCGTCGGCCGAGGGCTTTAGAATGTAGTTGACCGCCCGCTGCCGCCCGCTGCCGCCCGCTGCCGCCCGGGGTGGGGCGATGGGGAGGATGCGCAGCGTGGTGGGGGGCGTGGACACCGCACTCTTGAACTGCGCGAACACCACTTCCACCGCGTCCAGCGCGCCCGATGCGAACTGCGTCATGAGCGTCCCCACGACCTCGGCCGCGTGCGAGGGCGTAGGCTTGTCACCGATGTCGGTGCGCTGCGACGCCGCCGGCCGCTTCGCGAACTTGAAGTAGGTGATCCCCTTCTTCCCGATCAGGTGCAGGTCGACCCCGGCGCCCTCGCCCTCGAGCTGCTCGATGCGCCGCCGCGCCTCGCGGATCAAATTGGCGTTGAACGCGCCGCACAGCCCCCGGTTGGCGGTGATGACCACGAGCGCGACCCGGCGGCTCTTGCCCCCGGGCTGGCGCAGCAAGGGGAACCGCTCCGCCAGCTCCGGTGCGTACAGGTCGCCGATCACCTCGGCCAGGGCGGCCGCGTACGGCCGCGCCGCGACGACCCGGTCCTGGGCGCGCTTCAGCTTCGACGTGGCCACGAGCTCCATCGTCTTCGTGATCTTGCGCGTGCTCTGGACCGACTTGATGCGGCGACGCAGCTCGCGGGGCTTGGCCATCAGTGCGCGGCGAGCTGCTTGTACGCCGCCACCGCGGCGCGCAGCCGGGCGGTGAGGTCGTCGCCCAGCACCCGGCGGGTCCGGATTTCCTCACCGACGTCGGGATGCTGGGCCACCATGAAGTCGCGGAACCCTTGCTCCCACGCCCGGATCTCGGGCACCGGGACGTCGTCGAGATAGCCGTTCGTCACGGCGAAGATGACCATGACCTGCTGCTCCACGGGCATCGGCTGGTACTGCGGCTGTTTCAGGACTTCGACGACGCGGGCTCCACGGGCAAGCTGCTTTTGCGTCGCCTGGTCGAGCTCCGAGCCGAACTGGGCGAACGCCTCGAGCTCGCGGTACTGCGCGAGGTCGAGTCGCAGACGACCCGCCACCTGCTTCATCGCCTTGATCTGCGCGTTGCCACCGACGCGCGACACCGAAATGCCCGGATTGATCGCCGGCCGCACGTTCGAATAGAACATGTCGGTCTCGAGGAAGATCTGGCCGTCGGTGATCGAGATGACGTTGGTAGGGATGTAGGCGGAGATGTCGCCCGCCTGCGTTTCGATGATGGGGAGGGCGGTGAGCGACCCCGCCCCCATCGGGTCCGACAGCTTGGCCGCCCGCTCCAGCAGGCGACTGTGGAGATAGAACACGTCGCCCGGGTACGCTTCACGCCCGGGCGGACGCCGCAGCACGAGCGACAGCTGGCGGTACGCGGCGGCCTGCTTCGAGAGGTCGTCATACACGCACAGCGTCGCCTTCTTCTCGTCATACATGAAATACTCGGCCATCGCACAACCCGAAAAGGGCGCGATGTATTGCATCGGGGCGGGCTCCGAGGCTGACGCGAGCACCACGATGGTGTACTCCATCGCGCGGAATTCCTTGAGCTTTTCGACCACGGCCGCGACAGTCGAGCCCTTCTGCCCGATCGCCACGTACACGCAGATCACCCCTTCGCCCTTCTGATTGATGATCGTGTCGACCGCGATCGCCGTCTTGCCGATGGCGCGATCCCCGATGATCAGCTCGCGCTGGCCGCGGCCGATCGGGATCATCGAGTCGATCGCCTTGATGCCCGTCTGGAGCGGCTCCTTCACCGGCTGCCGCTTGATGATTCCGGGCGCGACGATGTCCACCTTGCGGGTCTTCGTGCCGTGGAGCGGGCCCAATCCGTCCACCGGCCGGCCCAGCGCGTCCACCACTCGCCCCACCAGCGCCGGCCCCACGGGCACCTCCAGCACGCGCCCGGTGCGGCGCACCTCGTCCCCCTCCCGCAGCACGAGGTAATCGCCGAAGATCACGGCACCGATGTTGTCTTCCTCCAGGTTCAGCGCCTGCCCGGTGACCTTCTCGCCCGTCTCCGAGGAGGTGAACTCGAGCATCTCGCCGGCCATCGCCGAGGTGAGCCCATAGATGCGGGCGATGCCGTCCTTCACCTCGAGCGCCGTGCCGACCTCGCGCACGTCGATCTCGGCGAGATCGGCCGCCTGGATTTCCTTGAGGAGGATTTCTTTGAGCTCGCCGGGTCTTAGGATGGAATCGGTGGCCATGGGGTGCCGGTTAGGAGATTGTGAAAGTTATCACAAGAGTGCGGAATGCGGAATGCGGAGTGCGGAATGGCCCGTGCAAGCGTCCAACCGAGAGCCCGCCATCCAGGATCGAACCTCCCTTGCAATTCCGCATTCCGAATTCCGCACTCCGCACTTCATATTCTCGACCGCGTCCTTCCTCTTATGAATCTCTGAAGCACGCCTCGCGCCCCCACCGTCCGCAATTCCTGCGGCGTCGTTCCCGCCACACGCCGCGCCGCCCCCGCCAGGTGGCTGGTCGAGGCGTAGCCGAGGATGTGCACCACCGCCCGCACCGTGTACCCGGGATTCCCCAGGAGATCGGCGGCGCACGCCGTGCGCGCGAGGTCGATGACCCGTTTGAGGTTGGGAGCGCCACCGGCGGCGAACTCGCGCGACAGGTGCTCCCGCGTCACCCGCAGCGCCGCCGCGACTTGGCCGGTCTGCGTGGGGAAGCCGACCCGGCGGAGGACCTCGTCCCAGGCGGCGAGCTGCAGGCGGTCGGTGAGGCGGAGCAGTTTGGGCGCGTCGGCGAGCGCCTCCCGCCGCACCACCTGCGCCGTCCGGGCCGCGATCCACTCCCCCGCCACCGCGTTGTCCACCCCCTCCACCAGCACGCCGGCGAACCCCGCCGCGTCGCAGGCGGCGAGCAGGGGGCCGTCATCGGGGCGCACCGCCGACAACACGAACATGGGGATCCGCGGGAACCGCGCCGGCAGCGCGAGCGCGGCCGCGGGCGCGGTCTTCACATCGAGCACCACGGCGTCCACGAGGCGCTGGTACAGGAGCCGCTCGACCGCCGCGAGGTTGCGGCACAGCCGCACGCTCCCGGCATCACGCGGGTAGCCGCGCTTCACCGCGCGCCGCGGCTCGGCTCGAGGGTTGAACACCGGCACGACGGCGGTCATGCGGGCTGCTCCGGGGCGGCGCCGTCCACGACGTGGGCGAGCGCCTGCACCATCGCGGTCGCTTGCTCCAGCACCGCGCGCGCGTTGTCGTAGGAGATCGTGCGGCGGGCCTCCTCGGGGGTGTACCACGCGCAGTCGGTGATGCCCTCCTCCTTCTGCGGGACGCACTCGCCGCGCGTCGACTCGAACAGGAAGAAGTGGCAGAACTTGTGGATCGTCTTGCCGCGGAAGCGGAAGTACCAGTCGATGACGCGAATGGGGCCGTGCCGCACCAGGTCCTTGAGCCCGGTCTCCTCGGCCACTTCGCGGCGCGCGGCGTCGGCGGGGGGCTCGCCGGGTTCGAGGTGGCCCTTGGGGAATCCCCAGTTGCGATAGGAGTCGCGGATCAAGAGGAACCGCGGCTCGCCGCCCGGTCCGCGCCGGAACACCACTCCGCCCGCACTCGTCTCCCGCTGCGCGCGACGCTGCTTGCGCTTCATCTCAACCAATGCGGAGTGCGGAGTGCGGAATGCGGAGTTGCACGGGGAGTTCGATCCCGGACGCCGGCCCTCCGCCCCGACGGTGGGGCGATCTATTCCGCACTCCGCATTCCGCATTCCGCATTTCGTTCATTCCGCACTCCCCATTCCGCATTCCGCATTGTCTCTAGAAGACGCTGAACGAGAAATACTTCCGCGGGTTCGCCTGGATGTCCGACAGGAGCTGCCGCAGCTGGATCATCGTGAGGGTGGTCTCGCGATACAGGGTCGAGTCCGACACCAGCAGGCCAAGCGTCCCGCTGCGGTTCGCGATGCGCGACATCACGCTGTCGGCCGACACGAGCACGCGCACCAGGCTTTCCTGGTTCTTGTGGGCGGCGTCGAGCAGGTCGCGAAAATCCTGCGATGCCGATCGCATGTTGGAGCTGGCTTCCGCCGAATTGTTGAGGATGGTCGCGAGCTGGCCTTGGTTGGTCGCGGAGTCCACGCGGCCCAGCGTGGCTTGCACTTGCGTCGCCGCCTTGGCGACCGCCTGCGAGCCCTCCCGCAGGTTGGTCCCGACCGAGCCGATCACGTCCGCCTGTTCGTTGGTCACCTGCACCAGCCGGTCGGCGATGCGACCGAAGTCCTTGATCGAGCGACGGAGCTCGTTCACCGCCTCGGAGTCGAACGCCGTCTGGATACGGTTCGACACCGTCGCGATGTCCGTGGCGATGCGGCTGGCCTGCGCGGTGAGCTGGCCGATGTCGGGGAGCGTGGCGCCCGGCCACTTGCCGCTCCCCCCCGCCTGCGCCTCGGCGATCGCCTGCTTGATGTTCGGGTCGTTCGGGAGCTGGTCGAGCGAAACGAGCGAGGCGGCCCACTCGCCGAACAGGGACGCCGACGCCGCGATCACCGCCGGATGGGAGGGTGGCTGCGTGCCGGCGTAGATCTTCAGGTCCGCCTCGACCCAGTTTCCGCTGGCGAGCCGGATTCCCTCCACGCGGCCGACGCGGACGCCGCGCAGGACGACCGGGTCCCCGACGTTCAGACCGCCGACGGTCCGGAACCGGGCGGTGTAGACCGCCTCCGTCCGGCCGATGTGGGCACCCGAGAGCCACAAGGCGCCGCCTACCACGACCGCGAACGCCGCGATCACGACGAGGCCGACGACGAACTCGTTCTCGCGCTTCACCCGGGGCGTCCCTCAATGAACTGCCGGACCACGGGATCCTCCGTCTGCTGGATTTGCTCCACGGTTCCCACCTGCCGGATCTTGCCCTCGTACAACATGGCGATGCGATCACCGACCGTATAGGCGCTGCGCATGTCGTGCGTCACCACGATGCCCGTCACGCCGAGATGCTCGCGGGTCCGCACCATGAGCTGGTCGATCACCGCCGAGGTCACGGGATCGAGGCCGGTGGTCGGTTCGTCGTACAGGAGGTAGCGGGGTCGCAGGGCGATGGCGCGCGCGATGCCCACCCGCTTACGCATCCCGCCCGACAGCTCGGCCGGGTACGTCTCCTCCGCACCCGTCAGGTCCACGACCGCCAGCGCCTCACGCACGCGCTCGGCGATTTCGTCGTCGGAAAGGTCGCGCCGCCTGAGCCCCAGCGCGAGGTTGTCGAATACGGTCATCGAATCGAACAGCGCGGCGAACTGGAAGACGAATCCGATGTCGCGTCGCAGCGCCATCAGGGCATCCCGCTCGAGGGTCGACACCGCGCGGCCGTCAACGATGACGTCTCCAGCATCGGGCTGCAACAACCCCACCACGTGCTTCAGGGCCACGCTCTTGCCGGTGCCCGAGTACCCGATGATGACCACGGTTTCCTGGTCGGGCACCGTCAGGGTGAACCCGGCGAGCACCGGCTTCGCGCCGAAGCTCTTGTGCAGGTCCTGGAACTGGATCACCGCAGCAACACCAGCGCCCAGAACGCATCGAGCACGAGCAACAGCACGGCTGAGTAGACGACCGCGCGCGTGGTGCTCAGGCCTACGCCCTCCGCGCCGCCGCGCGTGCCCAGCCCGACGACGCACCCCACCAGCGTGATCGTGAAGCCGAACGTGGCGCTCTTGAACAGGCCGAACCAGGTGTCCTTGAACCGATAGAACAGCTTCAGGCCCTTGATGAACTCCGGGGTCGTGAGGTCGAGCAGCGCCAGGCTCGCAATCCAGCCGGTGAGGATCCCCGTGACGATCGCGAGCGCCACGATGATGGGAAACATGGCGGTGCCGGCGAGCACCCGGGGGAGGACGAGAAAGCTCTGGGGGTCGTACGCGAGGGTCTCGAGCGCGTCCACCTGCTCGGTGACCCGCATGGTCCCGAGCTCGGCCGCCATGCTCGCTCCGACCCGTCCCGCCAGCGCGAGCCCGGCGAGCACGGGGCCGAGCTCCAGCATCATCGTTTTCCCGACCAGGGTGCCGACGAAGTAGAGCGGGACGGTATTTCTGAAGGTGTAAGACGCCTGGAGGGCGAGTACGACGCCGGTAAACGCGGCGATGAACAGGGCGACGGGAAGGGAGTCCACACCGACCCGCCGCAGCTGGACGAGCGTCAGCCGCCCCCAGACGTCCACGTCGGGAACGGCGCGCGCCAGGTCCCCCATGAAATGTCCGAAGCGGCCGACGATCTTAACGGCGGCGACGGTCCTTCGGCCGATCCGCTCGATCACGGGCTTAAAGTACAGTTCCAAGCCACGAGACGCCAAGCCGCAAGCGGTTGACAGCGAAAAGTGGCCAGTGGAAGACCACTGACCACTCTTAGACTGTGAACCGCTTACGGCTTGGCGTCTGTCGACTCGACTGGTGACTGACCTCTCTAAGCTGCGAAGCTGGCGAGTGCCTTCCCCACCTCGCCATCCCGCAGCCGCTTGAGCGCGCGGTCCCGCAGCTGCCGCACGCGCTCGCGCGTCACGCCGAGCATCCCACCGATCTCTTCGAGTGTATGCTCGCGGCCGCCGTCCAGCCCGAAGTACAGGCGCAACACCTTGGCGTCACGGCGCTGCAACGTGTTCAGCGCCTGCTCGATTTCGTCCGACAGGAACCGATCCATCGCCTGGTCTTCGGTGTCGGGGAGATCCTCGGCGATGAAGCGCTCGATCAGCGAGCGGTCGCCGTCGGGATCGAGCGGCGCATCGAGCCGCACGTCGCCCGTGTTGAGCGCGGCGAGCGACTGCACCACCTCGAGCGACAGCTTGGTGGCGTCGGAGATCTCCTCCGGCGTGGGCTCGCGCCGCAGCGTCTGCCGCAGGAACTCGGCCGTGCGGACGATGCGCGACAGATCGGCGGTGCGGTTCAACGGCACGCGCACGGTGCGCCCCTGGCGCGCCAACGCGGCGAGGATCGCCTGGCGGATCCACCACACGGCGTACGAGATGAACTTCACGCCCTGGTCCGGGTCGAACTTCCGGGCCGCCGTGAGCAGCCCGACGTTGCCCTCGCCGATCAGGTCGGTGAGGGGCAGGCCACGGTTCTGATACTTCTTGGCGACCGAGATCACGAAGCGCAGGTTGCGCTTCACCAGCTCCTGCATCGACTCCTGGTCGCCGGCGCGCACCTTTCGGGCGAGCGCGATCTCCTCCTTCTGGGTGAGGAGGGGTGTCTTCGACACCTCGTGGAGGTACTGGTCGAGGATGTCGCGCTCGTGCTCATGGGTGCCGAGGCCGGAGAGCAGACCCCGACGCCGCCCGCGCTTCTTGGCGGGGGCGGGCTTCGCCGGGGCGGCGGCCGCGACCGCGCGGGCGGCCGCGCGGGGCTTCGCCCGGGCGGGGGAGGTGGTCTTCTTCCGTCGGATGTGCTTGGGCATACCTATCAGTCCCGGATCACCCTGTGTTACCGGACACAGGCCGAAAAGTTCGCGTACGGGCGCAAAAACGCTTGACACCGCTACAACGTCCAGATAAGATGCCGTGTTCCCGCCGGACCGCGTTTTGCGGGGCCCAATATAACGGGGGCGTAGCTCAGTTGGGAGAGCGCGTGAATGGCATTCACGAGGTCAGGGGTTCGATCCCCCTCGCCTCCACTGGATGGGCGGCAAGGGCGGCACGGGGGCGGTAAGGGGCGGGGGCGGGGGCGGGGGCGGTACAAAGAACCCCACTGAGCGGTTAGATTGGCCGACGGCACGCGGGAATAGCTCAGTTGGTAGAGCACAACCTTGCCAAGGTTGGGGTCGCGGGTTCGAGTCCCGTTTCCCGCTCTCCATGGCGACGCGGGGTGGAGCAGTCTGGTAGCTCGCCGGGCTCATAACCCGGAGGTCGTGGGTTCAAATCCCACCCCCGCTACTTGAACGTGGAACGCGGAACGTGGAATGCGGAACAGGCGTCACACATTCCCCTGTTCCGCGTTCCCACTTCCGCGTTCCGCGTTCTACAGGGGCGGTTAGCTCAGTTGGTTAGAGCGCCACGTTGACATCGTGGAGGTCACTAGTTCGAGTCTAGTACCGCCCACTCGCGCCCATAGCTCAACTGGATAGAGCGCTTGACTACGGATCAAGAGGCTGGGGGTTCGAGTCCTCCTGGGCGCATGCAGCCGAGCGGCTAAGCGGCCAAGGGGCTAAGAAAAATCTTCGCATCTTAGCCTCTTAGCCCCTTAGCCTCTGGTAGTTCGGGGCGTAGCGCAGCCCGGTTAGCGCGCCTGGTTCGGGACCAGGAGGTCGGTGGTTCAAATCCACTCGCCCCGATCTGACTGAACGAGGTTATGGAGGGTGGTGGAGGTGGGTGAAGGTTAGTGGAGGTACGACGCAACCTCCACCAACCTCCACCGTCCTCCACCAACCTCCTCAACCTGCAGTTCGTATCGCGCCAGTAGCTCAGCTGGATAGAGCGTCGGCCTCCGGAGCCGAAGGTCGTGGGTTCGAATCCCGCCTGGCGCATACGTTACGACGACGATCGGCTTCGGCGGCCTTCGCGGCGCCGCCCTCGCATCGACTCGCCGTGTCTCAGTCGTCGATGCCCTGCCGGTGCGTCTCGCGCGTCAGCCAGACCGACACGACCGTGATGAGCACGAGCGCCACCATGTAGAGCGACACGGGCCACGACTTCCCGCCGGTGCGGGCCAGCAGCGCGGTCGCGATGAGCGGCGATAGGCCGCCCGAGAACACCGACCCGAGCTGCGAGGCGAGCGACGCTCCGCTGTAGCGCACCCGGGTGGGGAAGAGCTCCGCGAAGAAGCTCGCTTGCGGCGCGTACATCGCGTCGTGTCCGAGCGTGATCGCGAGGACGAACGCGAGCCAGATCGGCGCCGGCCGTCCGGTCTCGAGCAGCCAGAAGAACGGGAACGCGAGGATGCCACCGGCCACCGCGCCCCACAGGTAGACCGGTCGCCGGCCGAGGCGGTCCGAGAGGGCGCCCCACGCCGGCACGGTGAAGAGGCTGCATGCCGAGGCCACGAGCAGGCCGTTCAGGGCCATGTTCCGGTCCAGCTTGAGCTGGGTCGCGACATAGGTGAGCGAGAACGTGGTAAAAATGTAGAACAGGCCGTTTTCGGCGAGTCGCGCGCCCGTGGCGAGGAGCATGGGCTGCATGTACCGGCGGAACACCTCGATCACCGGCATCCGCGCCTCGCCCTTACGGCTTTTCAGCCTTGCGAACACCGGCGACTCGGCCAAGCGGTGGCGAATCCACAGCCCGACGGCGAGGAGGATGAAGCTCAGGAGGAACGGCACCCGCCACCCCCACGCCAGGAACGTCGCCTCGGGGTAGCCCGAGAAGTGGCGGAACACGAGCGTCGAGAGCAACAGGCCGATCGCCACACCCATCTGCGGCCAGCTCCCGTAGAAGCCGCGGCGGTGCGCGGGCGCATGCTCGATCGCCATCAGCACGGCCCCGCCCCATTCTCCTCCGATCCCGAGCCCTTGGAGCAGTCGCATGGCCACGAGCAAGATCGGCGCCCAGATCCCGATGGTCGCGTAGGTAGGGAGCAATCCGATCGCCGTCGTCGCCACGCCCATGATCAGGAGGGTCAGGTAGAGCATCGTCTTGCGGCCGAGCTTGTCGCCGTAATGGCCGAAGACGATGCCCCCGATGGGTCGCGCCGCGAAACCCACCGCGTAGGTCGCGAACGCCGCCATGGTGCCGGTGAGCGGCGCGAACGTCGGAAAGAAGAGCTTGTTGAAGACGAGCGCGGCGGCGGTACCGTAGAGGAAGAAGTCGTACCACTCGATGGACGTGCCGATGAGGCTGGCGGCGGCGACCTTCAGGATTTCCGAGCGGCTTGCCAGGTCGCTCGCGTGCGGGGCGACAGGGGCGGCCATGATGCCTCCGTCAATAGCGGGGGAGGGCGACGCGTGTCCCCGAAATCATGGCGCGCGGGTGCCGCGATGGCAACCGAGCCGCCTACCGGCCCGAGCAGACAGTTGCGATTTCCGTTGCGACGCGGGCGTCGCGGGCGGGCGCTGGCCGGCTCTAGGCCCTTGCCGGCGCTGCCCGATGCCAGTCAGCCCGCCCTCCGGAGCCGAAGGTCGTGGGTTCGAATCCCGCCTGGCGCATCCACCCAATGAGAAGGTGCGAACCGGAGAGGTCGGCCGCTTATTGACAGGCGGGTGCGCCTTCCGTGACCGCCGGTGCCAACACCGCCGTGTTGATGAAGATCGCGCACGTCACCAGCGGGGTCGTCAGGTTGTTGTTCGTGATCGTCACGGCCCAGCCGCCGTTACCGGCCGCGAGGCCGATGGTGCCGAGGTTGTTCCCGGTCGTGACGCAGAAGTTGACCGCACCCGCGGTGGGCGGCGTGGTGCACGCCGTGGTCGCGCTGTACTTGACCGAGTCGGCGAAGTACGCCTCTTCGGCGGTCACCAGGTTCCGAAGGTCCGACTTCATCGAGGCGATGTACGCCTTCGCCTTCGTGTTGGCGAACTTCGGGATCGCGATGGCGGCCAAGATGCCGATGATCACCACCACGATCAGCAGCTCAATGAGCGTGAAACCCTTGCGGTTCATTTTGGACTACCCCCCGGTTGGTGAACGGTGGGCGCAAGCGCAGGATAGCGGCGAGCCAAGCGGTTTTCCTAGGTCAAAGGTCACAGTTGCGGGGGTTGGTTATCGCCTGAGACGGAGCAATTCCCGCGGCTGGCGCATAGAGTCACCCCGCGTACATTAGGCCCCTTCTCGCGAAGGGCGCCCCGATGATCCTCGGCCTGAGCATCACCACGTACACCCTCCTCCACACCGTGTTGAGTCTGGTCGGCATCGTCGCGGGCCTCGTCGTGGCAGGGGCGCTCGCAACGGGGACGCGGCTCGACCGCTGGGCCGCCGTCTTCCTGGTCACCACCGTCCTGGCGAACGCGAGTGGATTCGGCTTTCCCTTCGTCAAGTTGCTGCCGTCCCACCTCGTGGGGGCCGTCTCCCTGATGGTGCTGGCCGCCGTGATCGTCGCGGACTACGTCAAACGCCTGGCCGGCACATGGCGCACGACCTACGCGGTCGGGGTCGTCCTCGCCACGTATTTGAACGTCTTCGTCCTGGTCGCGCAACTGTTCAAGCGGATTCCGGTGTTGTTCGTGGCCGCGCCTACCCAGTCCGAGCCGCCGTTCGCCCTCACGCAGGGCTTCGTGCTGGCGCTCTTCGTGTGGCTGGGGGTTGCCGCCGTAAAGGGCTTCCGTCCGGCTGCATCGTCGGTCTAGGAGGGGGACGAAACGATGGCTACAGCTCCAGGCACGGGGACTTCCGTCATCTGTTCGGTCGCGCCTATGCTGTCGGTTCGACAGGGCGCGCGCGCGGTGGAGTTCTACAAGGCGGCATTCGGAGCCGTCGAGGTCTACCGCGTGGAGGCTCCCGACGGTGCGGTCGTGTCTCGGCTGGCCGTGGACGGCGCGGAGTTCTGGGTGGCTGATGAGTCGCCCGCGCATCACAACTTCAGTCCAGAGTCGCTGGGCGGTGGGTCAGTTCGGATGGTCCTCACCGTGCCGGATCCTGACGCGATGTTCGCGAAGGCGCTGGCGGCGGGTGCCCGAGAGGTCACCGCCATGCAGGACGCATATGGGTGGCATCTGGGCCGCGTGGTTGATCCGTTCGGCCATCACTGGGAGATCGGCCGACCCAACCCATGAAGCCCTTCTAGAACCCCACCGCCAGTCCCACTCGCGCCATCGTCCCCTGAATCGGCGCGTCGATCTCCCCGGTCCCACCGGGATTCGTCTTGCGATTGATCCGCTGGAACGTGTAGCCCGCCGTGCCGTGCAACCGCCCCGCCAGGCGGACGTCGAGGCCGAGCCCCAGGTCGATCGAGAACCCCGCATGGCCGCCGCCGGAGAACTGCGGCGCCGCGAGATAGTTGGCGCGGAACAGCACGGTGGCTCCCGGCCCGATCTCGTAGAACGATCGCGCTCCGATGCGCACCGCTCCCACTGACTGCGCGTCGAACTCCGGGTCGGCAGTACGCCGGATGAAGCCCGCTTCTATGCTCGCGTACGGCGCCAGGTCATAGGCGACCCACACGTCCACCTCGGTCGCCGTGAAGCCGCTGGCCGCGGTGCCGCCCGCGGCGGGGGCGAGCGTCAGGCGCACGACAGCTGCTTCGGCCGAGAGCTTGCGGTAGCGCGCGGAGGCGCCGCCCCCGAACCCGGTGCCCTGATAGCGGAGCCCCGAGGCCACCTCGCGATAGCTCGCGAGCGCGAACTGCGGACCCACGGTCACCGTGATTCCCTGGGCCGGAGCGGCCCGGGCAGCCAGGACGAGCAGTACCACGCCCGCGGTCGCGCGGCTCACCGGGGCCCCGCACCGCCTGGCTTGGGCAGCGGCACCAGGGTGAGCTGCACTTGTTGGCGCCGCGCCACGTTCTCCTGCGCGATGTCCTGGTTGCGCCGCGCGATCTGGTCACGCAACAGCCGATTGTAGAGGATGTTGGCGGCAGCGGGCCGGGGAGCGGGCTTCCGCAGGGTCATGACGAAGCCGGTGACCAGCGCCGCACCTCCCACCACCGCGAGCTCCCGCTTGGAGCTCGAGCCCAAGCTCGAGCTCTCGAGCCCCAGCGTGCCGACCAGCGCGCCCCCCGTATAAAGGAAAGCGAGCCCCAACGGACGCCAACTCTGGGGTGGCACCTCTGTCTCGGGTAGGTACTGGTAGCCGGGCAGGCTCGTGAGGGACGGCAGGGTGTCCACGCTGCCGTGGCTCACGCGGATCGGTTGGGAGGCGGAAAACGCGTTCTGTCCGAGGCGCGCCTCGACCACCACCGTGTAGTTCCCCGCCGGTACCGGGTCACCGTTCGCGAGCCGGGCGGGCCAGCTCAGGTTCACCTGGCCGTTCCAGGCGCCCGAGTCGATCACGTAGCTCCCCCCCGTCCCGATTGCCCGCGTCACGACCCGCGCCGGCTGGGTCACCGTGAACCGGATGGGCACCGCCCCCCGTCCCCCCACAAAGCTCGTGCTGTCGACCCGCAGCTGCCGCACCAACAGCACCTGGCGCAGCGCCACGTCGAACGCGCTGTACGCCTTGGGCGAAACGCGGTTGGGGTCGAGCTGTCGCTCCGGGTCGATCAGGACGACCTGCTTGAATGCGTCCACTGCCCTGAGGATCGAGTCCAGGGCGCCGTACGTGAAGCCGAGCAGCTCGTACGCCCGCGCGCGCTCGGCTCCGGTCAGCCGCTCGCGCAGCGCGGCCTGGGCGAGCGACACCACCTGACGGTACTCGAGGTTGTCGTAAGCCTGCTGCGCGCGGCGCAACGTGGCGTTCTGAACGGCCTGCGCGCCGGCGGCCGCCGGCGCGGTGAAACCCACAAGCAAGACGAGGGCGCGGTGCCAGGTCATGCCGCTCACTCCGGAAGCAGGGTGTACCGCTTGCGGACCGTGTTGCTCGCATCCACTTGCACGGTTTCCGTTATCGTCTTGAAGCCGGCATGCTCGATGCGGATCGTGTGCCGGCCGGGCTTCACGGCGTATTCGACCAGCGGCGTCTGGCCGGCATCGACGCCGTCGATGTAGACCTCGCCGAACGGGTCGGCCGCGATAGTCAAGAACCCCTGGGCCACGGCCACCGGCGCTTGTTCCCGCGGCTTCCCCTGCACTGACCGGCGCGTCGCCGGCGGACTGGGGTGCGTCTGCACCGGTACGCGAACCGTGTCGACGGAGGGAGCTGGGAGCTGGGAGCGGGGAGCAGGGACGGCTTCCGGCTCCCTGCTCCGATTCAGAGCCAAGTATCCCCCAACGCCCGCCGCCACCACGACGAGTCCGATGACCACAGGGGCCCGCGAGCGACGCTGGCGCGCCTTCGCGGCGGGGAGCCGGGTCGTCGGCGCGCCCGTGATCTCGGTGGGTGCGTCGGCGGTCGCGCGGGAGCGCGGTCGAGCCGGGCCCCTCGACCTGGCAGGCGAGGCCACCGGCTGCTCCGGCCAGACGGCCGTAGCGAAGTCCTCCATCGTGGGGAAGCGCTGATCGGGTTCCTTGGCCAGGGCCCGCGAGATGGCCACCGTGAGCGACGCCGGGATGCCGGACCGCTTGGTGCTGGCGAGCGGCGGCTCCTCGTAGATGTGCTTGTAGATGATCGTGTGCACCGAGTCGCCGCTGAACGGCAGCTCGGCGGTGATCATGCGGTAGCCCACCACGCCCAGGGAGTATTGGTCGGCGCGGCCATCCACGGGGGCGCCCTTCCCCTGCTCGGGGGCCATGTAGTGTGGCGTGCCGATGATCATCCCCGTCGCGGTGAACCCCGTGGCGGCCTGGAGCGCCTTGGAGATCCCGAAGTCGGTGAGCATCACCCGGCCGTCGTGGTCGAACATGATGTTGGCCGGCTTCACGTCGCGGTGCACCACACCGCGCTGATGGGCGTGCCCCAGGGCGCAGGCCGCTTCCCAGAGAATCCGCTGGATCTCCGGCACGGGGAGCGGCTCCTTCTTGTCGAGCAGATCCTCGAGTGAGGTGCCCGAGATGTACTTCATGACGAAGTAGTTGAGCCCGCCCTCGCTCTCGACGCGATAGATGGGAATGATGTTGGGGTGGTCGAGCTTGGCCGCGGTCTTGGCCTCCTGCTGGAAGCGGCGCACCACCTGGTCGTCCTGAGCGACGTCGGGCGGCAGCACCTTGATCGCGACCTCGCGCTCGAGCGTCAAATCGTGCGCCAGGAAGACCTGGCCCATCCCTCCCTTGCCCAGCAAGCGCTCGAGCCGGTACTTGCCCTCGATGATGCGCTGCAGCCGCTCGCGCACGATGTCGACGCTGCTGGTGCTGGTGAGTCCGTCCCCGCCCGATACGTCCGCACCGCACGACAGGCAGAATCTGCTGTTGCCGGGAATCGGCGTGTGGCAGCGGAAGCACTCGACGACAGGGCTCGTCATCGGAGCATCTTGTCCCGATGGAGCGGAATCGCCGCCTCGACACGAGCGCGGCGCGTGGCCGCGGCCTGGCGCTCGGACGACGAGGGCGCCGGGGGTGCGGGCAGGGGCACGCAGCTGCCAGCACCGAAACAGAGAGAATAGGGTGTGGGCACACCGGCGAAGTCCGTCACGACCAGGTAATACTGGCCGGCGGCCAGGCCCAGGAGGGGCTGAATGTCCTCGTCCGAGCCGGGGTGGGTGGAGCTCGCCACCACGGTCATCACTGTGTCCCCCGGGTTGGGGACCCGCAAGAGATAAAGATCGATGTCGCTTGGGTCCGCCGTGGAGGACGCGGGCGCGGTCGTGCGCGCTTGAAAGAAGCCGCCCGGGAAGCTGAAGCGAAACCAGTCGACGTCGTGAGGATTGTCGATCGTGAGAGCCGAGCTCTGGAACGGTAGCGCGTCGGGCTTGGCATCGGCCGCCGAGCAGTAGTCGTCTTCCTCGTGCGCGTCGCGGGTGATCCCCTTCCCAGTGGTCCCGTACCCCTCATACACCGCCAGCGCATATCGACCCGGCTGGCTGTACACCGCGATCGCGTCCAGCGATCCCGCGGGGAAGTCGTGCAGCGCCACCACCGTGGAGTCCGCCGGCGCTTCCTTGGGTGCGAACGCGGCGCCATGGCATGAGTGCGACTGCGGCCCGAACGTCCAGGAATCCGCACCGATGTGATAGCTCGTATCGGACGCCTGAAAGGTGAGCTGGTCGGTCAGGAACGTCTGGAACGTACCCGGCACCGCCGAGCTGAGGACGATGGTGAGATCCCGTGTCGTGAGCTGCCGGAGGCGGTACCAGTCCGCGCCCTGCAGCACGTCGCGCGGCAGCGGCTCGAACGCCAATGCGGGGTTCAGGAACAGCAAGGGGGCGAGCGCCGTCCCTGGGAACGGTCTCGCCTCGAGGTCGATCAGGGCCGGCGCGATTTCGTTGGGTTCGTAGATATCACGTCGGATCACCGCCACGGTGTCCGGGGTGGCGCCGAACACTCCCGCGCCGAAGGCGATGTAGGACAGGGGCGCCGTGTGCGCCGGCGGAGGCACCCAGAAGCTGATCTGGGACGACCCGTTGGCCTTCAGTGTGTCGGTGAACGGCACGGGAATGAGCGTCGCGTCGCCGATGGAGAGCAGTACCCCTATGGTATCGAGGAGGCCGACGCCGTACACCGTGGCGATCTCCCCGTACCGCACGGTGTCGGGCCGGATACTGTCGATCGCCAGCGGGGCCGACACGCGAATATCGAGTGTGGCGGGAGCCGCTCCCACGTCGAAGTTCGTCGCGACCACGCGCACCTGCGTGATGCCGGCCTTGATGGCAACCAGATGCCCGGTGGTGGCATCGATGCGCGCCAGCGTGGTGTCTGCGACGGACCAGCGGAAGCTGACGTTGGGCACTGGAGCGGACGGCCCCCCCGACTGGCGGTGCCATGCGGTGGCGTGGACGTCGCCCTCCGCCCCCTGAATCACCACGAGCGGCCCCACGCTCGTCGGCGTGCGGCTGAGGGTGTCGAGCGTGAGGGAATCGATCGTGACGAAGACGTCGGCGTCGTGCTCGGTGGGATACACGCACATTGCCACCACGGCACTGATCGCCACCAGCGTCAGGGCGGCAAGACCGCGTCCACGTCGCATGCGCTCTTAGTCCGGCGGAGGTGGGGTCAATGTAATAAATACCTCACCTAGAGGCGTCCCCGACGCTTCAGATCGACATATTTGGCCACCACCGCCTCGGCCGCGCGCTCGGGTGGGACGTCCAGCACCAGCACGCCGGCGCGCCGCATGCGCCCCAGCGCCTCTTCGCGCGCGCGCAGCAGCTCCTCGGCCGCTGCCTTGCGAAACGCGTCGTGCGCCGCGACGGGACGCAACGCCGCCACCTGGTTCAGCTCCGGGTTCTGGAGCGTCACGGCGAGCGGGAGATGGCGCGGCCGGAGCGAAGCGACGTTCGCCACCAGCGCGTCCGAAGCGAAGCGATCGATCACGTCGGTGAACAACACCGTGAGGGCGCGCTTGCGGTTGCGCGCGGCGAGGTAGCGGAACGCGCCCGGATAGTCGGGCTCGACCAGCCGCGGCTCGACCCGCGCGAGGACGTCGAGCACACGCTTCAGCGCCAGCCGGCCGCGCTGCGGCGCCACGAAGTGTTGCACGCCGTCGGCGAACGCCATCACGCCCACGTTGTCGTCGTGCTGGACCGCGGCATACGCCAGCTCGAGTGCCGCCCGCACGACGTACTCGAGTCGCGAGACGCCTCCGGCGATCTCGGCGGTGAGCAGCCGGCCCAGATCGAGCACCAGCAGCACGTGCTGGCGGCGCTCCGCCTCGAACTGCCGGGTGATGACCTTGCCGCGTCGGCCGGTGGCCTTCCAGTCGATGTGCCGCAGGTCGTCGCCCGGCACCCAGTCGCGCAGCGACTCGAACAAACGACCCTCGCCCAGGCGGCGCAGCGGGGTAATCCCCTGCTCCCAGCGACGCTGCGCCCTCGCCAGCGAGGCCTGGAGCCGCACCGTAACGAGCGGCGGGTAGACCGCCACCTCCCACGGGAGCGCGATGCGCTCGCGCCGCAATCCCAGGCCCAGCGGCCCGACCGAGTCGAGGACGAATCCGCCCCCGCGCTGACGACCGCGCCGCGCTGGGTTGACGGGCACCGTCTCGCGTGCTTCGCCGCGCGCGGGAACGTCGATCCATCTCGGCGGCTGCGCGCCGCCGAGCAGGTCGGGACGTACCTCGCGCAGCCGCAACCGAGCGGCGCGGGGCGCGCCGTTCCGCCAGCGATAGGTCACCTCGCCCGGGCGGCCCACGGAAAACGCCGGCGGCGCCTCCCGAAGGGCGACCAGATGGCGTGGACTCGGCCCCGCCTGGGGCGCGAGCAGGCCGTCGAGCCACACGGCCGCCGCCAGGGCCAGGTCCCCGAGGAGCATCGCCTCGAGTCCCCACGGCAGCCACAGACCCGCGAGACCGAACAGCGCGAGCCCCGCGCCAAGCCACAGCGCCCGCGGGGTGCAGAGAATCACGTCGTGGGTACTTCGGTCTTGTCGAGGATCGCCTTGAGCGCCGCGTCCGGCGTGACGCCTTCCAGCTCGAGCTCGGGCGCGACATTCACCCGGTGGCGCAGCACGGCGGACGCGAGTCCCTTCACGTCGTCGGGGATCACGTAGTCGCGCCCGTCGAGGAGCGCCGCCGCGCGAGCGGCCTTCAGGAGCGACACGCCCGCCCGTGGGCTGGCGCCCAAGGTGAGCGACGCCGCCTCCCGCGTCCCGCGCACCACCGCCGTGATGTAGGCGGCGATTTGTGGCTCGACCCGCACGGACCCGGCGGCAGCGCGCAATCGCTCCAAACCGGCTGCGTCCGTCACGCGCGTCACGCCGTAGGTCGCCGGCCGATCCGCCTCGAATCCCGCCACCGTGCGCGCCAGGATCCCCTGCTCCGCGCTCGCGTCGGGATAGCCGACGAGCACCTTCATCATGAAGCGATCCAGCTCGGCCTCCGGCAGCGGGTAGGTGCCCTCGAACTCCACGGGGTTCTGCGTGGCGAACACGGTGAAGGTCGCGGACAGCGGGTGCCCGGTGCCGTCCACCGTGACCGTGCGCTCCTGCATCGCCTCGAGCAGCGCCGCCTGGGTCTTCGCCGGTGCGCGGTTGATCTCGTCCGCGAGCACGAGATCGGCGAAGATCGGCCCCGGCCGGAAGGTGAACTCCCGCGCGCCGCTGAGCAGCGTGACTCCGGTGATGTCGGCGGGCATCAAATCGGGCGTGAACTGGATGCGCTGGAATTTGACTTCGAGGACGAGTCCCAGGGTGCGAACCAGCAGCGTCTTCGCCGTCCCGGGCACCCCTTCGAGCAGCACGTGCCCGCGGGCGAGCAGGCACACGAGCGCCTCGCGCGTCGCCGCCTGTTGTCCCAGGACCACTCGGTCGAGCGACTCTACAATCCGGCGCGCGTCGTCCGCGGGCGCAGCTCCTCCCACACGTCCTCCACGGCTTGGGCGGCCGCGAGCGCGCGCTCGGGACCGCCGGGTTCATTTATGGTGCGTTGCAGCCGTCGCACCGCGTTACGGCCGGTGGGCGTGGGCAGCGCGAGCTCGAGCGCGGCGAGCCACGCGCGCTCGGCCCCCGCCGGCAGCAATCCGACCCGTCCCAGCCGCCGGCGCAGCCCCGACACGGTGAGCCCCACCGCGGTGTCCACGCCGCCCGCACCCTCGAGGCCCGCCGCAAGCGCTTCGACGTGCTCGAGCGGCGAGCGGCGCCGCCGCTCGATCACGGACCGAGCCGGGCCGAATCGGACGGCGGCCACCGCCAGCGCGACGAGAGCCACCCCGAGAAGTTGAAGGATCGCCCATCCCGGAGGGTGATGGCGCAGCCAGGCCCACGAGGCCCCGGGCAGCGTTCCACCCGCGCCGAACCCGAGGTGGTATTCGTCCACCACGATCTGCCGCGTGCGCCCGTCCAGGAACCACGGAAGCACAGCGACCCCAGCGTCGGTGTCCTTGAGGATCCGGTTCGAGAAATACTGTCCGTCAGCGAGCAGAATGGCCTCGCCTCCGGACGTGAAGCGGAGCCGCAAGGCCACGGGCACGTTGCGCATCGTACGCACCAGCGTGTCGGCCCGCCTGGCGAGGTGCGGTGTGCAACGATCCGCCTCTGTCCCCTTGGCCGCCGCCGCGAGCGACTCCGCGGGGAGACGCCGCAGCACCCGCCAAGTGGGTGGCAGACGCTGCCCCGATCCACGCACGAGCGTGGCGCGCGTGTCGTTGTCGACGTCCCGGGCCAGCCGCCGCGAGCGGTACCCGAAGCAGACCTCGATTCCGGTGACGCCGGCGGTCAGGATCCTCCCGCCCCCCATGACGTAGTCACGGATTGCCACCAGCTCCTGCGTGGTGGGTCGGTCGATGTCGAGGAACGCATACAGCCACTCACGCCGTCCACGGCTGCTGTCCGTCGCGATGTCGAAGTACGGCCGACGGCGCTGCTGTACGGTCACGCCCAGGCGCCGCAGCGCCTGGGCCAGGCCTTTCGCTCCGGACGGACCGGCCAGGTAAGTCGAGAGACGACGATCGTTGCTATCGCTGCCGGGAGCGGACAAGGCGCCCCACAGCGCCACCAGCACGAGGATGCTGACGCCAGCGATGACGACGGCGCGCTCACCGCGCCGCATGGAGCCCGAGCTGCCCGGCTTGCGCGTCGAAGGCGTGCCACGCCTCGGCATCGCACGGCACGCCGCCGAACACGTGGTGATACAAGCTCGCCACCAGGGCCGCGAGCTCGGAGCGGCCCGTTGCGTCGAGCCGCGCTTCCGCGGCGTATTCCGCCGGCGTCTTCGACGGGTGGAATTGCACCACTCGCTGGCCGTCGAGGTCCAGCACGGCGGCGAGGAAACGATGCGCCAGCGCTTCCGCGAATCGCCCGACGGCGCCGAGGCGTCGCGCCTCCGCCAGATGCCAGGCGGCGCCCTGCGGTGGAGCCGTGTTTGGAGTCGGCACGCCGACGGCGTCGCGCGGCCGGAGCGAGCGCCACACCACCCAGGTCAGGTGGGTGAGGATGGCGAGCAGCACGAGGGTCATGGCGGCGAGGAGTAGGTAGTAGCGGGCGGGCGACGCGACCCGCAGGGTCTCCAGCCAATCGAGCAGCCGGTGCCACTGCTCCGTCAGCCACAGCCAGGCGCTACTCGGCTCGCTCCACCGGTATTCGCGGGCCTGGAACACGGCCCGCAGGGCGGCACGCAGCGAGTCCGATTCGACCTGCTGCGGAACGATGCTCACGCCCGCGCGGCGGTGATGCCGAGGTGCTGACTCAGCAGCTCGAGATCGAACGCCTCCTTCCGCACGCGCAGGTCGTAGTAGAACAAGGTGAACACACAGCTCGTGAACGGATAAAAGAACAAGAAGATGAGCCCGACTCCGATGAGCGCCGGCACGAACAGCACGGGCAGAAGCGCCGCGGCCAGACCGGCAATGACGCCGAACCCAATCAGGAACAGACTCAGGAGTACGATCACCACGACATAGAGCCCGAACGCCCGCCACCGGAATCCCTTGGTGAGCGCCCAGGAGCGACCCAGCCCGTCGGTCCCCCCCGGGAGCGGCTCGAGCACCGCAGCCTGCACGGCGACCGAGAGTCCGCACGCGACGATGATCCCGGGAACGATCAAGAGGATCGCCGCGAGGCCCGCCAGGATGCCCGAGGCAAAACCGGCTGCCAGCGTCCGCCCGATCTTCCCGAACGCGAAGTCGAGCGCGTCCGACAGGCTGGGCTCGTTGCCCAGGTAGGCTTGGGAGACCACGCGGATCGACGCGCCGGTGACGAGCAGATACCCGATGAAGCTGAGCAGCTGCGAGGCCACGTAGAGCCAGAAAAGTTGGGCGGCGCCGCCGTTGAACTGCACGTACAGACTCAGTCCAGTCGGCAGACCCTGACACACGATCGCGACGCCGAAGAAGACGCCGGCGTGACGGCGGAGCAGCGCGAAGGAGGCGTCCAGGATCTCTCCCATCGCCATCGGCCGCAGTTGCATGGTAGCCATTGGTCCTCCTTCGCGGTTAAAATGCCTCCGAGATGCCGGACACGCGAGCCCCGACCGTGCCGCAGTTCACGCGGCGTCTTGGAATCGAGACGCCGGAGCATCTCGTGCTGGAGCTCGAGCTCGCGGGCCTCGGCTCCCGCATGGCCGCGACGGTGTGCGACGCCGGTCTGCTCGTCCTCGCGTTCGTGCTACTGGGCGTGGGAATCCAGCTGCTCCCGACCCCGACAGGTGGTGATGCGGAGGGTCCCTGGAGCACGCTCGCCGCCATCGTCTTGATCCTCACGGTGTTCCTGCTCTTCTGGGGCTACTTCCTCCTGTTCGAGGCGCTCAACGACGGCCGCACGCCGGGTAAGCGCCTCATGGGCATCCGCGTCGTGATGGACACCGGTCATCCACTCACCTTCACCGCTGCCGCCGTCCGCAATCTCGTGCGCATCGTGGACATGCAGCCCCTCTTCACCTACCAGGTCGGACTCGCCTTTGTGTTGTTCCACGCGCAGAACAAACGGCTCGGCGACATCGTGGCCGGCACCGTGGTGGTCCGCGATCGCCCCGAGAATCTACAGCTCGCGACCGCTCCTGCAGGCAGCACGCGGGAGCCCGAGGCGCTCGAAGCGGGCCCGCCCGAGCTCGCCGACGAGGAGTTCCGCCTGCTCGACCAGGTGCTCGAGCGGCTCCAAGGCCTCGAGGGCACGGTGCGGCACCGACTCACGGCCGAGCTCGTGGCTCGGTTCGCGCCGCGATTCCCGCGGCGGGACCCCGATCCCGAGACCTTCCTGGTGCAGCTGCACAGCGCCGAGCTGGCCAAGCGCCGGGGGCGCCTCGCCGCCCGGCGCGCGCAGGGGGTCGGCCGCACCTCCGTCGCCGCGGAGCGGTTCGTGATGCAGAAGCGGGAGGGCTGGGAAACATTCCGCGCGCTCGCCGCACGCGCCGAGCGCCTGGGGTTGAAGCAGCTCGGCGCGGCCGAGATTCCGGGCTTTGCGGCGCAGTATCGCGAGGTCGCGTCCGATCTGGCGCGGGCCCGCACCTACGGCGTGGACCCGCGCGTGCTCGAGTACCTGGAGCGCGTGGTGAGCGCCGGGCACAACGCGCTGTACGGCCGGCATATCGGACAGCGCGTACCGATCGTGCGACTCGCCCTGCGCGAGCTGCCGGCCGCCGTGGTGGAAGCGCGCGCCTTTGTGCTGGCCGCGTTGCTGCTGTTCGCACTCCCGGCCGTGACTGGGTACCTGGCCATCCGCGAGCGTCCGGCCATCGCGGAAGAAGTGCTGCCCGACGAGATGATCGCCCGCGCGCGCGCTGGCGCGGGGCGCCGGGCCGAAGGGGTCGGCTACGCCGAGGCGCCTTCGATGTACCTCCCGGTGGTCGCTTCCCGCATCATCACCAACAACGTGCAGGTGGCGTTCTTCGCGTTCGCGTTCGGCATCACGGCGGGGATCGGGACGCTCCTGCTGCTCACGCTGAACGGGCTCTTCTTCGGGGCGGTGCTCGGGCTGTTCGCGAACTACGGGCTGGCGGGCTGGCTCCTCACCTTCGTGGCCGGCCACGGGGTGCTCGAGCTGACGGCGATCTTCATCGCTGGCGGGGCCGGACTGCTGGTGGCCCGGGGGCTCATCGCCCCGGGCGACCTCACGCGACGGGATGCCCTCGTCCTCGCCGGCCGGCGGGCGGCGCGGCTCGTCGCCGCGGCCGTGCTGCTCCTGTGCCTCGCGGGCACGATCGAGGGGCTCTTGTCGGCGAGCGACGCCGCCCCGGCCTACAAGTTCGCCGTCAGCGCCGCGTCGGCGGTACTCCTGGCGTGCTATCTCGCGAGCGGGTGGAGCTACCTCAGGAGCCGGGCCAGCGCAGCTGCGCCCGCGGCGGCCACCGCGGCCACCGGCACGACGCCACGCTGAGGCGGCGGCGGGACCACCACCGTGCGGGAGCCGAGAAACGCGGCCGGTGCGGCCGACTCACCGGTTCATCGGTCCAGGGCTTCGAGGATGCCGCGCATCTTGCGCGAGAGCGCCTCGATCTGCTTCAGGCTCGTGACCGTCTCCGCGTCATACTTGTCGGCGCTCAGCAGGAGCAGCTGAGTCTCGGCGAGGATCGCGGCCAGGGGGTTCGACAGGTCGTGGCGCAGCTGCCTGATGGGGTCCAGCGCGTCGACCATCTAGAGCAGCGACCGGTAGAGATCGCGGAGGTGATGATCCCGCAGGTCGCGCACCGCTTGCCACAGGTCCGGCTCCGACGTGGCGCAGAAGATCTCCGCGGTGGAGCGCTCCGCCTCGGTGTCCGCCGCGCCGAACAGGACCCGCCCGCGCCACACTCCGTCCTCGGACCGGCGTACCTGGAGGCGAATGGCGATGAGTTGTCCGTCGAATCGAATGGGGGGAAGGTCGTGGACGACCGCTTCGGGCGAATCGGGTGCGTTGTAGCGTGCCGGTTGTCCGGGCATGCTGACCCTAGGGCTGGTTTGCGCAAAGATAAGCGCCGGAGCCGGTTACGCAATACTGCTCCGGCGGAGGATAGGGAGGTTCTGGAGGTTGGTGGAGGCTGGGGGAGGTTGTTCCGCTCCGAGCCAACCTCCACCAACCTCCACAACCTCCCGACCCTCCACCAACCTCCCCGTTCAGATCCTGAACGGTACCGGCGCGAATGTGATGACAAAGAGCACCAACGCCGCCCACGCAAGCCTGCGACGCGACGCCGGCAGCGGCCGCTGCGCGTCGAGGACCGGCGGGTGCCCGAGGCGACCGCGCGACAAGATTAGCACGACCAACCCCCAGTAGAGCCACCCTCGCCAGTAGTAGCCCAGCACGACGATGAGCGTCCAGAAACCGAGAGCGATCCGTTGCTGCCAGCGCGGCAGAGTTGCGTACAGGATGTGCCCGCCGTCCAGCTGGGAAATCGGCAGCAGATTCAACATCGTCACGAACATGCCGACCCAGCCTGCGAACGCAACGGGATGGACCAGCAGAGCGGGTGTTGAACCGTGCACTAAGTGGCGCACCACGAGGGTGACGATCGAGTCGCCGAGCACGGCCGTCTCACCGTCGAGTCCAAGGAGCATGCCCGTGAGCGGTCCGTGTCCCGGCAGCGCGTGACTGAGAGCCAGCCCCACCACGAGCACCGGGAGGGCTACCACGAAGCCGGCAATCGGACCTGCCACGCCGACGTCGAACAACTGACGGCGGTCGGAGAGCATCGTGCGAAGCCGGATGAACGCCCCCATGGTCCCGATGAACGACGGCACCAGTGGCACGGGGATGAAGTACGGGGGCGAAACATCGAGGTTGTAGCGCCGCGCCGTGAGGTAGTGTCCCAGCTCATGGCACAATAGAATCGCGAGCAGCGGCAGCGAGAAGGCGAGCCCTGTCGCCATCGCGCGTGCCAAGTGCGCCGGCAACGGGTACGTACCCGTGAACAGGTCCAGCGGATTGTCGTAAGCGATCGCCCCGGACAGCACTGCACCTGCGAACGTCGTGGTCAAGAGCGTCGCCAGAAAAAGCACGACGTGCAGCGGCCAGCGCTCCCGCGGCCGCCGGAAGGGCCGCGTGAGAATGAGATGCCGCCCGTCGGGCTCGTCCGACCAGTAGTAGCTGCCGGGCCACTGGGCGAGCACGACGGCGAGCGCCGGGGAAGGCCCGGCATGGGCCGGATGTACAAGCGCGTCAATGACTTCCCGATCCGGAAGGGATGTCGTCCGCCACGCGACTAAAAACGCGCTCAGGTCCACCGTGCACCCTTGACTCGAAGTGCGGGGAACCCTACTATAGCTCTCTCGTACTCCTTCGAACTCCCTGATTCCATTTTCAACCCGTTCACTTCCCCACCCCGGGGTTTCGCCCGCCGTAGACCTACGGAGCAAAGGCACACGTGGATATCGCTGAACTGAAGAGAAAATCCGTCGCGGAACTGCACGCGATGGCCGAGACTCTGAACATCACCAACTACTCAGGGCTCCGCAAGCAGGACTTGATCTTCCGCATCGAGCAGTCGCTGCTCGACTCCGACACCGTGCTGCGGGGCGAGGGCGTCCTCGAGATCCTGCCCGAAGGCTACGGCTTCCTGCGCAGTCCCGACTGGAACTACCTGTACGGGCCCGACGACATCTACGTCTCTCCGAGCCAGATCAAGCGGTTCGACCTGCGCACCGGGGATACGATCATGGGTCAGGTGCGGCCGCCCAAGGAAGGGGAGCGCTACCTCGCCCTGCTGAAGGTCGAGGTGGTGAACGGCGACGAGCCGGAGAAGGCCAAGCACCGCGTCGCGTTCGACAACCTGCGGCCCCGCTACCCCGAGCGGCGCATCAAGCTCGAGCGCAAAGACGGCGACCTGTCGATGCGGGTGATGGACATCCTGAGCCCCATCGGTATGGGCCAGCGCGGCCTCATCGTTTCGCCGCCCAAGGCCGGCAAGACCATCCTCCTCCAGAAGCTCGCCAACTCCATCATCGAGAATCACCCTGAGGTCTATCTCATCGTGCTGCTCATCGACGAGCGGCCCGAGGAGGTGACGGATATGGAGGAAAACGTCAAGGGCCCGAGCGTCGAAGTGATCTCTTCCACGTTCGACGAGCCGGCGGACCGCCACGTCCAGGTCGCCGACATGGTGATCGAAAAGGCCAAGCGCCTGGTGGAGCACGGCAAGGACGTCGTCATCCTGCTCGACTCGATCACCCGCCTGGGCCGCGCTCACAACGTGGTGGTGCCGCACTCGGGCAAGATCCTGTCGGGCGGTGTGGACGCGAACGCGCTGCAGAAGCCCAAGCGCTTCTTCGGCGCCGCGCGCAACATCGAGGGCGGCGGCTCGCTCACGATTCTCGCCACCGCGCTGATCGACACCGGCTCCCGCATGGACGAGGTGATCTTCGAGGAGTTCAAGGGCACGGGCAACATGGAAGTGATCCTCGACCGTCGCATCGCCGAGCGTCGCACCTTCCCCGCGATCGACGTGCAGCGGTCCGGCACCCGCAAGGAAGAGATCCTGCTCTCCAAGGAAGAGCTCAACAAGGTGTACCTGCTCCGCAACTTCCTGGCCGACATGCCGCCGGTCGAGGCGATCGAGTTCCTGCTCGAGCGGCTCAAGCGCACCAAGACGAACAACGAGTTCTTCGCGACGATGGCGCAGGGGTGACGGCCGGCGGACGCGAGGGCCGGCTGCTGGGCGTCGACTGGGGCGAGCGCCGCATCGGTCTCGCCCTCTCCGATGAAACGCGCACCCTCGCCCAGCCCCTGACCACCCTCACCCGCCGCACCGGCAAACGCTTCCCGATGCGCGAGTTTCTCACCCTGCTCGAGCAGCACGCCGTGACCGGCATCGTGGTCGGCCTGCCGCTCGACCAGGACGGGGCCGAGGCGGAAGCCGCCACCGCCGCGCGGGCGCTCGCCGGCGACATCGCACGCCGCTCGGGACGGCCGGTCGAGCTGTGGGACGAGCGGCTCACCACGGCGCGCGCGCTCAGGGCCGTGCGCGCAATGGGAGGGTCGACCAGGGGCCGCAAGGACGACGTGGACGCGCTCGCGGCGACGGTGCTGCTGCAGCACTACTTGGATGCAAAACGGGGATCCGCGTTGTGACCATGCGGAATGCGGAGTGCGGAGTGCGGAATGTAGCGCGCCAGCGTCGAACCGCGGGACTCGCACCTGCGATCGAACTTGCCCTGCAATTCCGCACTCCGCATTCCGCATTCCGCATTCTGCTCGTCGGGGCGCTGGCCGCCTGTGGCAGCTCCGATGGTCCTCGGGTAACCGTCACGATTCCTCCGGGCGCCTCCCTCGACGCCGCCGTCGACTCGCTCGCCGCCAACCACGTGATCGCCCATCCCGGCACGTTCCGGCTGTATGCCCGGCTGCGCGGGCTGGCAGGCTCGCTCAAGAGCGGCGTGTACCTGCTGCGGCAGGACGAATCGTGGTCCGACGTGGTCGCGGCGCTGGAGCGCGGCCGGGGGGTCGAGCAGCGCTTCACCGTGCGGGAGGGCCTGCGGCTCGCCGAGGTGGCGGACCTCGCCCGGGCCCAGCTCAAGATTCCGCGGGATTCCTTCCTCGCGGCAGCCGAGGACTCGAGCTTGCTCGTGAGCGTCGGCGTTCCCGCCGAGGCGCCCAGCGCCGAGGGATACCTGTTCCCCACGACGTACCTGCTGCCGCTCGGGATCGGGGCGCGGGAGCTGGTCCGCGTCATGACGCACCAGTTCACCCAGCAGTGGAGCCCGGAGTGGCAGGCGCGCCTCGACTCCCTGCACTTCTCTCGGCACGAGCTCGTCACCCTCGCCTCGATTGTCGAGGCGGAGGTGCGCTACGACCCCGACCGGCCGTTCGTCTCCGCGGTCTACCACAACCGGCTGAAACGGGGGATGCGGCTCGAGGCCGACCCGACGGTGAGCTACGCCTATGGACGGCGACTCAGAAGGGTATGGGAAAAGAACCTGGCGGTGCGCTCACCCTACAACACATATCTGCACGCCGGGCTCCCGCCGGGCCCCATCGGCCAGCCGGGGCGCGCCGGCCTGCTCGCAGCGCTCTATCCCGCCGACGTGCCGTTCCTGTACTTCGTGGCGCAGCCCGACGGCAAGCACATCTTCTCGGCCACCTACGCCGAGCACCTGGCCGCCATCCAGCGCGTCAAGCAATTGAAGCGCGCAGCGCGCGCGCCGCAGCGGCGGGGTCGCTAGCCTCCCATACTGCACCGATGACGGCCACGCCGGCCGCGCCGGCCCGCGCGAGGGCGGGCGCGTTGGCCGCGGTCACGCCGCCGATCCCGATCACCGGCGTCCCGGCCGGGGCGAGCCGCGCGAGTCGCGCGAATCCCTCGGCCCCGAGCGGCACGCCGGCATCGGGTTTGTTTGCCGTGTGGAAACAGGGACCCACGCTCCAGTAGTCCGCTGGCCAGGCGCGTCCCCGCTCCGCTTCGGCCGGCGAGCCCACCGAGAGGCCAAGCAGGAAGTCGGGGGGCACATGGGGGCGGAGCCGGTCCAAGGGCGGGTCCTCCTGGCCCAGGTGCGCCCCTGCCGCGCCGGCCGCGAGCGCCACGTCCACGCGGTCGTTCACGATCACCGGCACCGCGAGCGCGCCCACCAGGGCCCGGGCCAGCGCCACAACCTCCTCGGGCGGTGCATCTTTCAGGCGCACCTGGATGATCGTGGCTCCGCCGGCCGCAGCCCGGCGGCACGCCTCGACCGGATCGCGCCCCTTGAGAACGCCCGCGTCCGTGATCACCATCAAGCGCAACTGACCAGCGAGTGCCATGAGCAAAACTCTGCGTGGACTGCGCGGCGCCACCACCGCCCCGGCCAACACCGGCCAGGCGATCCTGGACGCGACGGCCGAGCTGTTGCGCGCGCTCCAGGAAACCAACGGCTTCCAGCCCGAGGAGGTCGAGAGCGCGATCTTCACGTCGTCCCCGGATCTCACGGCCGAGTATCCCGCGCGGGCCGCGCGCCTGCTCGGCTGGAGCGACGTGCCCCTGCTCGGCGCCGCGGAGGTCGCGGTCCCCGACGGCGTACCGCGCTGCATCCGCGTGCTGCTCCACTTCTACACCGCCAAGCCGCAACGTGAGCTGAAACATATGTACCTGCGCGACGCGGCCAAGCTGCGTCCGGACCGGAAGAAGTGACGGACAGCGCGGTCTCGACCCGGGCCGTCATCGTATCGGCGAAGGGCGCCGCGCGCTGGCAGGCGGGGCATCCCTGGATCTATCGCACGGACATCTACGATGAGTCGCGCGATGCCCCGGGCATTGTCACCGTCACCGACCGTCGCGGGCGGCACCTCGGCCAGGCTCTGTACTCGCCCACGTCGGAAATCCGGCTGCGCCTGCTCACCACGGGTCGTGAGGCCATCGACGCGACGTGGTGGGCCGACCGGATCGCCGCGGCTGTGCGGCGGCGGGCCGGTATCCCGGCCACCGCGTACCGCGTGGTCCACGGCGAAGGGGACGGCCTGCCGTCCCTCGTGGTGGATCGCTACGGACCGTACATCGTGGCCCAGCTGCTCTCGGCGGGACTCGAGCAGGTGCGCGCGGACGTGCTGGACGGGATCGGCGCCGCACTCGCGCCCGAAGGGATCCTGCTGCGCAACGACACCACGGTGCGGCGCCACGAGGGCCTGCCGCTCGAGATCGTGCCGGCGCGCGGCGCGGTTCCGGACACGGTGGCCGTGGAGGAGGCCGGCATTCGCTACCTTGCCGCACCGCGTACCGGTCAGAAGACAGGGGCGTTCCTCGACCAGCGCGAGAACCGCGTCCTCGTGGGGGAGCACACCGGCGCGGGCCGGGCGCTCGATCTCTTCACCTACCACGGCTCGTTCGCCCTCCACGTCGCTCGGCGCGCCGGCGAGGTGGTGGCGGTGGACTCGAGCGCCGATGCGTTGGCGCGGGGGCGCGAGAATGCCACCCTCAACGAGATCACGAACATCACCTGGCGTGAGGCCAACGCGTTCGATCTGTTGCGCGACCTGGAGCGGCGCGAAGAGCTGTTCGACACGATCGTGCTCGATCCCCCGGCGTTCGCCAAGGCGAAACAGAGCGTGCCCCGGGCGATCGCCGGCTACAAGGAGATCAACCTTCGCGCCATGCGCCTCGTCGCCCCCGGCGGCGTGCTGTTCACCTGCTCCTGCTCCTATCATGTGAGCCGCGTCGTCTTCCTCGACATGGTGGCCGCCGCCGCGCGGGATGCGGGCCGTCGCCTCCAGCTTCTCGCCGTCACCGGGGCAGGGCGGGACCACCCGGAGCTGGTGAACGTGCCGGAGACCGGCTACCTGAAGGGTGCCCTCCTCCGGGCCGTTGACTAAACCGCTGTCCCTTACAACCTTGCAGTCCTGTCCATGCCGGCGTCCGCCCTGGTCCGCCGAGTCTTTATCGGTCTCCTCGTCGCCAACCTGGCGGTCGTAGGAGTCAAGCTCGCGGTGGGGCTCTCGTCCGGCTCCCTCGCGGTGCTCGGGGGGGCGGTGGATTCGTGCGTCGATGCGCTCAACAACGTGCTCGCCCTGATCGTCGTCCGGGTGGCCGCGAAGGAGCCCGATGAAGACCACCCGTACGGCCACGGGAAATTCGAGACGCTCGGCGCGCTGGCCATCGTGGGATTCCTGTCGATCACCTGCTTCGAGCTGGTGCGGGAGGGAGTCAATCATCTCGTGAGCGGCAGCCATCGGGTCGACGTCAGCGATTTTCAGCTCGCGCTCCTGGTCCTCACCCTGGGCGTGAACGTGCTGATCACGTGGTATGAGCACCGCCGCGGAACCGAGCTCGGCAGCGAGCTGCTCGTCGCCGACGCGGCGCACACCCGGGCCGACGTCTTCATTACGGTCGGCGTGCTGGTCAGCATCCTACTCACGCGCCAGGGCTGGTGGTGGATCGATTCGGCGGTGGCGATCGTCGTCGCGCTGGTGATCGTATTCGTGGCGTATCGGATCCTCGAGCGCACGGTGCCGGTGCTCGTGGACCAGCGCGCGATCCCGACCCGGGACATCCAGGAGACCGCGCAAGCGGTGCCCGGCGTGAAGCGCGCCTACGGCATCCGCTCGCGCGGCCCGTCCGACCTGCGCTACGCCGAAGTGACGATCGCCGTCGACCGCCACGCGGACGTGGAGTCCGCCCACGCGATCGCCGACCAGGTGGAGGAGCGCCTCAAGCGCGACCTGCAGCTCCACGAAGTCACCGTGCACGTCGAGCCATGCTGAGCCTCTCGGGGGAGCAGCGCTCCCGCACCGCGCGGCGGCCGCCGCGCTCGCTCAAGCAGGAATACCAGGAGTTCCTGCTGCAGCGCATCGAGGAGTACAAGAACGCGCTCACCCGCGCAGATCTGCTGGAGATCGGCGACGAAGCGGTGCGCGAGCTCGAAGAGAGCGCCGCAGGTCAGTACCTCCTCACCGAGGTGCTGCTGCTCGAGCATGTCGACCGGATCATCGCCCGGCGGCTGCGGTTGCCTTCGTTCCCCCGCTGGCGCCAGAAGCACCGCGCGCTGCGCGCCGCGCAGCGCGCCCCCACGCACTGGGGCCTCGAGCCGGATGGCCTGCTCGTGAACGCGGTGCGCCGGCTCGAGCCCGGTGACCTGGCCGTCGTGGTCGGCGCGGCCGCGCTCCCGGCCGCCCTGTTCATCGCGGCGCGCGACGCCGAGGTCTTCCTCGTGGATCACGACCTCGCGGCCGTGGAAGGGGCGGAGAGCCGGGCCGTCACCGAACAGCTGGCCGGCCGGTTCCAGGCGCTGGTCGTCACCTTCGGCAGCTGGTTCCCGGACGTGGCGCCGAGCCTGGTGATCATCGATCCCGCCGCCCTCGCGCCGGCGCGTGCGCGCGACCGCCACGCGCTGCTCGCCGAGCTGCAGGTTCGCACCCGCCCCGGCGGCGTGCACGTGATCCTCCCCAGCCCCTCGGCAACCGCGGTGATCCCGCTCGCCCCGGAAGCGCTGCATGCCCAGTACGGTGGTTGGGAGATCGTGCGCCGCCGCCGGGGGAAGGCGAGCGCCGGTTTCACGGCAACGAAGCCGGAGCGTCAGCTGGACACGGCGCTGAACGTGTCGGAGTAACCACTCCCGCTCCACTCGCTCCGTCAACCCGTTGCCGAATATCACGTTGCTGAGTGAGGCGTGCGGCAAGCGTTTTGCCCGGCAACGCCGTATCCGACAACCGGGAACGCCTTTTCCATGACGAGTCTCCCCTTAGTTCTCGACGACGACGAGCCGATCGGTATCATCCTGCGGGCCGGCCGGAAGATGCTGCGCCCGGCAAAGATCTGGGCTTATTGCTGGTTCACGGACGAGGCCGAGGGCGGGGCGGGCGATCACACGCATCGCCATCTGCCCGAGCACATCGACTAAAGCACGAGCGGGGCCGGCCCAGAGCCGGCCCTTCGTGTTTCAGCACGTATCCCCCTTGCAGATCAGGCAGTTGGCCGCTGGGCCGGTTGCCGGGTCCCCCCCGCCGGGTCTAATCTTCAAGGGTCATGGCGACCCTCACGCTCAACGGCCGCTCCGTCAATGCCGACCCCGAACAAACGATCCTCGAAGCGGCCCGCGCCGCGGGGATCTTGGACATCCCCACCCTGTGCTGGTATCCCAAGCTGCCCGTAGTCGGGAATTGCCGCATCTGCCTGGTGTCGGTGGAGGGGCAGGCAAAGCTGCTCCCCGCGTGCGCCACCAAGGTGGCGGACGGGATGGTGGTGCAGACCGAGTCCCATGCGGCCGTCGAAAACCGTAAGGGCGTGCTCCGGCTGCTGCTCGAGCGCTATCCGGGTGAGCACTTGGGGAACGGCAGCCGAGGCGGGCCGAAGGCTCGCAACGAGTTCGAGGAGTACGTCGTGCGCTATGGAGTCCGTCCCACGCCGCTCGGGGAGCGCGACCTCGTGCTGCGCCATGGCGACGAGCGGCCCGGCGACCCGATGATCCGGCACGACATGAGCACGTGCATCCTGTGCACGCGCTGCGTACGGGCGTGCGAGGACATCCAGGTGGTGGGCGTGCTGGACGTGGGCCAACGGGGTGAGCACACCGAGATCATCGTGGGCGCGGACGGCGACCCGGACAAGGCGGGCTGCACGTGGTGCGGCGAGTGTGTGCGGGTATGCCCGACGGGCGCGATCTTCGAGGTGATGCCGCGCGAGCGGTTCGCGCCCGCGAAGATCCTCCACCCGGACAAGACGGTCCGCTCGGTCTGCCCCTACTGCGGCGTCGGCTGCCAGGTGGATTTGCACGTCGTCGGCGACAAGGTCATGCGCGTCACCTCTCCGGACATCGAACTCGACACTCCCAACCAGGGCTCGACCTGCGTGAAGGGCCGGTTCGGGTACGACTTTCCTCAGCACCACGATCGCCTCACGAAGCCGCTGATCCGCAAAGGCTGGGAGAAGGAGCAGGGCCGCTGGGTCTGGCGCGGCCGCAGCGGTGCGAATCGCCGGAGCGGGCCATGGCAGACCATCGAGGGGGAGGGCCAGAACCCGAAGCCGGCGGGCCCGCCGCGCTCGGTGGGAAAGGCGGTGCGCGACCTGCCGCTGCTGGAGCGCGTAGACCTGGACATTCGGGACCGGGTCGCGACCCCGCCGTCCTGGTACGAGCCGTTCCGCGAGGCCACGTGGGATGAGGCCCTCGAGCTCACGGCGCAGGAGCTCTTGCGCCTGAAAGGCGAGCGGGGCCCCGCTTCCCTGGCATGCTTCTCCTCGGCCAAGTGCTCGAACGAGGAGAACTACCTCATGATGCGGATGTTCCGCGCCGCGCTTGGCACCAACAACATCGATCACTGCACGCGTCTGTGCCATTCCACGTCGGTCGCGGCGATGCAGCGCGCGCTCAATACCTCGGCCGCCTCGGGCTCGATGCGCGAGGTGGAGCACGCCGCCGACGTCATCTTCATCGCCGGCGCGAACACCACCGAGTCGCACCCGGTGTTCGGCGCTGCCATCAAGCGGGCCCACGAACGCGGCGCGACGCTCATTGTGGCCGACCCGCGCAAGACCGAGCTCGCGGGCCGGGCGGACATCCACCTGCAGATGCTGCCGGGCACCGACGTGGCGCTCTTCAACGCCATGCTGCATCACATCGTTACGCGGGGGCTCGAGGACAAGCAGTTCGTCGCCGAGCGGATGCACGACTTCGAGAAGGTGCGGGAGTCGGTCAAGGCGATGACGCCGGACGTGGCCGCGAAGATCACCGGCGTCCCCGCGGACCGGATCCGCTGGGCCGCCGAGATCTACGCCAGAGGGCCGCGCACCAGCACGCTGTGGGCGATGGGGCTCACGCAGCACGCCAACGGGACGGATCTCGTCACGTCGCTCCTGAATCTGATGCTCGCCTGCGGGATGATCGGGCGCTGGGGTGCCGCGATGATGCCGGTGCGGGGGCAGAACAATGTGCAGGGTGCTTCCGACGTGGGCGCGATTCCCTTCGTGTACACCGACTACCGACCGGTCAAGGACCCGAAGAACCGCGCGGAGTACGCCGCGGCATGGGGCGTCCCGCCGGAGTCCCTCTCGCTGAAGGAGGGGCTCATGGTGACCGAGATCGTGAAGCCGGAGAGCGGGGTTCGGGGGATGTACATCATGGGTGAAAACCCCGTCATCTCAGACCCCGACGTCGCACACGCCGAGCACTGGTTCCAGGAGCTCGAGTTCCTCGCAGTGCACGACCTGTTCCTGACGGAGACCGCCCGCTACGCCGACGTGGTCTTGCCCGGCGCGAGTTTCGCCGAAAAGACCGGCACGTTCGTGAACACCGAGCGTCGCATTCAGCTGGCCCGCAAGGCGGCGGCCACGCCGGGGCAGGCGCGGGGCGACCTCGAGATCCTGATCGACCTGTCGAACCGCCTGGGGCTCGCGACCCGCTTCGAGACGGCTGAAGCGGTCATGCGAGAAATCGCGCGGGTGACTCCATCGTGGCGGGGCGTGACCTACCAGCGGCTCGAAGGGGCGGGACTGCAGTACCCGGTGCCGACGGACGACTCCAGCGGAACCTCGTTTCTCTTCGACGACCGGTTCCCGACCGCGGATGGGAAGGGCACGTTCGTTCCCGTCGAGTACGCGCCGCCCGTCGAGCTCCCCGACGAGGAGTATCCGTTCGTGATGAACACGGGGCGGCAACTGTATCACTGGCACACGGGCACCATGACCCGGCGCGCGTCGGGGCTCGACCAGCGGGAGCCCACGCCGATCGTCGAGATCCACCCCGACGACGCGCGCGAGCTCGGGCTCGAGGACGGCGACCTCGTGCGACTGACCTCGCGCCGCAACACGATGGTGAGCTCGTGCCGGATTTCCGAGCGCGTGGCACGGGGCCAGGTGTTCGTGCCGTTCCACTTCCGCGAGGCGGCCGCGAACCTGCTGACCAATCCGGTGCTCGACCCGTACGCGAAAATGGCGGAGCTGAAGTGCTGCGCGGTGCGGCTCGAGGCGGCTCAAGTCGCCGTCGCCGACTGAACGAAAGGTAGGGGCGCAGCATGCTGCGCCCCTACTTCTAACCACGGTAGCCCCTCGCCCGTAAATTCCCGCCATGGATCTGGGCCTCGCCGGGCGCGTGGCGTTGGTGTGCGGCAGCACGAAGGGGCTGGGGCGCGCCGTAGCGAAGGCGCTGGCACACGAGGGCGCCCGCGTGGCCATCAACGGCCGCCACGAGGAGTCCGTGCAGCACGCGGCGCAGCAGCTCTCCTCCGAGTCAGCCCAGGCGGTGATGCCGTTCGTGGCCGACGTGGGCGACCCGGCGCAGGCGGAAGGCCTCGTGGAGCGGGTGCACCACCAGATGGGCCGTCTCGACGTGCTGTTCTGCAACGCCAGCGGTCCGCCCGCGGCACCGTTCACGCATCAGCCGGCCGAGGCGTTTCACCGCGCCGTGGAGCTGAACCTCCTGTCTACGGTTCATCTCGCTCGCGCCGCAGTCCCCATCATGCGGAAACTCGAGTGGGGCCGCATTATCTGTCTCGCGTCGGTCGCCGCCAAACAACCCCTGCCGGGGCTCATCCTCTCCACCACGGCGCGCGCCGGCGTTCTGGGGTTCGCGAAGGCGCTGGCCGACGAGGTCGCCGCCGAGGGGATCACCGTCAACGTCGTGTGTCCCGGCTTCATCGCGACGGAGCGGATCACGGAGTTGACGGAGAGCCGCGCGAAGCGCGAGTCGCGGGCGTCGCAGGAGGTCATGCGCGACATGGTCGCGGGCATTCCGCTCGGCCGCATGGGCCGCACCGACGAGCTCGCCGCGGCGGTCGCGTTCCTCGCGTCCGAGCGGGCCAGCTATATTACCGGCGCCGTGTTACAGGTCGACGGCGGGTTTACGCGATCCATTTTCTAACGCATCCCGCATCTCGCATCCCCGCATCCCGAGTCTCCATGAAAGCCATCGTCAAAGAGCAGCGGGTCCCCGGCCTGAAGGTCGCGACGGTGCCGAAGCCGTCCCCCGGCCCAGGCGAGGTGCTCATCGCGGTGCGGCACGCCGGGGTGTGCGGCACGGACGTCCACATCGCCGACTGGGACGCGTGGGCGCAGGGCCGCGTCAAGCCGCCGCTGGTGGTGGGTCACGAATTCGCCGGGGAGATCGTGGCGGCGGGCGATGGCGTCTCCGAGCTTCGGCCAGGCCAGCTGGTGACCGCCGAGGGCCATATCGTGTGCGGACACTGCCTCCAGTGCCGTACCGGGAACAGCCACATCTGCAAGAACACCCGCATCATCGGCGTGGATCGCGACGGCGCGTTCGCCGAGTACATCGCCATGCCCGCCACCAACGTGCTGCCGCTGGACGGCGTTCCGACCACGGTCGGCGCCATCATGGACCCCATGGGCAATGCCTTCCACGCAGTGCTCACGGCCGAGATTCAGGGCAGCTCCGTCTTCGTGGTGGGGTGCGGGCCGATCGGCTGCTTCGCGGTGGGCATCGCGCGCGCCGCCGGGGCCGCCAAGGTGATCGCTTCCGACGTGAACGCGAAGCGGCTGGAGCTGGCCCGCCGCATGGGGGCGCACGTGACGATCGACGCCGCCACGGATGACGTGGTGCGCAGGGTGTGGGAAGAAACCGGCGGCGAAGGCGCCGACGTCGTGTGCGAGATGTCGGGCGTGCCGTCGGCCTTGCACCAGGCGTTCGCGGCCGTCCGCCTGGGGGGGCGGGTCCAGCTGCTCGGCATTCCCAAGGGCGAGGTGCCGATCGACTTCGCCAGCGAGATCATCTTCAAGGGAATCACCGTGTACGGCGTGATCGGCCGAAAGATGTACGACACCTGGCACCAGATGCGCCGCTACCTCACCGCCGGGCTGCTCGATCCCCGGCCGGTGATTACGCACCAGTTTCCGCTCGCGAAAATCGACGAGGCCCTCGCCGCCATCCGCGCGGGCGATGCGGGCAAGATCATCCTGGAGATCGCATGAGCTTCGCCGCCCGGCTCGACGCCGAACTCGAGCAGTTCAAGCGGGACGGGGTCTACAAGCGCCTGAACTACCTGGAAGCGCCCCAAGCCGCACGCACCAAGATGCAGGGACGCGGAGAGGTCGTGATTCTCTCCTCCAACAACTATCTCGGTCTTTGCAACGCGCCCGACGTCGTCGCGGCCGGCAAGCACGCCCTCGATGAGTTCGGAGCCGGCACCGGCTCGGTGCGGTTCATCTGTGGCACCTTCACGATTCACCGCGAGCTCGAGCAGGCGCTCGCCCGGTTCGTCGGATGCGAGTCGTCACTCACATACGTCAGCTGCTGGAACGCGAACGAGGGACTGGTCCCGACCCTCTTGGGCGAGCAGGACATCGTGATTTCCGACCAGCTCAACCACGCGTCCATCATCGATGCAATCCGGCTCGCCAAGACCAGCACAAAGGGCCAGACGGCAGTGTACCGGCACTCGGACATGGCCGACCTCGAGGACAAGCTGCGCGCGGCGAAGCATACGCGTCTCAAGTTGATCTTCACGGACGGCGTGTTCTCCATGGAGGGCGACATCGCCAGGCTGCCGGACATCGTGGCCCTGGCGCGGAAGTACGACGCGGTCGTCGCCGTCGACGACTCGCACGCCACCGGCGTGCTCGGCCGCTCGGGCCGGGGCACCGCGGAGCACTACGACATGTTGGGCCAGGTAGACATCATCACGTCCACGCTGGGCAAGGCACTGGGCGGCGCCGCCGGCGGTTTTACGGCCGGCCCCACGGCGCTCGCGGACTATCTCACGCAGCGCTCCCGACCGCAACTCTTCTCGAACGCTCTTCCTCCCACCGTGGCCGGCAGCGCGCTCGCGGCGGTGCACCACCTCGAGCACCACCCTGAGCTCGTAACCAAGCTCCACGAGAACGCCCGCTACTTCCGCGAGCGCCTCCTGGCCCTGGGCTTCAGGCCGTTACAAGGTGAAACACCAATCGTGCCTGTCATCTTGGGAGAGACCGCCAAGGCGATCCAGATGAGCGAGCTGCTGCTAGACGAGGGGGTGTTCGTGACCGGGTTCGGCTATCCTGTCGTCCCGCAGGGGCATGCCCGGATCCGTTGCCAGCTCTCCGCGGCGCACACCCGAGATGACCTGGACTTCGCCCTGTCGGCATTCAAAATGGTGGGGACAAAGTTGGGACTTATCTGAGCCGTTTTGGGGTCGACGCGGTGGTTGGTCGCTTTTGGGTTCCGGCTCTATCGCGCATTCCGAGGGAACTTCCTATTTTGGGGGGCGCCCGTATCCGTATGATGCACGGAGTCCTCATGATGCACGGAGTCCTCACCCAAGGAGTCCTCCTATGCGGGTGCTCACTGTTCTCGGGCTGCTGGCTGGCGGGATCGGGTCCCTCACCGCGCAGCATCGCGGCCAAGTAGAGATGGGCGCGTTCGGAAGCTACACGCGGTATGACAGCGGTTTCCAGCTCGACAACCAGTTCGGTAGCGGTGGTCGCCTCGGCTTCTTCCTCGGCGATCATTTCAGTCTCGAGGTCGACGGAAACGTAGCGCAACCGCTTTCGAAGGTCAGTGGCGTGGGGAAGACCACCGTCATGTTCGGGAGCGCGAGCCTGGTCATCAGCTCGGGCAGCGCTTACGCGCTCGGCGGCTATTCCCGGCTCTACCTGGGGGCCAATTCACCGTACCATTCCGAGCTGAACGCGATACACGGCGGGCTCGGCGAGCGGATCTTCTTCGTCGGCGACCGCGTGGCCCTCCGCCTGGAGGCTCGGGCCTATTACCGCGGGCCGGGCGGCGGCATGACCAGCCCTCACTGGGTCGGGCACTTCACAGGTACCGTGGGCCTCTCGTTCCTGCTGGGCGGCGGCGGAGAGACGAAGAGCTACTAGGTCGGCATGGCCCAGCAGCCCAGACGTAGCCGTGATGTAGCCAGATTTTCGGTATATCTTCGGTATACGCCAGCCCGGACACCACCAACCTTCAAGTACTTTCAAGGTTCATGGGCTTAAAGCGAAGGGCTATCGCGTTTTCCGGACGAATTCCCTATTTTGTGGGTCGCTTTTTGACCATCGAGGAGTCGTCCCATGCGGGTAGTCACGGTCATGGCGGTACTGCTGCTGGGCGGGGCCGCTACCCTCGAGGCCCAGCACCGCTTCCAGTTCGAGATCGGGGGGTTCGCAAGCTTCACGCGGTTCGACCGCGCCCTCCAGCTCGACAACCAGATCGGAGGCGGGGGCCGGATCGGCTTCTGGATCACCGATTGGCTGGGGATCGAGGGGGATGGACTGGTCCAACGGCCGCACCCGAAGGGCGGCGGAGCCGGGACGGACTTCCCGGTGTGGTTCGCTTCGGGAAGCATCGTGCTCAACTTCGGCTCGGAGAAGAGCTTCTACATCCTGGGCGGCTACTCGGCCATGGATTTCAACAGCAATGCCGCCGGGGGCTTCCGGGACGTAGGCGCGCACGGGGCGATCGGCGACCGGATCTTCATTACTGACCGCGTCGCGCTGCGCTTGGAGGCAGGCGCGTACTACGCGCCCAAGACGCAGGCTCCCGCCGGCAACCAGTGGGCCGGCCAGCTTGTCGGGTCAGCGGGGCTGTCGTTCTTCCTCGGGCCAAGCCATCGCGAATCCCCGTATCCCGAGGTCCCCAAGGAGAAGCGCGACTCGATCCTCGCGGCGGGCGGCAAGGTCCCCGAAGCGCGGCCGCGGGGCGGGCCCACGTACGAGCAGCGATCGAGCGACTGGCAGCATAAGTGGTACTGGGGCGGCGAAGCCGGCATCCTGGTGTTCCGCACCAACTACGACAGCTACTCCTTCGAGCCGACGTTCGGCGGGCACTGGCTGATCACAGGGAAGCGGACGGCGTTGTACGCGTCGTTCGAGCAGTCACTCTTCATCTCGCCCCGCCACGTGACCATTGTCGAGCCCAGCGGGGCGGTCACGCCCGGCAACGTCCAGTTCGACAACCTGCGCCGCATCATGGTCGGTGTGCTCGCCTTCCCAGCGCAGCTCCGAGTGGAGCCGTTCGCGGGCGGTGGGTTCGCCATCATGGAAGCGTTGAATGTCCAGGTGAGCTGCGCGAGCTGCGCCGGCTCGGACTTGGGCCAGCTCCAGGACGAGGCCGACCGGGCGGCGACCAAGGCCTTTTTCTGGTGGATGGGCGGGGTCGACATCAAGCAGGGTCGGCTGGCGCTGTACGGCCAATACATCCTGACATCGGCGGCGGCCAACTTCCTGATCCAAGGCACCACCCACACCTTCCAGGGCGGCGTCCGCTATTCCTTCGGCTCCGCCAAAGAAGGGGTCACGGACCGGCAGTAAGCACCCGCAGGAAGTTCTCGCCCAGGATTTTGCGGACGTCGCTGTCCGGGTAGCCGCGGCCCCCCAGGGCCCGGATGAGCTCCGGCAGCGACGTCGCGTCTTTCATGGGTCGGGGCAGCACGCTGATTCCATCGAAATCGCTCCCCAACCCGACGTGATCGATCCCCATCACTTGCACGGCATGATCGATGTGATCCATCAGGCGATCGATCGTCGGGACGTCGAGGCTTTCGGCGTGCTGACCGACGAACTTGTCCACCTCGAACGCCGACTCGCCGGGACGGCCGCGGTAATGGGCCCGGATCGAGTCGGTCTGGGGCTTCAGCCGGCGACGCATCTCCTCGTACTGGCTCCGAAAGTGCTCGTCCAGGAATACGGGATAGAAATTGATCCCCACGACGCCGCCGTTCTCTGCAATGGCCCGGAGCTGCTGGTCGCTCAAGTTGCGCGGGTGGTGGGCCAGGGCCCGGCACGACGAGTGTGACGCGATCACCGGTCGCGTAGTGGTGGCCAGGATATCCCGGAACGTCGCATCGGACACGTGTGAAACGTCCACCAGCATTCCCAGCTGGTTCATCCGTCCCACCACCTGATGCCCGAACGACGTGAGCCCGCCGTGCCGCTCGGGGTCGGTGGATGAGCCCGCCCAGTCATTTCCGTTGTTCCAGGTCAGCGTCATGTAACGCACGCCGAGCCGGTACAGCGAGTCGAGCTTCTCGAGCGAGTTCTCGATCGCATGGCCACCCTCGACCCCCATCAGGGCGGCGATGTGTCCGCGCGCCACCGCCGCCCGAACGTCGGCGGCCGTGGTGGCCAGCTCGACATCGCGGTTGGTGTCCGCGAGGGCGCGCACGGCCCCGATCAGGTCCAGGGCGCGCTGAAACGCGGTGCCCCGGGCATAGCGCGCGTCCACCCAGATCGAGAAGAACGCGGCGGTGAGCCCCCCTTCGCGCATGCGCGGGACGTCGATGTGCCCGTCGGTCAGCCGGGCGCTGATATCGGCCTTCATGTCGAGCATGCGCTGGGGCGTGTCGATGTGGCCGTCCACGATGATGGGCTGTTGGAGCACGAGCAGCAGTCCTAGCGGGAGACCCATGGTGAGTCCTCGATCAGGAACCGCAGCGGCCAGTCGGCGGCGCGGGTGATGCCGATACGCGGTGTCACAGTGATGGTGTAATGCTGTCGTGATCGCTCTCGGACGATGCGGAGGCGGCCGCGGGTCAGCGCCAGGCCATCGTGCCGACCGGTCACGCCCAGCGCCTGGCACAACTTAGCGGGACCCGAGCAGAGGTCGCGATCGGCAACCCGCGGCCCCCCGCGCCGGCGTCGCATCGTCGTCAGTCCCTCGAGGGGTTCGAGCGCCCGGATCAGGACCGCCGCGGGATGCCCGGCGCGCTCCGTCACCGCATTCAGACACCAGTGCATCCCGTAGGTGAAATAGACGTACGCGGTGCCCGGGCGCTCGAACAGGCTGGCGTTGCGTCGCGTGCGGCGGGCGCGATAGCCATGGGACGCGGGATCATCGGTGCCGAGGTAGGCCTCGGTCTCGACGATTCGACCGGCGGTGCGGCGGCCTCCAAGCTCACTCAGCAGGACGTGCCCCAAAAGCCCACGCGCGACCTCGGGAGTAGGTCGCGCGTAGAACGACGCCGGCAGTGCAGCGCTGCTCACGTCCCGCCGGTGAGCCCACGCTTTACTTTCGACCAGAACGACTCCCCCTCGCCCGCGCCCCCGGTATCCACATCAGGCTCACGTGGAGGTGGCTTGGGTGCGGGAGGCGGAGTGGACTCGGCCGTGTGCGTCCGCGACTCCGAGGCCTCTCGGGGCTCGACCCGGTCGCGCCGTTCCCCGCGCTCCGCCCGACCTTCAGAGCCCGCGCCACGACCGCGGCCGCCGCGGCCGCGACCACCCCGGCGCCCCCGACCGCCCCGCTCCGGCCGCTCGCCTGAGTCGGTGCGCTCGTCGCGACCGGTGGCCGTGCCACTGCCGCCGCGGCCACCGCGTCCGCCGCGGCTGCGTGCTCCGCGCTCGGCGCCCCCCCCGCCCCCCCCGCCCCCCCCGCCAGCCGGAGCGCTGTCACCGCCGAACGGCTCCGGTAGCGCCGGGGCGGGGGGGAGCTTGGGCGGCACCAGTTCGATCCGAGGCTTGAAATTCGGGTCCATCTCGACGACCCCGATCTTCGGGATCTCGGGGGGCGCCACGCGTGGCCCGCGCGAACCGCGACGGAACCGGGCGCTGCGTGAGGGAATACCGGCGACGGGCGCCTGCGCCGGCCGCATGGATGGCGGCGCCGAGGACTCGGGCATCGGGGGGTCGAGCGCCTCGTCGGCGTCGGTCACGGCGGCGGGCTCGGCCAGTGGTGGCGCGGGAGACGGCGTCACGTCCCGCAACTTCACGGTGTACGCTCCGTCGTCCTCTTTCGCCAGGTCGATCAGCTCCCGGTCGTGCGCCTGGCGCAGCAGCTTTTGTACCTGAGCCGGCTCGACCGGCGCTTCGTCCCCCTTGATCTCCGCCATCGCCTCGCCGAGCTCCTGCGCGCTCACCGGGCGGGACTCCCCGCCCAACCGACCGATGGCCTGCTTGATGAGGCCGAACGCGCCGTCCAGGGAAAACGCGCTGCGGCGCCCTTCCCGGGCGGGCGGGAGGGCGGGAGGCTCGTCCGTCGCGACAGGCTCTGCGCGCGCCTCACGCTCGTCACGCCCCCCCCGACCCCGCCGCCCGCGGCCACGGCCTTCGCCGCGCTCGCGCTCGCGTGGTCGGTCGAAGGTCGCCAGGCCCGCCGGCTGCGCTGCCGCTCCGGGCACGCCCGGACCCAGCCCGATCTCGTACTGGCCGTTATCGAGCTTGGTGAGGGCGATGAGGCCCTTGTGCGCCGCCTCGACCACGAATTTCGAGAAGCGTGAGAACCCCAGGTCCTTTTCGTTGAACGCGGGATCGATCTCCTGCATGACCTGCTTCAAGCGGTCTGACCGCATCACGTCGCTGTGCGCGGTCATCTGCTTCACGGCCTCGATCACCAGGTCCCAGGGATCGTGCCGCGGGTGCGTGACGTCGCTCTCTTTCGTGAGGCCGGCCAGCTCGTTGTAGGAGTAGTACTCGTCGCAGTTCTGGATCAGCAGGTCGCTCGACGACTCGCGGATCCCCACGCCGATGACGTACTTGCCGTACTCCTTGAGCTTCAGCACGAGGGACGAAAAATCGGAATCGCCCGACAGCAGGATGAACGTGCCGATCTCGGGCCGCGTGAACACGAGCTCGAGGGCGTCGACGGCCAGACGGATGTCCGTTGCGTTCTTCTTGTTCGACCCGTACGCCGGCGCCCAGATCATGTCGATCGAGGATTCCGCGAGCGGGACGATGTATTGCGGGTAGCGGCGCCAATCGGCGTAGGCGCGCTGTACAGCCACCTTCCCCTTGATGATGTCCGACTGCAGCAGGCGCCGCAGCTCCGACTGGAGATCCGAGCGGATCCCCATCGTCACATTGTCGAAGTCGATCATCAGCGCCGCGTTGGGCGCGTGGGCCGGGGGTTCGTGGTGTACTGTTCGTGGCAAGTGGGCTTGCGGCGGTTGCGTCATGTGGTTGCGCTCAGTTCCAGGCCGACGACCTGCGCGAGCTCCCGTCGCTTCACCTTCCCGCTTCCGGTCAGCGGGAACGTGTCGAAGAAGCGCACGAGGTCGGGCACTTTGTGGTCGGCGACGGCGTCATGGCAGAAGTCCTTGAGCTCGTCGCCCGTCACGATGGAGCCCTCCGTGGGCACGACGCACGCGCAGATCAGCTCCCCGAGCGTGTCGTTGGGGATGCCGACGACGCAGGCGTCGCCCACGGCAGGGTGCGTGCGGAGGAGGTCCTCCAGCTCGCGTGGATAGATCTTGAAGCCGCCGCGGATGATCACCTCGGCGCGGCGACCCACGATCTTGACGTAGCCGTCCTCGTCCAGGATCGCGAGGTCGCCCGTCATCAGGAATCCCTCGGCGGTGAGCGACCGTGCCGTCTCGCCGGGCATCCGGTAGTAGCCCAGCATCACGTTCGGTCCTTTCACCGCCAGCTCGCCCACCGCCTCGGGCCCGTGCAGGACGCCGCTCTTCAAATCGACGACCTTCACCGACACGCCCGCGATGGGCCGGCCGACCGTGTGCGTCCGCCGTTCGGGAGAATCCTCGAACCGGGTGACCGTCACCGTGGGCCCCGTTTCCGTGAGCCCGTAGGCGATCTGAACGTCGCACCACTGCCGAATGCGTCCGGCCAGATCGGGGGAGACCGGGCTCCCCGCGACGAGCCCCGAGCGGCAGGTGGTCGGCTTGGACTCCTCAAACGAGGGATCACGCATGAGGAGCTCGAACATCGTCGGGACGCCGTGCACGATCGTCACCCGCTCACGCCGGATCAACGCCAGCGCGCCGGCGGCGTCGAACCGCTCTTGCAGCACCAGCGTCGCGCCAGCCGTGATCGTCACGGCCACGACATGCATCCCGAAAATCGTGAACACGGGGACCGCGCCGAGCACCCGGTCTTCACCGGTGTGCCCGAGCGCCTGGCTCGATGCGCGCGCCGTCATGGTGATGTTGTCGTGCGACACGACCACGCCCTTGGGTTTCCCCATCGTCCCCGAGGTGTACAGAATGGCGAGCGGTTGGCTGGCCGCGTCGACCGGTGCGATCGCGCCCGGCGCCGCCGAACGTTTCGACACCAGGTCCGCGTAGCGGTAGACGCGGTCGTCCAGCCAGCGATCGGTCCCACCCACGAGGATCAGCGCGCGCAGCTCCGGCAAGTCCGGGAGGATCTCGTCGTACAGCTCGACGAGATCGGACCCCTCGTACGTTTCGGCCAGGACGGCCGCCCGCACCTCGGCATGCCGCAGTTGATACTTGAGCTCGTGCGCGGTGAGTGAGGGGTCGAGGGGGACCAACACGACGCTGCGATACGCCGCAGCGAGCAAGGTGACCACCCATTCCGGCCAGTTCGGCAGGTCCACCGCCAGCCGATCCCCCGGCTGGACACCGAGGCCCGCCAGCGCCTCGCCAAAGGCCGTTGCTTCCCGTTCGACCTGCGCGTAGGTCATCCGGCGCGACCCGAACACCAAAAACTCACGGTCAGGATGCTCTTGCGCCGCTTGCGCGAAGAGCACGGCCAGATGATTTGTCGCCAAGTCTACCACGTGCCTCACAGCGGTGTGAACCTTTGAAAATAAACAACTTGCGTGATAAAGCTACTCCCCCAGCACCTTGATGATCACGCGCTTCCGGCGCTGCCCGTCCCACTCGCCGTAGAACACCCGCTGCCACGGGCCCAGGTCGAGCTTGCCGGCCGTGATCGGGACGAGCACTTCGTGCCCGATCGTAAGGCTGCGCAGGTGCGCAGCGGCGTTGTCCTCCCCCGTTTCGTTGTGCCGGTACCGCTTGGGATCCCACGGCGCAATGGTGGTCTCGAGCCATTTCAGGATATCCGCCCACAGTCCCGATTCGTGATCGTTCACGAAGACGGAGGCGGTGATGTGCATCGCGCTCACCAGCGCGAGCCCCTCTGCCACACCACTCTCCCGGACCTGCTCGGCGACCTGCTCGGTGATGTCGATGATTTCCTGGCGCTGCTTGGTGGTGAACCAGAGGTAGTGAGTCAGGCTCTTCATGGGTCTCCTCAATTGACCGGGAGCAGGGAGCGGGGAGCAGGGAGCAGAGGATCGTGTTGCGCCGCAGACTACGGCTCCCGGCTCCCGGCTCCCTGCTCCCTCTCAGTGTGTCGATTTGTCACACGGGCACCGAAGCCCTAGATTGCCCCGTCAAATATGCCCCTCCCCTTCCGCCAGCGGATCTTCGTGATCCTCGTGGCCCTGACCGCTGTGCCGACCGCCCTGGCCGTCGTGGGCTGGGCGCTCGCCGTGCGAACGGTGGCGCCGTCGGCGGGGGCGCGCGTGGCGCTCGAGGAAATGACGGCGTCGGCACGCCTGATGGTGGATCGAATGGACACGACCCACCTCTCCGTGCGGGAGCGGGCGGCGTTCCGGGAGCACCTGGAGCAGCTCTCCAACTCGGTGACGCTGGCGCGCCGCGCGGAGACGTACTTGCGCTACTACGCCGGCGGGTTCGCGGCGGTCGTCTTCGTGCTGGGCGCGTTTGCCGTGATCGCGGCCGTGCGCGTGGCCGGCCACTTGTCGCGCCAGCTCTCCCGTCCGATCGACGAGCTCGTGGGCTGGACGCGGCTGATTCGGCGACGCATGCCCCTGCCGGCGGGTCCGCCGACCCGCGGCGCTCCGGAATTCGAGGCGCTGCGCCAGGCCCTGCGGGAGCTCGCGACGGCGCTCGACGCCGCGCGCGAGCGCGAGCTCGAGGCGGAGCGCCTGCGGGCGTTCCGCGAGGTGGCGCGCCGCGTCGCGCACGAGATCAAGAATCCGCTCACCGCCATGCGGATCGCGGTAGACCAGCTGCGGCGGTCGGGCGGTCCGGTGGAACGGCGGACGGACGTGGCCGTGGAAGTCATTGGCGCCGAGACCGAGCGGTTGGACCAGCTCGCGAAGGAGTTCTCCGAGTTCGGGCGCCTCCCCGAGGGGCCGAGGAGCGAGGTGGACCTCGTGGACCTCCTGATGGACCTCGGGAAGAGCGCCGTGCCGTCGGAGGTGGACGTCTCGGTGCGAGCCAACGGGGAGCCGTGCAAACTGCTCGGGCACTACGATCCGCTGCGGCGGGCGTTCGCGAATCTGCTGCGCAACGCCGCGGAGGCGATGGGAGGGCGGGGGTCGATCGAGATCGCGGTGAGCCGGGACGGGGCCGGCCTGGCGGTCACGATCGCCGATCATGGGGCCGGGATCCCGGACGACCTGCGCCAGCGCGTGTTCGAGCCGTACTTCACGACCAAACACGACGGGACCGGACTGGGACTCGCCCTCGTGCGGCAGACGATCGAGGCCCATAACGGCAGCATCACCGTGGCGGAGACGCCCGGCGGCGGCGCCACGTTCTCCATCGTGCTGACGGCCGCGTGAGCCCCCGCGTGCTGCTCGTCGATGACGAGACAAACATCCGTAAGATGGTCGCCGCCCTGCTCGAATCGGAAGGGTTCGAGACCGCAGAGGCGGCGAACGGCAGCGCGGGGATAGCGGCGGTGGAGCGCGACGCGCCGGACGCTGTACTGCTCGACCTGATGATGCCGGGTGGACCCGACGGCCTCGCCACGCTCGAGCACCTGAAACGCGTGGCGCCGGACCTGCCGGTCGTGATGATGAGCGGCAAGGCGAACCTCGCCGACGCGGTCCGGGCGACCAAGCTGGGCGCGTTTCAGTTCCTCGAAAAACCGCTGACGCCGGAGGGCCTGCTCACCACGCTGCGGGCCGCGCTCGAGCTGTCCCGCACGCTGGCCGAGAACCGGCGTCTGCACGAAGCGCTGGGGCACGCCGACCCGCTCGTGGGCGTGAGCAAGGCAATGGACCAGTTGCGAGGGCTGATCGCGCGGGTCGCGCCCACGGAGGCGCGGGTCCTGATCACCGGGGAGTCGGGGACCGGCAAGGAGCTCGTCGCCTCCGCCATCCATCGCCAGAGCGGGCGCGCGGCGAAACCGTTCGTGTGCGTGAACAGCGCGGCGATTCCGAAGGACCTGGTCGAGTCGGAGATGTTCGGCCACGAGCGCGGTGCGTTCACGGGCGCCACGGAGCGACGGGTGGGGCGGTTCGAGCTCGCAGACTCGGGCACCTTGTTTCTCGACGAGGTGGGCGATCTCAGCCCCGAGGCCCAAGCGAAGTTGCTGCGCGTGCTCGAATCGGGTGTGATCGAGCGGCTCGGCGGCGAGAAGCCGGTCACGGTGGACGTGCGGGTGATCGCCGCGACGAACAAGGATCTCGCGAAGGCCTCCCAGCAGGGCCAGTTCCGGGACGACCTGCTGTTCCGCCTCAATGTCCTGCCGATCCACATCCCGCCGCTGCGCGAGCGTCCCGACGACATTCCGCCGTTGGTGCAGCACTTCGCCGCCCGCCAGGCGACGCGGCTCGGCCGGTCCGTCCAGTTCGACGCCGGCGCGGTGCAGCTGCTCGCCTCCTACGCCTGGCCCGGCAACGTGCGCGAACTGGCGAACATCATGGAGCGGCTCGTGATCCTCGCCGGCGGGGACGTCGTGACCGCGGACGACGTCGCGCGGGTGGTGCCCGCAGATGGGGTGTCTCCCTCCACGACGCCGGGCGAAGGTTGGAGCGACGTGGCGCTCGCCGAGGCGCTCGACGGCTTCGAGCGTACGCTCATCGCACGCGCGCTGTCGGCGGCGCGGGGCAACGTGGCAGAAGCGGCCCGCAAGCTCGCCACGGACCGCGCGAACCTGTATCGCCGTATGCGCCGGCTCGGGCTCGAGCCGCCGCGGAACGTGGCGGGATGACACGACCGGCGGGCCCCCTGCCCGCGTCATCGTTCGCCGCCGTGCTCCGCGACCCGGTCCGGGAGACGGCACAGCCCGTGCACCTCGCTCCCGCGCCTCCAACCAGGATGTTCCCTATGCGCGCCCTCGTGCTCGTGGTTCTCTGTGCGCTCGGCGCTACCGTCGCCGCCGCGCAGGACACCGCCATCGTGATCCAGCCCGAGAGCGCTGGGATCATGGTGCCGCCGCCCGAACTGCCCCACGCCGTGGCCGAGGACGCGGTGCGCCGGTACAACGCGCCCACGACGACGCGCCTGGTGGGTCGCGCGCGCCTGCCGCACGGGAACGAGTGGCGCGGCGACGTCGCCGTGCGGAACGGCACGGTGGTGGTCGCGGGCCGCGTGGACGGCACGCTGCTCGTCATCAACGGCGACGCGATCCTCGACACCGGCGCGGTGGTCACCGGGGACGTGATCGTGGTCGGCGGCACGGTAGCGCGCAGCCCGACGGCCATGGTTTCCGGAGAGCTGCGCGTGTACACGGCGCCACTCGCGTACCGCATCAGGGGCGAAGAGATCGCCCTCGCCCCGCCGGACCTGCGCCGCTGGTTCCGGCGGCTGGGGATCGAGAAGTCGTGGGGCACGGCCGACTCGCGGTCGTCGCTCACGCTCGCCACGGGCGGCACCTTCAACCGAGTCGAAGGCCTGCCGGTGGTGTTCGGGCCGCTGTTCGACTGGAAGCTCCACCGGAACGTGCGTCTGCGGGTGGACGCGCTGGGCGTGTTCCGCACGGCAGGAGACTTCACCGACAAGCGGAGCGACTTGGGGTACCTGCTACGCACCGAGCTGCGCGCCGGCGAGACGCCGGCCTACGGAATCGAGTTCCGCGCCTTCGACGACGTGACGCCGGTCGAGGATTGGGGGCTGCGCGCCGGCGAGGTCGGGTGGGCCGCGTTTCTGTTCCAGCGCGACTATCGCGACTACTACCTCAGTAAAGGCATCGCGGCCCGCGCCTTCGTTCAGCCGGAGCGCTCGCTTCGCCTCGACATCGACGTACGGCACGACGGGCAGTCGACCGTCCGAGCGCGCGATCCCTGGACCGTGTTCCGCAACGACCAGGCCTGGCGTCCGAACCCGCCGATCGACGACGGGCATTACACGACGCTCGCCGGCACCGTCACCTTCGACACCCGCAACGATCGGCTCGACCCGACCGCGGGCTGGTTCCTGCGCGCCCGCTTCGAGAACTCCCGTTCGGAGGACGTGACCCCGCAGACGGGAGTCCCGGCAGCCGTGCGCGGCCCGATCCCGACCGATGGCTCGTACGCCTTCAGCCGCGTATTCGTCGATTTCCGCCGCTACACGCGAGTGAGCCCGTCGGGGCGCGTGAACCTGCGGGTTTTCGCGGGCGGCTGGATCGGTGGCGATCCGTTGCCGCTGCAACAACGGCTGTCGATCGGGGGGTCCGATCCGCTGACGGGATACGGCTTCCGCCACAGCGCCTGCAACGGCGACATCATCGACCCCGCGTTCGCGGGCACCCGGCTGGCGGCGTGCGACCGCGTGATTCTCGCCCAAGCCGAGTACCGCGGTCACCTCTCGCTGCACTGGTCGTATGGCTCCTCGGCCCCCGAGGACGAAGGCGCGAAGTCGCTCTTCACCCTCCAGGGCCCGGACCTGGTCGTCCTCGCGGATGCGGGACAGGCGTGGCTCGTGGGCAGCGGGCCCGGGCGACTGCCCGCCGATCGGCTCCCGACGCTCGGCAGCTGGCTCGCCGACTTGGGCCTCGGCATCGATTGGGGAGGGCTGGGCTTGTACGTGGCGAAAGCGGTGACCGCCGGGGAGCCCTTGCGATTCACGCTGCGACTCGACCACCGCTTCTGAGGTGAGGCCGGGCCTCGCATTCCTGGCCCTGCTCGGCGCGGTGACGGTCCCTCGGGCCGCCGCGCAGGCACCCGCGTTGACGGTCATCGTCCAGAGCGGCGTTCCCCGGGTCCAGACCACGGGGCTCCTCGCCGACGGCAAGTTCGTCGGCCTCATGCGCTCGGGATTCCCGCTCCGGCTGCACTACCGCCTCGAGCTGTGGCGCTCCCGCTCGGGCTGGTTCGATCAATACATCAGCGAGGCGTCGTGGGATGCGGCCGCGCGTCACGACCCGCTCGCCGACGACTTCGTGCTGATCCGCACCGGCGGCAGCGTGACCCGGTACGGCACGCCGGACGACTTGGAGCGCGGGCTCGAGCTCCCCTACCGCGTCAACCTGAAGGTCAAAGGCTCGGGGAACTTCTACTTCCTCTGCCGGCTCGACGTGACCACGCTCAACGACACCGACCTGGAAGAGCTGACCCGCTGGTTGAAGGGAGATGTGAGCCCGGCGGTCTCAGGCGGCGGCAACCTGGGTGGCGCGCTCGCCCGCGGCGCGCAACGGCTGCTCGTGCGGATCGCCGGCCTTCCGCGGCTCACCCTCGAGGCGCGGTCGGAGACGTTCAACCGCAGCGAAAACTAGGAACCGAACCGCTGGTCGATCGCGCGGCGGACCTCGTCGAGCGAGCCGCCCTGAGAGGCGAGCCTCGCCGCGAGCACCGCCTCGCCCATGCAGATGTCGCACTGCGCGCCGTGCTCGGTCTCGAAGCAGGTGAGCAGCGAGCGATGCCCGAGATGTTTGGCGCACTCGCAGTAGCAATGGACGCCGTCGAGCACCTGTGGAGCCTGGCGCGCAGCCGCGTACGCTTCGGCGGCCCCGGGGGTATTCAGCACCGTGCGCCCGGGCAGGACTCGCTCAGCCGTCACAGCCGGGCGGGGCTCGGGGTGCACGACCCGCCCGCCAGCGCGCGTCGTCACGAGCAACCCCACAGCCGCCGCCCCCGCTACCCCCGCGATGATCCAGGGGAGCTTGGGGGTCACAGCGCCTCGAGAGTCGCCAACACCTCGCCGCCGTAGAACAGCCGGATGTACTTCGACTGGATGGATGTGAGCCGCCGCACCGCCCACGCCAGGTGTACGAAATGGGGCTCGAACGGCGGCCGCAGCGGGTGCATCCCCGCCTCCTCGGGCAGCAGGTTGCCCTTCCGGGTGTTGCAGCTCGAACACGCCGTGAGCACGTTGTTCCACCCGTTCGTGCCGCCCCGCGACAGGGGAACCAGGTGGTCCCGGGTGAGGCACTCCCGGTGGCGCAGCTCCTGCTGGCTCCGCCCGCAGAACTGGCAGCGGTAGTTGTCACGGGCGAAGAGGAAGGTGTTGGTCACCTGGCGGCGGAACCGGCGGGGCACATGGACGAACTTGACGAGCCGGATGACCGCCGGGCGCGGGATGGCCAGGCGCTCGCTCTTTACGACCGGCCCCTCGGCCTCGACGATCTCCGCCTTACGGTCGATCACGAGCCTCAGGGCCCGGCGTACGGGCACCATGGTGAGGGGCTCGAATGAGGCGTTGAGCGCGAGACAGCGCAAGGGACTCCCTCGGTGTAAAAGCGGCCGTCTCGCTCAGGGCTGAGACAGCCACGTATGCTACACAACCTGCTAAGGCGCGGCAAGACCTTGGGTTAAGTCCCTCCACCCTCGGCGAATGCAGGGCGCAACGCCTCCAGCTGCTCCACCACCGACCGCCGCGAGGCCCCCCCAGGGGTGGCGCGGCTCTCCACCGAGTCCTCCCACGTCCCCAATTGGGACAGCGCCGCGGCCAGCGCGGGATGGATGCCGGCCGCCACCGGCCCCGGCACGCGATCGAGCGGGACCCCGGAGCGCTCCGCCTCACGCACCAATCGACCCACCAGGCCGTGGCTCTCGCGGAACGGCACGCCGGCCTCCACCAGGAGGTCCGCGAGGTCCGTAGCGCGCAGCGAGGCGTCGAGCGCGGCCCGCATCCGCTCGGCGTCGACGCTCAACGCGGCGACGGCCCCGGTCGCGGCGGGCAGTACCAATGCCAGGGTGTCGAATCCGTCGAACAGCAGCGCCTTGTCCTCTTGGAGGTCCTTGCTGTACCCCGCCGGGAGCCCTTTGAGGGTCGTGAGCAACGCCACGAGGTCGCCCAGCAGCCGGCCCGACTTCGCCCGTGCGAGCTCGAAGATGTCGGGGTTGCGTTTTTGCGGCAGCAGGCTCGAGCCGGTGCTGAAGTCGTCCGACAGCCGCACGAAGCCGAACTCCGCGCTGGTATACAGCACGATCTCGGCCGCGAGGCGCGAGAGGTGGGTGCCCACGAGAGTCAGGGCAAACAAGACTTCGGCGACGAAGTCGCGGTCGCCGGTCGCATCCAGGGCGTTCGCGGAGACCGAGCGAAAACCGAGCGCTTCCTTCAGGAGCACGCGATCCACGGCAAACCCCGACCCGGCGAGGGCCCCGGATCCGAGCGGCAGCTCCGCCACCCGGCGCCGTGCGTCCGCCAGGCGTTGGCGGTCGCGCACCAGCGGCCACGCGTGCGCCAGCAGCACGTACGCCCAGCGCACCGGTTGGGCCCGCTGGCCGTGTGTGTAGCCGGGCAACAGGATATCCACGCCGTCCTCCGCGCGCGCGACCAGTGCGCGCCCCAGCGCCGCGAGGTCCGAGTCGAGCTGGTCGATCGCCCCGAGGGTCCAGAGCCGCAGGTCGGTGGCCACCTGGTCGTTGCGCGACCGGCCCGTGTGCAGCTTGCCGGCGACGGTACCGACCTCCGCATACAGCAATCGCTCCACCAGGGTGTGCACGTCCTCGTCCGGGGCACCCACGGCGGCACCATCGGCGAGCCGCTCCGCCACGCGGTCGAGGCCCTCGAGCAGCTGGGTCTCCTCGCCGGGGGTGAGCACTCCGACCCTGCCGAGGGCGTGGACCCAGGCCTTGCTCGCGGCGACGTCCTGGGGCCAGAGCCGGTGGTCCACCGGCAGGCTGCGATTCAGCGCGTCGAGCGCTTCACTGGGGCCGAGGCTGAAGCGGCCGCCCCACATCTGGTGCGCCGGCGCGGGCGCAGGAGTCGGGGCCGGTTCGGTGGGCTGGCGCGGCATCAGTCCGCCGCCGCGCCGACTTCCTGCTGGCGACGCGCCGCCTCGAGGCCGGACCCGATCCGGATCGAGAGGCCGTAGAGATGGATGAATCCTGCGGCATCCTTCTGATCGTACACGTTGTCCTTGCCGAAGGTGGCGTACGAGGGTTGGTACAGCGCGTACGGGCTTTCCCGTCCCGCGACCGTAAGGCCGCCCTTGAAGAGCTTCAACCGCACCGCACCGGTCACTCGCTTCTGCGTGCTCGCGACCGCGGCATCGAGCGCATCCCGCTCCGGCGTCCACCAGCGACCGTCGTACACCAGGTCGGCGTAGCGGAGCGCGAGCTCGTCCTTGAGGCGGAGCGTGCGCCGGTCGAGCACCAGCTGTTCCAGCTCGCGGTGCGCCGCATGCAGCAGCGTGCCGGCGGGCGTCTCGTAGACGCCGCGGGATTTCATCCCGACCAGCCGGTCCTCCACGACATCCGCCCGGCCGACGCCGTGCTCACCCGCCGTGGCGTTCAGCGACTCGAGCAACTCCACCGGACCCATGGGGACGTGGTTGACGCTGACGGGTGTCCCCTCCTCGAAGCCGATCTCGACCACCACGGGAAGATCGGGGGCTTCGAGCGGATCCTTCGTCATGACGAAGATGTGCTCCGGCGGTTCACGCGCGGGATCTTCGAGGATGCCACCCTCGTGGGAGCAGTGCCAGAGGTTGCGGTCGGTGGAGTAGGGCTTCTCGACCGTGGCCTGGACCGGGACGCCCTTGGCTTTCACGTAGGCGATGAGATCCTCGCGGCCCTTGAACTGCCACTCGCGCCACGGTGCGATCACCTGCAGTTCGGGCGCGAGGGCGGCGTAGGTCAGCTCGAAGCGGACCTGGTCGTTCCCCTTGCCCGTGCACCCGTGGGCCAGGGCCTGCGCGTCGACGCGCTGCGCCAGTGCGACATGGTGGGCCGCCATGACCGGGCGCGCCATCGCCGTACCGAGCAGATAGGTGCGCGCGTACACGGCACCGGCGCGGAGTGTGGGAAACACGAAGTCGCGAACGAACTCTTCGCGCAGGTCCTGGACGACGCAATCGACGGCGCCGGACCGCTTGGCCTTCTCGACCAGGCCGGTCAGCTCATCCGGCCCCTGCCCCACGTCGGCCGCGAAGCACAGGACCCGGGCGCCATATTTCTCGCGCAGCCAGGGCACGATCGCCGACGTGTCGAGTCCACCCGAATATGCCAGTACCACCAACGGCCCCATGGCGCGCTCCCTGTCGATTTATGCAGGAGGATGCATAAACATACAACAGCAGGGTGGCCTGTCAACGCCCGCCCGGCGTCTAGCGGACTCCCGCGGTTTGGCCGATTCTTCATGGCCTCCATGAACCGACGAGATCTGGTCCGCTCCCTCGCCACCGCCATCGCGATCCCGGCGATCTCGGGGCTCGAGCCCGATAGCTTGTTCGCGGTCGGTCGCCGCGCGCACCGCCGCGCCCGCACCGGCGGCCTGCAGGTGCTGGATCCGCACCAGAGCGAGACGGTGGCGACGATCGCGGAAATGATCATCCCCGCGACGGACACGCCCGGCGCGCGCGCCGCCCAAGTCCACCGGTTCATCGATTTGCTGCTTGCGGAATGGGCTCCGGACGACGACCGGAAGCAATTCCTCGAAGGCCTGGCCGACGTGGACGCGCGGGCCCGCGCCGCGTCCGCCGCGGATTTCCTCGGCGCCACCGAGGCGCAGCGCAACACGATCCTGACCGGGCTCGACGCCGAGGCGCAGGAGCGTCGGAAGGCGAAGGGCGACGCGCCGCCGGCCTTTTTCGAGCGGATGAAATTCCTCACGGTGTACGGCTACAGCACGTCGGAGCTCGGGGCCACCGGAGAGCTCCACTACGAGGTGATCCCCGGCTCGTACAGCGGGTGCACCGAACTGGGTCGCTGGCGCGCGTCCCCGGGGGACTTCTGATGGCCGCCCCCAGCTTCGACGCCATCGTCGTAGGGTCCGGCATCACGGGCGGGTGGGCCGCTAAGGAGTTGTGCGAGCGCGGGCTCAAGACGCTCGTGCTCGAGGCCGGCCGGCCGATCGATCCGGCGCGCGATTACGTCGAGCACGTGCCGCCGTGGCAGATGAAGTTCCGCGGCTTCGGTGACCGTAAGGCGCTCGAGCGGGACCAGTTCATCCAGCGGCACTGTTATGCCTGCAACGAGTACAGCGGCAAGTTCTTCGTGAACGACCGCGAGAACCCCTACACGTTCGATTCCGACAAGCCGTTTCACTGGATTCGCGGCCGCCAGGTGGGCGGCAAGTCCATCATGTGGGGCCGGCAGGTGTACCGCTGGAGCGACCTCGACTTCGAGGCGAACGCCCGAGACGGGTTCGGGGTGGACTGGCCGATCCGCTACGCCGACATCGCGCCGTGGTACGATTACGTGGAGGAGTTCATCGGAATCTCGGGCGAAGCGCTCGGCCTGCCCCAGCTCCCGGACGGGAAGTTCCTCCCGCCGATGGCGCTGAACTGCGCCGAGCAGGTGGTCCGGGACGGCGTGGCCAAGCGGTTCGCGTCCGAACGGATCGTCACGATCGGCCGGGTCGCGATCCTCACCGCACCGCACCGCGGCCGCGCGGCGTGCCATTACTGTGGGCCCTGCGAGCGTGGCTGCATCACGCATTCGTACTTCAACAGCATCGGCGTCACCCTTCCGGCGGCCCGCGCCACGGGGCGCCTCACGCTGCGGCCGTACAGCGTCGTGCACAGTCTGATCTACGACGAGCAGCGCGGCCGCGCCGCGGGAGTGCGCGTGATCGACGGGCAGACCAAGCAGCCGCTCGAGTTCCGCGCGCGCGTCGTCTTCCTGTGCGCTTCGACGCTCGAGTCGACGCGCATCCTCCTGAACTCGAAGACCCCCCGTTTCCCGACCGGGCTCGGCAACTCGAGCGGCGCGCTGGGCAAGAACCTGATGGACCACACCATGGGGGGCGGCGCGCGGGGCATGATCCCGGGCATGGAAGACCGCTCGACCCACGGGAATCGCCCCAACGGGATCTACGTCCCCCGGTTCCGCAATGTGAAGACGCCGCATCCCGAGTTCCTGCGAGGCTACGGTTTCCAGGGGGGCGGCGGACGCGCCGGCTGGGGTCGGGCGGCGGAGCAGCCGGGCTTCGGCGTGGAGCTCAAGCGCGCCCTGCACACGGAGGGTCCGTGGGGCTTTTCGTTCTACGGGTTCGGCGAGTGCCTCCCGCGGCCCACCAACTACGTCGAGCTCGACCCCGTGACCGTCGACGCGTGGGGAATCCCCGCGCTGCGCATCCACTGCGTCTGGAGCGACAACGAGCGCAAGCTGCTCAAGGACATGTCGGTCACGGCGGCGGAGATGCTGGAGGCGGCGGGGGCCAAGGACGTCACGTCGTTCGTAGACGACAATCCACCGGGCCTCACGATCCACGAGATGGGGACGGCCCGGATGGGGCGCGACCCGAAGACGTCGGTGCTGAACGCCCACAACCAGTGCCACGACGTGAAGAACCTGTTCGTCACGGACGGCGCCTGTATGGCTTCGTCGGCGAACCAGAACCCGTCGATCACCTACATGGCCCTCACCGCCCGCGCGGCGGCGTATGCCGTGGAGGCGATGAAGCGGAACGAGCTCTAGGGGATCGGGGCTCGGGACTCGGGACTAGGGGAGGACATAACGATGATGGAGCGGCGCGACTTCGTTCGGACCCTGGGTGCGGCGGCGCTGGGACAGGTGTTGCGACCCCGAACCCCGAGCCCCTATCCCCGAGCCCCCCTGCGCAAGCTCGACCGCATCGGACTGCAGCTCTACACGGTGCGCCACGCGATGGAGAAGGATGTCGAGGGCACGATCGCGCGCGTGGCCGCGATCGGGTATCGAGAAGTGGAGTTCGCAGGCTACTTCGGGAAGTCGGCGCGCGACGTGCGCGCCCTGCTGGACAAGAACGGGCTCTCGTCGCCCTCGTCACATATATCGCTCTCCCCGGACCAGTGGCGCGCTGCGCTCGACGCCGCCCCCGTGATCGGGCACCGCTATCTCGTACTCGCGTGGATCCCGGCGGAGGAGCGGCACACGCTCGACGACTACAAACGCTGGGCGGAGCGCCTCAACCGCGCCGGGACCGAGGCCAAGGCCGCGGGGCTCCAGTTCGCTTACCACAATCATGACTTCGAATTCGCGCCGCTCGACGGGAAGTTGCCGTACGACGTGCTGCTGGCCGAGACCGATCCCAAGCTGGTCCAGCTGGAGGTGGACCTGTACTGGATCACCAAGGGCGGACAGGATCCGCTGGCGTACTTCGCACGCTGGCCCGGACGCTTCCCGATGGTCCACGTGAAGGATTCGGCCGGCCCGCCGGACCACCGCATCGTGGAGGTTGGCGCGGGGAAGATCGACTTCAAGAAGATCTTCGCGCAGAGCGACCAGGCGGGAATCAAGTACTACTTCGTCGAGCACGACGAGCCGGCCGACGCGTTCGCATCCATCCGCGCGAGTTGTGAGTACCTGAAGCGGCTCGAATTCTGATGGACCGGCGAGCGGCGGTGGCGGCGTTGGGAGCCGCTGCCTTCGGCTCTGCCCTCAAGGGCGGTGTATCGCCGGGCCCACGCCTCAGCGTGGGAAGGCTCAAGCAGTCCGTTTCCCGCTGGCCCTATCGCGAAATCCCTCTGCCGGCGTTCGCCCGCGCGGCGGCCGGGATGGGGCTCGCAGCCATCGACCTGCTGGGCCCCGAAGATTGGGACCCCGTGCGCGAGGCGGGTCTGGTGTGCTCCATGGGCTATCCCACCGCGCGCAACGACTTCATTGCGACGGGCTTCAACGATCGAGCGAACCACCGGATGCTGCTGCGGGAGCTGGAGGAGACGCTTCCCCTGGCCGCGCGCCACGGCGTCCCGAATGTGATCGCCATGTTCGGCAACCGTCGCGGCAAGAGCGACGCGGAGGCGATCGACAACTGTGTGGCGGGGCTCAACCAGATCAAGGCGCAGGCGGAAGCGCGGCGCGTCACCATCTGCCTCGAGCTCCTGAACAGCAAGGTGGATCACGCCGACTACCAGGGCGACCGGACTGCCTTCGGGGTCGCCGTGGTCAAGGCCGTGGGCTCGCCACGCGTCAGGCTGCTGTACGACATCTATCACATGCAGATCATGGAAGGCGACATCATCCGCACCATCCGTGACAACAAGGATTGGATCGCCCATTTCCACACCGGGGGCGTGCCGGGGCGTCACGAGCTGGACGGCACGCAGGAGCTCAACTGGCACGCGGTCGCCGCCGCCATCGCCGACACCGGCTTCACCGGCTTCGTGGCGCACGAGTTCACGCCGACGCGCGACCCCCTCACCTCGTTACGACAGGCCGTGGAGACCTGCACCGTATGACCGAGCCCCGAGCCCCGAGCCCCCAGTCCCGAGTATACGACGTGTGTATCGTCGGCTCGGGGGCCGGCGGAGGAATGGCGGCCTACGCGCTCACCAAGGCCGGAGCCGACGTCGTGGTGCTCGAAGCGGGCGGGCCGTGGGATAACGCGAAGGACTCGGCCATGCTGACCTGGCCGTACGAGTCGCCGCGCCGCGGGAAATCCACGAAGGAGCGACCGTTCGGCGAGTTCGACGCCTGCATCGGCGGCTGGGAAATCCCCGGTGAGCCGTACACGCGGGCCCCGGGCACCGAGTTCAGCTGGTGGCGGGCCCGCATGGTGGGCGGCCGGACCAATCACTGGGGCCGCATTTCACTGCGCTTCGGGCCGCGCGACTTCAAGCGTAAAGCCCTAGACGGCCTGGGCGACGATTGGCCGATCTCCTACGACGAGGTCGCACCCTATTACGACAAGATCGATCGGCTGATCGGGCTCTTCGGCAGCAACGAGAGCCTGCCGAACGAGCCGAACGGCGTGTTCCTGCCGCCCCCACGCCCCCGGTGCCACGAGCTGCTCGTCAAGCAGGCGGCCGACCGGCTGCACGTCACCTGCATTCCGGCACGCCTCTCGATCCTCACGCGGCCGCTGAACGGCCGGGCGGCGTGCCACTACTGCGGCCAATGCAACCGCGGCTGCCGGGTCAACGCGAACTTCACGTCCACCAACGTGCTGATCGCGCCCGCCCTCGCCACCGGGAAGCTCACGCTGCTCACGAACGCGATGGCGCGTGAGGTGCTGATGGATGCGAGCGGCCGCGCCACCGGCGTCGCCTACGTCGACAAGGCGACCGGGGCGGACCGGCGCGTGCGCGCCAAAGTGGTGGTCCTGGCCGCGAGCGCCCTGGAGACCTCCCGCCTGCTGCTCAACTCCAAGTCATCCCGGTTCCCGAACGGCCTGGCGAACTCGAGCGGCACCGTCGGCAAGTACATCACCGACACGACCGGCACGGACGTCGGCGGGTTCATCCCGAAGATGACGGACCACGTGCCCCACAACCACGACGGCGTGGGGGGCATGCATCTCTACATGCCGTGGTGGCTCGACAACGCGAAGCTCGACTTCCCGCGCGGCTACCACATCGAGGTCTGGGGCGGCCCGCACCTGCCTTCCTACGACGTCTTGGACGGGATTCAGGGCTACCCCTCCGGGGGTGGCTACGGCAAGCAGCTCAAGGACGACTACCGCCGCTACTACGGCGCCACGATCGGCTTCTCGGGCCGCGGCGAGATGATCCCCAACGACGACAGCTACTGCGAGATCGACCCGCACACGGTGGACCGGTGGGGCATCCCCGTTCTGCGGTTCCACTGGAAGTGGACCGACCACGAGTACAAGCAGGTCAAGCACATGCAGGAGACCTTCCGGGCGCTCATCGCGGAGATGGGGGGTCAGCCGTTCTCGCCGATGCCGGGCGCCGAACAGGGGTACGGCATCGCCGCCGGCGGCGTCATCATCCACGAGCTGGGCGGCGCGCGCATGGGGGACGACCCGAAGACCTCCGTGACGAACCGCTGGTGCCAGGCGCACGACTGCAAGAATTTGTTCGTCGCGGACGGCGGACCCTTCGTATCGCAGGCGGACAAGAACCCGACGTGGACGATTCTCGCGTTGTCGATGCGCACGAGCGAGTACATCACTGATCAAATGAAGAAAGGGGCGCTCTGATGAAGCGTCGTGACGCGGTGCGCACCCTGGCCGTCGCGCCGCTGGCCGCCGCCTTCCGGTGGACGCCGGAATCAGTGCGCGAGGCATCGGCTCGGGCGCGCGAGGCACTGGCCCACGGCACCCCATACGAGCCGAAGCAGTTCACGGCCCACGAGTGGGAAACGGTGCGCGTGCTCGTCGATCTGATCATTCCCAAGGATGAGCGCTCGGGGAGCGCCACCGAAGCCGGGGTGCCGGAATTCATGGACTTCATGCTCGGCGACGACCCCGAGCTGCAGACTCCCGTGCGGGGCGGGCTCGCCTGGCTCGACCACGAGTGCGACGACCGCTACGGTAAAACCTTCGTCGCGTGCGCGGCGGGGGAGCGCGGCGCGGTGCTCGACGCCATCGCCTGGCCGGCCAAGGCGAAGCCCGAGCACGCCGCCGGCGTGGCGTTCTTCAACCGCTTCCGCGACCTGACCGCATCGGGGTTCTTCTCCAGTCGCATGGGCGTGCAGGATCTGCGGTATGTCGGGAACACCTTCGTCTCCGAGTGGAAAGGCTGTCCCCCGGAGGCGCTGGCCAAGTTGGGGGTGACGTACTAATGGGACGTGCGACGCGGGAGGGGCGGACGAGTACGACCGGGAAACGACTCGGCGTCGGCTTCGTCGGAAGCGGGTTCAATGCACGCTTTCATCTCCTCGCGTTCCAGAGCGTGCGGGACGCGGACGTGCTGGGCGTGTGGAGCCCGAACCACAAGCACGCTCAGGATATGGCGTCCGTCGCCCGCAAGCTCGACGTGGGGGAGGCGAAGCCCTATCGCTCGTTGGCAGAGATGGTGGCCGACCCCGCGATCGATGCGCTCTGGGTGTGCGGTCCGAACTTCGCCCGCATCGACAACTTCGAGGAGATCGCGGACACCGTGGCGCGCGGGAAGGGAGAGCTCCGCGGGATCGCGTGTGAGAAACCACTCGGCCGCAACGTCGCGGAAGCGAAGCGGGTCCTCGAGCTCACGAAAAAGGCCGGGATCGCCCACGGCTATCTCGAAAACCAGGCGTTCGCGCCGGCCGTGGCGCAGGGCCGCGCGATCATCTGGGCGCGCGGCGCCACGCTCACGGGCCGCCCCTATCTGGCCCGGGCGGCGGAGGAGCACAGCGGACCCCACATGCCCTGGTTCTGGCAGGGAAAGCTCCAGGGCGGCGGCGTCCTCAACGACATGATGTGTCACTCCTCGCTGGTGGTGCGGCATCTGCTGACGCCACCCGACGCGCCCCTCGCAGCCGTGCGCCCGGCGCGCGTGACAGGGCACATCGCCAGCCTCAAGTGGTCCCGTCCCGCGTACGCGAAGCGCCTGCAGCAGCAGATGGGGAAGGACGTCGACTACACCAAGACCCCGTCGGAGGACTTCGCGAGCGTCGTGATCGAGTTCGAGACCAAGGACGGCGCCACCGTGATCGGCGAGGCGACCACGTCCTGGAGTTTCGTCGGTGCCGGCCTGCGGCTCTCCGCCGAGCTGCTCGGCCCCGAATACTCCATGTCGTGGAACACGCTCGACAGCGGGCTGAAGCTGTTCTTCAGTCGCGAGGTGAAAGGGAAGACCGGCGAGGACCTGGTGGAGAAGCAGAACGCCGAAATGGGGCTCATGCCCGTGGTGACGAGCGAGTCGGCGACCTACGGGTACGACGCCGAGGACCGGCACTTCGTGCGCGTGTTCCTCGGTCGCGAGTCGCCGCTGCTGACCTTCGACGACGGGCTGGAGGTCGTCAAGCTCCTGATGACGGCCTACATGAGCGCCGAGCAGGGGAAGACGCTCGACTTTCCCCCGGCGGGTATCGAACGGTTCGTGCCGGCAGTGGCGAAGGGAACTTGGAAACCTTGAGGGAAACGCGGAACGCGGAAGTGGGAACGCGGAACAGCGCCGCCACCTTCTGTTCCGCATTCCGCGTTCCCCGTTCCGCGTTCATTGTCATCGGAGTTATGCTCCCCGCTACGATGACCGCCCAAACCTGGCCCGTCCACTCGATGGATCGCCCCCGGCCGCCGGTAGTGGATCCGGGCCCGGAGCGACCCCCGGTGCCGCCGCCATCCGACGCCATCGTGCTATTCGACGGCAGGGATCTCTCGCAGTGGCAGTCGCAGGACGGCACGCCGGCAAAATGGCTGGTACGGGACGGGTACGCGGAGGTCGTCGCCGGCGCCGGGCCGATCATCACTCGGCGCGTCCTCGGAGACATCCAGCTCCACATCGAGTGGGCGACGCCTTCGCCACCCAAGGGGGAGGGCCAGGAGCGCGGCAACAGCGGCGTGTTCTTGATGTCACACTACGAGATCCAGGTGCTCGACTCGTACCACAACGAGACCTATGCCGACGGCCAGGCCGGGGCCGTGTACGGACAGACCCCGCCGCTGGTGAACGCCAGCCGACCCCCCGGTCAATGGCAAACGTACGACATCATCTTCCATCGGCCCCGCTTCGCGCCCGATGGGACCGTGCGCGACTCGGCCCGGGTCACGCTGCTGCACAACGGGGTGCTGGTGCAGGACAATACGATCATCACCGGCTGGACGGTGCACGCCGCGCGTGCGCACTACGAGCCGCATCCGGACCGGCTTCCGCTCTTCCTGCAGGACCACGGTAACCCGACTCGCTACCGGGACATCTGGGTCAGGGAATTACGGGAGTAGCATCTTGCCGATCCTGGCCGCGCTGGCCATCGTCCTCGCGTCGGACTCCATCCCCGCCATCGTGCCGCGCCCGGCGCACGTCGCCGTGAAGCCGGGCGCCTTCGCATTGACGGCCGGCACGGTGATCGTGACCGATCGCGCCCTGCGAGGGCTGGGCGAGCTGCTGGGCGACTATCTCTTCCCTGCCACCAGTCTGCGGCTCGCCGTGCGCAGCGCCGCGCCCGCGGGGACGTCAGTCATCTCCCTCCACCTCGACTCCTCCCTCGCCCGCCTCGGCGACGAAGGCTATCGGCTCGACGCCAGCCCGTCGCACGTCGCGATTCGAGCCTACCGCGCGCCAGGCGCGTTCTACGGGCTCCAGACACTGCGGCAGCTCTTCCCGCCCGCGATCTTCCGGCAGGCGCAGACGGCCGGTGTCATATGGAGCATCCCTGCGATTGCGATCGAGGACTCTCCCAGGTTCGCGTGGCGGGGCGTCCACCTCGACGTGGCCCGTCACTTCATGCCGAAGGAGTTCGTGAAGAAGTACATCGATCTCGCGGCGCTCCATAAGCTCAACCGCTTCCACTGGCACTTGACCGACGACCAGGGGTGGCGCCTCGAGATCAAGCAGTACCCGCGTCTCACCCAGGTGGGCGCGTGGCGCCGTGAGACGCTCATCGGTCGAAAGGTCCAGGACTCGACCACGTGGCGCTTCGACGGCCAGCCCCACGGTGGCTTCTATACGCAGGACGATGTCCGCGAGATCGTCGCCTACGCCGCCGCGCGCTTCGTGACGATCGTGCCGGAGATCGAGATGCCGGGCCATTCCCAGGCCGCCATCGCCGCGTATCCCGAGCTCGGCAACACGGGAGACGCCATCCCGGTATGGACCAGCTGGGGCGTGGACCAGAACATCCTCAACCCCGGAGACGCGACCGTCCGCTTCTATCAGAACGTGCTGACCGAGGTGATGGGTCTGTTTCCGGGACGCTGGATCCACATCGGCGGCGACGAGGCCCCGAAGACCCAGTGGATCGCGAGTCCGCTCGCGCAAGCGCGCATCCGCGAGCTCGGCTTGAAGAACGAGGACGAGCTGCAGAGCTGGTTCACGCACCGGATGGACGAGTTTCTCACCGCGCACGGCCGCAGGCTCGTGGGCTGGGACGAGATCCTCGAGGGCGGGCTCGCACCGAACGCGGTGGTCATGTCCTGGCGCGGTGTGGACGGCGGCATCGCGGCGGCCCAGGCGGGGCACGATGTCGTGATGGCGCCGGGGTCGCACACCTACTTCGACCACTATCAGTCGGCCGACACCGTGGCCGAGCCGCTCGCGATCGGGGGCTACCTGCCGCTCGACACGGTGTACTCGTTCGAGCCCGTTCCACCCGCCCTCACCGCAGACGAGGCGCGATACGTGCTCGGCGCGCAGGGACAGCTGTGGACCGAGTACATTCCCGACCCGAAGCGAGCGGAGTACATGGTGTTTCCGAGGGCGTGCGCCCTCGCCGAGGTGCTGTGGACGCCGCGGGCGGGGCGGGATTTCGCCGACTTCACCAGGCGACTCGCGACCCATCTCGAGCGCCTGGCGATACTGGACGTCAATTACCGGCCGATCGGGAACTGAGGGCGCCGCTCCCTGACTCGCCCTGACGCCGGGCGCGAGCCCCGCCTAGCTTCAGGGGTGCCACAAATAGAGGAGGATGCCACATGAAGCGTTTCGCATACGCCGTGGTCGCCCCGCTGGTGACGGCGCTCGCGGCGCCGGGAGCGCGCGCGCAGCAGCCGGCGGCACCCGCCCCCGAGCTGGCGGTGGGCGCGGCAGCGCCCGACTTCACGCTCCCGGGCGGCACCCGGTACGGCGTGCTCAAGACCCCAGTCCATTTGAGCGATTTCAAAGGGAAGACTGTCGTCCTGGCGTTCTTCTACAAGGCACGAACCAAGGGCTGAACGATCCAAATGCATGCGTACCGTGATCAGTACGCACAGCTCTTTCACGACGGGCGCAACGTGGTGTTGATCGGGATCAGCATGGACCCGGTCGACGTGCTCGCGTCGTGGGCCAAGGACGACGAGTTCCCGTTCCTGTTCGCGAGCGACTCGGGAGGAGTGCTCGGCAAGACCTACGGCGCCCACAACCCCAAGTTTGGGCTCGACAACCGCAACCTCTTCGTGGTGGGGCCGGACGGCAAGATCGCCTACGTGATGGCGCCGTTCAAGGAGATCGACCCACAATCGTATAAGGACCTGGCCGGGGCGATCGATCGCATCACGCCCAAGCCAGCCGAGGGAGAGTAGCCGGGCTAGTTCCCGACGACCTGCTCGAGCGCCGTCGCGACGTCCTGCTCCGCGCCGGCGCCGGTGTACCTGACCTTCCCGACCTTGTCCAGCACGACGATGTACGACGTCGTGGGCGCCTGGTATGCGCGCACCGCGGCCCCGCTCGCGTCGTACCATACCGGGAACGGCAGCGGGTGGGCTGCCAGATGGCGTTTGATCGAGGCCGGCGTCTCGTTCACCCCGACGCCGATCGCGATGAACTGCACCGTCGCGCCGTAGCGCGCGTGCGCCGCCTCGAGAGCGGGCTCGAGCGCCTTGCACAGCGGGCACCACGTCGCCCAGAACTCGAGCATCACGGGGTGCTTGCCGATATAGCGACCCAGGTCCACCGGCTTGCCGTCGAGATCCTCGACCGTGACCGGGGGCGCCTGGGTCCCCACCGCGAGACCGATGTCCTGTGCCTCGAGCGCCGGCGGCAGCGCGAGCGCGAGTGTGAGCACCCATCCGTATCTCGTCACAGGACTTGTCCCATCTGAATGAAGTAGTACTCCGCCATGCCGAGCAGCACCACACCGGAAAGCTTCTTCACCCACACCATCCAGCTGCCGGCGCGGGGAAGCGCGGTGACGCTGCCGGAGAACAGCCCGACGACGACGAGCAGCGCGGTCATGCCGAGAGAAAACACGAACAGGTACACGAATCCCAATACTCCACTGCGCGTGGTTGCGACCCACGTGAGCACCGCCGCGAATGCGGGAGCACCGCACGGTGCGGCGACCACCCCTGACGTGGCCCCGAGCAGGAAGACCGCCGGGTACGATCCGCCGCCGAGACCGGCCGCCCACCGCATCAGGCGCTGAGGCGCCGAAACCGGGATGACATCAAACATGGCAAGCGCGAACACGAGCAGCAGGTTCCCGATCGCGAATCGCGCCCAAGGGCTCGCGCTCACGGTCCCAAACAGCGAGCCCGAGAGCCCGGCGAAGAGACCGAGGATCGCGTAGAACAGGGCGAGGCCGGTGACGTAGGCGAGGGTGAGCCTGGCGGTGCGGGCGCGCGACGGCTGCCCGGCGCTCGTCCCGGAGAGGATCCCCGCGGTAATGGGGATCATCGGGTAGATGCAGGGCGTCAGACTCGTGACGAGTCCCGCGCCGAACAGGGTCACCAGGGCGATGAGCGGGCGATGGGTCAGCGCGTCGGCGAGCCCGTCCACCATGCGCTACAGCGTCCACCCCGACCGGTAGGTCGGCCGGACGTATTCCTCCGGGACGCGCACGTTCGTCACCTGCCCGTTCTCCGGATTGATCTCCAGGACCCGGCCCAACCGCACCGCGAGACACCCGAGCAGTACCATGGACGTCAGGCCCCCGGCGTGCCCATCGAACGTCGAGCCGGCGGGCGTGCCCCCTTTGCAAGCGGCGATCCACTCCGGGTAGACGCCGGGCGAGCGGGCGTATTTCTGGGCGGGCGGGCGGGCGACGATGTCGGCCTGCTTCGCCGGGTCGAGGACCTTAGGATCGTCGCCGTACGTGCCGGCAACGAGCTTGCCGTCGGTGCCGATCCACAGCTGACCGCCGCCCCGGTCGGACGGCCAGGGCGCGTCGTCGGCCACCTCGAGCGGGCGCGCGGGATACAGGCTGCCGTCGTGCCACACCACTCGCACTTCGGGGCGCGATCCCTTGGCGCGGAACGTGTACGTGATCCGCGAGCCCGCAGGCGCCGTCTCCTTGAAGAGCGGCGTCGACTCGGGCTCGATGCGCGCGGGAAGGCCGAGATCGAGCGCCCAGTAGGCGGCGTCCATGATGTGGCACGCCATGTCGCCCAGGGCGCCGGTGCCGAAGTCCCAAAACCCGCGCCACTTGAACGGGACGTACGCAGGGTGATACGGCCGCTCCGGCGCCGGACCGAGCCACAGGTTCCAGTCGAGCGTCGCCGGGACGTAGTACTCCTCGAGCGGCCGATCGATGGCTTGCGGCCAGATCGGGCGGTTCGTCCAGAATTGGACTTCGCGCACCGTGCCGATCGCGCCCGCTTCCACCCATTCGCGGATCTGACGCGTCCCTTCCCGCGCGTGGCCCTGATTCCCCATCTGGGTCATGAGCTTGGGATGAGTGCGGGCGTACTCCGCCAACACCCGCACCTCCCCCATGGTCCGCGCCAGCGGCTTCTGGATGTACGTATGCTTGCCCGCTTTCATGGCAAGCAGTCCGGCCGCGGTGTGCGAGTGATCGGGCGTGGAAACCGTGACCGCGTCGATGCTCTTCGATTCCTTGTCGAGCATCTCCCGGTAGTCCCGGTAGCGCTTCGCCTTGGGGTAGCCCTGAAAGGCGTCTTCGGCGGCCTTCCAGTCGACGTCGCACAACGCGTAGATGTTCTCGCTCTCCATGCCCTTCACGTCGTTGCGGCCCATGCCGCCCACGCCGATGCAGGCGACGTTGAGCTTGTCGCTCGGGGGGCGGTAGCCGCGCCCCAAGACGTGGCGCGGCACGATGGTGAAAGCGGCAGCCGCCGCGACGCTGCCCACGAACTGTCGTCTCGGTATCGTCGTCATGAGGCCTTCCCCGGTGCCCGCCCGGCTCCGGGGGCCATCGCGGGCGGCCGGAACAGCACGGCGAAAAAGACCAGGACCACCGCGGCAAAACCGGCCGGCAGCACCCAGAAACTCGGCCACTGATCGAGGGTGAGGCTGGTCGCGCCGCCCAGGATCCGGTTGTACACGTTGCCGGCTACCTGCGCGCCGATGAGCATGCCGATGCCGTAGGTCACGAGCACGAGGAATCCCTGCGCCTGGCCGCGCACGGCGGGCGTCGATTTCTTGTCCACGTAAATCTGCCCGGTCACGAAGAAGAAGTCGTAGCACACGCCGTGGAGGAGGATACCGATCGCGATCAGCCAGAAGATCGCGTGCGGTGCCGCGAGCGCGAACAATGCATAGCGCAGCGTCCACGCGCCCATTCCGACCATCAGCATGCGCTTCACGCCGAGCCGCACGAAAAAGAGCGGCATGAGCAGCATGAAGATCACCTCGGACATCTGACCGAGAGACTGCGTCGCCTGGATCTTCGTAATGCCCGCGTTCCCCAGGAAGATCTGGGTGAAGTTGTAGTAGGCAGCGAGCGGGATGCACAACAACAACGAGGCTGCGATGAAAACGTAGAATGGGCGATCGCCGAGTTGCGCCAGCGCGTCGAGCCCAACGATGCTGCGTAGCGACACCCGCTGCCCGGCGCCCGGCGGAGGTGTGTGCGGGAGCGAAAAGGCGAAGAGCCCGAGCAAGACGCTCGCGGTGGCCGTCGTGTATATCGGCAGAGCCGTTTGCTCCGGCACGGGCCCGCTCCCGAGCATTGGCCCCAGCAGGAAGTCGATCGACAATCCAGCCACGATCCACCCGATCGTGCCGAACACGCGGATCAGGGGAAACTGCTGCTCCTGCGACTGGATGTGATGAAACGCCAGGCTATTGGCGAGGCCGAGCGTCGGCATGTAGCACAGGTTGTAGACCAGCAGGAGCAGAATGAAAGCCGCGGGGGCACCGGTCGCCTGGGGCACGGCGAACATCACTACACCGCCCAGCAGGTGGAGCACGCCCAGGACTTTTTCGGTCGCGAAGTAGCGGTCGGCGACGAGCCCCAGGAAGAACGGCGCCACGATGGCCGCGATCGGGTTCACCGTGTAGGGCCAGTGCGTCAGTTTCTCCATCCCGTGGTTCGTCATATACACGGCGATCGACGTATACCAGGCGCCCCAGACGAAGAACTGCAAGAACATCATCGCAGACAACTTGGCGCGGACGCTCACGGCAGCACCCGGATCTTGATGTTGCGGTACGCGACCTTGTCGCCATGGTCCTGGAGACCGATGTAGCCGGTGGCGTTACGCCCGTAATGCGGGTGACTGGCGAACTTGCTCGCCTTGACTTTCGCCGTCCAGTCGGGACTCCCGAACTCGTACTCGACCATCTTCACGCCGTTCAGCCAGTGCTCGACGTGTTTCCCCTTCACCACGAGGCGCACCTGGTTCCATTGGCCCGCTGGCTTGACGACGCCGGCCGGCGAGGGATACACGTCGTACGCGGCACCTGCCGCCGTGAGACGCGACTTGCCGTCCACGTGCCCCGCGTCATCCAGCACCTGCATCTCGGGGGCGTTCCAGTAGATGGCGTCGTCGTCCTCGCTACCCCGGTAGAAAATCCCGCTGTTCCCGGCGGGGGCGATGTTCCATTCGAGTGTCAGCTCGAAATTCCGAAACTTGTCCCGCGTGATGATGTCGCTGGCGGTGTTGACCCGGGTCAGCGCGCCGTCCACGACTTGCCAGCCGGGCGGCACCGAGTCCTGCTTGTAGCCCCGCCACCCGGCGGTGGTCTTGCCGTCGAACAGCAGGCGCCAGCCGGCGGAGCGCTCGGCGGCGGTCAACGTGTTGAGCGCGGCGGAGCCGCCCGCCATCCCGGCCTGTTGCGCGAGGCTCGGTCGTGGAGCGGCCATCAGGGCCGCCGCGGCGCAGGCCGCCAGCAGCCGGATTCGGGTCACGCGGGTCACAGAGTTCACGTCGCCTCCTCGTTTAGTCGGGAATTCCAGCCAGCTCCTTGATACGCGTCTGCACGGCGCGTCGAGCGCGCTCGCTCTTAGTGATGACGAGGACTGCGTCGTCGCCCGCAATGGTGCCGATGATCTCCATCCACCCGGCCGCGTCGAGCGCCAACCCGAGTGCCTGCGCGCCGCCGGCGGGCGTCTTCACCACGAGCAGCGGACCGACGCCATCGACGGAGACCAGCACGGCGGGGAGCAGTTGCCCGAGGTGCGGCCGGATGGCCGCCCCCGCCTCCGGCGGCGGCGCGTAATGCGACCCGCCGTCCGGCGCGGCCACTTTGGCGAGGCCCAACTCGCGAATGTCGCGCGACAGCGTCGCCTGCGTGACGTCGAACCCCTCGGCCTTGAGCAGCTCGCGCAGCTGCTCCTGACTCGCGACCGTCTCCGAGCGGACGATCTTCAGGATGGCCGCATGGCGTTGGGTTTTCATGGGGCCAGAATCTAGCCGTGAACCACGCGTCCGGCGACGACGGTCAATAGGGCGGCAGAGGGCGGCAGCGGGCGGTCAAGGGCGGCAGAGGGGAAGACGGCGAGATCTCCCGCCTTGCCGACGTCCAACGACCCGATTTCACTCTCGAGTCCGAGCGCCCTGGCGCCCTCGATCGTCAACATCCGCAGCGCATCTTCTCCGTCGAGGCCGGCGGCGGCGGCTTCGGCCGAGAGACTCGAGTCCCCCACGCTCACCACCGAATCGGTGCCGAGGCCAACGCGCAGGCCGGCCCGCCGGAACGCGGCGAGGGGTGCGGTCCCGTGACCGTGAGCCCGGTTGGAGCGGGGACAATGCGCTACTCCCGCCCCTGAGTCGCGCAAAATCGCGACGTCCCGCTCGTCCACTTGAACGCAGTGGATGCAGAGCCACCCCGTTGCACGTTGCAAGACGCCAAGTCGCAAGAGGTACCGCACGGGCGAGCAATGTTGCGCCCGCACCGCGAAGCCGCGGGCACGAAGTGCATCGGCAAACGGTCCGCTCCCGTCACGCACCAACTCCGTCTCCGCGCGGGACTCGGCGAGATGCATCGCGAGCGGGCACCGCTCACGACGCGCCAGATCGGCGACGGCCCGATACAGCGGCTCGCTCACGGTGTACGGCGCGTGCGGGGAGACACCGAGGCTCAGGGGCGAAGTGGCTAAGGGGCTAAGGCGGTCGAGGGCTCGCCGCAGCTCTTCCATGCTCGCGGCGCAGTGCGCGGGGTCGGGGCCGAAGACCTCCTGATAGTAGATCCCCCTCGCTCCGAGACGCGCGAGCGCCTCGAGCGGCGCGCCGGTGCTCCCCGTGTCCGCGACGCACGTAACGCCCGCAGCCCAGGCGTCGCGCACGCCCCGCTCCGCCGCGCGGGCGAACTCGTCGGGGGTCGTGGCGTCCTTCAGGGTGCGGAGCGAGCGGATCCAGCGGGCGAACTCGCGCTCCGCATTCTTGTCGGCGAGGTGCGTCAGCTCGAGGTGCGTGTGTGTGTTGACGAGACCCGGCACGAGGCTGGCGTCAGGAAACGCGAGCTCACGGGCCCCCGCCGGCGCGGGCACGAGGGAATGGGGGCCGACGGCGGCGATAGTGCCACGGTCGTCAACGAGAACGGCGCCGTCCTCGATGGGCGGCGCGGTAACCGGATGCACGGACCCGGCATGGATGCGGAGCATTAGGGGCTCGGGGTTAGGGGTTCGGGGCTCGGGGGCTGCCGGCGCACTCCCGAGCCCCTAACCCCGAGCCCCGAGTCCCTAGGGTGACACCCCGAGCCCGAACGGGGCGTGCACCGGACAGGCCTGAGTCGGCTCGGTGCCCGGGTAGAACCAGTCCCAATGCCGCACTTCCTGGGGGCAGAACGGCGTGGCGAGGTAGCCGTTCGACCAATCCACTTCGCGCGTGATGAGCGAGTCGGGTCGCACCCAATCGGGCGGTGCGGGCCGGCGGTCGTACACATCGCGCATGAACGCGGTCCAGGCGGGCGCGACGATTTTTCCTCCACCCGCGTTGTGCTCGAGGATGCGCTGCTGGATGTCGTAACCGACCCAAATGCCCGTCACGAGCTCGGGCGTATACCCGATGAACCAGGCGTCGGTGTAGTCGTCGGTCGTCCCGGTCTTCCCGGCCGCCGGGACTTGCGTGAACCCCGCTTTCCAGACGGCGCTGAACGCCGTGCCGCGGCGGATCACGTCCTTCATCATGTCCACCATGAGCCACGTGTGCTCGGGATCCATCACGGGCTCGCGGCGGATCGCGGGCTGCCACAGGATGTTGCCCTGCCGGTCTTCCACGCGCAGCACGCCGACCGGCTCCGCGCGGGTGCCGAGCGTGGCGAACGCGGTATAGGCCGCGATCATCTCGATCGGGCGCACGCCCCTGGCGCCGATGTGGATCGAGGGATATGGCGGCAGCGGCGTGGTGATACCGTAGCGACGCGCCTCGCCGATCACCGTCTGCTCGCCCAGCGCCATGCCGAGCTTGATGGTGGCGAGGTTGCGCGACAGGTATAGCCCTTCGCGCATGGGGATGAGGCCGAGCGTCGTATCGTCGTCGTCTTTCGGCTGCCACAGCGTGGAGTCGAGCTGGATCACCGGCGGGTTGAGCGGTGAGTCGTCGACCATCTCGGTCACCGGGTGGCCCGCCCGCACGGCCGCCGAATACACGAACGGTTTGAAAGTCGAGCCCGGCTGCCGGATCGCCTGAGTGGCGCGGTTGTACTTGGAGTCGTCGAAGTCCCGGCCGCCGATCAACGCGCGGATGTACCCGGTGTTCGCTTCGAGCGCCACCAGCGCGCCCTGGAGGTAGGGCGTGAACGGTCCGTGGTCCTCGCCCGATGCCCGGGACGACTCGAGGTATTCCCGATACGTGGTGCGTCCCGGGAACTTGCCGTTGGAATACACGCCGGCCTCGATGGCATCGAGCTGGGATTGCACCGCGCGCTCCGCCGCCTCCTGCATGTCGAGGTCGAGCGTCGTGTAGATGCGCAGGCCCCCTTCGTACAGGTCCCGCCCGAAACGCGCGTCGAGCTGCACGCGCAGCCACTCGACGAAATAGGGGGCGACGTCGCCGTAGTTGGTGCGGTTCGCCGTGAGGACGAGGGGGTACGCTTGCCACAGCTCGGTCTCCTCCGACGTCAGGAAGCCCTGGTCGCGCATCAGGCCAAGCACCACGTTGCGCCGGCGCACGGCGCGCTCGGGATGGGTCCGCGGGTTATAGAACGCCGGCAGCTTAGGGAGCGCCGCGAGCGTTGCCGCTTCCGCAACGTTGAGCTGTTGCGCGTGCTTGCCGAAGTAGATCTGCGCGGCCGCCTCAACCCCGTGTGCCCCGGCCCCGAGATTGATCTGGTTCAGGTAGAGCTGGAGGATCGTATCCTTGGGGAAGTTGCTTTCGATCTCCACCGCCACCCGTGCCTCCTTGAGCTTGCGGGTGAGCGTCTTCTCGCGGCTGATCTCCTCCGGAAAAATGTTACGCGCCAGCTGCATGGTGATGGTCGAGAAGCCCTGCGCGAAGCTCATCGTCAGGATGTCGTTCTTGATGGCGCCGACGATGCGCCAGTAGTCGATCCCGTGGTGCTCGTAGAAGCGCTTGTCCTCGGTGGCGATGAACGCCTGCCGCACCGGCAGCGGGATCGCGGTGAGCGGCAGCACGGTGCGCCGCTCGGCGCCGAGTTCGCTGATGAGCCGGCCGTCCGCCGCGTACACCTTGGACGTCTGGACCTGGTGATTCGGGTTCGCGACCAGCCGCGAGATACTGGGGCAGTGCTCGCCCGCGCACACCCGCGTCCACGCGCCGTAGGAGAGGCCCAGGACGTACACGCCTGCGAGCACCGCGACCGCGATGACGCGGCGGCGGACCTTGGGTTTGTGCCACCAGGAGATGGGCCCCGGGAGCGTCACGGGGGGCGGCGCTGGAATGGACGCCATCGCGTTACAACCTAGTAAGGTCGCTCGGCGCTTGCCAGCGGTAGGGGCTTCTCGTACGATTCCGCGCCATGCCGGACCTCTTCGCTGAGCTCGAGTGGCGCGGGTTCGTCCACCACGCCACGCAGGAAATCGCGACGCACCTCAGCGCGGAGCGCCGCACCGTGTACTGCGGGTTCGATCCGACCGCGCCCAGCCTGCAGCTCGGCAATCTCATGCCGATCATGCTGCTGCGGCACTTCCAGCTCGCCGGCCACAAACCCATCGTGCTGATGGGTGGCGGCACCGGCCTGATCGGCGATCCGAGCGGCAAACGCAGCGAGCGGCCGCTGCTCTCGAAGGAGCAGATCCGCGAGCATCTGCAACGCCAGCGCGACCAGATGGCGCGGCTCCTCGACTTCGACGGACCGGCGCAAGCCCTCGTCCTCAACAATGCCGATTGGCTCGTCAAGCAGAGCCTCGTCGACTTCCTGCGCGATGTGGGAAAGCACTTCAGCGTGAACATCATGCTGCAGAAGGAGTCGGTGAAAGCGCGGCTCGACACGGGCATTTCCTACACCGAATTCAGCTACATGTTGCTGCAGGCGTACGACTTCCTGCACCTGTTCCGCGAGCGGCACTGCACCATCCAGGTGGGAGGCAGTGACCAGTGGGGCAACATCACCGCGGGGATCGATCTCATTCGCCGGGTGGAAGGCGGGGAAGCGCACGGACTCGTGGCGCCACTCGTGACCATGGCCTCGGGCGCGAAGTTCGGAAAGACGGAGGCGGGCGCGATCTACCTCGATCCGGCGCTCACCTCGCCGTACAAATTCTACCAGTTTTGGTACAACGTCGACGACCGCGACGTCGAGTCGTACCTCAAGCTCTTCACACTGCTGCCTCGGCCGGACATCGAGGCGCAGATGAAAACGCACAGGAAGGACCCGAGTCGCCGCGAGGCCCAGGGGAAATTGGCAACTCAAATCACAAAGATGGTGCACGGGGAAGAGGCCATGTCCAACGCTACCGGAGTGAGCGCCATCCTCTTTAGTGACTTCGACCCGCACAACGTCAAGGCCAGTGTGTTCGATGAAATGGCGAAGGAGATTCCCACGGCCTCCGTGTCGGCGAACAATCTCGGGCTCGTGGATGCCCTGGTGAAGGCCGGGCTGGCGAAGTCAAAGAGTGAGGCTCGGCGGCAAATCGAACAGGGTGGAGTGTACGTCAATCAGCAGCGGGTGAAGGACGTCGACCGAAAGCTCGATCGCTCCGACTGGCTCGCGGGCGGCAATCTGCTGCTGCGCAAGGGGAAGAAGGATTACGGGTTACTGCGCTTAGCGCCCTGACTGGCCCCATCAGGCGCCCGGTAGGGGCGCAGCATGCTGCGCCCCTACACGTCTCGGGCTACACGTCGCGGAGACGACCATGTTCATCGGGCACTACGCCGTGGCGTTGGCAGTGAAACGCGTCGCTCCGAGAACCTCGCTGGGCACGCTGTTCGCCGCCGCGTCCCTCGCCGATCTGCTCTGGCCGGTGTTTCTGCTCTTTGGGTGGGAGCAGGCGCACGTCGTACCGGGGCCAAACCCGTTCCTGACTCTGTGGCTCGATTCGATCCCGATCTCGCACAGCCTGATCACGCTCATCGGCTGGGGCGCCCTGTTCGCTTACCTCTACCGCGTACGCACGGGCGACGGGCGCGCCGCGCTGGTGGTGGCACTCCTCGTCGTGAGCCACTGGCTGCTGGACTTCGTCACCCATCGGCCCGACATGCCGCTGTATCCGGGCGGCACGCCGCTGGGGCTCGGGCTGTGGAACTCCGTCGCGGGGACGGTCGCCGTCGAGGGAGTGATGTTCGTCGCGGGCGTGTGGCTGTACGCCACGGCCACTCGGGCGCGTGACCGGACCGGGACTTACGGCTTCTGGTCGCTCATCGCGGTGCTGGTGCTGTCGTACGTCGGCTCGCTCTTCAGTCCCCCACCGCCGACGCGCGTCGCGCTCGCGGTCGGCGGGATCATTTTCGGCTGGTTGTTCGTCGGCTGGGCGGCGTGGGGGGATAGACACCGGGGGGGATACCGCGTTACCGGATGAATCGTTGCCGGATACTGCGTTGCCGGAGACGGCGTTCCCGCCAACGCCTCACCGGCAACGCCTCTCTCGGCAACGCCTCTCTCGGAAACGCCTCACCCGGCAACGCTTCACTCGAGTTGATCCAGCACATCCAGCACCCGCTCCAGCTCTTCCACCGTATTGTAGCAGTGGGGGGCGAGGCGGATTGCGCCTTCGCGCAGCGAGCACACGACATGGGCCCGCTTGAGCGCGTGGTAGGCCTCCACGGGATGCGCGGGAGCGAGGCAGATGATCGCCGAGCGGTGCGCCTCGGCGCGGGGTGACACGACCCGGACGCCGGTCTCGTCCGCCCAGCGGCACACCGGCTCGTGCAGGGTGCGGGCGTACTGCGCGATGTCGTCGATGCCGAGCTCCGCGAGCATGCCGACCGAGGCGGTCATCCCGTAGAAATCCTGGTAGGGGAGCGTGACCATCTCGAAGCGACGGGCATCTGAGCGGAAGGTGGGGTTGTACTCGGTGAGCCGTGAGAAGTCGTCGGTCCCCTCGAACGCCATCCAGCCGGCGACGGCGGGCTCGAGCACCGAAATGAGCTCCCGCCGCACGTAGACGAACCCCGATCCCCAGGGCGCGAGCAGCCATTTCTGCCCGCCGCACGCGAGGATGTCGACCGGCGTCTCGCGCACGTCGAGCACCGAGTTCCCCACGCCCTGAATCCCATCCACCACGAGGAACGTGCCGTTGGCGCGGCAGGCCACGCCGAGCCGGGCGAGATCGGCACGGTAGCCGTTCGAGAACTGGACGAAGGACACCGCCAGCACGCGTACCCGTGGGTCGTGCAGACGCTCGACGAGGTAGTCCTCGTCGGGCCAACCCTCGGGGGCGCAGGGCGCGAGCTCGACTTCGACGCCCTGCTTCTTGAGCAGCATCCAGGGATACACGTTCGCCGGGAACTCACGGTCCGAGACCAGGACCACGTCGCCGCGCTGCAGGGGCAGCGCGCTGGCCGCGAGGTTCAGGCCGTGGCTGGTGTTGGTTGCGAGAGCGATCTCGGAGGGGTCGGCGTTGAGCAGTCGGGCCACGGCGACCCGCGCCGCCTGCAGGCCCGCCTGCAGCTCGCGGTCCGGCAGCAGGTGGGGAGCCGTCCGCTTCGCGGTGAATTCGTCCAGGGCGCGGCGCGTGCGCTCGGGGATGGGACCGATGTTGGCGTTGTTCAGGTAGACGGTGTCCGCGGTCCACGGGAATTCCGCGGCGCGCAGCGCACGGAACTGGTCGCGCAGGGCGCGCAAGCGAGTCGGGTGGTACGCGATGTCGGTCATGTTCGGACGTCCAGCGCGTCGCGCAGACCATCGCCCACGAGATTGACGCCCAGCACGGTGATACCGATCGCGAGCCCCGGGAAGAGCGACACCCACGGCGCAACCCGCAGCAGATCCCGCCCCTCCGCGATCATGGCACCCCAGGACGGGGTCGGTGGCTGGGCGCCCAGGCCCACGAACGAGAGGGCCGCCTCGGCCATGATCGCGCCCCCGACGCCGAGCGTCGCCGCGATGATGACCGGCCCGAGCACGTTGGGGAGCACGTGCCGCGTCACGAGCCGCGCGTCCGACGCGCCCAGCGCGCGGGCCGCTTGCACATAGTCGAGGCCGCGCGCCACGAGTACCTGGCCGCGCACCAGCCGGGCCATCCCCGCCCAGCCCACGAGCCCGATGACGATACACACGACCGGGAGCGACGGTCGCACGGCGGCGGCGACGGCGATGAGCAGGAGCAGCGACGGGAATGCGAGGGTCACGTCGGCGACGCGCATCACCACGGCGTCGACCCACCGGCCGTAGAAGCCGGCCGTGAGGCCGAGCGCGAGCCCCGCCGCGAGGGCGATCACCTGGCTCGCCAGGCCCACCGCGAGCGACAGCCGGGCCCCGAACAGCACGCGGCTCAGCACGTCCCGGCCCTGGGCATCGGTGCCGAGCAGATACGTCGGCGATGGCGAGCGCAGCGCGGCGGTGAGATCGCCGCGGGTCGGATCGCCGGGCGCCAGCCACGGTGCTCCGAGCGCGGCACACCCGAGCAGCGTCACGACCGTGAGTCCCGCTAATGTCCAACGGTTCCGTACGACGCGATGACGCATGAGTAGCGCGGGGCTGGGGAGTACGACTACGTTACTCGGAGGCTCACCTTCCGGGCAAGCGGCGGGTCACGTGAACAATCAAACCCAGTTCACCCTCGTGCTGGGCGGCGGGGGCATGAAAGGTGTGGCCCACGTCGGCGTGCTGCAGGCACTGACCGAGCGTGGCCTCGTGCCGTCGCAGATCGTCGGCTCGAGCGTGGGCGCGTTGGTGGGCGCCGCCTGGTCCGCCGGGAAGAGCATCGCGGAGCTGCACGAAATTGCGATCGGTCTCGTGCGCAAGGATATCTTCGCCGTGGCGCACGCCGACATGGCGTTCAAGCGGATGCGCTCTCCGGCCCTGTTCCGGCGCGAGCCGCTCGACCAGCTGCTCCACCGCCTCGTCGGCAACATCACCTTCCAAGACCTGCGCAACCGTCTGATCGTCAACACCGTGGACTTGAACTCCGGGATGCAGGTCTTCTGGGGACTCGACGGGCTCGACGAGGTGCCGGTGAAGGACGCCGTGTTCGCCTCCTGCGCGTTGCCGGGGTACCTCCCCCCCCGCGAGATCCGCGGGCGGTTCTACATGGACGGCGCCACGGTGGACAACCTGCCGGTGGGCACGGCGCGCATCCTCGGCTCCGATGTGATCGTCGCCGTGGACGTATCCGCCTCGAACGCCCTGCGCGCAGACACGCAGGACGAAGGCTTCGCGTCGGTGTTCGCGCGGGCAGCGGAGATCGCGATGCAGACCATCCTCGAGCTGCGACTGCGCGAGTGGACCACGCCGCCGATCTACTATATCCACCCACGCGTCGAGCACATCTCGGCCTTCGACTTCGATCACCTGCGCGAGGTGGTGGAGGAAGGGTATCGGGCAACCGTCGCCGCGCTCGATCGGCCGGAAGAATGGCCGGCGCCGGGCGACTCCGGCGTGCACCCGCGCCGCCCCGTGTCGGTGCGCGTGCAGCGCGAGCGCTGCATCGGCTGCGGCGCCTGTCTGGTGCAGGCGCCGCCCGGCATGTTCGTGCTCGATGCCCAGGGGAAGGCGGTCGTCACGCGACCCGACCAGGAGTGGTCGCCGATCGACGGCGAGTTCATCCGGCATTGCCCCACCTACGCCATTAGCGCGCGGCCGGCGGCGACCCCGAAGGCCGCCGACGCCGCCAGCTAAGCCCCCCCCTCACCGCAGGTACGGCATCAGGCCGGCCGAGAACCGCGCGGCCGCTGCATCGATCGTCACCCCAGACAGAACGTCGGGCGCCGGCGGCGGGCCCGCGCGCGCCGCCCCGATAGCCGCCACCAGGCCGTCGTCGTCGCCCAGCGTGAAATAGCGGGGCGACGCGCCGAGGAACTCACGGTGAGGCGGGATGTCCGACGCCACCACCGGCGTGGCGGTCGCAATCGCTTCCATTGGGGTGAGTCCGAAGCCTTCGAAGGTGCTGGGGCAGACCACCACCTCCGCCGTCCGGTACGCGGTCACCATGTCCGTGTCCGTAAGGTCGGACTCAATGCTGCAGGTTACGCCCAGGGTGGCCGCGAGTCGTTCCAGGGACGCTCGCTCCGGACCCTTCCCGATGATGCGCACGGGGGTCTTCGGCTCGACGCGAGCAGCCGCTCGAACGACCGCCGCATGGTTCTTGTGCGGGGTGAGATGCGACACGCTCAGCAGTCCGGAGCGCCGCATGCCCGGCGCGGCTGTGAATCGGTCGGAATCGTAGCAGAACGGCACTTGGCGACAGTCCACACCGAACCGGTCCCGCACGCTTGTCGCCGTCGCCGCGCTCGGGACCCAGACCGCCGCGGCATGCGCCGCGACGTAGCGCAGCCGGCTGTAAAAGCCGCGCCGCGCCGCATAACGCCAGCCCAGGCGGGGGAACCACACGTAGCGCCCCGCCACGAGCCACACCCAGTCATGACGGCCGCGCCCGAGCCACCACGGCGGCAGGTCCCACACGTAGTGGATGAGGGGACAGCGGTGCCGAGCGGCGTAACGGCAAGCCTCGGCCGCAACCTGGGCGTCCATCGCGATCGCGAGGCGCGCGGGCCTGTCACCATCCAGGGCGATCACGAGGCCACGGTCGCGTAGTCGCGGGACGACGAGGGTGCAGAACCGATTCGGTGCGAACCAGCGAACGTCATCCATCACGTGGCGGGAACAGTGGGCTAGGAGACTACCTCGGATTCGATGCCTCGGAGATCCCGGACGACGCGGTCCCAGTTGAAGTGCGTCTCGACCGCGCGCCGCCCGTTCTGTCCCAGCTGGGTCGCGAGCCCCCGGTCGGCGAGCACGCGGCAGACCGCGTCCGCGAGCGCTGCCGGATCCTCCGGTGGCACGAGAATGCCCGTCTCGCCGTCGCGTACCGCGTCGGGGATGCCCCCGGAGTTCCCCGCCACCACCGGCAGCCCGCAGGCCGACGCCTCCACCAGCGAGATCCCGAAGCCCTCGACGTCCATCCGCCCCGCGCGCCGCGACATGCCGAGGTACACCGATCCCAGGTTGTAGACGGCCGGCAAATCCTGATCGCCGACAAGGCCCAGAAACCGCACGCGATCCGCGACCCCGACCTTGTGCGCCAGCTTCTCCAGTCGCTCTCGATCGGGCCCGCGGCCGGCGATCACGTAACCGACGTCGGGCGCCCGTTCGAGGATCGCCGGGAGGGCTTGAATCACGGTGTCGATCCCCTTGATCTGCTCGAGCCGCGCGACGGTCACCAGCCAGCGAGTGCCGCCGTCCGGCAGGTCCGCCCGCTTACGGAGCGCGGCGGTCTCCACGCCGGGCCGGAACTGCGTGGGATCGGTACCCATGTTCACCACGCGAAGGCGCTGACTGTGCGCGTCCAGTCCCAGCTCGCCGAGCACCGTGAGCGTCAAATCCCGGGTCCAGGTGCTGATCGCCACCAGCACCGCGGCTCCGCCGAAGATCACGCGCGCAGTGCGGCGCTTGAACGCCGACTGGCGGATCTTGTGCTGCTCGCTCAAGAGGTCGCCGCCGTACAGGATCAGACCGTAAGGGACGCGCAATCGCTCGTATACCCAGCGCGCCGGATAGCCGGCTGGCTTGACGTTGCCGCAATACACGAAGCGCACGCGGTGCTTGCGGGCGAGGCTCGCCGCCCGGCGCGACCACAGCAGCAGCCCCGGCAGGGTTTTCGTACTGCGGGCGGAGATCGGGAGTCGATCGATCACCGCAGGAAAGGCGCCGTCCACTTCGGAGGCATCGCGATCCGCCGGAGTCGAAACGATGAGCTCACCGGGAGGAAACCGCCGCGCGAGCTCCTCATGCAGGCGCGCGATTCCCCCACCCATGGGAGGGAAGTCCTGCGCCAACAGCATGGTGGTCATCACGCGGTCCCCGATAACCTTCCGCACGAGAGCTCCGAATGGTAACGGGAAGCGTCCTCCCCGAGCAATGTGCTCAGGACTTCCGAAACTCCCGGTCGATGCTGATCAGGTCAGCCGCGACCCGGTCCCAGTTGTAGTACGACTCCACGGCCGCCCGCCCCGCGGCGCCCATACGCCGACGGAGCCCCTCGTCGCCGAGCAGCCGGATGGCCGTGGCGGCGAGCGCGGCCGGATCCTCGGGCTCCACGAGAAACCCGGTCTCGCCATCGCGTATCGCTTCAGGAATGCCACCGGAGCGGCTGCCGATCACGGGCAGCCCGCTCGCGGACGCCTCGACGATGGAGATCCCGAATCCCTCCACGAGCAGATCGTAGCGACGCGAGGCGAGCACGAATAGATCGGCGGCGTTGTAGAGCGCCGGAAGCTCATCGTCGGAAACGAAGCCCAACAGGCGCACGGCGTCACCCAGACCGAGCTCGGCGACGAGGCGCTCGAGGGAGTCGCGCCGGCTTCCGATTCCTGCGATGGCGTAGCACGCCGTCGGGAAGACGGCGCGGATCGCCGGGAGGGCGCGGATCACCGTGTCGATGCCTTTGTGGTAGTCGAGCCGGGCGACCGTGAGGAGCCACGGGCCGCCTTCCAGACGGTGTCGGCGCCGTGCCGGTGCGGGATCGAGGCCGGGGCGGAACCGGGACGGCGTCGTACCCAAGGGGACGACTCGGACATCGACGGCGAGCGTGCGGCATCCCAGGAACTCAAGCACCGAACGCGCCAGGTCCGCGGTCCAGTGACTGTTCGCCACGACCACGGAGCACCGCTCGAGGATGTGGCGCGCGGTCCAACGCTTGAACACGGAACGCCGGATCTTCGCCTCGAGCAGCAGGAAATCGGCCCCATGAGCGATGACACCGAACGGCGGACCGCCCCGCGCGTGCAGCCACGTGGCCGGGTAGCCGGCGGGCTTGACCTCGTCGCACCAGACGAATCCGGGTCGCGTCCGCCGGGCGACTGACCCCGCACGCCAGGTCCAGACGCCCAGCCCGTTCAGAGTGCGCAGGCGCTTGGCGCCGATCGCCACGCGGTCGATGGTCTGGGGGAAGCGCGGATCGCTCGCTTCCCAGCCCGGCCACGTTCCGGTCGAAATCGTCAGGCCGCGGGGAGGGTAGCGCAGGGCGACCTCACCCATCATCCGGGCGATGCCGCCGCCGAAGGGCGGGAAGTTGAGGGCCAGAAGGAGCGTGCCGCTCAATGCGCCTGGGTGCGATCGCCGTCGAGCGATCGCCGCCGCTCGAGCGCCTCCCGGTACACCGCCTCGGTCCGCTCGGCGGTGCGCTCGAGCGTGAACTCCCGCCGAACCAGCTCGCGACCGCGCCGCGCAATCCGCGCGGCGAACTCCGCACCGTCCAGCACGCGCGCCAGCGACCGCGCCCACGCGTCCGGGTCGAGCGGCGGCACGAGCATTCCTGTGTCGCCGGAGGTGATCAGGTCGGGATTGCCGCCGGCATCCGATGCGACGACCGGCAGGCCGAGTGCCATCGTCTCGAGGAGGGCGATAGAGAGCCCTTCGATGCGCGATGGCAGGGCCGACACTCGGGCGAGGTGACAGAAGGCAAGCGGACGGTCGGTGAAAGGCACGTACACCACGCGGTGGCGCGCGGGCACGGTCTGCTCCGCGGCGCGGAGCTCCGCGTCGGGCTCGACCCCCACACACGCGACGACCACCGGCCGCTCGAGCGCGGCTAGACTCCGCAACAGAACGTGCTGGTCTTTGCGGCGCGCGAGGACCAGCACGACCGGCCGTCCGGCCAGGTCCCCCAGCGCCGCGCGGGCGGCCGTGAGGTCCGCCTCGCCGGGACGGGCGTCCACGCGCGCGAGGTCGATGCCGTTGGTCACCACGCGGAGCCGCGCGCCGGGATGGAGGCGGCGGCGCAGCGCGCGCGCGACCGCGCGACTCACCGCTATGGTGCGGTCGGCGGAGAGGCCCACGGCGAGCAGCTCGGCCGGAGAGGTCAGCGGCATGGTGTGTCGAGTCACGACAAACGGGCGTCCCAGGCGCCCCCGCCACCGCAGCCAGGTGAGCGCCCGACGGTCACCGGTTCCATGGCTGTTTACCACATCGACGCACTCGCGTGTCATCAGCGCGTCCAACTCCCGCGCTAGCGGGGCCAGTCGACCGAAGTCGAGCGGCACCTGCGGAAGCCCCGCGTCCCGCACCATCCTCGCGAGCACGCTTTCGGCGCGGCATCCCACCAGCACTCGATGACCTCGCCCCGCGAGCTGCCGACTCAGGCTCGCGATCATCATCGTCGAGCCGGCACCGTGCCCTTCATGTGTGAGCTGGAGGATGGTGAGCGGCCGATCTGACATGGCCCGAAGCTAGTGACTCGATGCCGGCCTTTCCATGGCGTCGCTTGCGGAGTTCGTCGGTCTCCCGTTCTATTGGGTCCGGCCGGGACGAGGGCACGTCGGCTGAAAGCCAAGGAGTTCATCTATCTTCTCGGTCTCAAACCGAAGCCGAAGACATTCGGCTTCGTGATCGAGGCGCACGACCTCCCCCGCGAAGGTCGGATCGAGGTCGCGCGGTGGCTGCACCCCGGCGCCTACCCGATTACGCCGTTGCAGGTCCAGGCGGCCGCGGATCAGCTGCGTCGATTCCTGCGCCCCGGCGACGTCGCGATCGACATCGGCGCCCACACCGGTGACACTACACTCCCCATCGCGCTCGCCGTCGGCGCCACAGGTCGCGTCCTCGGGCTCGAGCCCAACCCCTATGTGTTTCCGGTGCTGGAACGCAATGCGAGCCTCAACCCGGCAAAAACCAGCATCCTGCCGTTGAACTTCGCCGCGATGCGTACGGACGGGTTTTACGAGTTCCAGTACGGCGAGGAAGGCTACTGCAACGGCGGGTTTCACGAGGGGATGAGCAAGTGGCTGCACGGCAGTGCGTTCAAGGTCCGGGTCGAGGGAAGGAACCTGCAAACCTTCCTCACAGGGCAACACCCCGACCTCATCCCGCGGCTTCGCTTCATCAAGATCGACGCCGAAGGATTCGACTTGCCCATCCTCGAAACCCTCGAGGACCTCGTCCGCAGCCAGCGACCCTTTCTCCAGGTGGAGATGTTCAGTCTCCGGAAGTCCACGACCGCCTATCGGACCGGGCTGTACGACTTCCTCGTTCGTCATGGCTACGCGGTGCATCGGGTCGAGGGCAACGCCGACTACCTCGGCGACCGCATCACGCCGGAGAACCTGATGCGGTGGAATGTCTACGACGTGTTCTGCATCCCGTCGAGCTAGTTATCTTGTCCTCCGCATGCACGTCGTCGTGGCCTCCCATCAGCCGCTGCCGGCGAAGGGTTACGGCGGCCCGCAACGCGTCGTCGTGGCGCTGGTGCGGGGCCTCGCGGCGCTCGGCCACCGCATCACGCTGCTCGCGCCACCGACCACGCGAGTCCCCGAGGCGACCGTCGTGGCCGTGCCTCCCCGCAAGCTGGCCGATCCCGCGACCCTCGCTCCGTACGTCCCCCGCGACGCCGCGATTGTCCACACGCACTTCCCACTGCGCTCCGCCCCCGGCTCCTACCCCTTCGTCCAGACCGTCCACCGCAACCTGAAGCCCGGCGGTCCCTCGTATCCCAACAGCATCTTTCTCTCGCGCGATCATGCGCGTCGTCACAACAGCGACGTCTTCGTCTACAACGGGCTCGATCCCGCGGACTACGTCTTCCGGCGTTTTCCCAGGCGCCCGTCGCAGTACGATCTGTTCCTCGGGGCGCTGCACAGTGCCAAGGGCTATCACTGGGCGGTGGAAGCCGCGAAGCGGACCGGCCACCGCCTGATTGTCGCGGGCGGCTGGCGGCCCAGCTTCACGGGATCGATCAAGTTCGTGGGTGAGGTGGACGGCACCACCAAAGCGGCGCTGCTCGCGCGTGCCCGGTGCCTGTGGAACCCGGCCGCGTGGGACGAGCCGTTTGGGCTCGTGACGATCGAAGCGTTTTTCTCGGGCACGCCGGTGCTCGGGACCCACCGGGGCGCACTCCCGGAGCTGATCACGCCCGAGGTCGGCGCGCTGTGCGACACAGAGGACGAGATGATCGCCGCGGCCGAGCAGATCCACACGCGCGACCCCGCGGCATGCCGGGCGCGTGCCGAGCGTCACTTCACCCACCTGGTGATGGCGGAGGGATACGCGCGGATGTACGCGCACGTGCTCGCCACGGGCGCCCTCCCGCTCGGGCAGGCCGGGACATGACGCGCAGCCGGACGCCCGCGACCCGCTAGCGGCTGGCCCACCTATGCACATCGTGCAATTCCACCACGTGCGCCTGCCGGTTTTCAAGTACGGCGGCGGGGAGCGCATCGTGGTGTGGTTGTGCCAGGGTCTGGTCGAGCGGGGTCATCAAGTCACGCTCCTCGCGCCCAAAGGCAGTCACATCGCGGGCGTCCGGGTGGTGGAGGTTTCGCCGGAAGAAGTGCTGTCCCCGGGATTCGACTTGCGCCGCTACGTGAGCGATCCGGTCGACATCATGCACTTTCATTGCCCGCTCCGTTACCCACCACCCGGCGTCCCGAGCGTGTGGACGCTCCAGGGCAACATGGGCGGCGGACGACGCGCCGATGCCCGAACAATCTGTGTGAGCGAAGACCACGCACGTCGTCATGGCACCCACGCCTTCGTGCGCAACGGCGCCCGCCTGGATGAGTACGAATTCCGCGCCGCGAAGGGCGACTACGACTTATTTCTCGCGCGGTTGCACAGCGTCAAGGGATGGCAAGTGGCGATCGCGGCCGCGAAACGGTGCCGCGTGCGGCTCACGCTCGCGGGCGGATGGCGGCCCAGTTTTTCGCGCTACGTCAGGTTCGTCGGTCAGGTCGGCGGCGCGCAAAAGCGCGAGCTGCTCGCGGGGGCGCGCTGCCTGTGGATGCCGGTGCGCTGGGAGGATCCGTGTCCGATCAACATTCTCGAGGCGCTCGCCAGCGGCACCCCGATCATCGGATCGCCCCGCGGCTCGCTGCCCGAACTGATCTCTCCCGATACGGGGGGACTGGGTACGAGCTTGGAGGAGCTCGTCGCGCTGCGCGGCCGCTTGGCCGAGTGGGACCCGCACGCCTGCCGTGCCCGAGCCGAGCGGAGCTTCTCGCACCTCGTCATGACGGACGAGTACATCCGGATGTACCGGTCGGTGCTCGAAACGGGCACGCTGCCGCCGGGCCGGCCGACGCCCTGAGCGGGGCAACTACCGCAGGGTGACGGTCAGCAACTCCTCCAGACGGTGACGCCACGTGTGCTCCCGCAACGCGCGCTCGCGCGCGGCGACGGCGAGCTGGCGCCGCAGCGTGTCGTCGGCGAGCAAGACGCGAGCGCGATCCACGAGCTCGGCCACGCTCCGATACAACACGATCTCGCGATCCGGCGTGAAGTGGCGCGCGATGTCCACTTTCGCATCCGATAGTTGCGGCGTGCCCACGGCCGCGAGCTCGAATACCCGCATGTTCGCGCCGGTTCCGTAGCGCGCGGGGTCGCCGCGGTCTCCGAACTGCTGATGGATGTTCACCCCCACGGCCGCGCCCGCCAGGGCCCTCACGAAGTCCTCCCCGTACAACGGCCCTCGCGGCCAGCCGGGGCCCCACGAGACCAACCCGACCGCCGCGAGCTCGCGCAACACGGGCTCGCGCACGTCGTCGCGGGACCCCACGAACACGAGCGGCGCCGCCCAACGCGCGTCCGACGGCCGCGGGGGCGGGGGTGGGGGCGGCCGCAGGAATTCCGGGTCGCAGCCAAACGCGAGATAGTGGGCCCGGGCACCCACCGCGCGGTGGCGCGCGAGACTCGAGCTGTCGTGGGTGAAGAAGCGGTCGTACGCCGGCGCGAGGCGGGTGGACAGCTCGAGCTGATGGGGGTCGTCTGGGAACCAGTTGACCCAGTGACCGCCGCACCGCCGCCGCAGCTCTGCGACGTCGGCCGGAGCGAGGCTCGCGCCCTTGAAGACGAGCACCACGTCGACGGGTCCTGCACGCAGGCACGCCGCCAGCCGGGTGGCGAGGGAGCGTCCCAACAGGGCGTTCCACCCTCGGCGCCGCTCCTCGCAGCGGCGCACCTCACATCCCAGCCCCTCGAGCGCGGCCGCGAGGGCCAGGCCGCTCCGGTGGTAGCGACGGTTGAACGCCGCGACCAGTACGACACGCAGACCCGTGAAGGCGCGCGCGGTCATACCTCCACGTAGTTGCGGTATTCGAAGAGGCGCGCGCCGGTCAGCCGCTCGAACCAGTCGGACAGATAGAGCCGGAGGTGGGCGAGCTTGAGGCGCCGCGGGCCCACCCCAGGCCCCGCCGCGGCGGCGCGTCGCGCCGCAATCCACGCCTCGACCGCCAGCGGGTGGGAGCCCGTGAACCGGCGCAGCAGCGGCGTCCAGTAGAGCGCCTGCTGGTCTGCCACGCGCGCCGCGATCCGATCCGCCTGTTCGACGAAGACTTCCTGCGATGCGACGAGCTTGTGACGCATGGACTGGGGTGGGCGCGCCCAGCCGTAGTGGAACATGCGCGCGCCCGTGACCCGCGCGCGCAGGCGTCGCTCCTCGCGACCGACCCGAAAGCCCTGCGCGTCCCGATACGAGCGGATGCCCCGGTCCAACCGGATGGCGCGGACCTCCCGTCGGTACCAGTGTCGGTCGGTCGCGATCGTGTCGAAGTCGCCGTAGAAATGGTGATAGTCGACGAGCAGGCCCTCGACGCGGGCCTCCCCGTTCCAGTCCCGTATCTTCTCGCGCAGGGCCGCGGCGCCCGTTTCGTGCAGCACCTCGTCCGCCTGGATGTAGACGCCCCACTCACCACGGCAGGCGGCCATCGCGCGGTTGGTCTCGTGCGACAGCGCCCCGCTGCCGCGCGAGAAATCCCAGGCGCTGTCGAGGATGCGGATCCTTGGGTCGCCCAGCGCCGCGACGACGTCGCGCGTGTGGTCGTCCGACTTGCCGACGTTCACCACGACTTCGTCGCACAGCTCGAGAATCGACCGTATGGCCGGAACGATCGGGTAGTCGAGCGTGACCGCGTTCCGGACGATGGTGAACCCGGAGATCACGTCAGGTGCGGAATTGCATGTCGTGCAGCCGGCGATACAGCCCGCCCGCGGCGTACAGGGTCGCGTGGGTTCCTCGCTCCACGATCCGCCCCTCGGCGAGCACCAGGATCAGATCGGCGTGCTGCACGGTGGCGAGCCGGTGCGCGATCACGAACGTCGTGCGACGCGCCATCAGCCGGTCGATCGCCTCTTGCACCAGCCGCTCGCTCTCCATGTCGAGCGCGCTGGTCGCCTCGTCCAGAATGAGGATGGGGGGATCGCGCAACAGCGCACGCGCGATCGCGATCCGCTGGCGCTCGCCGCCCGAGAGCCGGGTACCCCGCTCGCCCAGAAGCGTGCGATAGCCCTCCGGAAGCTGGGAGACGAAGTCGTGGGCGTTGGCGGCGCGTGCGGCGGCCTGCACCTGCTCCAGCGTGAAGTCGCTCCGACCGTAGGAGATGTTCGCGAGCACCGTGTCGTTCAGCAGGATGGTCTCCTGCGACACGATCCCCATGAGCCCGCGCAGACTGGTGCGGGTGAACCGGGTGATGGGAACGCCGTCCATCAGGATGGCGCCGCGCTTCGGCTCGTAGAACCGCGGCAGCAGGTCGACCAGCGTCGTCTTGCCGGCCCCGGACGGCCCCACCACCGCCGCCACCTGCCCGCGTCGCACCTCGAAGTCGAGGCCCACGAGCACGGGCGCCTGTCCGTTGTAGGAGAACGACACGCCCCGATACTCGATCCGCTGCTCGAACCGCGCAGGCACTTCGCCCGGCCGGTCGCCTTCTTCGGAGGCGAGATCGAGCACTTCGAACACCCGATCTGCTGCCGCGAGGGCACCGGCCATGGTCGTGGGGTAGTTGGCGACCGACTTGACCGGCGACATCAGCCGCAGGGCCACGGCGATGAACGCGATGAGCACCTCGGGCTGCAGCGCGGCCGCCTGCCCGAGCGCCAGTCGGGTCCCGACCGCGAAGATCAGCACGATCACCGCGCCGGCGAACACCTCGCTCACCGGACTCGTCAGCAGCGCGTAGCGCTGCGCCCGCAGGACCCCCTTGCGGTAGCGGTTAGCGAGCGCGCGGAAGCGATCGGCCTCGAACGCTTCCGCCACATACGCCCGGACCAGCTTGATCGATCCGACTAGCTCGCTGACCAGGCTGGTGAGCTCGCCGCGCTGGTCGGCCTGCTCGCGCGAGCGCCAGCGCACCCGCCCTACCATCGGGCGGACGATGAGCACCAGCAACGGCGCACAGACAAGGGCGACCAGCGTCAGCTGCCAGGAGAGGGCCACGAGGATCGCGACGTAGACCACGATGAGGCTGACGTTCTGCACGAGCGAGGCGAGCGCCGCCGTGACTACCGTCTTCACCGCGTCCGTGTCGTTGATGACCCGCGACAGCAGCTGACCCCCGCGGGTCCGCTGGAAGAAATCGAGCGGCAGCGTCTGGAGGTGCCCGAACAGTCGCACGCGCAGGTCGCGCACGACATTCTCCTGGATGGCCACGCTCGAGACCGACGCCAGGTACGCGAGCACGTTCTTGATCACCATCGCAGCGACCAGCACCAGGACGACGTTGCGCAGGGCGGCACCGGGCGACCCGGCGGCGAACAAGGGGCCGACCACGACCGCCAGCAGCCGCTCCACGGCCGACCCGCCGGCCACGTTCAGCGGATCATGTCCGAACAGGGTCCGCAGGAATGGGATCAACAGCACGAACGTGGCGCCGTCCATCACGGAGGCCACGAACGTGGCCACGAGATTGGCGACGAAGAGGAGTGCGTAGGGACGGAGCAGCAGGAAGAGCCGGCCGCTACGGCCCATTCAGCGCGCCCCCCCTTTCGCCACGGGGGCAGTGCCCGCGCGGCGGGGCGTGAGCAGGGCGACGGGCAGGATCACTTCTTCCGGCGTGACGCCGCCGTGCAGGAAGGATCCGCGATAGCGGGCCTGATACTCACGCAGCTTGGTGGGATAGACGAAGAACCGGTCCGCGGTGGCGAGCAGCAGCCGGACCCCGAGGCCCATGCCCGGGAGACCGAACCCCTTCAGGTCCTCGACCAGAATCGCGGCCTCCGGGTCCTCACTCTTCAGATCCTCGCCGAACTTGTAGCGCAGGTTCGCCGTGGCGTCGCGCTTGGCGTACACCGTCGCCGGGGTCTCGCAGTGAATGGAGCCGTGGTCGGTGGTGAGCAGCACCGTCACGCCCCGCCGCTCGGCCTCCTGGAGCGCCGCGAGCACCGGCGAGCGCTCGAACCAGGTGCGGGTGAGGCTGCGCAGCGCCGCCTCGTCCCGCGCCACCTCGTACAGGATGGCGCTCTCCGACCGCCCGTGCGTGAGCTGATCCACGAAATTGAACACCAGCGCCGTGACGCCGTCCTGGGCGAGGTGGGCGGGAAGCCGCCGGACCAGGTCTCCCTCCCCCGAGCTGAACACCTTCTCGTAGCGCACCGCGACGGGCCGGCCCATCAGCTCTTCCAGCTGCTCCGTCAGGAGCTCGCCCTCATGAGCGTTGAGGCTTTCCTCGTCGGACGGCTGACCCCACCACCCGGGATGGCGCGCCGCGATCTCCATGGGGAAGAGCCCCGAAAAGATCGCGTTGCGCGCGAACGGCGTTGCCGTAGGCAGGATGCTGTAGTAGTGGGACTCTTCCACGTCGAACAGCGGGGTCACGAGGTCGCGCAACACCTCCCACTGGTCGAGCCGCAGACAGTCGATCAACACGAACAGCACTCGCCCCGTGGATCGCAGCACGGGGACGAGGAATTCGGCGCCCACGTCCACGGAGAGCGGCGGCCGGTCGCCCTCGGGACTGGCGAGCCAGCGTGGATACTGGCGGGCGACGTATTCGGCGAAATCCTTGCGCAACGAGCGCTGCAGGCTGCGGAGGGCTTCGGAGAGTCCCGGCTCGTTGGCAGCGCCCAGGCGGACCTCCCAGCGCGCCAGCTCCGCGACGAGCTCGATCCACTCGCGCCACGCCAGGGTGGCGCCGCGGCGTCCTTCCAGCTCGCGGAACCGGCTGACGAAATCGCGGGCCAGGTGCTGCTGGCGGATGCGATCGCCCTCGAGCAGTCGCGTGATCACCGAGAGGATCTGGCGCGGCTGGACCGGCTTCACGAGGTAGTCGTCCACCTCGATCCCGATCGCCTCGCGCAGCGTGCCTTCGTCCTCGCTCTGCGTGACCATCACCACGGGCATGGCGGGGTCGAGCGCGCGGATCTCGCCGATCAACTCGAGGCCGCGTCGGCCGGGCATCTGCTCGTCCAACAGCACGATGCTGTAGGCCTGGCGCCGCAGCAGCGCGAGCGCGTCGTCGCCGTGGGCCGCGGCGGCCACCGTGAACCCCTGGTCCTCCAGAAAGCGCCGGTGTGCGGCGAGCCCCTCGACTTCGTCATCCACCCACAGGATGGTTTTCGGCCGCACCATGAGTCAAAGCTAATGGCTATTTTGCGACGTGCTGTGCGTCCTCCTGGTCCGCTTCAGCTCCATCGGCGACATCCTGCTGACCACGCCGCTCGTGCGCGCGCTCGCGGCCCGTCACCCCGAGGCGAAGCTCGTGTACGTGACAAAGCGCGCCATGGCGCCGCTCGTGGCCGACAACCCGCACCTCGCCGAGGTCGTGACGCTCGAGCCCGGCGAGCCGATCCGTCACCTCGCCCGACGGTTGCGCGCGCTCGCACCGACGCACGGCCTCGACCTGCACGGCAGCGTCCGCAGCGCGAGCCTCCGCGTGCTGGTGAGCTGCCGCTGGTCGGGGTACTGTAAACGTAAACTGGCCCGGGCACTGCTCATCGCCACCAAGCTGGACGCCTACCGCCGGCGCGCGCCCTCCCCGGTCGCCGAGCGCTACTTCGAGGCGGCGCGCCGCCTCGATACTCGGCCCGACGGCGGGCCGCCCGAGTTCTGCCTCGGTCCCGGCGCCACGGACCGCGCGGCGCAATGGCTCGCGGAGCGGGGACTCGCCGACGGGCGGCTCGCGGCGCTCGCACCCGGCGCTGCCCATGCCACCAAACGCTGGCCGGTCGCGCACTGGAGCGCCCTCGCCGAACGGCTGGGGGCCGCCGGGTACCGGCCGGTCATCGTCGGCGGGCCCGAAGACCGCGGGCTCGCGCAGCAGCTCGTGGCCGAAGGGGGAGGCGCGGTCGCGAGTGCCGCCGGCGAGTTTTCGCTCCAGGAGACGGGCGCGCTGCTCGCCCGGGCGCGGGTCGTGGTGTCGGGCGACACCGGCGTCATGCACATGGCCACGGGCGTCGGGACACCAGTCGTCGCGCTGTTCGGACCCACCGTCGGGCAGTTCGGCTTCTTCCCGTATCGCGCGCGGGCGGCCGTACTGGAGCGCGCGCTCGACTGCCGTCCCTGCTCCGCGACGGGCACCGCGGCCTGCCCGCTCGGCCACCATCGCTGTCTTGCGGACATCACCCCCGAAGAGGTGGCCGCCGCGGTGGAGCGCCTCGTCGCGTGACCCGGGCGACCACTGCCGCGGAGGCGCGCTTGATCGGGTTGGTCGCGGACGCCGTCCGGGGACCCAAGCGGGAGGGCCTATTCGCGCTGTGGCTCGTCGTGCGCTCCGCCGAGGCGCTCCTGCCGCCGCGCCCCGTGTCGGGCAAGAACCATCGGCGGCGCCTGCAGGCGCTCGACGCCCGGCTCGCGAGCCTCGCCCTCCCCGGCCCTCTGAAGCGTGCCCTCGCCGCCGCGCGCCACCACCTCGAGCCCGCCACGCCGACTGCCGCGGCCCTGGTGCTGTCCCAGCTGGTCGCGCCGGCGCGCGAGGTGCTCGGTCCCGAGGCGGGAGACGCCGTGACCGTTGCAGCCCGGTCGGCCCGTCTACATCTATAGAGGTATGACCACCCGCCGCTTTCCCAAGCGTCCGTCGCTCGAGACCATGGTCGAGCGCGTGGATCAGCAGCGCCCGGGTGACGTCCCGGGCGACACCGTCCCGACCGGGTTCCCCTCTATCGACCGGATCTTGGGTGGGGGCCTGCGACGTCGCGACCTCGTGGTGCTGGGCGGCGACATCGGGTCGGGCAAGTCCGCGCTCGCACTCGGACTGGCGCTGCGCACGGCGCAGCAGGTGACGGGTGTGGCGCTCTTCTCCGGAGAGATGGACGAGGAGCGCTTGATGGAGCGCGCCCTCGCGATCGAAGGGCGCGCGACCGTGGACGAGCTGCGCAGCGCCAAGCTCAATGATCAGACGCGCGCCGGCATCGGGGGAGCCGCGGTGCGGTTGCGCGACCTCCCCCTCACGATCTTGCCGCTCGCGGCCCCGGACTTCGAGACGGCGGCGGAGCGCCTCGACCCACTGCGGCAGCTCGGGCTGGTGGTAGTCGACTACCTCCAGCTCGTCCCGTCGCCGCGCGGCGTGGCACGCTCGACGCAGGACGAAGATCTGGCCCTCGTGTTGCAGCGCCTCAAGGCGCTGGCGCTCGAGCGGCAGGTGGCGCTCGTCGTCGTGTCGCAGCTGCCGCGGTTCGACGCCAAGCGCCCGAACGCGAGGCCCGCGCTCGACGACTTCGGGCATCTGGGCGCGATCAAGCAGCATGCCGACGTGGTGCTCGGGCTCTACCGGGAGGAGATGTACAACCCGGGACACGGGGTGGACGGGGCGACCGAGCTGATCGTCCTGAAGAACCGCAACGGGCCGACCGGCTTCGTCGATCTGTACTTCTACCGGCGCTGGATGCGGTTCGAAGACATGCTCGACCCTGATCGGTGAAAGCGGTAGGTTAGAGCCATGGCTGGCCACAGCAAGTGGAAGCAGATCAAGCGGAAGAAAGCCGTCACCGACCAGCGGCGCGGCGCGCTGTTCACCAAGCTGATCCGCGAGATCACGATCGCCGCCAAGCAGGGCGGCGGCGACCCCGCCGGCAACGCCCGGCTCCGCACCGCCATCGACGCCGCCAAAGCCGAGAACATGCCGCTCGACAACATCGAGCGCGCCGTCAAGAAGGGAACGGGCGAGCTCGAGGGCGTGACGTACGAAGAGGTCACCTACGAGGCGTACGGGCCCGGCGGCGCGGCCCTGCTCATCGAAGCCACCACCGACAACGCCAACCGCACCGTCGCCGAGATTCGCAACGCCTTCCAGCGTCACGGCGGCAATCTCGGCGCCACGAATTCCGTGGCGTGGATGTTCGACCGCAAAGCCCAGATCACCGTGGACGCGACTCGCGCCGACGAGGATACGGTCATGGAGGCGGCGCTCGATGCCGGAGCGGACGACATGGCGCGCGACGGCGACGTGTTTCTGATCACCGGACCCGCGGGCCAGGTGCATCAGATCAGCGAGCGGCTCAAGGCCAAGAAGATCGCGGTCCAGACGGCCGAAATCGCCCTGATCCCCAAGAGCACGGTGAAGGTGGACGGGAAGGACGCGAAGCACCTGCTCGCGCTGATCGAGGCGTTGGAAGAGATGGACGACGTCGCGAAGGTCTCCTCGAACTTCGACATCGACGCCGAGGCGCTGGCGGCGGCGACGGCATAGCGTGAGGGTGCTGGGCGTCGACCCGGGGACGTCGGTCACCGGCTACGGAGTGATCGAAGCGGGGAACGGCAGCTCGGGAATGGGGCGGCTGGTCGAGTGCGGGGTGATTCGGTTGGCCGGCCGGAGTCCCTTGCCGCGGCGCCTGCATGCACTTCACGAGCAGATCGCCGAGCTGATCACGCGCCATCACCCGGGCATCCTCGCCCTGGAGAACGCCTTCTACCATAAGAACGTGCATACCACCCTCGTGCTCGGACACGCCCGCGGGGTCGTCCTCCTCGCGGCCGCGCAGGCAGGGCTCACGATTGCCGAGTACGCCCCCGCCACCATCAAGAAGACCGTGGTCGGCGCGGGCGGCGCCCCCAAAGCGCAGGTGGGCCGCATGGTCGCGCGGCTGCTGCGACTCAAGGACGCGCCCAGGCCCGCGGACGCGGCGGACGGCGTGGCCGTGGCGCTCACGCACATCCTCCGGTCGTGATCACGCGGGTCTCGGGCCGGCTGGCCGCGAAGCAGGCCGATCGCGTGATGATCGAGACCCCGGGCGGCGTGGGCTACGAGGTCGTCGTTCCCCTGGGGGTGATGGAGCGGCTGCCGGCGGTGGGCGAGGCCGTAAGCCTCGCCACCGAGCTTGTAGTGCGAGAGGACGGCTGGTCGCTGTACGGATTTCACGACGAAGCCGGACGACGTTTCTTCCAGCGGCTGATCGGCGTGAGCGGTGTGGGCCCGAAGATCGCGATCGCCCTGATGTCGGCGCTGGGGGTGGAGCGCGGTGCGCGGGCGGTGAAAGAGCGAAACATCGCGCTGCTCGCTTCGGTCTCGGGGATAGGGAAGAAGACGGCCGAGCGGCTGGCGCTTGAACTGGCGGACAAGCTCGGCGACTTTGAGGAGGCCGTCGCGGCGGGCGTCGCCCCCGGCGGTGGAGCCGCGGAAGCGGCGCTCCACGCCCTGGAGCGCCTGGGGTACGCGACGGCCGAAGCGGACCGGGCGCTGCGCCAGGCGCTCGCGGCAAACGGCGGCGGTGACGCGGAGATGCTGGTGCGCCAAGCCCTGCAACTTCTCACCCACGGATGACCATGCCCGCGACGGCTGAATGGATCTGTACGAGCTGCGGCTCGACCAACCGCACCCTGGTACCCGAGACGGCGACCCGGGCCACGGACGAGTGTGTCAGCTGCCACACCCGCCACGCGCTCGAGCGGGACGCGCGCCCGGTGCGGTGGCGGGCACGGCCTCTCGGGAGAGGCAAGGCAGCTTGAGCCTCCGCGTTGATTCCCAGGCTGAAGCCTGGGCCCGGTACGACATCGTGCTGAAGCACACCACGCTTCAGCGTTGTGTCTCGCGGGCCCACTCTTGAGAGTGGGGAAACCATGACCGCCCATTCCCGTCCACAGGTGACCACCCCCGAAGCGCTCCCCGACGAGCGGCTGACTGATGCCGCTCTCCGCCCCTCGCGGCTGGACGAATTCGTCGGCCAGGCGAAGGTCAAGGAATCCTTACAGATCGCGATCGACGCGGCGAAGCAGCGGCGCGAGCCGCTGGATCATACGCTGTTCTTCGGGCCGCCCGGGCTTGGCAAGACCACTCTCGCCCTCCTCATGGCGAAGGAGCTGGGCGTCAACATCCGCACCACGTCCGGTCCGGTGCTCGAGCGCCCGGGCGATCTCGTCGGCATGCTCACCTCGCTCGGTGCGGGCGACATCCTGTTCATCGACGAGGTGCACCGGCTACGGCCCGTGCTGGAAGAGTTCCTCTATCCGGCGATGGAGGACTACCGGGTGGACGTCCGGATCGCCGACGGGCCGCACGCGCAAACGATCCCCATGGCGCTGGAGCGGTTCACGCTGATCGGCGCCACCACCCGGTTCGGCCTCTTGACGCCGCCCATGCGCGCACGGTTCGGTCTGGTCGAGCGGCTCGCCTACTATCCGCCCGACGACCTCGCCCAGATCATCAGCCGCTCGGCCGGCATCCTCGACGTGCCGACCGACGCCGCGGGCATCGCCGAGATCGCCCGCCGCAGCCGCGGCACGCCGCGCGTCGCGAACCGGCTCTTGAAGCGCGTGCGCGATTACGCACAGGTGCGCGCCGGCGGCAAGATCACGGCGCCGGTCGCCGCCGAGGCGTTGAAGCGGCTCGACGTGGACGAGTTCGGGCTCGACGACATGGACGGCCGGATCTTGAAGACCATCATCGAGCAGTTCGAGGGTGGACCGGTCGGGCTCACCACCATCGCTGCCGCCGTGGGTGAGGATCCGGGCACGCTCGAGGAAGTGTACGAGCCGTTCCTCATGCAGCAGGGCTTCCTCGCGCGCACGCCACGCGGCCGGTGCGCCACGGGATCCGCGTACCGACATTTCGGATTCACGCCGCCCCGGAGCGCTGAACAGCCGACGATGTTTGACGGCTAGTGTACCGCACCTCCGACTTCGAGTACGACCTCCCCGCCGAGCTGATTGCTCAGGAACCCCTCCCCGACCGCACCGCGAGCCGGCTGTTGGTGTTGGACCGGGCGGGCAGCGGCGTTCGGCACGCACGCTTCCCCGATTTCGTAGACCTCGTGGCGCCGGAGGACGTGCTCGTCCTCAACGTGTCGCGCGTCATACCGGCGAGACTGCACGGGAAGCGAGAAATGGGAAAAATCGCCGAGCTGCTACTCGTCCGCGAGCTACCCGACGGCAGCTGGATCGCGATGGGACATCCGGGCGGCAAGCTCAAGCCGGGACGGCGCGTGACCTTCGGCGACGACAGCGCGGCTGAGATCGTCGATCGCATGGGTGGGGGGCTCAGGCGCGTGCGTTTCGTGGGAGCGCTCGATGCGCGTGCAACGCTCGCGAAGTACGGGGAAGTGCCGCTCCCCCCCTACATCCGGCGGCCACCGCGCGCCGAGGATCGGGAGCGCTACCAGACCGTTTACGCGGTACACGACGGTAGTGTCGCGGCGCCCACCGCCGGGCTGCACTTCACGTCGGAGCTGCTCGCGCGCATCCGGGCCAAAGGCGTCGCCGTGGCGGAACTCGATCTCCACGTCGGCCCTGGGACGTTCAAGCCCGTGCAGGAAAGCGACATTGCGAACCACCGCATGGACTCCGAAGACTTCGATGTGAGCGAAGCAGCAGCGGCAGCCATCAATGAGAGGCGGCGGGCGGGAGGGCGCGCCTGGGCGGTCGGGACCACGGTCGCACGCGCCCTGGAAACGTGCGCCGGCGCGCGGGGCACCATCATCCCGGGAGCCGGGCAAACACACCTGTTCATCCATCCGCCGTTTGCGTTCCAAGCCGTCGATCGCCTGCTCACGAACTTTCACCTGCCACGCTCGACGCTGCTAATGTTGGTGTGCGCGTTTGGGGGCTATGAGCGGGTCATGCGAGCGTACGGGGAAGCGATTGAGCAACGGTATCGGTTTTACAGCTACGGCGATGCGATGGCGATTGTCTGAATGCGACCCATGTTCGACTTCACACTCGACGCCACGTCCGGCCCCGCCCGCGCCGGCACGCTTACCCTCCCCCACGGCACGGTCGAGACGCCCGTCTTCATGCCGGTCGGAACTCAAGGGACGGTGCGGGCGCTCTCTCCCAACGATCTTCGCGACGCCGGCGCGACGCTGGTGCTCGCGAATACCTACCACCTGCACGTGCGACCCGGCGAGCAGGTGGTCGAGAAGTTGGGAGCCCTGCATCGCTTCATGGGTTGGGATCGTCCGCTGCTCACCGATTCGGGTGGCTTCCAGGTGTTCTCGCTCGAGGGATTCCGCCGGGTGGACGACGACGGCGTGGAGTTTCAGAGTCATGTAGACGGCGGCCGCCGCACCCTCACGCCGGAGCGCGCCACGGAGATCCAGTGGGCGCTCGGCGCCGACATCGCGATGGCGTTCGACCATGTGGTGCCGGGGGGAGCGGACGAAGCGACCGCTCGCGACGCCATGGAAAGGACGTTGCGGTGGCTGGAGCGGTGCCGGAAGCGGCACGGGGAGCTCGTACCACGTAGCGTCGGAGCGTCGTGCAACCAGACGTTATGGCCCATCCTGCAGGGCGGCACCCATCTGGAGCTTCGCACCGAAGGCCTCCGCCGCATTCTCGAGCTCGGCACCTGGACCGGCCTGGCCATCGGTGGCCTTTCCGTCGGGGAGCCCAAGCCGGTCATGTACGACATGCTGGAGCGGCTCGAGCCGAAGCTCCCCGCCACCCCACGTTATCTTATGGGCGTGGGATTCCCGGAGGATCTGGTGGCGGCGGTGGAGCGCGGGGTCGACCTGTTCGACTGCGTCGCGCCGACGCGCAACGGCCGGAACGGCTCGGCCTTCACCCCCGACGGTCCGGTGAACATCCGCAACGCGGAGCACCGCGAAGACCCGCGGCCGCTCGACGCGACCTGCGACTGCGAGACCTGCACCACGTTCTCGCGCGGCTATCTGCGCCATCTGTTCATGGCGGAAGAGTTGCTGGGGCTCCGGCTGCTGTCGTTGCACAACGTTCGTTACCTGATCCGGCTCGCGGGTGAGATGCGGGCTGCGATCCGGCGGAGCGCCTTCGGCCCCTGGGCCGCGGAGTGGCGCCGCCGCTACCTGCACTCGGGATCCGCATGACCGCGCACGGACTGTTCGCTCTGCTGTTCGCCCCCTCCGGTCAGAATGCCGGCGGCGGTATGACTGTCTTTCTGGTTCAGATCGGCGCCCTGATCGCGATCTTCTACTTCATGCTGATCCGCCCGCAGCGCCGGCAGCAGGAGCGGCACCGGCAGCTGCTCGCGTCGCTGCAACGGGGCGATCGCATCGTCACCTCGGGGGGCATCATCGGCGAGGTCGTGCACCTGAAGGACGACGAAGTCACGGTGAAGAGCGGGGAGTCGCGCTTGATCGTGCAGCGCGCCAACGTCGCGAACATCCTGAACCGCTCGGTCGAGGCCGCCAAGCCGCAGTGACCGTCCGCCAGCTCCACCTGCTCGGCTCGCCCGTGCTGCGGCAGCGTTCCACCCCGGTTGCCGCCGTGGACGACACCGTGCGCCGGCTGGTGGACGACTTGTTCGAAACGATGCACGCCGCCAAAGGGGTGGGGCTCGCGGCGAATCAGATCGGCGTCGCCCGGCGCGTGGCCGTGGTCGACGTGGGCGAGGATGCCCCACCGCCGCTGGTCCTGATCAATCCACGCATCGTACAGGCGAGCGAGCTGCAGGAAACCGCGGAGGAAGGGTGTCTCTCGATCCCCGACGTTTACGGCGAAGTCGAGCGTCCGCTCAGCATCGCACTCGAGGCGCTCGATCGCGACGGCCGCCCGTACAAAGTCGAGCTCTCCGGCTTCAAGGCGCGGGCGGTGCAGCACGAGATCGACCACCTGGATGGGGTGCTCTTCCTCGACCACTTGAGCGCGGTGAAACGGGGACTGCTCCTCGCCAAGTGGAAGAAGTCGCGCAAGGGGCAGTCCGGGTACGTGAAAGACGTGACGCCGGAGCCGGCGGGCGAGCTCTGAGTGCGCGTGGTCTTTTTCGGAACGCCGGAGTTCGCCGTTCCCTCTCTCGAAGCATTGCTCGGCGAGGGGTTCGACGTCGTCGCGGTAGTCACGCAGCCGGACAAGCCTCAGGGACGCTCCCGCTCGACCGCGGTCCCGCCTCCGGTGAAGACGGCGGCCGAAGCCGAGGACGTCCCGGTGCTCCAACCCGCCCGGCCCAGCGATCCCGACTTCGTCGAGCGCCTCCGCGGGCTCGCGCCTGACGTCGGTGTGGTGGTCGCATACGGCCATATCCTCAAGCCTGAGCTGCTCGCGCTTCCGCGCCGCGGCATGATCAACCTCCACCCGTCGCTCCTCCCGGAGCTGCGCGGCGCGGCGCCGGTGGAATGGGCGATCCTGAACGGCCTCACGCAAACGGGGGTCACGATCATGCAAATGGACGCTGGGCTCGACTCGGGGCCGATTCTCCTCCAGATCCCGCACGATATCGACCCCGAAGTGACGGGCGGCGAGCTGTCGGAGCATCTGTCCGAGATGGGCGCGCAGGCCCTGGTCGAAGCGTTGGCGCTGTCGGAAACCAACGGCCTCGAGCCGCACCCGCAGGAACAGGAGCGCGCGACGTACGCGCCCAAGCTGACGCGCGAGACGGCGCGCATCCGCTGGGCCGACCCGGCGGAGCGAGTCGCGCGGCTGATCCGCGCGCTCGACCCCAGGCCGGGAGCGTGGACCGCGCTCGACGGCCGTGAGATCAAGCTGTTCGGCGCCAGAGTCGTGGAAGGCCGCGGTGCGCCGGGAGCGGTACAGCAGACCGATGACGGCTTGGAGATCACGACGGGACAAGGAGCGGTCCGGATCGAGGAGGTCCAACCCGCGGGCAAGGCGCGCATGGCCGCCGCGGAGTGGGTCCGCGGCCGCGGCGCGCAGGCGGGCCAGCGCTTCGGGTGAAGGCACTCCCGGCCCTGCCACGGCTGCACGCCGTCACCGACGAGCGGATCGCCCGCCGGCCGGACCTGGATCGAGTAGTGCAGCAACTCGCAGCAGGCGGTCGCGAGGGTCTCGCCTTCCACGCGCGCGGTCGCGCGCTATCCGGCCTGGAGCACTACGAGCTCGCCGTCCGACTGTCCGCCTGTCCGCCCGCCCGCCTGTTCGTGAATGACCGCCTCGATGTGGCGCTTGCCGCCGGCGCAGCGGGGGTCCAGCTGGGCCAGGGAAGCCTCGAGCCCGAGGACGCGCGCCGCTTGAACCCCGCTTGGTGGATCGGCAAGTCGGTGCACGACTTGCGGGAGGCGGAGGCCGCGCACGCCGGCGGCGCCGACTATCTTTTGGTAGGGCCGGTGTTTCCAACCGCCACCCATCCCGATCGGGCGCCGCTGGGCCTCGCGCGGTTGCAGGAAATCGTCGGTATCGGGTTGCCGGTCATCGCCATCGGGGGCGTGACGCCCGAGCGGATGCCCGAGCTCATGGCCGGGGCCGCCATCCACGGGGTGGCCGCGATCCGGGCGCTGTGGCACGCGGCCGATCCGGCGGACGCCGCGCGGCGCCTGCTCCAGGAGCTGAACGCATGAACGACATGGTTGACGTCACCGTGAACGGCGAGCCTCGCGCGGTGGCGCGGGGCGCCACACTGCTCGAGCTGCTGGAATCGCTCGCGCTCGACCCGCGTGCCGTGGTGGTGGAGCACAACCGCACGATCGTGCGGCGGCCGCGGCTCGCAGCGATCACGGTCGCGCCGGGCGACGCGATCGAGCTGGTGCATTTCGTGGGAGGGGGTTGAGCATGACCACGGCCGTGGAGACGATGCAGGACATCCCGTTCACCATCGGCGGACGCTCGTTCCACTCGCGTCTCATGGTGGGTACGGGGAAGTACCGGGACAACGACACGATGGCCCGGGCGATCGACGCGTCCGGCGCCGAGATCGTCACCGTCGCGGTCCGACGTGTGGACCTGGACCGCACGAAGGAGGAGGGCGTCCTGTATCACCTCGACGCGAAGCGGTACTTTCTGCTCGCGAACACCGCGGGGTGCTACACCGCCGAGGATGCCGTCCGCTACGCGCGCCTCGCCCGCGAGGCGGGGTTCAACGAGTTCATCAAGCTCGAGGTGATCGGCGATCAGGAGACTCTGCTCCCGGATGTCCAAGGCCTGCTGGTCGCAGCCCGCACGCTCGTCGCGGAGGGATTCAAGGTCCTCGCCTACACGAACGAGGACCTCGTGACCGCGCTGCGCCTCGAAGACGCGGGCTGTGCCGCCGTGATGCCGCTCGCCTCACCGATTGGGAGCGGGCTCGGGCTCCTGAACCCGTTCGGCGTGCGTACGATCAAGCGACGGCTCAAGGTGCCGGTGGTAGTCGACGCCGGCGTCGGAACCGCATCGGACGCGTGTCTCACCATGGAGCAGGGCGTGGACGGGATCCTGATGAACACGGCGCTCGCCGCGGCGCGGGATCCCGTGGCGATGGCGCGCGCCATGCGATGGGCCGTCGAGGCCGGGCGCACGGCGTACCTCGCCGGCCGCATGCCCAAACGCGAGGTGGCGATGCCGTCCTCGCCGCTCGAAGGGATGCTGGATTAGGAGCGCCACTGCCGCCCGGCGCGCGGCACTGCAGATGCTCGACGCAGTGCGCGGGGGTGCCACCCTCCAGGGCGCCCGCGATGGGGCGCTCGCCGACCTGGTCGAGCGCGACCGCCGACTCGCGTACGAGCTCGCGGCCGGCGTGCTGCGGCGCCGCGCCCAGCTCGATCGGATGCTCGAGCTCGCGACCGCCAATCCTCGCCTCCACGACGTGCTCCGGCTCGGGGCCTACCAGCTCCGTGCGCTGGCGCGCGTGCCGGCCTACGCGGCGGTGTCGACCAGCGTCGAGCTGGCGCGGGAGGTCGCCGGCGAGCAGGCGGCCCGGTATGTGAATCAAGCCTTGCGTCGGTTGGCACGGGATGCGGGATGCGGGATGCGGGATGCGGTGGAGACGCACCCGCTCTGGCTCGTCAAGCGCTGGAAGGTGCAGTTTGGACGCAGCGAGACCGAGCGTCTGATGGAGTGGAACGACGCTCGGGCACCCCTGACCCTGCAGCCTGCTCGGTGGGACGCCACGACGCTCCGAGCCCGGCTCTCGGAGGCTGGTTTCGGGGTACGAGAAGCGCCATTCGGTGCCGGGGTAGTCGTGCAAGCGGGGGCCACTCATCCCGCATCCCGTATCCCGCCTCCCGCGCAGTTACCCGGGTTCAGGGAAGGCGGGTTTGTCGTTCAAGACCCCGCCCACGCGCTCGTGTGTCGTTACGCGGCGTTCCCGCCCGGGGCGATGGTCTACGACGCCTGCGCCGCTCCCGGGGGCAAGTCCGTTGCGCTCGAGCGAGGTGGGGCGCGGCTGCTGGCCGGCGACGGACGGCGTGAGCGGGTCGGCCGACTGGCGGAGACGGCGCGGCGCGCCGGAGTGGCGATTCAGGTCGCGGTCGCCGATCTTCTGGCGGCCCCGTTCCGGTCCGAGGCGCTCGCAGCCGTGCTCGTGGACGCCCCCTGCTCCGCCACCGGCACGATGGCCCGGCACCCGGACGCCCGCTGGCGGGTGACCCAGCGGACGATCGCGCGAGCCGCGGCACGCCAACGGGCCCTGCTCGCCGCGGGGGCGGCGCTGGTCCGACCGGGCGGATTGCTCGTCTACGCAACGTGCTCACTCGAGCCGGAGGAGAACAGCGACATCGTGACCGAGTTCCTGGCGCGCCACCCCCAATTCGCCCGCGTACCGGCGGCGGGCGCGGTGCCGGCCGCGCTGCTCACGCCCTCCGGCGACTTCCAGTCGCTACCGCAGCGCCACGGCATGGACGGCGCGTACGCGGCGCGACTCGGCCGAGTGCGCTGATGCGGTTCCGACGGCATATCCCTCCGGTCCGGGAATGGCAGCTCCCGGCGTTCGACAGGCTCGGTGCACGCCGCTGGGGACTCGCGCTGCTCGGCGCCCTGCTCGGCGGTTACCTGACGGCGTACCTGCTCTTGTTCCCCGCGCCGTTGTTGCACGGACACGGCGTGGTGCCGAGCGTGTTGGGCCTGTCGCTGCAGGAGGCGTCGGACCAGCTCCGGAAGGCCGGTCTCCAGCCGCAAGACGGAGGCAGCGAGCCGCACCCCACGGCGCCCCAGGGCACGATCGTGTGGCAGGACCCGCCGCCGGGCGTGAGCGCTCCGGCAGGGCTGCGAGTCACCCTGGTGTCGAGCGAAGGCCCGCCCAAGATTCCGGTACCGGATGTGGCGGGGCTGGACGGCGACTTGGCCCGGCGCCTCATCGCGGCGGCGGGGCTCACGGTGGCGCAGGTCGAGTCGGTGCAGGCGGCCGCGCCGCCGGGCGTAGCGATGCTCACGCGCCCGGCCGCGACTTCGGTGCTCAGTCCGGGGGCACCGGTGACGGTGGTCGTCAGCCGTGGAGCGCCAACGATCGCGGTCGCCGACCTGCTGGGCCTGTCGCAGGCAGACGCCCGCACCCGGCTCGAGCTGGACGGTCTCTCGCTGGGGACCGTGACCCGACGCCGGACGAGCGACGCGAACCCCGGGACAGTCGTGGGGCAGAAGCCGGGGGCGGGCACCTTGGCCGCACCCGGCACGGTCGTGGACATCGTCGTGGCCCGGAGCCCATGATGACCAACGGCGGAGGAGGGGGGATTCGTATCTCGGCCAGCGTCCTGTCGGCGGACCTGACCCGGCTAGCGGAGCAGGTGGAGCAGGTGCTGGCCGGGGGCGCCGACTGGCTGCACGTGGACGTGATGGACGGGCGTTTCGTGCCGAACCTCACGTTCGGGGCCAACATGATCACGGCGCTGCGGGGGCTCACCGACAAACCCATCGACGTGCATCTGATGGTGGTCGAGCCCGAGCGCTACCTCGAGTCGTTCGTGGCCGCCGGGGCATCGGTCTTCACCTTCCATCCGGAGGCGACGGTCCACGTGCAGCGACTGCTCGCGGCGGCGCGGCGTCAGGGCGCGCTCGCCGGGCTCGCGCTGAACCCCGGGTCGCCGCTGCAGCTCGCGGAAGAAGTCGTGGCCGACTTGGACCTGCTGCTCATCATGACCGTGAACCCCGGGTTCGGTGGGCAAACCTACCTCCCCGCGTCGAACGACAAGATCCGCCGGGCGCGGGAGCTGCTCACGGCGCATGGCTCCCGCGCGTTCCTGGAAGTGGATGGCGGGATCTCATCGCACACCATTGCGACCGCCCACGCGGCGGGGGCCGACACCTTCGTGGCGGGCAACGCGATCTTCGCGAGCAGCGACCCCGCCCGTGAAGTCCAGGACCTGCGGCGGCGCTGCCTGGTGACGGTATGACGGCACCGCGGCAATGGACCGTGGGGATCGGCGTGGTGATGGCGCTGGTGTTCGGCACCGCCCTGGTCATCAAGATTCGACCGCAGATCGATCTGCTCGGCGTCGGCTCCACGGCTCCCACGTTTCACGCCACCGACCTGCGGACCGGGCGCCCCGCCACCCTCGCCGATTACCGCGGCAAAGTCGTGCTGCTCAACATCTGGGCGACGTGGTGCGAGCCGTGCCGCGTGGAGATGCCCTCGATGGAGCGGATCTACCGCCGGCTGGGGGAGGGCGGCGACTTCAGGATAGCGGCGGTGAGCATCGACGAGCAGGACGATTCCGTGGTCATGTCGTTCGCGCGGGCGCTGGGGCTGAGCTTCGACATCCTGCACGACCAGCCGGCAGCCATCAAGGAGGCGTATCAGACCACCGGCGTGCCCGAGAGCTTCTTGATCAATCGCGACGGCGTCATCATCAAGAAGGTGATCGGCCCCTCGGAGTGGGACGGTCCCGTGAACGAAACTCTGATCCGGCGGCTGATCGATGACCGTCCGCGCTAGCCTCGGGCAGCTGTTCATGCGCAACTGGCCGATCAAGCTGGCGGCTCTGTTCTTCGCGGTCATGCTGTACGTGGCGGTCGCGGCGCAGCAACCCTTGTCGCAGAGCTTCGCCATGCGCCTCGCGATCGCCATCCCGCCGGGCCGGACGGTGCGGCAACAACCCGCCGGCGTGACAGTCGTGATCGCCGGGACGGGTAGCGAAATCCTCAAGCTGCGCTCCTTCCCGCGCGTGATTCGCAAGGTCATCCCCGACACGTTCTCCACCTCGCTGTGGCGGATCCAGCTCCAGGCCGCCGACGTGGAGTTGCCCAAGGGGATCGGCGTGACAGTGGCCGATATTCGGCCGCGCGATATCGAGATCCTGCTGGACTCCGTAGCCCACAAGGACGTCCGGATCGTGCCGCGGGTGAAAGTCGAAGCCGAGTCGGGCTACGTACTCCGCGGTCTGTCGATCACGCCCAGCCTCGCCCGTCTGGTGGGACCGGAGCAGAGCCTCACCAAGCTCGACTCGGTGACGACGCTGCCGACCGTGATTTCCAGCGTGAGCGGTCCCTTCTTCCAGACCGTCCCGATCGACACCGCCCCCCTGGGCGTCGTCCGGATCTCACCTAAGACGGTGCGCATGGCGGGCGAAGTGACCGCGATCATCGAACGCTCGATCGGCGGCGTCCCGATAACGACGGCAGCCTCGGGCTTCACCGGCTTCCTTGTGTCCCCGGAACGAGTGTCGGTGACGGTGCGGGGCCCAGCGTCGCGGGTGAACACCCTCACGCGGGACAGCGTGCGAGTCGTGGCGCACTTGGTCGGCAAGGCCGGGCCCGGCGGGTACGCCCGGCTCACCGTGAGCGGGCCCCCCGGCCTCGTGGCGCGCGCGGTACCCGACTCCGTGTCCCTCAAGCGGAAGGCCGGGCGTGGCTGACGTCGTTCTGGGAATCGAGACGTCCTGCGACGAAACGTCGGCCGCCGTCCTCGTGGGCGAGCGCCGACGCCCCGAGCTCGCCGGCCTCGTCATCCTCTCGCAGGACGTGCACCAGGTGTTCGGTGGCGTGGTGCCGGAGCTCGCCAGCCGGGCGCACCTGTCCGCCCTGCCGGCGGTGGTGGACCGCGCGCTCGCCGAGGCGGGACTCGCCTGGAGCGCCGTGGACGCGGTGGCGGTGACGCAGGGGCCGGGCCTCGTCGGCGCGCTGCTCGTGGGTGTCGTGTTCGCCAAGGCCCTGGCGTACGCGGGGGACCGGGAGCTGATCGGCGTGCATCACATGGAGGGCCACCTGTTCGCGCCCGCGTTGGAGGATCCGGAGCTCGCGCCGCCCTTCGTCGCGCTCCTCGTGTCGGGCGGCCACACCCTCTTGCTCGATGTGCCCGCCTGGGGCCGCTACCGCCTGCTCGGCGCGACCCGCGATGATGCCGCCGGGGAGGCCTTCGACAAGGTGGCCGCGCTGCTCGGCTTGGGCTATCCAGGCGGACCCGCGATCGAGCGGCTCGCGAGCCAGGGCGATCCCCGTCGCTTCTCGTTTCCGCGCCCGATGCGGGACGAGGGCTACGAGTTCTCGTTCTCGGGTCTGAAGACTGCGGTGCTGCGCGCCGTGCGGGCGAGCGACGATCTGGACCGCGACCGGCCCCATCTCGCCCGTGCCTTCCAGGACGCGGTGCTCGAGGTGCTCGTCACCAAACTGGAGCGCGCGGTGCGAGCCACCGGCTATCGCACGGCGGTGCTGGGCGGCGGGGTGGCGTGCAACCGCACGCTCGCGGAGCTCGCGGCGCAGCGGCTGTCCGGGCTCGCGCGGGTCGCGGTCGCGAGCCCCCGCCTGAACACCGACAACGCGGCCATGATTGCCCGCGCGGGCTGGCACCGCCTCGCGTTGGGCGAGCGCAGCGACTGGACCCTCGACGCCAGAGCGGACCTTCCGCTTCCTGGCCTGGAGCCTGCGGACAATCCGCAATCCACAATCCGAAATCCGCAATCCCGATGACCATCTACCCGCTGATGTTCCGGCTTGGCCCGCTCACCATCACCGGCTACGGCATCATGATGATGGTCGCCTTCCTCATGGCCGGCTGGGCAATCCAGGTCGATCTGCGGCGCCGCGGCATGAACGAAGACTACGCCGCCGATATCGTGTTCGCGGCCGTGGTCGGAGGGATCGTCGGGGCGAAGATCTGGTACGTGCTGCTCACGGGGGAGTGGGACGCGTTGTTGCGGCGCGGCGGGTTCGTGTGGTACGGCGGGTTTCTCGGAGGCGTGGCGGCGGTCCTCGGGCTCGGCTGGTGGCGGCGTGTGCCCGGGCGCTGGGCGATGGAGCTCACCGCCGCGCCGCTCGCGCTCGGCTACGCGCTGGGGCGCGTCGGCTGTTTCCTCGTCAACGACGACTACGGCATCCCGTCCACGCTGCCCTGGGCGATGACGTTTCCCGCCGGGCTGCCCGCCACGACCGTGGGGAACCTGACGCAGATGCACGTCCGCTTCCCCCCGGGGGCCGATCCCGCGCAGCTGGTGGCGGTCCATCCTACGCAGATCTACGAGACCGTGCTGATGCTGCTCGCGTTCTGGTGGCTGTGGCGGCTGCGCGAGCACTCGCACGCCGTCGGCTGGCGGTTCGGCGTCTACCTCGTATTGGCGGGCGCGGAGCGGTTTCTGGTGGAGTTCGTGCGCGCGAAGGACGACCGGCTGCTGGGGCCGTTCACGCTGGCGCAGCTGACCAGTGTCCTCATGATGGTCGCAGGCATGTGGGTGGTCGCGTGGCTGCGCGAGCCAGCGGCCGCCCCGGCGGTGCCGCCTGGGCTCACGGGAACGACGGCCGCCGACGATCTGGCTCGGCGCCATTGAGCCGGTTGCGGTGGAGCCACACGACCGCGACGAGCAGCAGAACGATCAAGAGGAACTGGAGCGACAGCGACTGGACGGTGGGGTAGATGCCGAGCACCGGAATGCGCGGCGCCCACTCGACCACGCTCGTGCCCAGGATCCCCGACTCCTGAAGGTCCGCGATCCCCTTGCCCGCGAACACGAAGGCCATGTAGTAGAGCATCGCGCTCGTCACGGCGAAAAACGGCTTGAGCGGTACCTTCATCCCGAAGCGGCTGATCGCGACGTAGACGATCACGAGCGCCACCCCCCCGAGGAGAATGCCCGCCGCCACTGGCCCGGCCGCCGACGCGCCGCGCGCCGATCCCGCTGACGTCAGGAGTGCCTTGTAGAACAGGATCGTCTCGAAGCCCTCACGATACACGGCGAGAAACGCCACCGAGGCGAGGGCGAACCCGGAGCCGGTCGAGAGCGCCTCTTCCATCCGGCCCTTCACGAACGCGTTCCACTTCGCCACTTCGATCTTCGACAGCAGCCAGTAGCTCACGTAGAACAGCACCGCGGTGGCGAGCAGCATGGTGACACCCTCGAGCGCTTCGCGCTGGCCGGGCGTGATCTCGAACAGCAGCTCGACCACCGCGGCGGTGACGAGGCTCGCGCCCACCGCGGCCCAGGCGCCCTGCGCCACATGGCGCCGGCGCTCGACCGCGCCGGCCTTCGCGAGGAACGCCATCAACGCCGCAACGATCAGGATGGCCTCGAACCCCTCACGCAGCAGCAGCACGAACGATTGCATGAGGAGATTCGCGCCTGAGCTCCGATCGGCGACCAGCCGCTCGGCCCGCTCGAGCCCCGCCAGCAGCCGGGCATGAATCGCATCGAGCTCCTCTGGTCCCGCACCCGCGCCGGTCCGGGCGCGCAGGCTGGCGAACGCGTCCTCGAGCTCGCCCGCGAGCGCGGCGTTCCGGGCGCGGACGTCCGTCTCCACCTGCTCGAAGGTGAGGTACGCATCGAACGCGATCTTGTCGGAGCGCAGCACCACCGCCGAGTCCAACTGGCGCCGCAGGGTGGAGAACGTCGCGGCCGCAGGCGAGGTCTCGTGCCGCTGTCGCTCTGCCGTCGGCATGACGCGGAGCAATGCGACGAGGCCCGCCACCTGCCCCGAGTCGAGGGTGCGGGCAGAGCCCGGCATGGGCGTCCCCGGGCGGCCCTGCAAAATGAGCCGCGTGAGCTCCTGGTCGGTGAAGCGCCCGAGCACCGCAAGGTCGGCGAGTGCCGGCGGTCGCACGGAAAGGGACTTCGCGAGCGGGCCGTCTCCACCCCCGGTGGCGCCATGGCACGATGCGCACTGCGCGGCGTACAGCCCCTCGCCTTCGCGCACCATCGCGTCGTCGGCGCGGAGCGTCGCGACATAGCTCGCGACCGCCCACCGGTCCTCCGGAGAGAGCGTCTCCTCGAACTGCGGCATCGCCGTGCCAGCGACCCCGATTGTGAGCTTCCGATACACGTCCACGGGGGACACGGCGCTCATGGCCGCTCGGTCGGCGAGGCTCGCGGGCGCCGGTCCCTGAAGCCGGCGCGCCTTGGGCCCGTCACCCCGGCCCGTCGCGCCGTGGCAGGGCACGCACTGCTCCTGAAACACCGCAGCGCCGCGGGTGAGCGACGCCGGCCGCTGCGGATACAGATCGAGCGCGCCCCCCGCGGCAGCGGCGATCCGCTGGATCAGCGTTCCCGCCCGCTGGGACACGGAGTCGGGCGGTGCTACGCGATCGATCATCGCCTCCAGGCGGGCGAGGTCCGAGTCGGCCACGGCCTGGACGGCGCTGGGCAACGACCCCACGTCCAGGCGCGCCTGCTCCAGGAACTGTCTCGCCTCTGAGACCTCCTCGGGCGCGGTCACCCGACCGCCGCGCGGGGTGACCCCGATCGCGTACTCCTTCGCGGCGAGCGAGGCCGCCGCCACGATCCGCCGGGACACCGACAACGAATCCGTCGCTTGGCCCGCCGCGGGGGCGACCACGCAGGCGCTCAACAGCAAGCCAAAGAGGGGTTTACAGTAGATGGGAATGATTCTCAATAAGGAGGTTTCAAATACTAGAGTAAACTAGTCGGGAATTCAAGCTGACGGATCACCCCCGCTCGAGCACAACCACGGCCACGGCCGCCTGATGGGTATGTGAGAGGGACAGGAGCACCCGCTCCACCCCGAGTTGCCCGGCCCGGGCCGCAGCGAACCCGGTGAGACGAACGTCGGGGCGGCCGTCGGGGGCGCGGATGACCTCGATTTCCCGCCAGCCGATTCCGCGGGCCGCCTCGCTTCCCTGCAGCGCCTTGTAGACCGCCTCCTTGGCGGCGAGCCGCACCGCCACGTGGGTGGCCGGGTCCGGACGGCTCTCACAGTAGGCGCGCTCGGTCGGCGTGAGCAGGCGCTGGAAGACGCGCGATCCCTTGTCGGCGATGATTGCGGCAACGCGGGACACCTCGACCAGATCGACACCGACCCCGATCGCGGTCACGGCCCGCCGCTCAGAAGCCGAGGCGCGCCGCGAGCCATGCGGGGGCGGGCAGGTAGCCGCCCAGCACCAGTCCGAGCCATACCAGCGCCACGCCGAGCGGCGTCCACAACGTGACCAGGGGCCAAAGCGACGGCCGCCAGCGCGCAACCGCGTCGATCTCGTCGGCCCAGCGACGGTGCTCGTCGACAACCTGCGTCTCGAGCGCGAGCCACGCGGCCTCGAGACGGCGCGCGGCGGTGCGGAGCGCCTCCTGCCACTCGGCGTGCGCCGCCTTGTCGAGAACGCTGGCCTCGCGCACGCGCGTGGCGACCCCATCGAGCGTATCGAGCGCAGCCACGAGCGGTTCGCCGCCGGCGGCCAACCGGGCGGCGATCGCCCGCTTCTCGGGGCCCGTGAGGAGGCGGCGGCGGCGCAATCGTCGCGGCATGCGCACGCGGCGCGCGGCCCGCTCGATCTCCCCGCCGAGCGCGGCGGTCACGCGCTCGCCGGCCCGGCGCACCGCGGCTTCCCACGCGCCAAGCCAGGCGCGCCGGCTCACCGCGTCCAGCACGCGGTCGCGATCCTCGCGCCCGGCGGCGGCCCGGGCTTCGCCGCCCAGCTCAATCACGCGCGTCGCGAGCTCTTCGCGAATGTCGTCGAGCGGTATCCACAGCTCCTCCAGGCGGCGGGGCACGAGTACCCGGCCGAGCGACGGCGCGAGCTCGGGAACGCGCAGCGGCATGGGGATCTTCACGGACGCGCTCATCGCGCGAGGAGGGCGGCCTGACCCGTACGGGCTTCGAACTGGGCCACGAAATACGGCAGCGACTCGGGAAGAAAGCGGTCCCGGGCGAGGCCCGTCGCCGCGATCGCGTGCTCGATCTCGGACGGCTCGCCTTCGACCTCGAGCAGCACATCCATCGCCGGATACCACTCGAGGCGTAGCACGGCCTGGCCGAGCCGATACACCTCCACGCGACGGTCGATGCGCACCGACACCGCATACCCCAGCTGCTCGAGGATGGTCACCACGGAGTCGGGGGCCGCAACGCGCGCCTCCGCTTCGGCGCGGTGGCGGTACCTCCCGCGTTGCGAGGGTGGCCCCTTCCACCCCAACACGCCATAGGCCGGACTGCCGTCGGCCGGTCGAAACTCTCGCAGCCGCAGCACCTGATCGCGCTTCGTGAGCGTACGGCCCCGATCGAACCGTCGGTCGATCATGTCGCCCCGAAAGTCGAGCGTCGCGCCCGCGCGCGCCAGGGCGGCGCGCAGCCCATCGGGATCGTCGATCCGCGCCTTGACTTCGAGCTCGTCCGCCGGCGAGGCCGAGAGCTGGCTCACGCGAAGATGGCGTCGAGCACGGCGGCGGTGTCGGCCAGGGTCTCGAATACATACGTCGCCCCGGTCGCGCGGAGGGCGGCGACGTCGTAGGAGCCCGTGGCGACCGCGAGGCTGCGAGCGCCGATCGGCCGGCCGCAGGCCACATCGTCCGGGGTGTCGCCCACGATGATCACGTCCGATCCCGTGAAGGTCGCGCCCGTGAGCGCTGCCGCGCGGCCGGCGGCGACGGCGGGGAGCTCGGCGCGCCGGGCGGAGTCCGAGCCGTACGCCCCGACGCGAAAGCGTGCGGGGTCCAGTCCGGCCGATCGGAGCTTCAGGGCGGCTCCCGGCGCGACGTTGCCCGTGAGCAAGCCGACGAGCGCGCGGCCCTGGGTCTCGTGCGGCTCGAGCGCCGCGAGCAGGTCGGCGATCCCCACCATCAGCCGCGTCGCTTGGGTCGGCCGCTCGAGCTCGGTGCGGAGATGCTCGACGTATCGTCGGCAGACCGCTTGGATCACGGTGGGATTCTCGGCTCCCGAATGCCCCGCGAGCGACAGGAGATCCCGCACGATCTGCGGATCGGTCTTCCCGTCGAACCGGTAGGTCTCGATGGGCCCGGCGGTACCGGCCTCGTCGACGAGCGCGCGCTGGATCGCCCGGCGCCCGGCGCCGTCGGTCCAGAGGAGCGTCCCATCGATGTCGAACAGGACGAGCTTCATGCCGAAAACATAATCGACCAATGGCTCGACGAGGTGGCGGGCTGACCGGTGTGGTAGGGGCGCAGCATGCTGCGCCCCTACACAGATCGACCTATCGTCGGACGTTCAGGCGCCGCACCGCCACCAACATGTCACGCAGCCGCCTCGCGCCGGGCGTCTCGCCGAGCAGGTCGTCCGATCCGACGCCGCCGCGCGCCAGCGCGGAGTGCACGATCCGACCCGCCCCCGCCCAAAGGGCGACATGGGAAACCCGGTGCCCATCCGCGAAGCACAACAGATCGCCCGCCTCGTAGCCCGAGCCCGCGGCGTCGATCTTCACCTCCCGGCCCACGAGCAACTGCAGGTCCGAGTCTCGCGGGAGCGCGATTCCCCGGGCCGCGTAGGTTCCCTGGACTAGGCCGGAGCAATCGATGCCCCACTCGGTGCGGCCGCCCCACAGATAGGGCGCGCCCGAGAACCAGCGCAGCGCCCACTCCGGCGGTGCGAGGAGCCGCGCCTCCGCTCGGAGCTCCGATTCCGGCCGGACGACACCGGCGCTCACACTCGCCGCCCGTCCGTCCGCAGTCTCGACCTGCCCGTTGCGGCGCAGCGCGACGCGCGCCCCCACCGCGAGCCGGAGACGCTGATCCTCGAACTTGACCTCGGCCCCGAGCGAGCGCCCGGTGGCTCGCGTGGTCCAGTCCTCCGCCCATGCAGTCGAACCCGCGGCCAGATACCCGGCGTGCGTCCAGGCGTGGTACCCGTCGCCCGCGCGCACGCGCAGCCACACCCCTCCCTCCTCGCGCCGCTCGAGCAGGGCGAGGGGCTCGCCGTGCAGCGCCTCGCTCACCCGGTCGGCCGCGATTCGCGGCTCGCGCAGGAGCGGCGCTACCGCCGCCGTGACCACCGCCGCCGGCTCGTCACGGACGGAGGCGTCGGGGAGCAGTCGAATGTCCGCCGCGCGGCCGGCGTCCGCCGCGATGCGCCGGAGCGCAGCCAAGGCTTCGCGGCTGGTGGTGCACCCGGCCAGGCGCTGCGGCTCGACCGACACCTCGAGCACGCCGAGCCGCGGATCGGGCACCCACTTGCGCGCGACATCCGCGACATCGCGGTCGAGACGCTCGGTCACCGGCCACCCTTGTCAGCGAGGCCCGGGATGTCCCGGAGTCCCCGCGCGAGCCGCACGGCACGCTCCACCGCCATTGGCACCGCCAGGGCCGCAAGGGCCTCGGTCTGCAGCGGTGTCGCGGGCGCCGCGGTGGCGGTGCTCACCGCGAACACGACATCGCCGTCGAACAGCGTGCCGTAAGGCACGATGCGCCGCGCCAGCGCGTCGCCCGCCGCGTGGGCCAGGGCCTCGAGGGCGATGCGGTCGAGCGTCGCGTTGGTCGCGACCACGGCGAGCGTCGTATTGCGCCCCTTCCCTACTGCGCCGAACGGGGCGCCCCCCCGGGCGAAATGCGTCAGCGCGTCGGCGAATGTGCCGTCCGCCGCGCGCGCCCCCGCGAGGACCGCCCCCGCGCCGTCGAGGATGTTGCCGACCGCATTGAGCACCACCAGCGCGCCGACGACGATGTCCCCGCCGCTCGCGGCCCAGCTTCCTACGCCGCCCTTCATGGCGGCGCGCGGTCCGAGCGCCTTCCCGACGGTGGCTCCCGTGCCCGCGCCGACCGACCCTTCGACGACGTCGGCCGAGGCGGCCGTGCAGGCGCGGTAGGCGTCGTCCGCCGTCGGCCAGCGGTCCGCCTTGCCCCCGGGCGCCAGGTCGAAGTCGAAGATCACCGCGGTCGGTACGATCGGCACGATGCCGGCGGACCCCACCGGCAGGCCGCGCCCGCGCTCCTTGAGCCAGCGCATCACGCCATCCGCGGCGCCGAGTCCGAAGGCGGAGCCGCCGGTGAGCAGAACGGCGTCGATGCGGTCGACCACATGGCGGGGGTTCAGCGCGTCGAGCTCGCGGGTTCCGGTGGCACGGCCACGCACCGCGCAGGCGGCGCGCATCCCACTTTCCGGTCCGAGTACCACGCTGCAACCCGTGGCCCGCTCGAGGTCGGTCCAATGCCCTACCGAAATACCTCGGACGGCGGTGAGACTGGCGGGAGCGGAGGACGCCATGGGAGCGCGAAGCATAGCTCGGCTTGCTCGGGTTGTGGAGGGCACATACGTTAGCGCCATGCCCAACCCCGACCCGCAGAGCCCCCCGACCACCGTGCTCGTGGTCGACGACGAAGACGGCATCCGCCAGGCACTCGATCGGTTTCTCACGCGGCTCGGCTACCGGGTGCTGCAGGCCGCGAGCGGCGCCGAGGCGCTCGATCGCCAGGCCGCGGAGCAGCCGCAGGTGATGCTCTCCGACATCCGCATGCCGAACATGAGCGGCGTGGAGCTCGTCCCCAAGGCGCTCGCGGCCGATTCGGACCTCGCCATCATCATGCTCACGGCGATCGACGAGCCCCGCACGGCCATCGAGTGCCTCAAGCTCGGCGCGTACGACTACCTCATTAAACCGGTCGACCTGGACGAGCTGGAGATGTCGCTCCAGAGCGGGCTGCGGCAGCGGCAGCTCGAGATCGACCGCCGCGAGCTGGAGCAGTGGCTCGCGCGCGAGGTCGCCGTGCGCACGCGCGATCTGGAGGAGCGGACGACCGTGGTCGAGGACGTCGCGCTCACGGCGTTGGCGGCCGCGGGAGACTGGCCGGGGGCGAACGACGCGATCGAGAAACTAGCGAAGGAGCTGGGCACCTCGCCCGACGACGTGACGCGCGAGGTCCGGAAGCGGCAGTCGAAAAGTTAGGCTTTCTGGGACGCTTTGGCTTTCTCTTCACACGCTTTACAGCGTGTGACACCGCGGAATGAGCAGATCAGGCATATGAAGGTGCCGCAGTCGGCGCAGGGATAGCCTTCGGAGGCACGCTCTTCATTGCCGCAGGAGCGACACACCATCGCGTCGTGCTCCATCAGTTTCGGCTTCTCGGTCATGATCCACCTCACCTCAGATGTCGAGCCCGTAGGCTTTAATCTTATTGATCAGCGTCGCGCGGGAAATGCCAAGCTCCTTGGCCGCCCGCGTGCGGTTGCCGCCGTGGAACCGAAGCGTCTTCTCGATGTGCACCCGCTCCACCTCGGCGAGCGCCTGGGGCTGGTGGCGCCGTCCCCCCCCACCCCCCCCACCCCCCCCACCCCCATCTCCGCCACCCCCGCCCCTGCGCAAGTCCGCCGGCAGGTGCTCCACGGCTTTCCATATCTCACGCACCTTCCCGGGCCGCGGCGTAGACAGGAGCTGCTCCAGCGCTTCCCGCAACAGCACGTTCTGACGCATCAACCGGACCTTGTCGCATACGCGCGCCGTGACGACGGCCAGGTGATTCAGGTCCAGGGGCTTCGTGACGACGTGCTCGGCGCCAAGCTGCATGGCGCGCGCCCCCGTCGCAATGTCTCCCTGATCGGTGAGGAGAATGACGGTGCCCTCCCGGGACCGTAGACGCTCGAGGACATCCAGGCCATCGAGGTCCGGGAGGTGTCGGTCGAGGATGACCACATCGGGTCGGAGCCGATCGAACGCCTCGAGGCCGGCCTCGGCGGCACCGGCGCGCTCCACTGCGTAGCCGATCCCGTCGAAGTAGTCGCCCACGGTACGCAACTCATCGGCGTCGTGACCGATCAAGAGCACGCTGTCAGCCACGGCGCGACGCGCCGAGCGGCGCGGTGGCAGGATCCACGATGACGGGGAGCGCGGCCGGGAGGAGACGGGCCTCGAACGGCGCGTCACCCCACGGCTCCCCGTCGAGCTGCATCGGCCGCGGCGGCCCTTCGAGCACGTCGACGCGTACGGTGCGGCCGCGGGCGAACCACAAGCGCCGCGCGCCGTTCGCCGGCCGGCGCACCAGCTCGAAGAACGCGCTCAGACTCTGAAACACCCCTTCGGCCCGCAGCACGAGCACGTCCAACCAACCGTCGTCCGGCGCGATGTCATGGCGCAACCGCAGGAAGGGCGGCACCAGCTCGCCGCAGTTCGCGACCAGCACCATGGCGGCCGGCAGCTCATGCGCGACGCCGTCCACGGTCACGCGATGGAGTGGGCTCGTCACGGAGGGGAGCGCGGCGAACGCCCGCATCACGTACGCCGCCATCTTCCAACGCCGCTTCTCGGCCGCCCCCGTGCCGGCCATCAGCCGGGCATCGAAGCCCGTGCCTCCACAGACGGCGAAATAATGCGTACCGTCGGCGCGCTCCACACTGCCCAGGTCGATGGCCGCCGTCCGGCCGGTCAGGATCACGCGCGCCGCCGCCGCCGGATCCCGTGGTAGCCGCAGGTTACCGACGAGGAGGTTCCCGGTGCCGCCCGGTACCAGTCCGAGTGGGATGCCGCTCCCCACCGCGCCGGCGGCGATCTCCATGGCCGTGCCGTCGCCCCCATAGCAGACGAGGGCATCGAACCCCTGGGCCTTCGCTTCGCGGGCGAAGCGCCGCGCGTCGCCCGCACGAGCCGTGGCGAGCACCTCGACCGTCCAGCCGCCGCGCTTCAGGGCGTCGCGCACCGTCGTGACCGCGCGTGCCTCGGTGCGGGCCGCCGCCGGGTTAGCGATCAACAGGGCCCGCGTCACTAGTAGCGGCGCTCCCAGAAGAGGTCGAGACCGACCTGCCGCGGCGGCTGGTTCACGACCGTGGCGGTCGCATCGCTGCATGTCTGCACCGGCGCGAAGCTGGCTTCCGTGCGCCATTCGGGGCTGATCCGGAACTGCAGCGACAGACCGAGCATGTTCTGCACCCCCACCGGCCCTCCCGCGCAGAACCCCGCGTTCACCACGATGAACGTCTTGGGTCCAAGCTGGCGCCCAACGGCGACATTCCAGGGCGAGAGCACGGCCCCCTGCCCGCCACCGCCGGGGCGGATCTCGACGTAGTCCACCGGCACGCCTCCCGAGACGATCGTCTGCTCGATTTCTCCCGACAGGATCGCGAGGGCGCTCTGTACTACGGCACGCTGGTCGGCGATCCCGCCCTGATCGCCCGCCAAGTCGACGGTGCGCTTCCCGAACAGTAGCAGCGAGATGATTTCGGTCTGTGAGTAGTCGTACTTCTCCGCCTCGAGCGTGACCTTCGGCACCAGCAAGGTGCCGCCGATATGGGCCACCACCGAGATGTCATTCGGAAGACCGGGGGTTGGCACGGTATGCACGACGTGCGTCGCCTTGATGTCGAGCGCCGCGTCCTGATCGGGGGTACCGAAGTAGCGCACCGTCCCGTCGGTGACGACGAACTCGCGCGACACCGGCCCCACCTTGAGGCGGTATGTCCCCCGCACGGCCTGCAGCGTGCCGCTCACGAGGTACTGGTTGCGCTGCTTGGTGAGCCGCGCGGAGCCGGCGAGCTGGATGTTCGCTTCGTCCGAGCGGAGCCACACGTCGCTTCCCATTTCGAGCTCGAGGTCCTCGATCCGCAGGCTGTCGAGAAACACGTTCTGGAACTCGGGGCCGAGCTGCTGCTGCTGGATGAGCGCGGCGAGTGACGTGTCGGCGAGCTCGTCCAGGTTCACGATCCGCTTCTGCACCAGGTCGGCGAAGTACAGGACGCCCGACGTCACGTTGCCCTGACCGGTGAGCGTGGCGCCAAACACCGGCCCCTTGAGCGAGAGCCGGCCGCTCGCGGTGATCGCCACGTTGTTCCTCAGGTCCAAGGCCTTGAACTGGTCCGCGGCGATCTGCAAGTCGAGCACGGGATGCGTCAGCTGCTCGAGCCGCACGATGCCGGTGAAGTCGGCCCGGCCGCGCTCGCTTCGGGCGGACAGCGACTGGATGGCGATCGTGTCGCCCGAAAGCGCGAGCCGCCCGTTGACCTCCTCGTAGCGCACGTTGAGGGTCGGGATGGTCGCGGCGGCGTTGGCGATCTGCAGCTCGCCCCGCAGGCGCGGCGCGTCCCACGTCCCCGCGATCCCCAGGTCCGCCGAGAACACGCCGGTCACACGCTGCAGGGCGGGCGTGAGCGCCTCGAGGACCGAGAGGTCCACGCTGTCCGCCGTTGCCCCGACCGACAGGGTGTCGGGGAGCTGGCGGCGCGGCACCGGCACGAGTGCCAGGTCCAGGGGCAAATACGCCTGGACCCCGAGGATCTGCTGGCCCGAGCGCCACAGGTGCACCGCGCCCAGCAGGCGCCGGTCGTGGTAGTCGTACGTCCCGTCCACGAACGGCGCGCGAAACTCTCCGAGTGCGCCGTTCGAGAGCGAGAACGAGCCGCTCGAGACCGGGCTGGCCCGGGTGCCCGACAGCCCGGCGGTGACGGTGACCGTCCCGCCCACGCCCGCGGTGTCCCGCTCGAGTAGCGCGTACACCCCCACGAGCGGGAAGCCCTCCAGCTGGAGGTGGGCGTCCGCCCGACCGCGGGTCGGCAGAGCCCCCTGGAGCACCAGCTTGCCCGTCCCGTATGCGCTCTGGAGGACCAGCCCGGTCACCGTCGCCGCGGAGTCGGTCACGGTCAGCTCGGTGGGCCGCTCCAGCACCCACGCATCGCCGGGGAACTGGACGGCCAGTGAATCCAGGCCGACCGCGAGCGCGCCGCCTCCCGGTTGAGCGGCTCGGCGGGCGAACCGTCCACCGGCGAGGAAGGCGGCGCCCTCCCCGAGACGCGAGCGCGCCAGCCACGTGAGCGAGTCCGGCGTCCCACGCGCAGCGGCGAACGCACCGGAGAATCCGAAGGCGCCCTGGGCGATCGAGTCCAGGGTCGCCTCGAGCGCGAACGCGGGGGTGGGACCCGGTTGCCAGGTGAAGTGGCCCCGCCCGGCGGGGACCCGCCACGCCCGCCACTCGAGCCGCTCCACGGTGGCGCGCGCGTCGAGGCCCAGCGAGTCGAGCGAGCCCTGGAGCCTGAGGAGGACGTGCGCCGAGCCAGCCAGCGGCGCGGTCCCCTCGACCTCTCCCCCGGGGTCGGCGGGCGCGTCCGGTGCACCGCCCGCGAGCCACCGGACGAGCGGGTCGAGCACGTTGAGGCTGTCAGCGTCGAAATCGAGCGCCAGCTGCCCCCGCGTCCCGCGAGTCCACCCCAGGGATCCCGACCCCGTGGTGGTGAGGCCAGCCTGCGCGACGCGCAACGAGTCCACGTACAACCGCCGGTCGGCGAACCGCACGGCTACGGCACCCGAGTCCAGGCCGGCGCCGGCGAACAGCGATGGCTCGAGGATCGCCTGCACCGCTCCGAGCGGCGGCACCGCGCTGTCGCCCGCAAACTCTGCGTGGACGGTGAAGCTCAGGCGTGACGAAGGAGCCGCACGACCGAGCCAGTTTGCGACGTTCAAGTCGCGGGCCGTGACCTGCAGGTCCTGCGCGCCGTAGTGCGGCAGGTCGAGCATCAGCGTGCCGTCGCCGCGCACATCGCCGCCGCGCGAGTGCAGATCGACGTGCGTCTCGAGCGCGCCCAGCGGGCCGGCCAGCTTCACAGGCCCGGTTACGGCGCCCTGGAGCGGGAGGGTCGGGAAGCTACCGCGCAACCCCTCGAACGACAGCGAATCCGCCGTGACGTCGGCGTAGATGCGGAGCGCCTCACCGCGGGTGTCGAGACGCACGCTCCCGGTCAGCACGCTCGGAGGCCGCGCGCTGTCCCGGTGCTCGAGCCTGCCGGCGAATTGCGCGTCGCGCAGCGGCCCGTTGAGGATCCCCTGGGCGTCCAGGGTGCCATGCAGTCGCACCGCGGGGACGAGCTGCGCGATCGTGCCCAGGTCGATGCTCGACGCCTCCACCGCAAACGGCTGAAAATGGATACCGCCGGCGGCTTTGAGGTTCACTTCGCCCTTCCCGCGGATGCGGGTTTCGGGCCATCCTGGAACGAGCGAGTCGCGGAACGACCAATCGGTCTCGAGCGCGAGCGCCGCGAGCGGCCCGGTGGCGAGGGTGTGCCCTGTGAGCCGTCCCGCGAACGGCAGCGCATCGAGAAAGGGCCGCGCGAACTCGAGGTCGAACTCGCGGGCGTCCAGGTCGGCGTCGCGCAAGGCGACGAGCCCCGAGTCCGCGACGCTGAGCGCCGTGAGCCGGCCGGCGACCGTGCCGCCGTGGTACGCCAGACGCAGCGGGTCGAGCCCGACCTCGAGCACCCGTTCGCCGTGGGAGCGCAGTCGCACGTCGCCCGACACCACGCCGGCGCCGGGAACGCCGGCGAAGCGCCGGTCGATGAATCGGAAATCATCGAGCGTCGCCGAGTCCGCGCGCAGCCGCAGATCGAACAGCAGCGGGCCATGGGGCCAGCGGAGCGTGCCGCGCGCGTCGCGCAGGGCCGAATGTGGCAGCCGCACGCGCGCGAGCTGCACATCCATCGAATCACCGATCACCCGCAGCCGTCCCGCCGCGTCCTCGACTCGCACCGCGGGGTCCGAGCTCTCCATGGCCAGCCGGGAGATGTCGATGCGGATGCCCCGCTCTCGCGGGGAGGACACCTGCAGGGCGGAGAGCCGGGCATCGAGGTGCTCGAAGCGACGGACGCGCAGCCGCCCGTTGGGGTCGTCGCTCGCGATCTCGAGGCTCGAGTCGCCCGGCTCGGGGCGCCTCGCCTGCAGTCGCAAGGTCACCGTCCCGTCCGTGATGCGGACGTTCCGGAACAAGATGAGGGCGGCCGGCCCGTGCGGGCCCTTGTTGGGACCCCCGAGGCGCAACAGCTCTTCGATGTTGAGCCGGCCGTTCGGGTGCTGCACGATGTTGATCACCGGCCGGCGCAGGTCGAATTCGAAGAGCACGACCCGGCCGGCCGCGAAGTCGAACGGGTTGTAGCTCACATTGACTTCCGGTAGCCAGGCGACGAGCGTCGTGTCCGCATCGAACAACCGGACTCGAGAGAGGGTCAGCCCGGTGAGGAGCGACCCGTGCACGTCGCCGATCTCCATCGTCCCGGTGAAGACTTGATGCAGCGCCCCCTCGCTGACGCGCGCCAGCAGCGCGCGCCCGGCTCCCGTCCCGACCAGCGACGACAGGGCCCCCAGGAAGCCGGCGAGCAGCCCCACCAGCGTCCACAGTGCGGCCCCGAGCGAGCGGCGGATCATCTAAAACGCCTGCCCCACGGCGAACTGCACCACGACCCGCCGCCAGAAGCCACGTGGCAATCGGGGACGGAGCAACAACTGCTTCCCCGTCGGGTCGAGCACGGCGGTGAGGCTCTTGTTCGTGTTGTCGAGGAGGTACAGCGGACCGGGCTCCTGCGGGTAGCCGTTATACGCCGCGTCGAGCCGCACCGGGCCGAGCGGCGTGATGAACCGCAACCCGAGGCCCGGAGTGACCCGCAGACCGCTGACCGCAGTCAGCGTGTCTCCGCGCTCCCACACCTGCCCCACGTCCACGAACAGGCCCAAGCGCACGCGGTCCGGAAAAATTGGTGTCGGAACGCGCAGCTCCAGGTTGGCCGTGACGACCGTGTTACCGCCGGTGGGTGATGCGTGGAGATTTCTTAAGGTCGTATCGGTCCCCTGCACGATTATGCTGTCCGTGACGTACACGCGGGGCCCGAGCTCGTTGCGCGCGTAGCCCCGCACCGAATTCGGGCCGCCGGCATAAAAGCGCTGGTCGGGGGGAACGAACTGGGTGCTCTGGCCCAACAGGCTGAGGCGTTGCGGCAAGATCGTGCCGCCCCGGATCCGCCAGGCGAACGCGCTGCGGCGCGACAGGGGGTAGTACTTCGCGACCTCGAGCTCCCCACGGTTGAACTCGTACAAGGTATCCGAGAGCACGTAGCGCGACGCGTGGACCAGGGTCACCTGCATTACGCTCCCCGCCGAGGGATCGAGCACCGAGTTCACTCGCGCGCGCACGCCGGAGATCGTGATCGCCCCGAACGGCCGCGTGTTGAGGAGGAACGCCTGGTCGGACGCGTTGCACAGGAGGAACCGCTCGCACAACACGACCGGGTCCGCGGTCGTGCGGCCCACCGAATAGCCGTACCCCACCGTGACGGGAACGTCGCGCCGCGCGTTGAACGTCACCGCGAGGTTCGCGCCCACGGCCTGGCGCGTATACGCCTTGAACTCGGAGCGCCGCTCGGCGAAGACGGCGAAGCTCGCGGTGTGGCGGGGTGACAGGAATGCCGGCTGGCGCAGCGTCAATGTGGCGTTGTAATTCGCAGTATCGGATGTCGGGTCGTCGTGCAGCGGGTGACACACGTTCTGCTTGAACCCGGAATTCGCGGGAACGCCGACGCCGAGCTTGGAGAGCTGCCCGGTGAGATCGAGCGAGCGGGCCCCTCCCAGGAAGTCGTATGCCGTCCACCCGCTTTGCACCCGGAAGCAATCCAGCGACCCGTACCCCGCCCCGGCCCGAATGCGGTGCCGCGGCGCCTCGGACACGCGCACCACCACCCGCACCGTCGAATCGCCGGCCGGGGGTGTGGTATCCGCGAGCACCACGTTGACCGAGCGGAACATGCCTAGCCCGTACAGGTCGCGCTGTGTCAGGTACAGCTGATCCTGGCGGAACCAGTCCCCCGCCCTCACCGAGAGCATGCGACGCAGGGTTCCCGTGTCCACTTTCTCAGGGCCGGTGATCAGCACCTGCCCCACCCGCATGCGCGCGCCGGGAAGCGCCTCGAGCGTCGCCACGGCCCGGAGCGCCGCGACGTCCACGTCGTAGTTGCGGAGGATGTCGGCATACGGATACCCGAGGTTCTTGAGGCGGCTCACGACGGTGTCGGCGGAGGCTTGGAACAACGCACGATTGAAGGGATCGCCTTCCTGCAGCGGCAGGTCGCGCTTCAAGCGCCGCACGTCGAGGATGGAATCGACACCCATCATGTCGAGCCTCGTGAGCCGCACCGGATCACCCTCGTAGATCCGGAACTTGAGGTACACGTCCCGGCCCTCGCGACGCACCAGCGTGTCGATCACGGCGTTCATGTATCCGCTTTGGCGGTACAGCAGCAGCAGCCGGATGACGTCGCGACGGAACTCGAGCTCGAAAAAAGA
>Ga0209055_1000003_pt1 | contig 162805 bp, 154 predicted proteins | sample GraSoiAngelo_110_FD_185875 | JGI IMG/M metagenome (GOLD analysis project Ga0209055, IMG submission 185875) | Grasslands soil microbial communities from the Angelo Coastal Reserve, California, USA - 14_0903_12_30cm (SPAdes) (version 2) | ecosystem: Environmental > Terrestrial > Soil >... | reverse complement strand
GCGGGTGCGCGAGAAGCCGCGTTTCCTCGCGCCGTTCGTGGCACTCGCCTTCGCGATCGTGCTGATCGGCGTGGTCCAGCTGCCTTATACGAAGGCGGCGATGAGCGCGCAGTTCTCCCAGATGCCGAACATGACGCCGGCAGCGGCGCAGCGCGCTCTGAGCTTTGTCTCGATCGGCGTCGCCTTCGGCCCTGTCGTGTACGCCTTGATCCTCGTGATCAACGCGCTGCTGCTCTGGGTCGTGGTATCGGTCGTGGGGGGAGAGGCGAAGTTCGGCACGCTGCTGAGCGTCACGACCTACGCGTCGATGTCCTACATCCTGCTGACGCTGGTCGGTCTGGTGGTGCTGAGGATGCGGGGCACGGAGCAAATCGCCGGAATGGAAGACCTGCAGCCGGCGCTCGGCCTCGACTTGCTCGCTCCCGGCGCCAAGGGCCTCACGCTGGCGCTGCTGCGCGGTATCAATCCGTTCTCGTTGTACGGCATCTTCCTGACCGCGACTGGCATCAGCGTGACGCACAAGACGTCGAAGGGCAGCGCCTACACGGCGGCCATCGTGCAGCTGCTGGTCACGCTACTCGTCACCGGAGTCCTGTCGGGAATGCGCGGCGGGCGCTAGACCGTCGCCTTCGTCCGGTTGACGATGCCCTGCTCCTCGAGGGCGGCCTGCGCCGCGGCGAGCCGGGCGATCGGAATCCGGAACGGCGAGCACGACACGTAGTTCATGCCCACGTGGTGGCAGAACTTCACCGAGCGGGGCTCGCCGCCGTGCTCGCCGCAGATCCCGATCTTCAGATCGGCGCGGGTGCCCCGGCCCAGCCGCACCGCGATCTCGATGAGCTTGCCGACCCCGTCCTGGTCGAGCACCTGGAAGGGGTCCTCGTTCAGGATGCCGTGCTCCACGTAGAAGGGCAGGAACCGGCCGGCGTCGTCGCGTGACAGCCCGAAGGTGGTCTGGGTCAGGTCGTTGGTGCCGAACGAGAAGAAATCCGCCTCCTTGGCGATCTCGTCGGCCGTGAGCGCGGCGCGCGGCAGCTCGATCATCGTTCCCACGAGGTAGGGCACGCCGCGCTCTTCGGCGAGGAACACTTCCTGCGCGACACGCCGCACGATCTCCGCCTGCCGCTTGAGCTCCTCCACGTGCGCCACGAGCGGGATCATCACCTCGGCCACGACTTTCTTGCCGCGCGCCCCCACGCGGCAGCCCGCCTCGAAGATGGCCCGCGCCTGCATTTCGGTGATCTCGGGGTAGGTGATGCCGAGCCGGCAGCCGCGGTGGCCGAGCATCGGGTTCGCTTCCACGAGCGAGTCCACGAGCCGCTGCAGCTTGCCCGCCGCCAGGCCCATGACCTTAGCGAGCGCCGCCACCTCCTCGCGGGTGTGGGGCAGGAATTCGTGGAGCGGTGGATCGAGCAGCCGGATCGTGACGGGATAGCCCGCCATCGCCTCGAAGATCCCCTCGAAGTCGGCGCGCTGCATGGGGAGGAGCTTGGCGAGCGCGCGGCGGCGGCCGGTCTCATCGGGCGCGACGATCATCTCCCGCATCGCCATGATGCGGTCGCCCTCGAAGAACATATGCTCGGTGCGGCACAGCCCGACACCCTCGGCGCCGAACTCGCGGGCGCGCACCGCGTCCTGGGGCGTGTCGGCGTTGGCCCGGACCCGCAGCCGGCGCCGCTCGTCGGCCCAGCCCATGAGCGTGGTGTAGTGGGCGCCGATCTTGGGCTCGACCAGCTTGGCCGCGCCGAGGATTACCCGCCCCGTGGTCCCGTCCACGGTGATCAGCTGCCCCTTTTTCACCACCCGGCCGTTGGCGCGGAACCGGCCGGCATGGGGGTCGACCTCGATGTCTTTCGCCCCCACGACGCACGTCTTCCCCATGCCACGGGCCACCACCGCCGCGTGGCTGGTCATGCCGCCGCGCGCGGTCAGCACCGCCTGCGCCGCCACGATGCCGTGGAAATCCTCGGGCGACGTCTCGGGCCGCACCAGGATGACCTTGCGGCCCTGCTTCGCCAGCGCCTCGGCTTCGTCGGCGTCGAACACCACATCTCCGATGGCCGCGCCGGGCGAGGCCGGCAGCCCTTTCGCCACCACGGTCACGGCGGCGTGCGGGTCCACCATGGGGTGGAACAGCTGATCCAGGTCCTGCGGCGGAACCCGCTGCACCGCTTCGTCCGGCGTGATCAGTCGCTCCTCCACCAGTTCGACCGCGATCCGCACGGCGGCGAGCCCGGTTCGCTGGGCGCGGCGCGTCTGCAGCAGGTACAGCTTGCCGCGCTCGAAGGTGAACTCGATGTCCTGCACGTCTTTGAAGTGTCGCTCGAGCTTCGCCGCGACGCGCTCCAGCTCGCCGTACACCTTCGCGAGCGCGCCGCGCTTCAGCTTCGCGATCGGCTCGGGCGTCCGCGCGCCCGACACGACGTCCTCGCCCTGGGCGTTGGTGAGGACGTCGCCGTTGAGCACCTTCTCTCCTGTGCGACAATCGCGCGTGAACGCGACGCCCGTGCCCGAGTCGTCGCCCATGTTGCCGTACACCATCGCGACGACGTTGACGGCCGTGCCGAGGTCGTCCGGGATGCCGTGGACCTTGCGGTAATCGGCCGCCCGGCGGGTGTTCCAGCTCTTGAATACCGCCTCGATCGCGCCCCACAACTGCGCCGTCGGGTCCTCGGGGAACGGCGCGCCGCGCTTCGCCTGGATGATCGACTTGAATTCCTGGACCAGTGCCTGCAGGTCGTCGGCGGGGAGATCGATGTCGCGCGCCGCCTTGCGGCGCTGCTTGAACTCGCCGAGCACCTCTTCGAACGGCTGCTTGCCGAGATCGAACACGACGTCGCCGTACATCTGGACGAAGCGGCGGTAGGAGTCGTAGGCGAAGCGGGGGTTCTTCGACCCCGTGATCAGTCCGCCCACCGTCGCGTCGTTCAGACCCAGGTTCAGGATCGTCTCCATCATCCCGGGCATCGAAACCGCCGCCCCCGAGCGCACCGAGACGAGCAGCGGGTTGGCGGGATCGCCGAATCGCATCTTGGTCGCCTGCTCGAGTTGCTTCAGGTGGCGGTCGACTTCTTCGTGTAGCTGGTCGGGGAAGGTGCCTTGCTCCAGGTAGGTGAGGCACAGCTTGGCGGAGATCGTGAACCCGGGCGGGACCGGGAGGCCCAGGTTCGCCATCTCGGCCAGCCCAGCGCCCTTGCCGCCCAGGATGTCGCGCATGGCCGCGGAGCCGTCGGCGCGGCCGTTACCGAAGAAATAGACCCACCGCTCGAGCGACGGCACGGGGCCATCAGACCGCGGTCGTCAACAGGGGGGCGGCGTGCCGCGCCCCCGCCAGGTCGTCTTCCGGAATCTGGGTCGGATAGGCGCCGGAGAAGCAGGCGTGGCAGAAGTCTGCCGGATCGCCACCCGCAGCCCGCAGCATCCCGTCCAGAGAGAGATAGCCGAGCGAGTCTACGCCTAAATGGTCACGTATCCCCGCGACGTCGTGATTCGACGCAATCAATTCGCTCTTGGTGGGCGTGTCGATGCCGTAGTAGCAGGGACCCGTGATCGGGGGCGAGGCGACGCGGAAATGGACCTCCGCCGCGCCCGCTTGCCGGATGAGCTGGACCAGCGCCTTGCTCGTGGTGCCGCGCACGATCGAGTCATCCACCACCACCACCTTCTTCCCCTCGAGCACCTCGCGCACCGGATTGAACTTGATCTTCACCTTGGCCATCCGTCCCGCCTGGGCCGGATGGATGAACGTGCGGCCGACGTAGTGGTTGCGGATCAGGGCGTGCTCGAGCTTGATGCCCGACTCCTCCGAGAAGCCGAGCGCCATGGCGTTGGAGGAGTCCGGGACCGAAAACACGCAATCCGCCCCCGGCGCCGGCTGCTCACGCGCCAGCTCTCGGCCCAGCGCCCGCCGCACGGCGTCCACCGAGCGATGGAACACCGTGCTGTCGGGTCGCGAGAAATACACCAGCTCGAACACGCAGCGCCGGTGCGGCTTGGCGGGCAGCTTGGGCAGGTCGTCCACGTCCTCCCCGTGGATGCGGACGAAGTCCCCCGGCTCCAGCTCGCGCACCAGCGTCGCTCCGGCGATGTCGAGGGCGCAGGTCTCGGACGCGACGACCCAGCCGTGACCGAGCCGCCCCAGCACGAGGGGGCGGAAGCCGCGCGGGTCGACGATCGCGTACAGCGTGCGCCCGACGGTGATCACCAGCGAGTAGGCCCCCTCCACCCGCTCCAGCGCGTCGAGCAGCTGGTCCTCGGGCTCGCGCGCCTCGGAGCGCGCGATCAGATGGACCAGGACCTCGCTGTCCGAGGAGCTTTGGAAGATCGAGCCCTTGGTCACGAGGTCGGAGCGGAGCTGCACGGCGTTGGTGAGATTGCCGTTGTGCGCCAGGGCGAGCGGACCTTCGCGGTAGCGCGCCAGCATCGGCTGCGCGTTGGCGAGCACCGACGTGCCGGCGGTCGAGTACCGCGAGTGCCCGATGGCGACATCCCCGGGCAGCTCGCTGAACACGTGCTCGTCGAAGACATCGGAGACGAGGCCCATCCCCCGATGCGAGCGCGCGGCGCCCTCACCGTCCACGGCCACGATCCCGGAGGACTCCTGGCCACGGTGCTGCAGGCTGTAGAGGCCGAGATAGGCGACGCGCGCCGCGTCCGCAATCCCGGTGACGCCGATGATGCCGCACATGTAGCGATCAGTCTCCCATGCGACGAGGCAACCCCGAGAAATATACCTCCCGCAGGCGGTCGACGCGGTGCTCCACGCGCCCGTCCCGCAGCCGGACGCGCACGGCGCCGCCGCGATCGCCGACCGTGCCCACGCGCTCGATCGGCACGCCGAGCTCCTGCGCCAGCGCCACAACCGCGGCGGCGCGCTCGGGCGGGCACGTGATCACCGCGCGCGCCTGCGATTCGCTGAACAAGAGATCCACAGCCGCAAGGCGCGCGCCGTAAGTCGTAAGATCGATTTCGAGCCCGAGCCCGGTCTCGTCGTACGGGCCGCCCATCGCCACCTCGGCGAGCGCGACGCCGAGCCCACCCTGCGAGCAGTCGTGGGCCGAGCGGAACAGCGCCCGCTCCGCGCCGGCCACGAGGAAGTCCACCAGCCGCCGCTCGGCGACCAGGTCCACCCGCGGGGGCGTGCCGCCCGCGAAGCCGTACAGCGCCTCCCACAGCACCGAGCCGCCCAGCTCGCTCCGCGTTTCTCCGGCCACGCAGACGACGTCGCCCGGCCCCCGCGCGTGGCTCGGGACGGCACGGTCGGCGCGGGCCAGCAAGCCCACCATGCCGATGACCGGCGTGGGTGCGACGGCGCCCGTCGGGCTTTCGTTATAGAAGGAGACGTTGCCCCCCGTGACCGGCGTGTCGAGCGCCCGGCACGCGTCCGCGATCCCGCGGCACGCTTCGCGGAACTGATTGAACACGGCCGGTCGCTCCGGGCTGCCGAAGTTCAGGCAGTCGGTGACGCCGAGGGGGCGCGCGCCCGTGCAGGCGACGTTGCGGGCGGCTTCCGCGACGGCGGCCTTGCCGCCCTCGTACGGATCCAGCGCCACGTAGCGAGAATTGCAGTCTGTCGTGACCGCGATGCCAAACTCCGCCCCCCGCACCCGGATCACACCGGCGTCCCCGCCAGGGGCGATCACCGTGCTCGCCTGAACGGTCGAGTCGTACTGCTCGTAGACCCAGCGCTTGGAGGCGATGGCGGGGTGGTCGAGCAGCGTAAGCAGTGCTTCTGCGGGGTCCGGGGCCCGGGCCCCGGGTCCCGGGTCCCGTCGTCGCAGTTCAGCGATCGCTTCGTCTTCACGAGCTTCCGGGCAATACACCGGACAATCGTCGATCAGCCGCTTCCCCGGGATCTCGACCACCACCTGCTCCTGCCACGTCGCCCGGTACATGCCGTCGTCCGTCACCCGCCCGATCGGCGTAGCAGTGAGCTCCCATTTGGCGGCGATCGCCTGGACCTCCGTCACGCGATCCGCCTGGGCGACCACCAGCATGCGCTCCTGCGACTCGGAGAGCAGGATCTCGTACGGGGTCATCCCGGGCTCGCGGGTAGGGACGCGCGACAGGTCGACCTCCACCCCGACACCGCCCCGCGCGGCCATCTCGGCCGACGATGAGGTCAGTCCCGCGGCGCCCATGTCCTGGATCGCCACGATGTGGCCCGAGGCGATCAGCTCGAGGCTCGCTTCGAGCAGCAGCTTCTCGGTGAACGGGTCGCCCACCTGGACCTGGGGCCGGCGCCGCTCGCTCTCGTGCGTCAGCTCCTCGGAGGCGAACGACGCGCCATGGATGCCGTCGCGGCCCGTGCGGGAGCCGACGACGAGCAGGACGTTCCCCACACCGCGCGCGGCGGCCGTCATCAGGTCCGCCTCCCGCAGCAAGCCGACGCACATCGCGTTGACGAGCGGGTTGCCGGCGTAGCTCGGCCCGAAATCCACCTCCCCGCCGAGCGTGGGCACGCCGACGCAGTTGCCGTAGTCGCCCACGCCGCGCACCACACCGGCGCACAGGTAACGGTTACGCGCCTCGTCCACGGGACCGAAGCGCAGGCTGTTGAGCAGCGCCACCGGCCGGGCGCCCATCGTGAACACGTCGCGCAAGATCCCGCCCACCCCGGTGGCGGCCCCCTGATACGGCTCGACGGCGGAGGGGTGGTTGTGCGATTCGATCTTGAAGGCGACCGCCCAGCCATCGGGGAGCCGCAGCACGCCGGCGTTCTCGCCCGGGCCCTGGATCACTTGCGGACCCGCGGTGGGGAGCGCTCTGAGGATCGGCCGCGAGTGCTTGTAGGAGCAGTGCTCGCTCCACAGGGCCGAGAACACGCCGAGCTCGGCGAACGTGGGCGCGCGACCGAGCAGCGCCTCGATGCGCCCGTACTCCTCGTCGGTGAGATGGTGATCGCGGACCAGCTGGGGCGTGATCGGCGGGTCACCGGGAAACGGGACCGCCCGCGTCACGGGTCGGATGCCTTCGCGCCGGAGACGCCGCGCAGCACCGTGCGGAACACGCGCGCCAGCATGGTCGGCTCGGGGTGGGCCAGCGCCGTCTCCACCTCGCCGGCGTCGAACCAGATGCCGTGGCAGTGCGTGCACTGGTCGACCTGCACGCCGTGCCATTCCCCCGTGATCAGGTCGTAGCCGCACTTGGGACACTTCATGTGGTGGGAGCGGCGCTCGGCGTCGACCGCGGCCCGATGTGCCGCGTCGCGCTGCTGGCGCAGCAGCTCGGCGTCGCGCCGTGCGAAGTATTCCTCCTCGTTCTTGCTCGGTTTGTCGGGCACGGGCTCACTCACGTCCCAGGCGGTTTGACCGTCAACGTGTCGCCCCCGGGCTTCCAGTGCGGCTTCGTGGCCGCGGGAGACGAGGACTGGCCGCTGTAGCCGTGACCCGGCCAGCGCAGCACGGCGTCCACCACCTGCCCGTTCTGGAGTGTGACGATATCCTCAGTGCCGCAGGTGTATTCGCAGCCGTTGCGGAAGAAGAGATAGGTCCATTCACCCTGGTGGCGCACCGCGATCGGCGGACCCCACAGCGAGTAGACGTCCTTCTCGCCCATCCCAGGCGCGATCGTGCCTGTGTCCACGGAGCTGTAGGGGACGTCACGGGACGCCGCCGGACGCTCGGGGACCTGCCGCGGGGGCCGCGCCGGCACCTCGGCGGACGGCGTGGCGGGGGGCGCCGGCTCCGGTGGCAGCGGCGTGGGCTGTTGCACGGGCTGGGGAGTCGCAGAGCGACCGCGGCGCTCGGCGATCTTCTGCGCGATCGTCTGCTTGATCTTCGCGTATTGCTCGCTGACCTGCCTACACCCTAAGGTGGCGGTCGCCAACAGCGCGCACATCCACAGCGTGCTGCGTCGCATGTCGAGCCTCCATCGCGTGAAAGACACGGGCTCCATCCTGGCCGCCCAAGATCGGGGCGTTGCGGCGCTCCGGGTGCGGCATGATGCCGACCACGTTGCGGCCAGCGTTGCAGACGCCGGCGATATCACGGGTCGAGCCGTTGGGGTTGTCCCGCACGTAGCGCCACACGACCCGGTCGCTCGCTTCGAGCTCCGCCGCGGTGCGCTCGTCCACGACGTAGCGGCCGTCACCATGCGCAATCGGGATCTCGAGCACGTCGCCTTGGTCGTACAGACAGGTAAACGGGGTGCCCGTGGTCTCGACACGCACCCAGGCGGGCCGCGACAGAAACTTGAGCCGCGCGTTCCGCATCAGCCCGCCCGGCAGGAGCCCCGCCTCGCACAGGATCTGAAACCCGTTGCAGATGCCGAGGACCGGCCCGCCGGCGCGCGCGTGCGCGGCGACGGCGCTCATGATCGGCGAGAACCGGGCGATCGCGCCCGAGCGAAGGTAATCGCCGTAGCTGAAGCCCCCCGGCAGGATCACGACGTCGGCGTGCCGCAGGTCGGCGTCGCGGTGCCACACGTAGTACGCGTCCGAGCCCGCTTCCCGCGCGGCCGCGAGTGTGTCGGCGTCGCAGTTCGAGCCGGGGAACACGATCACGGCCACTCGCGTCATCGGGTCGTCTCCACCGCCAGCTCGTAGTCCTCGGTCACCGGGTTGGCGAGCAGTCGGTCGCACATCGTGCGCGCCTGCGCCATCGCCTCCTCATGCGTCGCCGCCGTCACTTCGAGGACGAGATGCTTGCCGACCCGCACGCGCCCGACTTCGCCGAAGCCAAGCGCGTGCAGCGCGTGCTCCACCGCCTGCCCCTGTGGGTCGAGCAGCGCGGCACGCGGCATGACGCGAACCTGGACACGGTAGCGGCTCACGACGCCGTCCCTCCCCCCGGCGGCGAGAGGCCGCGCGTGCGCGGCCCGAAGGCGTCGCCCATCGACCCGCCGTCGGTGATCACGATCGGCCCCGCGATCTCCGCTTCCTCGTCCTCGGAGGCCTCGAGGAAGAAGCCGAGGACGGTCGCCCGCAACACGCCGTACGCCATGTAGGTGATGCCCAGCGGAAAGAAGAACGCATCGTGCTCGAGGATCCCGAAGACGAGGATGAACAACACCGTGGCGAGCCCCAACAGACCGCGCACGCTGCGCAGACCTGCGCGGGGCATGGTCGCGTACCGCACGTTGCTCACCATCAGGATGCTGAGCAGGATCATGACGAACTGCATCAGGTGATGGCGCGGCAGGTACGGTGCCAGGTGGCGCCACGCCTCCGTGGTCGTGAACGGGTAAAACGTGGCGAGCGTCATGCCCGCCGCCGGCGACGGGAGGCCGATGAAGTAGCGCTTGGAGCGTCCTGCCTGGGTGATGTTGAAGCGCGCGAGGCGGATGGCCGCCGCCATGACGTAAAAGTAGCAGAAGATCCACTCCGCCTGCCCGGCGCTCGCGAACTCGAGCTGGTAGATGAGAAAGGCCGGCGCGACCCCGAAGCTCACGACGTCCACGAGGCTGTCGAGCTCGGCGCCGAACCGGGTGCCCGTCTTCGAGAGACGCGCCACCCGGCCATCGAGCGCGTCCAGAATGCCGGCGAAGAAGATGTACCACCCCGCGCGGTCGAACTCGCCGCGCGACGCGAGCACCATCGACCAGATGCCGAAAAACAGGTTGAAGAGCGTGAACAGGCTCGGCACGACGATCACGACCCGCCGCATGCTGGGACGAGGGAAGCGTCGCATCGTCATGGGGTCCCCGCGCTCACGGGCCGTACTCCGCCAGCAGCGTGGCGCCCGCCCGGACGCGCTCGCCCACGGCCACCCGCACGGCCGCACGTGCCGCCAGCGGAAGGAACACATCCACGCGCGACCCGAATCGGATCATCCCCAGCCGCTCGCCCTGATGCACGCGATCTCCCGGTTTCCCGTCCGTCACGATGCGACGCGCGATCAGCCCCGCGATCTGCCGCACCAGCACGGGCCCACCGACCGAGCGCAGGCCGACCGAGGACTGCTCGTTGTCGAGGCTCGCCTTGTCCGACGCTGCGTGCAGGAACTTGCCGCGGTGATAGCGGACCAGCTCGACGGCGCCCGTCGCCGGGTAGCGGTTCACGTGCACGTCGAACACGCTCATGAAGATGGAGATCCTGGTCGCCTGGGCCGCGAGATAGGTCGGCTCCTCCACGACGGCGATGTCCACGACCTTCCCGTCCGCCGGGGCGATCACGAACTGCTCGCCGCGCGGCCCCATCCGGACGGGATCGCGGAAGAACACCAGAAGCCACACCGCCAGCAGGACGAGCGCGACCTCCGGCACCCACAGCCACGGCGAGCCCTGCGCCACCCACGCGCCGAGGAACACCAGCGCCCAGCCGGGAATGATGAATGGCCAGCCCTCTGGAGCGAACCGCACCGTCACGCAATCTCCAAGGTCTTCCCAGTGATCAGTCGGTACGCCTCCCGATACCGCTCGCTCGTCGCCTGCACTACCTCCGCGGGCAGCGGCGGCGGCGGTGCGTTGCCGTCCCACTTCCCCTGCCGCTTCAGACCCGCCAGGTAATCGCGCAGCGGCTGCTTGTCGAAGCTCGGCTGCGCCCCTCCCGGCTCGTAGCGGTCCGCCGGCCAGAAGCGCGACGAGTCGGGCGTGAGGATCTCGTCGATCACGAGGAGCCGCCCGTCCGCGCCCGAGCCGAACTCGAACTTCGTGTCGGCGATGATGATGCCGCGCGGGCGCGCGTAGGCCCGACCCGCCTCGTACAGCGCGAGGCTGGCCTGCTTCAGCTGCTCGGCGAGCGCGCGTCCCACCGCCTTCACCACGTGGGTGAAGGTCACGTTCTCGTCGTGCCCCCGCTCGGCCTTGGTGGCCGGGGAGAAGATCGGCGGGTCGAGCCGCGCGCTCTCCACGAGGCCCGCGGGCAGCGACTCGCCGGCCAACGTTCCCGACTGCTGGTACTCTGCCCACGCCGAGCCGGTGATATATCCTCGAACGATGCATTCGAACGGGACCGGAGTGGTCCGCCGCACCAACATAGCGCGGCCCGTCAGGGCTGCGCGGAACGGCTCGAGGGCCGGGACCCGCTCCACGATCGCATCCGCGTCGGCCGAGATGAAGTGGCTCGGCATGACGGACCCGAGCCGCGCGAACCAGAACGCGCTGAGCTGGGTGAGCACCGCCCCCTTGTGCGCCACGGGCTCGCGCAGCACCACGTCGAACGCGCTCACGCGATCGCTCGCGACGAGCAGCAGGGTGTCCCGGTCGACCTCGTACACCTCGCGGACCTTGCCGCGCCGCACGAGGGGCAGGGGAAGCTGACTGGCGACGAGCGGGATCGTCATACCGTGACCTCGGCGATGGCGGCGGCGCCCGGCGGCGCGACGGCCTCGATGCGTCGCAGCGCCGGAGCGACCACCTGTTGCAGGTATTCGTCGACCTGGCCCTGGGCCCGGCCCACATAGGCCGTCGGATCGAGCTCGTCAGGCCGAACGGCGAGCTTGAGCGCCTGGAAGGCCGGATCGCGCGCCAGCCGCTCGAGCAGGTCGTTCTCTACACCCTGCTCGGCCACGGCTTGCGCCACGGCGAGGCTGTGTGTCCGGATCACTTCGTGCAGCCGCTGCCGGTCGCCGCCAGCCTTCACGCCCCGCATCAACAGGCGCTCGGTCGCGAGGAACGGCATCTGGGCGGCGACGTGCCGGGCGATCACGGCCTCGCGCACTTCCAACCCCGCCGCCACGTTGGTGGCGAGCACCAGGATCGCGTCGCTCGCGAGAAACGCCTCCGGAATGACGAGCCGCCGGTTGGCGCTGTCATCGAGCGTCCGCTCGAGCCATTGCGCGGCCGCCGTGTGCCAGGCGTTCCCTTCGAGCTCGATCACGAAGCGCGCCAGGCTCGTGATCCGCTCGGCGCGCATCGGGTTGCGCTTGTAGGCCATCGCGGACGACCCCACCTGCTCGCTCTCGAATGGCTCGAGCATCTCCCCCTCGTGCTGCAGCAGCCGCACGTCGGTCGCGAACTTGGCGCATGAGGCCGCGATCCCGGAGAGCGCCGCCAGCACCTGCGCATCGAGCTTGCGGGTGTAGGTCTGGCCCGTGACCGGAAACAGCTGCGCGAATCCCATCTTCCGTGCGACGCGGGCGTCGAGCTCCCGCACTTTGTCGTGCGCCCCCTCGAATAGCTCCAGAAAGCTCGCCTGTGTCCCGGTCGTCCCCTTCACGCCGCGGAACCGCAGCGTCTCGAGCCGGTGGAGCAGCTCTTCCGCGTCGAGCAGCAGCTCCTGCATCCACAGCGTGACGCGCTTTCCGACGGTGGTGAGCTGCGCCGGTTGAAAGTGCGTGTAGGCCAGGCACGGCACGTCGCGGTAGCGGCGGGCGAGTTTGGACAGCGCGACCACGACGGCGGCGACGCGCCCGAGCAAGAGCTGCATCCCCTCGCGCATCAGGATCAGGTCGGCGTTGTCGGTAACGTAGGCGCTCGTCGCGCCGAGGTGGAGGAAGGGACGGGCCGCCGGCGCCTGCTCGCCGAGATGGTGGATGTGCGCCATCACGTCGTGACGCAACCGCTTCTCGTGCTCCGCCGCGCGCTCCGGGTCGGCGTCGTCCAGGTGGGCGCGGAGCTCTGCGAGCGCCCGATCCGGGATGTCGAGGCCGAGCTCCTGCTGCGCCTCCATGAGCGCAAGCCACAGCCGCCGCCACAGGCCGACCCGCCGCCGCTCACCCCACAACGCCTGCATCGCCGGGGAGGCGTAGCGCTGGCCCAGCGGCGAGAGGTAGGTCAAACCGCGGCCTTCGCGCGCGCCACCCGCTGGTTCCAGTCCGCGAGAAACTGCTCGAGCCCACGGTCGGTGAGCGGATGCAGCAGCAGCTTTTTGAGGACGTCCGGGGGCAGCGTCGCCACGTCCGCGCCGATCATCGCCGCCTCCACCACGTGACGGGGGTGGCGGATCGAGGCGGCCAGGATCTCCGTCGCGAGCTGGTAGTTGTCGAAGATGACCCGCGCCTCGCGGATCACGTCCATCCCCTCCTGACCCACGTCGTCCAGCCGCCCGATGAACGGGCTCACGTACGTGGCGCCCGCCTTGGCGGCGATGAGGCACTGCACGCTCGAGAAGCACAGCGTCACGTTGGTCTTGATCCCGTTGGTCGCGAGGCGGCGCACGGCCACCATCCCGGCCTCGGTCATCGGGATCTTCACGACGATGTTGTCCGCGATCTTGGCGAGCTCGCTGCCCTCGCGCACCATGCCGTCCGTATCCAGGCCGACGACCTCCGCCGAGACGGGACCGTCGACCAGCGAGCAGATCTCCTTCAACACGTCCTTGGGATCGAGGTCGCCCGCCTGCTTGGCGAGGAGCGACGGGTTGGTGGTCACGCCGTCGATCAGCCCGGCCTGCGCCGCCCAGCTGATGTCCTTGAGACTCGCGGTATCCAAGAAAAACTTCATGGCTTAGGCCTCGGCGTAGAGGTCAGGAGGATAGCGCACCGCGACTAGGTACAGCCCCTGGGGCGGCGCGGGCGGGCTGGCCGCCCGGTTGTCCGTCGCAGTGAGCAAACGGGGGAGGTCCGACGCAGGGCGCCGGCCCAGGGCGACGTCGACCATCGCGCCCACCAGGAAGCGCACCATGCGATGCAGAAACCGGTCGGCCTCGATCGTGAAGGTGACCCCCGCGCCGTCCGTCCGCGGCGCCCACTCAGCGAGCGCCACGCGGCTGCGATAGTGGGGCTTCACCTGGCCGGCAGCGGCGAGACCACGAAAATCGTGCTCACCGACGAGCGCGGCGGCGGCCTGCCTCAGTGCTGCCTGATCGAGCTCGCGCCCGAGCGCCCATTCGTACGGGCGCCGGAACGGTGAGTGCGCCGCCTCGTCCGACCCAATCACGTAACGGTAGCGGCGAGCCACCGCGCTCTTGCGCGCGTGGAACCCCGGGTGCATCCGGTGGACTCGCGCCACCCAGACATCCCGAGGCAGCAGGGCGTTCAGCGCCCGGCGCAACCCGTCGGCGTCCTCGCTCCAGCGTCCGGCCGCCGCGAACCCGACCCCCTGGCCCAGCGCGTGCACACCGGTGTCGGTCCGACCCGCTCCAGTCGTCGGCGTTCGCCGGCCCATCAGGCGTTCCAGCACGGCCTCGAAGTCCGCTTGCACGGTGCGCCCTTCCCGCTGGCGCTGCCAGCCGACGAACTGGGCCCCGTCGTATTGCACCACGGCGAGGCAGGGCCGGCTCGTCGCGGGCGCCACGGGCGCCACGGGCGAAAGATAGGACGAAAGGAAGGGCCAATCAAGCCACGCAACCCGTTGTCCCATTTGACAAAAGGCGATTTTGCCGGGTAGCTTTGGCGAGCCCGAAATCCCGATGCCCGACGCCCCGCCGTCCCGCTCCACAGCCTCGCCGCTGCTCGAGGCGATCGCCGCCCTGGCCCACCGCCGCTCGCTCACCGAGAGCCAGACAACCGCCGTCTTCACCACCGTGATGCGGGGCGAGGCGACCCCGGCGCAGATCGCGGCGCTGCTCATCGGGCTGCGGGTCAAGGGGGAGACCGCGGACGAGGTCGCGGGGGCCGCCCGGGCGCTGCGCGAGGCGATGGTGCCGGTCGAGGCCGCCGGCGACCATCTCGTCGACACCTGCGGAACCGGCGGCGGCGCCGTGCCGACCTTCAATATCTCGACCGCAGCCGCGTTCGTCGCCGCTGGCGCCGGCGCCTCGGTCGCGAAGCACGGCAACCGCTCGTTCACGTCGCGCTGCGGCTCGGCCGACGTGCTGGAAGCCCTGGGCGTGCACATCAGCCTCGACGCGGGCGACGCGGCGCGCGTCCTCCGGGAAGCGTGCATCACGTTTCTGTTCGCGCCGAACTTCCATCCCGCGATGAAGCACGCGGCGCCGGTACGACGCGAGCTCGCGGTCCCGTCGGTCATGAACCTGCTCGGGCCGCTCGCCAACCCCGCCGGCGTGCGCCGCCAGGTGATTGGTGTGGCCGAGCGCGATCGCGCGCCGCTCATCGCCGGGGCGCTCGCCCGGCTGGGCGCGGAGCATGCGCTCGTGGTGCACGGGCGGGTCGGGATGGACGAGATCTCCCCGCAGGGGATCACCGACGTGTGGGAGGTGCGCGGCGGGCAGGTGTCGATGTGGGAGCTCGATCCGGCGAGCTACGGGCTGGCGATCGCCGACGTCGGCGCGCTCCGGGGCGGCGAACCGGCCGCGAACGCTGCACGCATCGAGCGCCTGCTCGCCGCCGGCCCCTCGACCGGCGACGAGCCGGGGCGCGCCGCGCTGTTGCTCAACGCGGGCGCCGCGCTGTACGTCGCCGGGATCGCGCCATCATACGAGGACGGGCTGGCGCGGGCGCGCAGCGCCATCGGGGCCGGGCGGGCGCACGCCGCCCTAGAGCGGCTGCGTCGCGCCGCCGCGCCTAGAACTTCCGGATGACGCCGACCACGACGCCCTGTACGACGACGTCGCGCTCGTTGACGCGCAGCGGATTGACGGCGGGATTCGCGGGCTCGAGTCTGATCCAGCCCCCCGGCTCGCGGTAGAATCGTTTCACAGTGGCGCTGGAGCCGTGCACGAGCGCGACGACCGTCTGGCCGTTATCGGCCTGGTTACGCTCGTGTACGACGATGAAGTCGCCGTCCTTGATGTGCTCGTCGATCATCGACTGTCCGCGGACCTTGAGCACGTAGCTGCGGCCCCGGCGGGGGATGAGCTCATCGGGAACGGCGATGACGTCGTCGCCGCTCACTGCCTCGATCGGTTCGCCGGCCGCCACCAGGCCGAGCAAGGACAGCTCGGTCGCGCCCGACTGTCCCTTGGGCGGCACCACTTCGATGGCGCGGCTCTCGTTGTGCGCGCGCCGGATGAAGCCCTTGCGCTCGAGGTTCGTGAGATGCTCGTGCACCGTGGCCAGCGACTGAAAGCCGAACTGTTTGGCGATCTCTTCGAAGCTCGGAGCGTAGCCCTTGGCCTCGATGTGGCCCGAGATGAAGTCGAGAATCTCACGTTGACGGCGGGTGAGCGGCACATGGTCTCCCGAAGATAAGCCGAAGCCAATCTACCCGAAAATCACCCGAATGCAAGCATGCTGGAAACACGCCTCGACGCCATCCTTTCCGCCACCCGGGCGCGCATCGCCGGGCTGAAGCCGCGCGCCGCCGAGCTCGAGCGCCGCGCCGCCGCCGCGCCCGCACCGCCGCTGCTCGCGCGCGCGCTCAGGGCCGGGGGAACGGTCGGGACCGTGGGCGTGATCGCCGAAGTGAAGCGGCGGTCGCCCTCGGCAGGAACGATCAGGGAAGATTTGGACCCCGTAGATCACGCACGCTCGTACCAGCGGGGCGGGGCGGTGGCCATCTCGGTTCTCACGGACCAGCCTCACTTCGGCGGGTCGCTCGAGGACCTGGTGTGCGTTGCCGCCGCCGTCTCCGTGCCCGTGCTGCGGAAGGACTTCATTCTCGACGAGCTACAGCTCTTCGAAGCGCGCGCGGCGGGAGCGAGCGGCGTGCTCCTGATCGTGCGTGCCCTCTCCGCCGACCGGTTGCGCGCGCTCGCCCGCGCCGCCCGCGATCAGGCCTTGGGAGTGTTGGTCGAGATCCATTCGGAGGCGGAGCTCGAGCAAGCCCTCACCGCCGACCCCACCGCCGTGGGGGTGAACAGTCGGGATCTCGCGACGTTCGCAGTCGACCTGCGGTTGGCGGATCGCCTGCTCGCGCAAGTCCCCACGTCCCTCCCGGCGATCGCCGAGAGCGGGATCGAGACTCGGGCCGACGTGGAGCGGCTGGCCCGGGCGGGGGCGGACCTGGTGCTCGTGGGCACGTCGGTAGCGCGCACGGCTGACCCGGAGGCCGCGGTGCGGGCGCTGTGCGGCGTGGCGAGAAAGGGACGGTAATGGAACGTGCCAACTGAATCCGGCTCGCTCACCACCGGTCGTTTCGGCCCCTACGGCGGCCGCTACGTCCCCGAGACGCTCATGGGCGCGCTCGAGGAGCTGGCGCGCGTGTACGAGGAAGCGAAGCGCGACCCCGCCTTTTGGGGGGAGCTCGACGCGCTGCTCAAGGACTACGTCGGGCGTCCGTCCCCGATCACCGAAACGCCGCGGCTCGCCGCCCAAGTGGGATCGGGCGTCGTGGTGCTGCTCAAGCGCGAGGACTTGAACCACACCGGCGCGCACAAGATCAACAACACCCTGGGTCAGGTGCTGCTGGCGCGGCGCATGGGGAAGCGGCGCATCATCGCCGAAACGGGCGCCGGGCAGCACGGCGTCGCGACCGCCACGGTGTGCGCCCGCTTCGCCCTCGAATGCGTGGTCTACATGGGCGAGGAAGACATGCGGCGCCAGCGTCTCAACGTGTACCGCATGGAGCTGATGGGCGCCAAGGTCGTCCCCGTGACGTCGGGCAGCAAGACCTTGAAGGACGCGACCAACGAAGCGTTACGGGACTGGGTCACGAATGTGACCACCACGCATTATATCATCGGCTCCGTGGTCGGCCCCGATCCATTCCCGCGCCTGGTGCGCGACTTCCAGTCGGTGATCGGTCGCGAGGCCCACGCTCAGGTGGTGGAGCGCTACGGACGGTTGCCGCGCACCGTGGTGGCGTGCGTGGGGGGTGGGTCGAACGCGATGGGCATCTTCACCGCGTTTCTCGGTGACGCCGCCGTCGAGCTGGTGGGTGTGGAGGCGGCAGGGGAGGGGCTGGCGAGCGGGCACCACGCCGCCTCGCTGGCGCGCGGCCGCCCGGGTGTGTTCCACGGCAGCCTGAGCTACCTGCTGCAAAACGCCGACGGCCAGGTCCAGCCCGCCCACAGCGTCTCCGCCGGCCTCGACTATCCCGGGGTTGGCCCGGAGCACGCTTACCTCAAGGACAGTGGTCGCGTATTGTATGAGGCAGTGACGGACCGGCAGGCGTTGGACGCGTTCGCCGCGCTGTCCCGCCTCGAGGGCATCCTGCCGGCCCTGGAGAGCGCTCACGCGGTGGCGTGGGTCATGGGTCGCCGCGGGCACTGGCATGCGGACGATGTCGTCCTGATCAACCTCAGCGGCCGGGGCGATAAGGACGTCGCGATGGTCGCCGAACTGACGGGAGCTGCACTCTGACCAACCCGCCCGTATCGGAACTGGCGTTACCGCCGTCGCAGGTCGAGGAGCTGTGGCAGGTGCTGTCCAAAGGGCTGCGGGCCACGCAGCTCTACCTGCCGAACAACCCGGTCTACCAGCGTGCGGTGGACAACATCCGTGCGGCGCTGCGCCAGATCTGGCAGGCTACCGACGACCTCGTGTTCGACGTGGCCGAGACCGAGGTGCGCTGGGAAGACGCGGTCGTCTACAGCCAGGACAACCGCAGCGAGAGCGTCGCCTGGACCCTCTACAAAGACGGCGTCCGCTCGCTGGCGTTCAAGCCGGGGATCGAGGAAGTGGAGATCGTGCGCTTCCTCGGGGTACTGCACCAGGCGAAGAGCCTGCAGGCCGACGCCCCGGACGACCTCCTGACCCTGCTGTGGGCGCAGGACTTTCAATTCATCAGCTACACCTTCCGCGAGCTCGCGAGCGAGAACGCGGTTCCCATCGAGGCCGGTGCCACGATCCCGACGACGCCGCCGACCCAGGTGCGGCGCTACGTCGAGGAGGAGGCGCCCCCCAAGCGCGAAGGGCTCGTGTCGATCGACGATTTCGACACGACGCTGTACTTCCTCGAAGACAAGGAGGTCGACTACCTCAAGCGCGACGTCGAGCGTGAGTACGCGCAGGACCTGCGCCGCAACGTGCTGGCAATGCTGTTCGATCTGCTGGAGCTGCAGACGTACGGCACGGTGCGGGCCGAGCTGATCTCCATTCTCGAGAACTTCATCCCCTACCTGCTCGGCGCCGCCGACTTTCGCTCAGTCGCGTTCATCCTGCGGGAGACGCGGGTAATCCTACAAAGAGCCCGCGAGCTGATCCCGGAGCACCGGCAGACACTCGAGACTATGCCAACCCGGCTGTCCCAGCGGGAGGCGCTCTCGCAGCTGATCCAGTCGCTGGACGAGGCGACGGTGCACCCCACCGAGGAGGAGCTGTCGGAGCTGTTTCAGGAGTTGCGTGCCGAGGCCCTGGTGACGCTGATCGGGTGGCTGCCGCGGCTCAACAACGAGCGCGTCCGGGACTTGGTGCACGGAGCGGCCGCGCGCCTGGCCCAGGCCAACGCCGGGGAGGTGCTGAAGGCGCTCGCCAGCGAGGACAGCGCGGCCCAGCTCGAGATGGTCAAGCTCGCCGGCCGGCTCAAGCTGCCGGGCGCGCCGGACGGCATGGAGCCGCTGCTCGGCTCGAATGATCGGACGCTCAAGCTCGCGGTGGTCGAGGCGCTCACCGCGATCGCCAGCCCCAGCGCGATGCGCCTGCTCGAGAAGGCGATCGAGGACGCGGACCGCGACGTGCGGATCGCCGCCGTACGGTTCGTCGCCTCGCGCGGCTACCGCAACGCGGCGCCGCGGGTCGAGAGCATCGTGACGGGCTCGAAGCTCAGAAACGCCGACCTGACGGAGAAGATGACATTCTTCGAAGCGTTCGGCTCGCTGGTGGGCGCGCGCGGCATCCCGGTGCTCGAGAAGATGCTCGTCGCCAAAGGGTTGCTCGGCAAGAAGGAGGACCCGGAGACCCGCGCCTGCGCGGCGATGGCGCTGGGGAAGGTCCGGACGCCCGAGGCCCGCGCCGTGCTCGAGCGGGCCGCGCAGGACAAGGAGCCGCTGGTTCGCAACGCCGTGAGCCGGGCGCTGCGGGAGGTGGGCGGGTGAGCGGCGGCGGCCCTCCCCGACAGGCGTCGATCGCCGAGACGATCCAGACGACCGACGGGTTCCTGCGGCACGCGGGCCGCGAGTTCCTCGTGGTGCTGTACACGTCATTCCGCTCGCTCAAGCTCTATCCCATCGAGAACGCCCAGGTGCAGAAGGCGCTGGACGACCTGGCGGCGACGACCAAGCATCTGCTCGACGTCGAGAAGGAGCTGGAGCTGCGGCTGCAGGGCGAGTTCCTGTTCGTGAACTCCACCCGCCTGCGGCTCGACCTCGACAACTACGCGTCCTTCTCCCACATCCTCGGCGTGCTGCGCCAATGCGGCGTCGGGGCGGTGCGCATCGACGAAGGCGTGGACCGCAAGCAGCTGCAGGTCTTCGTGTCCCTGTTGCTCTCGTACGCGGCCAAGGAGGCGAACCCCAACAAGGTGTTCGAGCTGGGCCAGAAGCTCACGGACGGCGGCGTCTCCTTCATCAGCGTCGAGCCGCCGCTCGAGACCGACGAGGACGTCGAGGAAGAGGAGCGCCAGAAGGAGGCCGCCAAACGCACCTACGCCCGCTCGGTGGCCGTCACGAAGGAGGTCATCAACTCCATCCGCATGGGCCGCACCGCGAACGTGAAGAAGGTCAAGCGCGCGGTCCAGGCCATCGTGGACCAGGTGCTCAACAACGAGGCGTCACTCGTCGGGCTCACGACGCTGCGCGATTACGACGAGTACACGTTCACGCACTCGGTGAACGTGTGCATCTTCTCGGTGGCCCTGGGCCGCAAGCTCGGCCTCACCAAGCTGCAGCTGTACGACCTGGGGATCGCGGCGCTGTTCCACGACGTCGGTAAGTCGCGCGTGCCCCTCGAGGTGCTCAACAAGCAGGGCGGCCTGTCGGACGAGGAGTGGCGCATCATGCAGGCGCATCCCTGGCTCGGCGTGCTGACGCTGTTCGGGCTGCGCGGCTACGGGGAGATCCCCTACCGCGGCATGATCGTCGCCTACGAGCATCACATGAAGACCGATCTCACCGGCTACCCCAAGTCGCTGCGGCCGCGGGACCTCTCGATCTACTCCAAGATCGTGTCGGTGGCCGACGGCTTCGACGCGGCGACGAGCCGGCGCGTGTATCAGACCGTGCCGATACAGCCCGACCAGGTGCTCAAGGAGATGTGGGAAAACCCGCGCCGCGGCTACGATCCGATCGTCGTCAAGGCGTTCATCAACCTGATCGGCATCTATCCCGTGGGCACCTGCGTCATCCTCGACACCTACGAGGTCGCCATCGTCCACAGCGCCAATCCGGACGTCACCCACGTCCACCGTCCCGTGGTACGCGTCGTGGCGTCGGCCGAGGGGGCACCGCACCAGCCCGGGTTCCTCGCCGACCTGGCGCAACGCGATGCGCAGGGCAACTTCCCCCGCACCATCGTCAAGGTCACCGATCCGGCCAAGTACGGCATCAACATCAGCGATCACTTTGTCTGAGCACCCGATCGCCGCGCGCTGGCGCACCCTGCGGGCAGGGGGCCGGCGCCGTGCGGCGCTCATCCCGTACCTCACCGCGGGCCATCCCACCCCCGAAGCGTCGCTCGCGGCGCTCCAGCTCGTCCAGGCCGCGGGCGCGGACTTCGTCGAGGTCGGCGTGCCGTTCAGCGACCCGCTCGCCGACGGACCGACGATTCAGCGCTCCACGCAGGCGGCCCTCGATGCCGGGATGACGGTGCCGCGCGTCCTCGAGCTGATCGGGCGCGCCGCCCTCGGCATCCCGGTGGTGATCATGACGTACGTGAACCCGGTGCTGGCGTACGGCGTCGAGCGGTTCGTCGCGGATGCGCACGCGGCGGGCGCCGCGGGGCTCGTGCTCACCGATTTCCCGGCGGGCGCCGATCCCGCGCTGGAGCAGCTGGTGCTCGCCAGCCCGCTCGCGCTCATCCGGCTCATCGCCCCGACGACGACGCCGGAGCGCCTGGCGCGCGCCGTGCGCGGGGCGACGGGCTTCCTCTATCTGATCTCGCGCCTCGGCGTGACCGGCGCACGGGACCGCGTGCCTCCCGACCTCGCCGAGCATGTGGCGCGGGTGCGGGCGGCGAGCCCGCTGCCGCTCGCGGTGGGATTCGGCATCAGCACGCCGGCGCAGGCGCGCGCCACGGCTCAACTGGCGGACGGCGTCGTCGTGGGGAGCGCCCTGGTCGACGCGCTGGGATCGGGGGGGCTCCCCGCCGCCGAGCGCCTGATCCTCGACCTGGCCGCCGCGGTACACGGGAACGGGGCGTGACCGCGAACCGGCTCGTGACGCTGTACAGCCGCGGCCTGGCGATCGGCGGGCCGGTCGTGCTGCTCGCGGTGCTCGTCGCCGATCCCCGCTGGACCGATCAGTTGCTCGAGATCGCGATCATGCTCGTCGCCGCGATCGCGCTGCGCGGCCTGCAGATCCCGTTGAGCAAGTATTCCTACCTCACCCAGACGGGGCTCGTCGCGCTCACGGGGAGCCTGCTCGTCGGGGTGCCTGCCACGGCGCTGGCGATCACCGCCAGCGTGCTCACCACAGACTGGCTGTGGCACAAGAAGATGTTCACCGCCGCCCTGGTCAATCTGGGACGGGAGGTGCTGGCCCTGGTCGGCGCCTACGGCGTGTACGCCCTCATCGTGCGCGCGGCCGGGGTCGCACCCGGGCTGCACGTGGAAATGCTGTTACCGCTGGTGCTGTTCGGCCTCGCGTACTTCGGGTTCAGCCGCCTGCTGTTCTACTTCGCCCTCACGATCCGCGGCAAACTGGAGCGCGACGAGCGGATGCTCATCTTCCGCTACGAGTGCATCAGCTTCGGCGCCACGATCATCGCCGCCGCGACGCTCGTCGGCACGGTGGTGTTCTGGCCTCCCGAGGTGTGGCTGATCGTCGCGGCGCTGCTCACGTTCCTCGGCCTGTTGTTCAAGACGATGCTCGAGGAGGCGATCTCGGCGGAGGAGCTGAACAAGATCCACGCGGTCGAGGCGGTGATCACGAGCAACATCAGCTTGGAGGACTCCTTCGCGCGCATCGAGCGGCTCGCCCACCGGCTCGTCGACTGGGGTGATTTCCGCATCTACCGGCGCCAGGATGGGGGCCTGCAGCTGGCGTACCGGGGCGCGATCGGGCGCGTCGACCGCGGCGAGCCGTCGTCGGACACCGTGGCGCTGCGCGAGCAGGTGGTGCAGCGCGGCGAGACAGTGGTGATCGACGACGTGACCCGCGACAAGCGGATCGCGGACGCGGCGCTGTCGGTGCAGAGCCTCATCATGGTGCCGCTCAAGTTCGGCGACCAGGTGATCGGCACCTTGGAGCTCGAGCATCACAAGCGCAAGACGTACCGATCGAAAGACGTCGTCACCATCGCCACCTTCGCGAACCAGCTCGCCACCGCGATCCACATCACCGAGCTGCGTCGCCCGCTCGTGGAGACCGTCGAGACGCTCACCCAGCAGCTCGGCACCCTGGCGCGGGCGGCGAAGGCGATGCGCGAGGCGGCGAGTGCCGTTGCCCAATCGACGGGCGTGATCCGGGAAGGGGTGCAGGCCGAAGAGGGAGAGGTATCGGGCGGGCTCGAGGCCACGGAGAGCCTCGCCCAGGTGTCGCGCCGCGTGTCGGAGGACGGGACCGAGGCGGCCCAGGCCTCGAGCACGGCCAGCGACGTCGCCAACCGCAACCGCCAGCAGATCCGCGGCGCCATCGAGCGGCTGGTGGCGCTCAAGACGTTCGTCGGTGAGAGCTCCGCCAAGGTGCAGGAGCTGGGTCAGGTGAGCCGCCGCATCACGGGATTCATCGCGTCGATTCGCGAGCTGGCGGACATGACGAACCTGCTGGCGCTGAACGCCGCGATCGAGGCGGCGCGCGCCGGCAAGCACGGCAAGGGCTTCGCCGTGGTGGCCGAAGAGGTGCGGCGCCTCGCCGAGCAGAGCGCCAACGCGGCCCTCGAGGCCGGGGAGCTGGTGCAGGACATCCATCGCCAGGTGGGCGAGGTGGTGGAGCAGATGCGGCGCGGTCAGGTGAACGTGGGCGGCGTGGAGGAGATCTCGTCGGCGGCGCTCGAGGCGCAGGATGCGATCGTGGCCGCCACCGCGGAGGCGACGGCGCACGCGCAGCGCATCGCGGCGGCCGCGGGCGAGCAGGACAAGGCCTTCGGGCGCCTGCGCGAGCGCATCCATGCCGTGGCCGCGATCGCCGGGAAGAACCGCGCCGAGGCGGACGACGTCGCCACCCGGGCGAGCGAAGCGGCGCGGGGGCTGTCCGAGCTGGAACGAGCCACCCACGAGATCGAAGAGGTGGCCGCGATGCTGCGGGAGCTGACGCGCGGGTTTGCCAGTATCGCGTAGACGGTTAGCATTCCCGGGTGGCGCCGGGTGAACGGGTCTACGTGGCCCTCGGGTCCAACATGGGGGACCGCGCCGCGCACTTGGCGCACGCACGCGCCCGGCTGGCCCGGCTTCCCGGGACGCGTCTGCTCCGCGTTTCCACTGTCGAGGAGACGGCGCCCCTCGGCCCCATACCGCAGGGACCGTACCTGAACCAGATGGTCCTGCTCGAGACGACGCTCGAGCCGCGCGAGCTGCTCGGGCAGCTGCATGGCATCGAAGCGGAGCGCGGCCGCGTGCGGTCGGTGCGGTGGGGTCCGCGGACGCTCGATCTGGACATCGTGCGGTACGGCGACCGCGCCGTGCGCGCACCGGAGCTCACGATTCCACATCCCGAGCTGGAGAGCCGCGACTTCTGGCTGCGGGAGATCGCCGAGCTCGACCGAGAGCCGTCACCCCGTGGCTGAAGCACCCAAGCCCGTCACCACGCACGACCTGCTGCAAATGAAAGCGCAGGGGGAGCGGATCGTCGTGCTCACCTGCTATGACGCCCTGTTCGCGCGGCTGCTCGACCGAGCGGGGGTGGACATCCTGCTGGTGGGCGACTCGGTAAATCAGGTGCTGGCTGGAGCGGAGACCACGCTGTCCGCCACGCTCGATCAAATGCTCTACCACACCAGGATCGTGCGCCGCGGCACGCAACGTGCCATGGTGGTGTGCGACATGCCCTTCCTCACCTACCAGGTCTCGGCAGCCGAGGCGATCAAGAACTGCGGCCGCGTCATGGCCGAGACCGATTGCCACGGCGTCAAGCTCGAGGGCGGTCGGCGCATGGCCGCGACGGTGCGCGCGCTCGTGGACGTGGGCATCCCCGTCATGGGCCACCTGGGCCTGACGCCGCAGTCGGTGCACGCGCTGGGCGGGTACCGGGTGCAGGGCAGGGACGAGCCGACAGCCGAGCGGTTGAAGGACGACGCCCGGGCCCTGGAAGAGGCGGGCGCGTTCGCGATCGTGCTCGAGCTGATTCCCGCCCCGCTCGCCTCGCAGATCAGCAAAGCGCTCACGATCCCCACGATCGGTATCGGCGCGGGTCCCGCGTGCGACGGCCAGGTGCTCGTGCTGCACGACATGCTCGGCTTGAACGACCGGTTCAGTGCCAAGTTCGTGAAGCGCTACGCCACGCTCGCCGAGGACGTACGCGAGGCGGTGCAGCTGTACGCGGCCGAGGTGCGCGAGGGGCGCTATCCGGGGCCCGAACACTCGTTTCCGAAATGAGCGACATCTCGCGGCGGGACGTGCTCGCGATGCTGGGGGCGGCCGCGTTGAGCCCGCTCGCCCGCTCCGGATGGCGCGGACCTACCCGTCAGCCGGCGGGCCCGGGGTTTCGGATCCGCACCATCACCGCTGGGATCACGCTTCGCAAGCCGGCCGACATGGAGGGACCAGAGGCCGCGCTCACGTTTCTCCAGCGCGCGAAGCGGGCCGTCACCGACGCGGGGTATGAAGTCCAGACCCTCCGGATCGCGACCCAGCCGTTCCTGGAGGGAGCGGGAAGCCGCGCTCGCGCGGATGCGCTGCCGTCCTTACAGGGGCTCGACCGCGCGGTCGCCGCCGAGAGCGTGCTGTTGAGCATCGGTCCGGTGCTCGCCCCGGACGACTACGACACCGATTTCGCCCCGTGGGCCGCCGAACTCATCCGCACAACCCGGAACATCAGTTTTTCGGCGCGGGTCGCGTCGCCTGAGCGCGGTGCTTCACCGCGTGGGGTGACGGCCGCAGGCGAAGCGATGGTGGCGATCGCGCGCGCCACGCCCGGGGGCATCGGCAACTTCCGGTTCGCCGCCGCCGCGAACGTGCCGGCGGGCACGCCGTTCTTTCCGGTCGCGTACCACCGCGGCTCGGACGCCGTCGCCCTCGGTCTCGAATCGCCTCCCTTACTGTCCGCCGCATTCGCCGGCGCCAACACCTTGGCCGAGGCCAAGCAGAACCTCGCGCAGCTACTCGAGTCCCGGCTCGGGGCGCTGGAGCGGCTGGTACGGCAGGTCGCTCGTCACGAAGAGCGGAGCTACCTGGGCATCGACGTCTCGCCCGCGCCGGGCAAGGACGCGAGCATCGGAGCGGCCATCGAGTCACTCACCGGGGTCCCGTTCGGGGATTACTCGACGCTGGCCGGGTGTTCCGCCATCACGGATGTCCTCAAGAGCCTGCGGGTCAAGACGTGCGGCTATTCCGGGCTCATGCTCCCGGTGCTGGAAGATCCGGTGCTGGCGCGGCGCGCATCGGAAGGACGCTACAGCGTGCGCGATCTGCTCTTGTACTCGACGGTGTGCGGCACCGGGCTCGACGTCGTGCCGCTGCCTGGCGATACGCCGGCGGATCGCCTCGCCGCTCTCATCGCCGACGTGGCGGCGCTCTCCGCCAAGCTGCGCAAGCCCCTCTCGGCGCGCCTGTTTCCGGTGCCGGGGAAGGCCGCGGGGGAGCGGGCGCGCTTCGACGATCCTTACCTCACTGACTGCGTGGTGATGAAGGCAGAGTAGGATTGGTTAGCATGGCCAGCACGCAAGTACTTTGGCCTTTGACCGCTGCGGCTTGGCTCTGGGCCAACTCGTTGACAGGCCAGACATCGACCGGATCTACCGCGGCGGACCGGATCGCGTTCACCCGTCTGAACACGTACGCGCTCGAGGTCGGTGAGCCCGGCGTCGCGGTGGTCCGCGACAGCGCGGCCTGGTGGACTCTATGGCAGTACTTCGGCCACGAGTACCGCTCCCAATGGGACGCCCCGCTTCCTGACAGCATCGCCACCCCTCCACCGGTCGATTTCGGCCGCAACATGATCGTCCTAGTCCGCCCCGCTGGTCGTTGGGGTTGCGACGGTCACGCAATCGCGTCTATCGAGTTCCAGGGACAGGTTCTGCGTGTCGTGCTCGGACCGGACCACCCTCCGGAAAAATGGTCGCTCATCTGCGACCCAGAGGTCGGCACGCCGGTCGATGCCGTGGTACTGGAGCGGGACACGCGCGAGGCGGAGTTCGTCGCCGGGCGGCCGGACTACGCGGTGCCGAAACGCGCGCGGTGGTGGACGCCCCCGTCGATCGAGGCGGCCCTCGACACGGGCCAGAGCGCCCTCAAACTCCTGTCCTGGCGGAGGTTGACGCGCGACTCGACGCTTCCTTTCTCTGACCTGCGGCGTCTGGCGGTGGCCGCAGCCGCGCAAGTGGGCCCAGGTCTCGGCCTATTGGGTAACCCACGCGTTCGGTCGAGTGTCGAACTGCTCACGATTCTCAGATCAGTACCGCGCGCTCGCGAGCTCCTCTTTCGCCTCCACGCGTATGCCGTCGCGCGCGACCAGCGGGCGGACACGGCGTCGCTCGAGGTCATCATCGATGGCCTCCGGCGGGGCGGCGATCACCCCGACCTCGCCTATCTGCTGGTCCGCAACATGACCGTTCAGAAGAACGAGCCGCTGCTCCGCAGCCTGCACTACGTCGTGCAGGGCGATTCTGCCGCATGCTCGGTAGCGCTGAAAGCGTATGCCTCCCGCTGGCCGGTCCGGCGGGAAATCTTGGGCTCCGCCCCCGGCACTGCCTATGAGCTGCTTCGCTGTCCTGAGGCATCCCCTCGGGCCGGGCGGGAGACGCCCCACGTCCAGCTCGTGCATTTCTGTGGCACGACCTTCCGCGTCCGGAACTCACTGCCCGTCGCCGCCGACGTTGAGTGGGAAGTCGCGGACTCGGGGGAGGGCGGACGCTTGACTGTGCCCCCTCGCGGTCGCGCGCCGTATAGCGAGGTTTTCCTCACGACTCGCCACCGAGGGGTGCTCCGGTTGTATCGCGATGGCGGGCTCATCCAGATCCAAGGGAACAACGGGCCACCTTGCCCGATCCCGCCGGATACGACTCGGACACCCGCGCCGGTGGCACGGCTCTTCTTTCCTGAGGACATAAAGCGCTTCGTCGTGCCGACCGGCGACACGGTTCGGTACTACCGAAGGCTGGTGCGCGTAGTCTTCTACGATACGACCGGCGGAGACCAGGTGCGACGCGCGGTCCGACAGTGGCGAGCCGCCATCGTGGCGGGAGGGCCCTACCCGAGCCCATACATCCTGCGCGTGCCGGATCCCGGCCCTAAGGAGGGTGCGTTCGACTCGCTCCTGGCGCGGCTGAGAGATGAGCCCGGCGTCCAGGACGTCTACCCGCTGGCGGTCGCAGAACCGATCGCGCGACGTTGATCGTTTCTCCTAACCTGTCATGGACGAGCTGAAGGGGGCCTTGATCAGGCGGCGAGCGCTGATCGCGGCGGCCCCCGGAAACGAGGAGCCTTCGAGCAGCCGAGCGCACCGACGGACCTCGCCGAGCGACTTGACGACTACGTCGCGGACGACGTCGCGCGACGGAGCAGCCGATCCCGGCCGCCCTCTTCGTAGACACCGAGGTGCAAGCCTCTACCGCAGTGCACCTTCCCCCGGTTTGTTTCAAGCCACGATGCACGAACTCACGACGCCGAAGGAGATGCGCGCCTGGTCGCGCGCCGTATTCGTGCGTCAACATTGCGTCCGGCATTAGCTTCGACACACCTCGTGTGCAAACAGCGGCGCGCGCGGCGTCTCTTGGCAGTCAAGCAGCTGGGCTTCGCTCGGCTAGGACGACGAACCCAGGCCGTGCCCGATAGCGACAGAAGCGAACAGCGCAGTGATCACGCGGCGAGTGGTGATCGTGGCGGCTCCCAGAAACGAGCATTCGCAGGGAAGGAAGGCGGTATGTCTCACAAGCGCATCGCACGGCCCGAAGCTAGCGCCGACTCTGGCGAGCCCTGTACTGCGTATCGCAGCGCTGCCGGTGCTGCTGAGGGCGGACTCACTCACGCCGCTCCAGCACCCAGGAGCCACGCTGGCGCTCGCCCAGGAACACACCCAGACTGGGTCTTACCAAGCGTGGAGTGACCGGAACACCGTCGCCGGTTGCGCGATCCGTCTCAGAAGGATGACCGACGGCACAGAAGTCGCTCCGTCAATCCCGACCACGAACGCATGTTTCACAGCCCAGGGGCGGCACACTATCGCCCTCAGAACGGGGCGCGCATCGTCGCGGTAACCACGGCGGGTACTCGTGCAATGACGGGGCGACGGGTCCCCGTCCTGTCCGATCCATGAACTCGGTTTTCGGACGCTTATGAAAGGGACAACCGGCGGGAAGATTGACGGGGCCCGCGCCTAAGGACCTGTTCGACTCGCGTGACTATGAAAGGAGGGAGGGCACCCATGTTCCAAGTCGTCACCTTGTGGCTCGCAGCAACAGCAGCGACAGTACCAATGATGTTGTTCTCCGCGGACTCGGCCTTCGCTGATGCGGCTCTAGGCGTTGACGACACAGTTTTGATCGGGGCTGGCGAGCCCTACCTTGCACAAGCCGACACCAGCCGCCCGCGATTGCCGAAATCGAGAGCCCTTCCGGACGATTCGACTCGAACCTTGCCCTCGCCCTTTCGAGCTGACGAGCGATATTACCGGGACATTGTGGGCGTGATGTTCGATGACACAACCAGCGGTCGAACAATACGAGTCATCCTGCGCAAGTACCAGGCTTCGATCGTCGCCGGAGGAGCGGCATTCCCGCATCCGGTCTACTACTTGCAACTGCCGGATCCTGGCGGCACTTACGCGGCGATCGACTCCGTAGCTCGAGCTATCGACAACGAAGTCGGTGTTTTCTCCACGTATGTTCCCTTATGGCGGAGTCGCGTAGAGATCCGCGCGCGCGCCCGGAAGAGTAGCCCGCCTTGACTCCATCGGGCGAGAAACTGGTAGCTGCACATGAGCTGCACCCCCTCACGCTCCTCGCATCGGGTGAGATGCCTACGCACCTGTCTGTTCGAGTGTGATCAGTTGCCGTCCCTCCCGCCCGCATCTACATTTGTTTCGCGATAGTCACTGAGAGCGGGGCATTGCGATCCTCGGGCGCCAGCGCGCCCGCTCCTTCCACGAAATCGTCGACCCGTTGGTTGGCGCCTTCGAGCAGCCCGGCGCACCCACCGACCTCGCCGAACGACATGACGACCACGCCGCCGATGAGGTGCAGCGGAGAAGCCGCCGATCTCGGCGCCTCTCTTCGTAAACACGGAGGTACAAGCCTCTACCGCACCGCACCCTCCTCCCTTTTGTTTAAAAGCCACGATGCACGAGCTCACGACGCCGAAGGAGATGCGCGCCTGGTCGCGCGCCGAGCGCGCCCGCGGCCAGCGCCTCGGCTTCGTGCCCACGATGGGTGCGCTGCACGAAGGACACCTGCGCCTCGTGGACCGGGCTAAAGAGCGCACCGACCGCGTCGTATTGAGCATCTTCGTCAACCCGCTGCAGTTCGGCCCCAAAGAAGACTTCGCGAAGTACCCGCGCGACATGGCCCGCGACCGGTCCCTCGCCGCCGAGCGTGGCGTGGATTGCCTGTTCGTCCCCGCGCTCGAGGCCGTGTACCCGCAGGAGCCGCTCGTCCGAATCGCCCCCGGGCCGATGGCGGATACCCTGGAAGGCGCCGTTCGGCCGGGGCACTTTGCCGGCGTTCTGACAGTCGTGGCGAAGCTGTTCCACATGGTGGAGCCCGACGTGGCGGTGTTCGGGCGCAAGGACTTTCAGCAGGCGATGCTGGTGCGCCGCATGGTCACCGATCTCGACTTTGGGCTCGAGGTCGACATCGCGCCCACCGTGCGCGAGCTCGACGGACTGGCGCTCTCGTCGCGCAACGGCTATCTCGACGCCGACCAGCGACGCGCCGCGCTGGCGCTCTCGCGCGCGCTCCGCGCCGTCGAGCAGGCGTGGCGCTCGGGGGAAGCGGACACCAAGGCGCTGCAGCGGCGCGGCATGGAGGTGCTCACGGCCCCGGGCGTACGCCCGGGCTACCTGGAGCTGGTCGACGAGCAGCTGCGCCCCGTGGCGCGCGCCGACGCGCGCACGGTGGTCGCAATCGCCGCGCACGTCGGGGCCACACGGTTGATCGACAACGTGGTGCTGGGGGAGGGGGTGGCGAGTGACATCGCCGTCCGTGCGTCGTGAAGGTCCCGGGCTGAAGCCCGGGCTCGGCGCGATTGCGTCCTTAAGGACGCGCCACACGCCGAGCCGGCTCTTCAGAGCCGGGAAACTCCGACGGGATGCCATGCGGTGAGTTTGCCCCCCTGGGCCGTCGCCACCCCTGAGCGCCGCGCGCACATCGAACGTGTCGCGGCGCTGCTCGACGAGTGGGCGCGGGCGATGGGTGTCTCGGACGCCGAGCGCTCCCGCTGGGTCAGGGCCGCCTGGCTGCACGACGCGTTGCGGGACGAGCAACGATCCGATGAGCTCGCGCACGGGCCGCGCGCGGCGGCGCACGCCGCCCACGACGGCGAGCGCGATCGCGGCGTGCTCGACGCCGTCCGCTACCACACCGTCGGGTACCTACATTGGGACGACGTCGGACGGATGCTCTACCTGGCCGACTTTCTCGAGCCCGGCCGGCTACTCGACCCGGCCGACCGCGCCGCGCTCGCGGCGCGCGTACCGCGCGAGCGGGACGCGGTACTCAAGGAAATCGCGCGCCGCCGGATCGAATGGGTGATCCGCTCGGGCTACCAGCTCATGCCCGCCACGGTGGGGTTTTGGAACTCGCTCGTCTCGCGCTGAGCGCCCTCGTGCTCGGCGCCGCCGGCTGCCGGGACGCACGTCCGCGCGCCACCGCGTTCCCCGTGCCGGGGCAGGACGGTCCCCGGGTCACGGTCGAAGTCCTCAACGCGAGCGGCAAGCCGGGGCTCGCCCGGTCCGGCGTACGCGTCCTGCGACAGGCGGGGATCGACGTCGTGGCCTTCGGCAACGCACCCGCGACGGTGGGGATTCTCGATTCGACGCGTATCGTGATGCGCCGTCCCGCGGCCGGCGCAAGCGACCGCATCCGGCGGGCGCTGGGCGTGGGGCGCGTCGTGGTGCGGGCCGACAGCACCCGGCTACTCGACGCGAGCGTGCTCCTCGGCGCGGACTTTGCGCCGCGCCTCAAGTTCCACCCGTAGCTGGCCGCACGCCGCGCTGATATCCAATCCGCGGCTGCGCCGCAGCACGGCCTCGACGCCGTGACGCTTGAGCCGCCGCGCGAACGCCAGCATGCGCGGGCGGTCGCTCGGCGTCAGATCGGGCGCCCCACCGGGGTGCAGCGGCAGCAGGTTCACGAGCGCGCCGACCGGGCGGGCCAGCTGCGCCAGCTCGTCCGCCTGCGTGAGCGAGTCGTTCTTCCCGCCGATCAGCACGTACTCGAGCGTCACCCGGCGGCGGAACTGGCCCAGCGCCCGCATCACCTCGGGCAGCGAGTACTTCTTCTCGATCGGCATCAGCTCGCGGCGCAGCGCCGCCGTCGGGGCGTGCAGCGACACGGCGAGCCGGAACTGCTCGGGGCGCTGCGCCAGCCGCGCGAGGTTCGGCAGGATCCCCACGGTCGACACGGTGATGTGTCGCGCGCCGATACCGAGACCGTCGGCATGGTTCAGGATCGTGAGCGCCGTGTCCACGGCGTCCCAGTTGAGGAGCGGCTCGCCCATCCCCATGAAAACGACGTTGGTGGGTTTCACCGCGCGATCCCGTCGGACCGCCTCACGCACCTGACCCGCGATCTCGCCCGCCGAAAGGTTGCGCCGGAATCCCATCCGCCCGGTGGCGCAGAACACGCACCCCAGCGCGCACCCGACCTGCGACGAGATGCACAGCGTGCGACGCTTTCCCTCCGGTATCAGCACCGACTCGACCGCCTCACCGTCGGCGAGCTTCCAGAGAAACTTCTCCGTCCCGTCGCTGGACTGCTGGGCGGCGTCGCAGCTGAGTCGCGTCAGCGGGAACGCGTCGCCGAGCTGCGCCCGGAGCGCGGCGGGAAGGTCCGTCGCTTCCTCCCAGGAGCCGACCGGGCGCTGCCACAAACGCGGCAGGATCTGCGCCAGCCGGTAGCCCGGCTCGGCGCGCGCCGCCAGCCACGCGGCGAGCGCGCCCCGCGCCGCGTCCGGCGTGAGCGAGAGCAGGTCCGTCACGGAACCCGTCCCTCGAGACCCACGCGGTAGGCCGCTCCGATGTCGTTCACGCCGAAGTCCCGCGCGAAGCTCACGCGATACCGGCCCACCCCCACGCGCACCCCGATAACCATCCGCCATCCCGCCTGCGCGTAGCTGCCCTCACGCGCCACCACGAGATCGCAGCCGAATTGGGGGCCGAGCTCGAAGCCTGCCCCGAATTGATGATCCGCCGCGAAGCCGTGCGCCGTGGCGATGCCGTACCGGCCCCGCACCACCCCCCGGGTCCCCCAGAGCGGGCCGTGCCATACCCGCACCTCGAGCCCGCCGTACAACTCCTGCGACGCGTCCCCCGTTGCGAACCGCGAGAAGAAGTGCGTGGCGGTGGCGAGCGTCACGGCATCCGAAAAGGTGCGGCGCGCGCCCACATCGAGCGTCCAGCGGTTCGACTGCGCGGCGTCGAGGTGCGTTTGCTGGTACGCGACCGTCGCGCCGAGCGCGGTCCCACCTCTCCCCAACGCCATGCCCCAGGTCGCGCCGAGCGTCTGCGTGTAGTATGCAATCGTCCCGGGATCGGGGTCGGGGCTGAGCGATGTGCGTACCAGATCGCCGATCCCCATGCGGCCGTACACGAACCCCACCTGACCGAGCGGCCGCACGCGTACCCGTGCGGTCGTGAGCACCCCCGAAGCGCCGACGGTCGGGGCCGTCTCGATTACTTCGAGCGCGAGGCTCGCACGCTCCGGGATCGCCGGTTGGGCGGGATTCCAGAACGCGGCGGCCCCGCCCGTACCGAGGGCGGGGGGCAGGGGCAGCGTCGTCGCGGCGACGCGCCAGAGCTCCGTGCCGGCGGCCCGCTGGGCCCACAGCGCCGCCGGGGCGAACCCCGCCAGGAGCAGGGAGATGCGTTGCATGGCGAACGTGCAGCAACTTAACTATCTTCAAGCGTTTAGGACACTTGGACTCACGTGCGCCTATCTGAGCTGTTGTCTCCCGCTCGCATCCGGGTACCCCTCAAAGCCGCGGATAAGGAGGGGGTACTGCGGGAGCTAGTCGAGATGGTCGAGAACGGAGGCGGGAGTCAGCTCGACGAGGTCCTGGGCGCGATCCTCGAGCGGGAGCGGCAGTTCCCCACCGGCATCGGGTACGGCGTGGCGGTACCGCACGGCAAGACCCCTGCGCTCGCCGCCCTCGTGGTGGTGGCCGGGACGACGCCCGCGCCGGTGCCGTACGAAACGATCGACGGTGAGCCAGTGCGCCTGTTCTTCCTCCTGGTCGGCCCGGAATCCGCGGCGGGAGCGCACGTGAAGGCGTTGAGCCGCATCTCGCGCCTCGTGCGGCGGGAGCCGGTGCGCGGCCGGCTGCTCGGCGCCAAGACGCCCGAGGAGTTCTACCGCGCCGTGTGCGAAGCGGAGGGGGCATAAGCACCGTGAGTCGGACGTCGAGGCGCACGCTGCGCTGCGGCGAGCTGCGGGCGCAGCACGTCGGCCAGCGCGTGCGGCTGGGCGGGTGGGTGCACCGGCGCCGCGACCTGGGCGGCATCGTGTTCATCGACCTCCGCGACCGCGCCGGCCTCGTGCAGGTCGCCATCGGTCCCAGCGCGCCGGAAGACGTGCGCCGCATCGCTGGCGGACTGGCCGGTGAGACGGTCATCGAAGTGGAAGGCGAGGTCGTCGCGCGCCCGGCGAACATGCGGAACTCCGAGCTCGCGACCGGCGAGATCGAGGTCCATCCATCGAAGCTGGTCATCGTCGGCCCCGCCGTGACGCCTGCCATCCCCGTGGCCCGCGCCAAAGGCGAGGAGCTTCCCGCCGAAGAGCTGCGGCTCAAGTACCGTCACTTGGACCTCCGCCGGCCGGAGATGCAGGCGAATCTGGTGCTGCGTCACCGCCTGCTGCAGCGCGCCCGGCGCACGCTCTCCGAGCTCGAGTTCCTCGAGATCGAGACGCCGATTCTCACCAAGCCGACTCCGGAAGGAGCGCGCGACTACCTGGTGCCATCGCGCGTGCACCCGGGAGAGTTCTACGCGCTGCCGCAATCTCCCCAGATCTACAAGCAGCTCCTCATGGTGGCGGGGTTCGATCGCTACTTCCAGATCGCGCGCTGCTTTCGCGACGAGGACTTGCGCAACGACCGGCAGCCCGAGTTCACGCAGATCGACATCGAGGCGTCGTTCGTGGGAATGGAGGACGTCCTCGGGTTCGTGGAGACCGTGCTGGCCGCCCTGTGGGAGGAAGGGGGCCACCCGGTGGCGCGCCCGTTCCCCCGCATCACGTGGCGCGAGGCGATGGAGCGCTACGGCACGGACAAGCCGGACCTGCGGTACGAGCTCGCGATCGCCGACTGGACCACGCAGGTCGCCGGGCTGGGGGTGCCGTTCTTCCAATCGGCCTTGCAGAACGGCGCGCGCGTGCGCGGCTTGGCCGTGAAGGGCGGCGCCGCGCTGTCGCGCAAGGACGTGGACCAGCTCGCCGACGCCGCCAAACAACTCGGCGGCTCCGGCCTCGCGTGGGTCAAGCGCCAAGGTGAGCAGCTGTCGGGCTCGGTCGCGAAGCACTTCACCCCGTCGGCGCTCGGCGCGCTCGGTGTGGGAGACGGGGACGCGGCCGTGATGGTCGTCGGCCCCGACCAGTCGACCTCCCCCGTGCTCGACCGGATCCGCCAGGAGGTGCTGCAACGGCTCAGCGTCAAGCCCAGCGCGGCGCATGCCTTCGCGTGGGTCGTCGATTTTCCGCTGTTCGAGCCCGATCCCGAGACGGGGAAGCCGGTGTTCGCGCACCACCCGTTCACCTCGCCGCACCCCGACGACCTCGCCGCGGGGAAGCTCGAGAGCGACCCCTTCGCGTGCCGCGCGCTGCATTACGACGCGGTCTACAATGGCAACGAGCTCGGCTCGGGGTCGATCCGGATCACCGATCCCGCGGTACAGCGCAAGGTCTTCGCGCTGCTCGGGCTCGCCGCGGCCGATGTCGACGCCCGGTTCGGGTTCCTGCTCCAGGGGCTCCAGGCGGGCGCCCCACCGCACGGCGGCTTCGCGGTCGGGTTCGATCGCGTGGTCATGCTGCTGACGGGAGCCGGCAGCCTGCGGGACGTGATCGCATTCCCCAAGACGACCGCCGCCCGGGCGCTGTTCGAAGGGGCTCCCGCGCCGGCCGGCCCCGCGGACCTGAAGGCCCTGCACATCAAGGTGGAGCGATGAGCGACGAGACCATCCAGCGGCTGTCGACCGAAGGGGTAGATCCGCTCGCGCTCGCGGGCGTGAACGACGGCAACCTGGTCGAGCTCGCCAAGCGGCTGGGGGTGCGCGTGTCCCTGCGCGGCGACACGCTCACGCTCCACGGCCCGCAGGGCGCGGTGGAGCGGGCGACGCAGGTGGCCCAGGCGCTCGTGGACCTCGCGCGCGTGGGAGAGCCGCTGGACGTCAACGACGTGGACCGCGTCGTGAGCGAGGAATCGCTCGGCACGCTCGGCCGGGAGATGGATGGCGAGTACAAGATCATCCTGCCCGGGCTGCGCCGCGTGATCGCACCCAAGACGGCCGGTCAGCGCGAGTACCTCCACGCGATCGCACAGCACGACATCGTGATCGGGATCGGGCCGGCGGGAACGGGGAAGACCTACCTTGCCGTGGCGGCGGCCGTGGACGCACTCGCGCGCAAGCGGGTGCGGCGGATCATCCTGGCGCGCCCCGCCGTGGAGGCGGGGGAGAGCCTCGGATTCCTGCCGGGGGACCTGCAGGAGAAGGTCGACCCGTACCTGCGACCGTTGTACGACGCGCTCGAAGACATGATGCCGCGCGATCGCGTGCAGAAGGCGATCGAGACGCGCACGATCGAGATCGCGCCGCTCGCGTACATGAGGGGTCGCACCTTGTCGGACGCGTTCGTGATCCTGGACGAGGCCCAGAACGCGACCGGGATGCAGATGAAGATGTTCCTGACGCGATTGGGCGTGAATTCGCGGGCGGTGATCACGGGCGACAAGACCCAGATCGACCTCGTCAACCGCGAAGACTCGGGGCTGTTGCAGGTGGAGCGGATCCTCCCCGGGATCGAGGGGATCGGCTTCTGCTATCTCACGGACGCGGACGTCGTGCGCCACCGGCTGGTGCGCGACATCATCCGGGCCTACGCCGAGGACGCCCAAGGCTGAGATGAACCTCCCGAGCAGCGAGCAGGTGCGCTATCACGGCACGCGCTGGGCCTGGGTACCGGCGCTGGCGCTGCTCACCTACCTGGCCTTTCCCTCGAGCGCGAACAACGTCGCACCCCTGCTCCAGCCCGGCGCGGTCGCCGAGCACGAAGTGATCGCCCCATTCACCTTCCCGGTGAACAAATCGGACCAGGAGCTGGCGCGGGAGGCGGAGGAGCTCGCGGGCACGGTCAGGCCCATTTACGAGTTCCAGCAGCGGGCCTTGGACAGCGCGTCGATCGCCCTGCACGCCTTCTTCGCCGGGATCGAGAACGCCGCCGATCAGGGGGGTGGCCAGGCGGTGATGCGCGTGGCCAAGGAGCAGGGCATCGTCCTGTCCCCCGCCGAGGCGGCCTACCTCGCCAAGGGCGGCAAGCGGCACAGTCTGGAGAAGGCCCTCACCGACCTGTTCGACCGCACGCTCGCGCTCGGCGTCACGGCGCCCGGCGTGCTGCAGGTGGAGCAGGCTCCCGAGCTGATCATCCGGCGGCGCTCGTCGGAAACGAGCGTGTCGCGCGATCAGGTGCTGTCCTACGCCCAGTACTTGGCGCGCGCCCGGCTCACTCACCCGGACAAGGGGTCGAGCGCCGGGGACGCCGTGTACGTGCGCCTCGCCGGTCACTTCTTCCGACCCACGCTGGTGCCGAACACGCTCGAAACGGAGCGGCGGCGGGACGAGCAACGCCGCAGCGTCGATCCCAGCAAATACATCGTGCGGGCCGGAGATCGGATCGTCGGCGCCCACGAAGTCGTCACCAACGAAGTGCACGAGAAGCTCGTCGCGCTCCACAACGAGCTGGTGCGACAAGGCCACGCGACCAGCAGCTCGGTGGGCGGGGTGCTGGGCCCGCTGCTACGGGACTCCCTCGTGCTGGGCATCTTCTGGGTCCTGCTGGTGTTCTACCGCCGCGAGACGTATCGGGAGCAGCGGCAGGTGGCGCTGATCGGCGGTCTCTTCGGCGTCGTCCTGCTACAAGCCGCCGCCGTCGCGCGATTCTTCCCGCAGCATCCCGAGATCATCGCGCTGCCGTTCCTCGCGATGATGATGACCGTGCTGTTCAACGGCCGCGTCTCGATGAACGGCGCGATGATCGTCGCCGTGGTGATCAGCCTGCAGCCGGTGTTCCACGACGTTCCGGCGCTGTTCTTGTGCCTGGGCGGCGGCGTCGCCGCCGCCCTCTCGGTGCGGGGCCTGCGGCGCCGCAGCAACTTCTACGTGCCGGTGCTGATCATCGCGCTCGGCTATCTCGCGGCCGCGCTGGCGCTGGGGCTCGCGGGCAACTGGAGCATCGCGGAAATCGGGCTGCGCGGAGTGTGGGGCGCAGCCAACGGCCTCGTGGCCGCCGGGCTGAGCTTCTTCCTCCTGCCCCTCGCCGAGTCGGTCACAGCCATCACGACCGACCTCACCCTGCTGGAGTTGTCCGACCCCAGCCGGCCACTGTTGCGACGGCTGTCACTCGAGGCGCCCGGGACGTACGCCCATAGCGTGGCCATGGCGAACCTGGTCGAGGCGGCCTGCAACCGCATCGGCGCCAACGGGCTGCTCGGGCGCGTCGGGTGCTACTATCACGACATCGGCAAGGTGAAGAACCCGCAGTACTTCGTCGAGAACCAGACACGCGGCAACAACCCGCACGACCGGCTCAAGGCCTACCAGTCCGCGGAGATCATCCGCGCGCACGTCACCGACGGCCTCGTGCTCGCCCGCGAGGCGGGGCTGCCGGAGACGGTCGCCGCGTTCATCCCCGAGCATCACGGCACCACCGAGATCACCTACTTCCTCGACCGGGCGAAAAAGAGCGGGGACGGCAGGTCCCCCAATCCAGCGGACTTCGCCTACCCCGGTCCCAAGCCGCATTCCAAGGAAACGGCCATCACGATGCTGGCCGACTCGGTCGAGGCCGCGCTGCGCGTGCTGGAGGACCTGACGCCGCAGAAGATTGAAGACGTGATCAGCCACATCGTGCGCACCAAGCTCAACGCCGGCCAGCTCGACGAGGCGCCGATGACCCTGCAGCAGATCGACCAGGTGAAGCAGGAGTTCGTGCGCATCATCACCGGGATGTACCACAACCGCATCGACTACCCGGAGTCCAGTGGCGGCATCACGGCGACCTGGCAGCCGGCGGCCCGGCAGTCCTGAGCGTTTCGCCCCTCTCGAGCCGCGCCTGGCGCGCGTCGCGCGCCGCGTGCTCGCCTGGGAGCGGGCCGACGGCGCGCGGGTGGAGCTCACGCTGCTCGACGGCGCCGCGATGCGGCGCCTCAACCGTCGCGTGACTGGCCGCCGGGGACTCACCGATGTGATCGCGTTCGCACTGCCGCAGCCCGACGGCTCGCTCGTCGGCGACGTGTACATCTGCCCCGAAGCCGCTGAACGGTGGGTGAACGGCCGGGGAAGGGGGAAGAGGGAAGGGGCGGAGGCGGAACTCGTCCGCCTCGCCGTGCACGGCACCCTGCACGTGCTGGGATACGACCACCCCGACGGGCCCGGCCGGACGCGCTCCGCCATGTGGCGCCGCCAGGAGCGCTACGTCAGCCGGCTCCGCAACGGGGCGCCGTGATGGAGACCCCGGCGGCGCTGCTGTGGGTACGGCTTGCCGTGCCGCTTGCTCCCGCCATATGGGCCGGCCTGCTGGCGCTGGGCGAAGAGGCCGCGGTGGGCGAGGCCCTGCACACACTGGGCGACGCGCCGCCGGCGAGTGTCACGGGGCGCGTGCCGCTGCACCGGGCGCTGTACCTCGCGCGCCTGGCGCTGCTCGTGCTCGGCGCCGTGGCGGCCGCCTATCTGTTGCGCTGGTGGGAGCGCCCCTGGCTCGACGGGCTCGCCACCCTCGCCATCGCCGCCGCGCTGCTGTTCGTGGTGGGCGATGCCGCGCCGCGCGCCCTCGCCGCCCTTGCGCCGCAGCTCACCGCCGAGGCCCTGCCGCTGGCGCGGCGCACCCTTGCGCCCTTCGGACCGCTGCTGTGGCTGCTCGGCGGTATGGACAAGGGCCTGCACACCCTCGTGGCGACGCCACGCCCGCTCGAACCCGACCTCCGCGCCGCCCAGCGCGACATGCTGCTCGGTGTCTTCACCCTCGCCGATACCACCGTGGACGAGGTCATGACCCCACGGCTCGACATGATCGCCGTCGACGTCGCCGCCACCGCCGACGAGGTGCGCGAGACGTTCCACCAGAGCGAGCACTCGCGCCTGCCCGTGTACGACGGCACGCCGGACAATCTCGTCGGCATCGTGTACGCGAAAGACCTGGTGCCGCTGGTGCTCGGCGTCGCGGGCGCCACGGTCCGCTGGCAGGACCTGGTCCGGCCCGCGTTGTACGTCCCGGAGACGAAGACCCTCGACAGCCAGTTGCGCGACTTCCAGCGTGGCCCGTCGCATCTCGCGATCGTGGTCGACGAGTTCGGCGGCACGTCCGGGTTGATCACGCTCGAGGACATCCTGGAGGAGATCGTGGGGGAGATCCGGGACGAGCACGACGTCGAGACCCCGCCCGCCATCCGCCAGGAAGGCGACCGCTACGTCGTGGACGGGCGAGCGTCACTGGGCGAGCTGTCCCAGGCCCTCGGCGCCGCGTTCGAGCACCCCGACGTTTCCACGGTGGGCGGGCTCATCTACTCGGCGCTCGGCCGCGTGCCGCGACCCGGCGAAGAGCTGACGCTCGACGGGTTCCGGGTGGTGGTGGAGCGCGTCGAGCGGCGGCGCGTGACCCGCGTCTGCTTCCAGCGGAAATGACGCTCGCGCTCCTCGTCCTCGTCTTTGGACTGCTCGGCGCCAGCGCCGCCGCCGCGGTCGGCGTGGCCGCGGCGGCCGTCAGCCAGCTCGAGCTGACGCGTTGGGTGACGTACAAGCTGCGCGGCGGCCGCGCCGCAGCCCGTGCACTGGAGAATCCCGGCCGGGTGCTCGCCACGGCCAACGCGCTCACCACCCTCGGCGTGATCGGCGCCGCGGGCGCGCTGCCGGCGCTGCTCGCCCAGGCCACGCCCACGTTCCTTGGCGTCTTCACTATGGCGGTCGGCGTACCGCTGTTCGTGAGTGCCGCCTACCTCGTGCCGCGGGTCGTGGGACGCCGCTGGGCCGAGCCGATCGTGGCGCGCGCGGTGCCGTGGCTCGAGCGGGTGGGACGCGCGCTCGCGCCGTTCATACCGGCGCGCGACCCCTCGCGCCGTACCACCCTCGCTGCCGTGCTCTCGGGCGCCGACACGGGGGCCCTCGCCTCGGCGGGAGAGATGGCCGTAGTCTCGGGCGTGCTGGCGTTCGCCCAACGGCCGGTCAAGGATCTGATGACGCCCCGCACCGCCGTCGTCGCGATTCCCGAAGGCCTGCTCGCCGCCGAGGCGGCGCACGTCTGCATGCAGTCGCGTTACAGCCGCTATCCGGTCTACCGCGGCTCGCTCGACGAGATCGCCGGCGTGGCGCACGCCTTCGACCTGCTGCAGCTGCAGCCGGACGGCCCGGTGCCCGTCCGGCCGGCGCTCGTCGTCCCCGGGGCGACGCGGGCCGCCGACCTGATGCTGGAAATGCAGCGCGGCCGCAGCCACCTCGCCCTCGTGCTCGATGAGTTCGGCGGCACCGCGGGCCTCGTCACGTTCGAGGACCTGCTGCGCGATCTGATGTCCGAGATCTTCGAGCCCCAGCCGGTCGAGCCGCCCCAGGAGGCGCTCGTGCGCGTCGTGGAGCTGGAGGGAAGCGCGCCCGCGAGCCGGCTCGAGGAAGCGTTCGACGTCACGTTCGGGAGCCGCGACGTACAGACGGTCGGCGGGCTGCTGGTGCAGGCGCTCGGGCGGATTCCGCGTGCCGGGGAGCGGCTCGCCTTGAAAGGGCTGGAGTTCGACATCCTGGCCGCGACCGCGACGCGGGTGGAGCGGGTAGCGGTGCGCCCCGGCCCCGTCCGGGCGATCGCGCTCGACGGACGGGAGAGCGGCGCGTGAGCGACGCGAGCGCCGCGGCCCGCCTCAACCAGCTGCGCGCGCTCGCCCAGGCCGAAGACCTGCGGCCGTTTCTGCGCCGTGCCATCCAGCTCCACCCCTCGGACCTGGCGGAAGTCCTCGCGGCGGTCGACGGCACAGCGCGCGCCCGCGCGCTCGCCGAGCTACCGGTCGAGACGGCGTCCAAGGCCCTCGCCGAGCTCGAGGGACGCCTGCGCCATCCCGAAGAGCTGCTGCGCGCCGTCGGGCCCGGTTACGTCGCCGAGCTCCTGACCGAGCTCCCGAGCGACGACGCGGCCGCGATCATCCGCGACCTGCCCTCCGAGGAGCGCGAGGCGGTCCTGTCGGAGGTCGCCGACCGGGCCGAGGTCGATCAGGTCCTCAAGTACCCCGCCGACTCGGCCGGCGGTTTGATGACCACCGAGGTCGTCACCGTGGATGCGGAGGCGTCGCTCGTCGAGGCGATCGCGGACATCCGGCGCCAGAGCGCCGAGGACGACGCGCTGTACCAGGTGTATGCCGTGGATGGGGCGCGCCGCCTCAAGGGCGTCGTCCCGATCGCGCGCTTGATTGTCGCGTCGCCGTCGCGCCGCGTACGCGAGGTGATGGAGCCGGCCGCCGCCGCGGTGCGCCCCGAAGTCGACCAGGAGCAGGTCGCGCGGCTCATGGCCCGCTACAACGTCGCCGCCGTGCCGGTCGTGGACGAGCGCGATCGCCTGCTCGGCCGGGTCACGTTCGACGATGTCATCGACGTCGTCGAAAAGGAGACGACCGAGGATCTGCTCAAGTTCGCGTCGGTGAACCCCGAGGAGGACCTCTCCGCCCCCTGGAGCGCCGCCGTCAAGAGCCGGCTGCCGTGGTTGTACGTGAACCTGCTGACGGCGTTCCTGGCGGGGGCGGTCGTCTACGTGTTCCAGGGAACGGTGAGCCGGGTGGTGGCCCTGGCGGTGTGGATGCCGATCATCGCGGGGATGGGCGGCAACGCGGGGACGCAGGCGCTCGCCGTCACGGTGCGGCGTCTGGCGCTGCGGCTCTTGCCGCGGGATCGCGCGCTCGCCGTAATCCGCAAGGAGGTCCTCGTCGGAGCGGTGAACGGCATCGCCAACGGCGTCGCGGTCGCGCTCGTAGCGGCGGCGCTGGGAGAGGGTTGGGTGCTCGGGCTCGTGGTGCTGCTCGCGATGTGGGGCAACCTGGTGGTGGCGGGATTCGCCGGAGCGAGCATTCCGATCGTGCTGGAGCGGTTCAGCATCGACCCGGCGATCGCCTCGTCCATCTTCGTAACGACCTTCACCGACGTGTGCGGCTTCGTGCTGCTGCTGGGCCTGGGAGCGTGGCTGCTGTTATAGTTAGCTTTGCATGAACCTTGCATGAGCATCGAGCGCATCGTCGAGGGGCTGGAGCGACGGGAGCCGGCGGCGCTGGCCCGCGCGATCAGCCTCGTCGAGAACCAGCGCGACGGGTTCGAGCGCCTGCTGTCCCACGTGCATCCCGGCCTGGGCCGCGGCGCGGCGCGGCGCATCGGTGTCACAGGACCGCCCGGCGCGGGCAAGAGCACGCTCACCGAGCGGCTGATCCAGCGGTTCCGCGCCCAAGAGCTCACGGTGGGCGTGGTGGCGGTCGATCCCACCAGTCCGTTTACCGGCGGGGCGCTGCTCGGCGACCGCATCCGGATGGAGTCGGCCGGCCTGGACCCCAATGTGTTCATCCGGTCCATGGCCACCCGCGGGGCGCACGGCGGCCTCGCCACGACGACCGCGGAAGTCGCCGACCTGCTCGAGGCGTTCGGGTTCGAACGGATCCTGATCGAGACGGTGGGCGTGGGCCAGACCGAGCTGGACGTGGCGCGCACGGCCGAGTCGACGGTCCTGGTGCTCGTCCCCGAATCGGGGGACGGGATCCAGACGTTGAAGGCCGGCGTGATGGAGATCGCCGACATCTACGTGATCAACAAGAGCGACCGGCCGGGGGCCGACAAGCTGCGGCAGGAGGTCGAGGTGATGCTGGGAATCCGGCGCGGGAACGCGTTTCGGCACGTGGCGCCGCACCGCACACCGGGGGCGGTCGAGGGCGGTCGCGGGCGGTCGCGGACGGCGGCGGCTGCGGACGGTGAATGGGAGCCGCCGGTGCTCGCGACCGTGGCGTCGCAGGGCGACGGCGTGGACGATCTGGTCACCGCACTCGACCGGCACTACGGCCACCTCCAGCGCAGCGGGACGCTCGCCGCCCGGCGGCGTGAGCGACTGGCGCAGCGCACCCGGGCCGTGTTGGAGCGCGCCGTGCACCAGTGGATCACCGAGGACACGCGCGCCGGGCAGCTCCTGGCCGCGCGGCTCGACGACGTGGCCGACGGGCGCCGCAGCCCCTACGATGTCGCGGCCGAGATCCTGGACCAGGTGAAAGCGGGAGCGCCCCGATGAGCGACATCGAGCGGAAGCCCCTGTACACCGCCGCTGATCTCGCCGGCTTCGATTACGCCGGTCAGCTCGGCGCGCCGGGCGAGTACCCGTTCACCCGCGGGATTCACCCCACCATGTATGGCGGGCGGCTGTGGACGATGCGGCAGTTCGCCGGCTTCGGGACGGCGGAAGACACCAATCAGCGGTACAAGTTCTTGCTCGAGCACGGCCAGACCGGCTTGTCGGTCGCCTTCGACTTCCCGACGCTGATGGGCTACGACTCCGATCATCCGCGCGCCGAAGGTGAGGTGGGGAAGTGCGGCGTCGCGATCTCGTCGCTCGCCGACATGGAAGACCTGTTCCGCGGCATCCCGCTCGACCAGGTCTCCACGTCCATGACGATCAACGGGCCGGCGGCGCTGCTGTTCTGCTTCTACGTGGCGGCGGCCGAGCGGCAGGGCGTTCCGAGTCATACGCTCCGCGGCACGGTGCAGAACGACATCCTCAAGGAATACATGGCGCAGCACGCCTGGGTGTATCCGGTCGAGCCCGCGCTCAAGATCATCGTCGATATGTTCGAGTGGTGCGCGACTCACGCGCCGCTGTGGAACACGATTTCCATCTCGGGCTATCACATCCGCGAAGCGGGGGCGACCGCCGCGCAGGAGCTCGCCTTCACGCTGGCGAACGGCTTCACGTACGTGGAGCGCGGTCTGGCCCGGGGGCTCGACGTGGACGCGTTCGCGCCACGCCTCTCCTTCTTCTGGGACGTGCACAACGATTTCTTCGAGGAGGTGGCGAAGCTGCGCGCCGCCCGGCGCATCTGGGCCCGGCACATGCGCGAGCGCTATCGGGCGAAGAACCCCCGCTCGTGGATGATGCGCTTCCATTGCCAGACCGCGGGCGTCACCCTCACCGCTCAGCAGCCGATGAACAACGTGGTGCGGGTCGCCTACCAGGCGCTCGCGGCGGTCCTGGGCGGGACCCAGTCTCTGCACACCAACTCGCTCGACGAAACGCTGGCGCTCCCGACGGAGGACGCGGTCCGGCTCGCGCTCCGCACCCAGCAGATCATCGCACACGAGACGGGCGTGGCGCAGGTGATCGACCCGCTGGGCGGCTCGTACTACCTCGAATCGCTCACCGATCAGCTCGAGCGCGAGGCCGAGGCGCTGTTCGCCGAGATTCAGTCGGTCGGGGGCGTCGTCCGGGGCATCGAGGGCGGCTGGTTCCAGCAGCAGATCGCCCGCTCGGCGGAGCAGTTCCAGCGTGCGTTGGAGGCACGCGCGCGCGTCATCGTCGGGGTCAACGACTTCACGAGCGACGACGACCACCCGGTCGAGATCCTCAAGGTCTCAAACGACGCGGAGTCGGGCCAACGGCGCCGGCTCGCGCAGCTCCGTGCCGAGCGCGACAACGGCCTCGTGGCCGACCGGCTGGAGGCGCTGCGACGGGCCGCCCTCGAAGACACGAACGTGATCGGGCCCATGCTCGATTGCGCCCGCGCCTACTGCACGCTCTACGAGATCCGGCACGCGCTGGAGCGCGTCTACGGCGCGTACCGCGAGCCGGTGTTCTTCTGACCCGTGACGGCACTGCCACTCGCCGTCAGCGCGAACGCGGTCCATGACGCCGTGCGGCGGCTCGCCGCCATCCGCCCCGGGGCCTACCGGGTCGTGTCGTGCTATCTGAAGCTCGAGCCGCGCGACAAAACGCGCGGCAAGTACCTCATCAAGATGAAGAACCGGATCCGGGGGGCGCTCGCGGACCTTGAGCGCCAGGGCTTGGAGCGCGGCGTGCGCGACCAGATCGCCGCGGACCTGGAACGGATCCGCCGCTACTTCGAGCAGCCCGCAGAGCTGCCGCACGCGCGCGGCGTCGCCCTGTTCGTGTGCGAAACCATCCGCCTGTTCGACGTGATCCCCCTGCCGCACGTGTACCGCTCGCGCCTGGCCGTGGAGCCCGTACCCCTCATCCGGGAGCTGGTGGCCCTGGAGCAGGAGTTCGGCACAATCCTCGTGGCGGCGTGCGATCGGACCGGGGCGCGCTTCTTCGAGGTGACGGCGTTCGACGTCGCGGAGCTCCCGGCCCTCCGGGCGGCGGCGAGCCGGACCGGCAAGTTCCACGGCCAGCGGCAGGCCAAGCGGGGCGGCGTGCTCGCGGGCGGGTTCGGAGAGCACAACTATCACATGCGGATCCGCGAGGAAAAGCATCGCCATTACGCCAACGTCGCCGACTACATCTACCAGATCCACACGCAGCGCCCGCTGGCCGGGCTCGTCGTGGCGGGGATCGGCGTGGACGCCGCGGCGCTGGTGCCGCATCTCCACACGTACCTGCACGACCTGGTGCTCGGCGTCGTGAAGCTGAACCCCAAGAAGGCCAGCGCCCCCCTCGTCCGTGAGGCAGCGCTGCTGTTGCGCGACCAGCGAGAACGCGCCTGGGAGCAGGCGCACGCCGAGGCGGTGAAGGACGGGTTGGGGACGGGGTGGGCGGTAAACGGCATCGACGCCACCCTGAAGGCGCTCACCCGCGGTCAGGTGCGCACCCTGCTCGCAGACGGGCACGACGACGACCCCCGCATCGATGACGCCGTGGAAGAGGCGCTGCGCCAGCGTGCCCAGGTCGACGTGCTGTACGACGACGCGGCGCGCCGCGCGGTCGCCGGCCTGGCCGCGCTGCTGCGGTTCCGCCGCTGATGGCCGGCGCGAAGCGGCCGATCCGCGTGCTGGTCGCCAAGCCCGGGCTCGACGGGCACGACCGCGGCGCCAAGGTCGTGGCCGCGGCCCTGCGCGACGCCGGGATGGAAGTGATCTACACCGGCCTGCACCAGACGCCCGAGATGATCGCCCAGGCGGCGATCCAGGAAGACGTGGACGTGGTCGGCCTCTCCATCCTGTCCGGCGCGCACCTCACCCTGTTCCCGCGGGTGCGCAAGCTCCTGAACGAAGCTGGGCGCGACGACGTGCTCGTGACGGGTGGAGGGATCATCCCCCCGGAAGACATGGACGCCCTCCAGAAGCAGGGGATCGGGAAGCTCTTCGGCCCCGGGACCCCAACGTCGGAACTCGTGAGATACATCGAAGAATGGGCGGCCGCACATGTGTCGGCCTAGCCCATTCCGCACTCCGCACTCCGCATTCCGCATTCGTACGTGAGCCGCCTCAAGACGCTCACGGCCGAGTATCGCGATCTCCGCGCACGCCTGGAGCAGGGCGGGGGCGCAGAGAAGATCCGCCGCCAGCACGATCAGGGAAAGCTCACGGCGCGGGAGCGTGTCGCCGGGCTGCTCGATCCGGGCGGCGAGTGGGTCGAAATCGGGCTGCTGGTGGCGTACGACCAGTACGAGGGCCAGGCTCCCGCCGCCGGCGTCGTCACGGGACTGGGACGCATCGCCGAGCGCCCCGTCGTCGTGGTGGCGAACGATGCCACGGTCAAGGCGGGCTCGTGGTGGCCCGAGACGATCAGGAAGATCCTTCGCGCGCAGGAGATCGCGATGCGTCAGCGCGTGCCGATCGTTTACCTGGTCGATTCGGCGGGAGTAAACCTCCCGTACCAGGGGGGCGTGTTTCCGGGACAGTACGGCGCGGCGCGGATCTTCTATTACAACTCGATCATGCGGCACTATCTCCGCGTGCCCCAGATCGCCGCGGTGATGGGGCCGTGCATCGCGGGCGGCGCGTACCTGCCCGCTCTGTCGGACGTCATCTTCATGGTCGACGGCACATCCTTCATGGGGCTGGGCGGTCCGAACCTCGTGAAGGGCGCGACCGGCCAGGTCGTCGACGCGGAGCGCCTCGGCGGAGCCAAGACGCACACGACGGTCAGCGGGGTCGCCCACTACCGCGCGAGCGACGATGCCGACGGCCTGCGCCGCATCCGCGACTACGTCACCCGCCTGCCGCGCGCTCCACGGCCGCGGCCTCCGGCGGGCAAGCCCAAACGCGATCCCAAGGAGCTGTACGATCTCCTCCCGGCCGATCATCGCATGAGCTACGACGTGCGCGCGGTGCTCGAGTGCCTGCTGGATGGGGGGAAGCTGGACGAGTTCCAGCCCGAGATCGCGCCGGAGATGATCTGCGGACACGGTGCGATCGCCGGGCGTGCGGTCGCCGTGATCGCCAACTCGCGCGGGGTCATCAAGGGGAAGCAGGGAGAGTCGCCCAAGATCGGCGGGATCATCTATACCGAGAGCGCGGAGAAGGTGGCCTATTTCATCGACAACGCCGATCGCGAGCGCATCCCGCTCCTCTTCGTTCAGGACGTGTCAGGCTTCATGGTCGGGACCGAGGCGGAGCACTCCGGGATCATTCGCGCCGGCGCACGGTTCGTCGAAGCGATGGCGACCGCCACCGTGCCGAAGCTGGTGCTCACGGTGAATCACGCATCGGGCGCCGGCTACTACGCCATGGCGGGGCAGGGGTTCGACCCCGACTTCATCGTCTCGTGGCCGACGGGGCGCATGGGCGTGATGGAAGGGGAGTCCGCCGTTCAGGCCGTCTATGGCGGTGACGCGGCCAAGGCCGACAACAGCGCCGCCGTCGACGCCATGCGCGCCGACTACGACCACCAGCTCGACGCTCGATTCGCGGGCGCGCGCGGCTTCGTGGACGCGCTCGTACTGCCCGAAGAAACCCGTGACACGGTGGCGTTCCTGCTGGAGGTCACCACGGAATTCACCGGCCCGCACCTCGGGCCCTTCGTCCTGCCGAGGGATACGTGATCGTACGCCTGCGTTCGCTGGTCCTCGTCGCGCTCGGCGCCGCCTGTGCCGGTGGCGCGCCACGCGCCGTCGCACCGCCCACGCCGACAGCCGGCCCGCCGGTCGTCGCGCCCCCCCCGCCCCCCCCGCCCCCCGACGCGGCCGCCGAGCGCGCGCAACCGGCGTTGCCACCGGCCGTGGCGTTCATGGCCGGATTGATGCCGCTCAATAGCACGGGGGTCGATCAGTTCCGCGCGAAGCATCCGACCTACGACGGGCGCGGGGTGCTGATCGGGATCCTGGACACCGGTGTCGACCCGGGCGTGGACGGGCTGATCACCACGAGCACGGGAGCGCCAAAGATCGTCGAGCTGCGGGACTTCTCGGATGAAGGCCGGGTGGCGCTGTCGCCGGTCACGCCGTCGGGTGACGGCACGGTCTCGGTCGGCGGGCGGAAGCTGTCCGGAGCGGGGCGCATCGGGCGACTCACGAGCGCGACGACCTGGTACGCGGGTCAGCTCGCCGAGCTGCCATTGGGCAAGGCGCCGGCGGCCGATCTGAACGGCAACGGCACCAATACCGACGTCTTCCCCGTGATCGTCGTGAAGGCCCCCGACGGGTGGGTGGCGTTCCTCGACTCGAACCTGAACGGATCGTTCGAAGACGAAATGCCGCTGCACGACTATCGCCAGGGGCGCGAGACGATCTCGCTCGGCGCGAAGCCGATCACCCTGGCCGCGAACTTCGACGAGGCCGCCGGCGTCCCCAAGCTCGACATCGTCTTCGACAACGGCGGGCACGGCACCCACGTCGCTGGGATAGCGGCCGGCCACAACCTGTTCAACGTCGCGGGATTCGATGGCGTGGCGCCGGGAGCCCAGCTCCTGGGCCTCAAGATCGCCAACAGCGCGCGCGGTGGCATCTCCGTGAACGGCGCGATGCAGCGCGCTATGCAGTACGCCGCGCGCTACGCCGAGCAGCGCAACTTGCCGCTGGTGCTGAACTTGAGCTTCGGCGTCGGGAACGAGCTCGAGGGGCAGGCCGTGATCGACTCCATCGTGGACGCCTTTCTCGTGGCGCACCCGGCCGTGGTGTTCACGATCAGCGCCGGCAACGACGGGCCGGGTCTGTCGACGGTCGGGTTCCCGGGTTCGGCCGACCTGGCGCTCTCGATCGGCGCGGTCTTTCCGGGCGCCTTCGCCCGCCCGGCCCAGGCGGGGACGCCGCCCGCCCTCGACGTGCTCGGCTGGTGGAGCTCGCGGGGCGGCGAGCTCGCCAAGCCCGATTTCGTGACGCCCGGTGTCGCGTTCTCGGCGGTGCCGCGCTGGGACACGGGGAACGAGATCAAGGGCGGTACCAGCATGGCGGCGCCGCACGCCGCCGGGCTCGCCGCCTGCCTCATCTCCGCGATGCTGCAGGAGGGACGCCGGGTGAGCGCCGCCGAAGTGGCGCAGGCCCTGCGCGCGTCCGCGGTGCCGTTCGCAGGGGCGACGGCGGTCGACGAGGGCGCCGGGATGCCGCGCCTCGACGCCGCCTATCGCTGGCTCTTGAGCGGCCACCAGGGCTCCGAGTATGTCGTGCGGACCAGTGCAGGGGGATCGGGGGCGTTTCGCAGAGACGGCCTTGCGGGCCCGGGCGACACAGTGCAGCTGTTCCACGTGCGCCACGTGGCCGGACTGCGGGCCGCGCAATTCCTGCTGCGGACGAGCGTCCCCTGGCTCGCTGCGCCCGCTCTCGTCCCGGCCGGCGCCCGCGAGACCGAGATCCCGGTGACGTACACCCGCTCCGGGCTCGGCGCTCCGGGTGTGCACGTCGGAGCCGTGACGGCCTGGAACCCGAGCGACACGCTGGCCGGGCCGCTGTTCGCCCTGCCCAGCACCATCATCGTCCCCTACGAGCTGGCGTCGAAGCCGCTGTACGACGAGCGGCGCGCCATCGGCCCCGCCCGCGTGCAGCGCTACTTCCTCCGCGCGTCGCAACCGGGCGGCACGCTGGCCGCACGCGTCACTCTCCCCGACTCGGCCGAGCAGCGCGCCACGGTGCGACTGTACGAGCCGAACGGACAACCGTTCCGGGATGTCGAGGAGGTGCAACTCGGCCGGACCGACCCGGGCACGGGCGGGTTTGTGGTGCGCGCCGAGGATCTGGTGCCGGGGGTGTACGAGCTCGACGTAATCGCGCCGCCGCTCTCCGGCGTCAGCGTCACGGCGCGAGCCGAAGTCGCACCGCTGTTGCTCAGTGATAACGAAGCGTCGAACCCTGGAGACGCGACCGCAGGCGGGCGCCTCACCCGGGCGCTGGTGGGAGCGGAGCGACGCGTCGATGTAACGGGCCGCGGCGCCCCGCCCGAAAGTCTCACGGTGCGGGTGCCCGACTGGGCATCCCGCGCGGTCATCGACGTCCGAATGCCACGGGAGCAGTGGGGCGAGTTCACGGATTTCGGGGTGACGGAGTTCGACTCGGCGGGACAGCAGGTCGGACAGGGTGCCATGAATTACGCGGTCGGCCGCCACGGCTTCGATATCGCGCCCGCATTGCGTGATCGGCCGGTCACCGTCGAGTTGTTCCCTGCCTTCGCGCGCGACGGCGGCGCCCGCCCCTGGCACGCCACGGTGCGGGTGCGCTTCCTGTTGCGCGAGGGCCGCCCGTTCGGCGATGGCGCGGATGTCACAGTCGTCCCGGGCGGTCGAACGGTGGTGGCGCCCCAGCGACCGCCCCAGCTCGCGCTGCCCGACGGCTTCGCCCCACTCGTCGAGCTGCGCGTGCACGCGGGCGTCGGGGCGGATGCGGTCCGCCGCGTCGTGCCGCAGCCGTGACGTCACGGCGGTTGCCGCCTTCCCCGACCGTCCGCGTCGCGGCCGGACAGGGTTTTTGGGGCGACTGGCTCGAAGCCCCGTACCGCCAGGTGACCGGTGGGGCGATCGACTACCTCATGATGGACTACCTCGCCGAAGTCACCATGTCCATCTTGCAGAAGCAGAAGACGCGCGATCCGACGCTCGGCTACGCCAAGGACTTCGTCCCCCTGATGGAGCGGATCCTGCCGCTGCTGGTGGAACGCCGCATCAAGGTCACCGCGAACGCCGGCGGCGTGAACCCCCGCGCCTGTGCGGACGCCGTGGCCGGCGCGGCTCGCCGCCTGGGGCTCGCCGGAAAGCTGCGCCTCGGCGTCGTGACGGGAGACGACCTGCTCGGGCGGCTCGACGGGCTGCTCGCCCGCGGCCACGAGCTCAAGAACTTGGACACCGGGCGCCCGCTCCGGGACGTGCGCGACCGCGTGCTTTCGGCTAACGCCTACCTCGGCGCCTGGCCGGTGGTGGAGGCGCTGCGACGCGGCGCGGATGTCGTGATCACCGGCCGCGTCACCGACACGGGACTCACGCTCGCGCCGCTGATTCACGCCTTCGACTGGAAGGCCGACGCCTGGGACTTGCTCGCGGCGGGGACCGTGGCGGGGCACACGATCGAGTGCGGCGCCCAGTGCTCCGGAGGCAACTGCCTGGTGGACTGGGAGCGCATCCCCGATCTGGCCCATGTGGGCTATCCGATCGTCGAGGCGCGTCCCGACGGCGGCTTCGACATCACCAAGCACGCTGGCACGGGGGGCCGCATCACGGTCGCGGGCGTCACCGAGCAGCTGGTGTACGAGATGGGCGACCCCGCGGAGTACATCACGCCGGACTGCATCGCCGATTTCACGACGATCCGTCTGGCGCAGGCGGGCAAAGACAGGGTTCGGGTGTCAGGGATCAGGGGACGACCGGCCACCGACAAGCTGAAGGTCTCAATCGCCTACGCGTACGGCTATAAGGCGGTGGGCACGCTCGTCTACGCCTGGCCGGACGCGTACCAGAAGGCCAGCGCGGCGGATCGGGTGGTGCGGCAGCGTCTCAAAGACTTGGGACTCCAGTTCGAGGCGATCCTGACCGAGTTCGTCGGCGCGGACGCCACCCACGGTCGTCTGGCGCTGGAGCGGGCGCCGCTGGACGAGCTCCCGGAAGTGCAGTTGCGCATCGGGGTGCGTGCGTCCGACCAGGCGGCCGTGGACCGCTTCACGCGCGAGATCGCGCCCCTCATTCTCAACGGGCCGCCCAGCGTCACCGGGTTCGCGGGCGGGCGGCCCAAGCCGGAGGAGATCGTAGCCTACTGGCCTGCCCTCGTCGACAAGCGGATGGTCGAGCCGTGCGTGGAGATCGTGGAGGTATGAAACAGCGGGCGGTCAGGAAGCCGCGGCGCGTCCGTCTCCTGGACCTCGCCCACGCCCGCTCTGGCGACAAGGGCGACACCGCCAACGTCGGGCTCATCGCGCTCAAGCCCGAGTATTACCCGATCCTCGTGAAACAGGTGACCGCCGCCCGCGTCGCCCGGCACTTCAAGGGCATGATCAAGGGCCCGGTCGAGCGCTACGAGCTGCCCAACCTCGGGGCGCTCAACTTCCTGCTGCACGGAGCCCTGGACGGCGGTGGCACGATTTCGCTCAAGACCGACGCCCAGGGCAAGGTGTTCTCGACCGCATTGCTGCGCCTGGAGATCGAGATCGAGGCGTCGCGGTGAGCGGCAACGAGCAGGTCCTGGTCGCGGTGCAGGGCGGGGTGCTCACCGCCACGCTCAACCGGCCGGACAAGAAGAACGCCATCGACACGTCGATGATCGACGCGCTGCTGGCCGCGCTCGAGCGCGCCGATCTCGACGCGGCCGTGCGGGTAGTCGCGCTGCGCGGCGCCGGCGGCGACTTCTGCGCCGGCATGGATCTGCAGGAGCTGCTCGCCTCGGCGGACAAGACCGTAGAGGAGAATCGCCGGGCCGCGCTGCACTTCGGCGAGGTCTTCCTGCGCATGCGGGGGCTCCCCAAGCCGGTCGTCGCGCTGGTGCAGGGACGGGCGCTCGCCGGCGGGTGCGGCCTGGCGACCGGGTGCGACCTGGTGCTAGCGGCTGAGTCGGCCAGGTTCGGGTATCCCGAAGTGCAGCGCGGCTTCGTGCCGGCGATCGTGATGACACTCCTCAAGCGGAGCGTGGGAGAGAAGGTGGCGTTCGATCTCGCGGCGACGGGTCGCGTGCTCTCGGCGCCCGAAGCGGCGGAGCTGGGCCTGGTGTCGCGGGTATACGAAGACTCGGACTTCGAGGAGCAGGTCGCTGAAGTGTTGCGGGCGCTGGCGGCGTCGAGCGCCTCGGCCCTCGCCCTCACCAAACAGCAGTTCTACCAGCTGGAGGGGATGCGCTTCGAGGATGGCATCCGGCTCGGCGCCGACGTCAACGCCGTCAGCCGCACCACGCCGGACTTCCGGGCCGCGCTCCAGGCGTTCCTGAAAAAATGACCGGCGCCCTGCGCCAGCCCGGCGGAATCCTGTTGGTCTCCTGCTACGAGCTGGGTCACCAGCCACTCGGGGTGGCCTGGCCGCGCGCGTTCCTCGAGCGGGCGGGATACGCTCCCGAGACCCTCGACCTCGCGGTCGAGCCGTTCGATGCGGACAAGGCGCGGCGCGCGCGAATCGTGGCGATCAGCGTCCCGATGCACACCGCGCTCCGGCTGGGAGTCCGGGCTGCCGAGCGGGTGCGCTGCGTGAACGCGACGTGCCGGATCGTCTTCTACGGCCTGTATGCGCTGCTCAATGCGGAGTACTTGAGGGCCCACGGCGCCGACGCGGTCTTGGGAGGCGAGCTAGAGCAGGAGCTCGTCGCTTTGGTGCGGCACTGGGACGCGGGCGGGGAGCCCGCGATCGAGCCGCGGCCGGCGCTCGAGCGACTCCCGTTCCCGCCGCCGAGCCGGGTGGGGTTGCCGGCGCTTACCCGGTATGCGAGCCTGGCGCGCGGCCGGGACCTCGTGCCGGCGGGCTACGTGGAGGCGAGTCGCGGCTGCCTGCATACCTGCCTGCACTGTCCCGTCCCGGCCGTGTACGGCGGACGTTTCTTTATCGTCCCGCGGGACGTCGTGCTGACGGACATCCGCGGGCTGGTCGCGGCCGGCGCAGGGCACATCACCTTCGGCGACCCCGACTTCTTGAACGGTCCCGGCCACGCCGTGAAGCTCGTCCGGGCGCTGCACGACGAATTCCCGCACGTGAGCTACGACTTCACCGCAAAGATCGAGCACGTGCTCGAGCAGCAGCGGTTGTTCCCCGAATTCGGCGCGACGGGGTGCGCCTTCGTCGTCTCGGCGGTCGAATCGCTGTCTGACACCGTGCTCACACACCTCGACAAGGGGCACACCAAAGCCGACGTCATCGTGGCGCTCGCCATCCTGCGCGCCGCGGGGATTCCGCTGCGGCCATCCTTCGTACCGTTCACGCCGTGGAGTACCCTCGACGACTATCTCGAGCTGCTGAGCTTCGTCGCGGCGGAGGGGCTCATCGATCACGTGGATCCCGTGCAATACACGATCCGGCTGCTGATTCCGCCCGGCTCGTTGCTCCTCTCGCGCCCGGCGATTCGGCCGTTTCTCGGTGCCGTCGACCCGGCGGCATTCACCTATCGGTGGACCCATCCCGATCCGCGCATGGACGAGTTGCAGCGCGAGGCGAGCGCGCTGGTGGAGCGAGCGGCCCGCGCGAGCGACGATGCGTGGACGACGTTCTATCGCCTGCGGGCACTGGCCGAGGAGCGCGCTGCGTTGCCCCCGACGGCCGGTGGAGTCGCGCCGCCTCCCGAGCGGCCGATTCCGGCCCGGCTCACGGAGCCGTGGTTTTGCTGAGCGGAGCCGACGGAGAGCCAGGTTGGCTCTGTGGAGCGGGAAGCGGGGGGATGGCGGTGACGGCACGGCCCCGCTGCGCGCGCAGCCCGTCGCGCAGCAGCGCGGTGAGCTCGGGTCGTCCTCCACGATCAAAACGCGAGCTGAAGAAAGGATTGCAACCGATGGCATGGTCGCGCCAAAGGGGCTCCGGCTACGATCCTGTGGCTTCCCGGGAGCGGCCGAGTTCGGCGGCGCCATGCCTAGCGCGGGTGCTGCCCGGCAAGCCGGACGACCGCCGCGTTTGCCTCCGCGACGACCGGTTTGAGCTCGACGTCGGCGTGAGCCCACGCTGAGGCGACGAAACGATAATCACGAATTTCCTCATCGCGGTCGCCGACTCGATCGGCGGCTCGAGCCTGTGCGAGCGCCGTCAACACGCTGAGCGGTCTCGGCCACCACGGCACGCCCGGAGCGAGCAGCTGTAGCGCTTCCTCGGCGCGGCCTCCTGCGGTAAGCAGTTCGGCCCTGGTCAGGTGAGTCCAGGGAAACGCCTCCCGGCACCCTCCGCACAGCGAGTCGGGTAACGTCTCGAACGAGCGTAGGGCCGCGCCCGTGTCTCGTTGCGCCAAGGCGAGGTAGGCGCCTCCTCGGGCGGCGTCGTAGAGGCGCAGCCGCCGCTCCTGCGCCGACCCCGCCTCTGCCAAGGAATCGCTCAGGGCGACGAATCGCCGGATGGAGGCCGTGTCGCCCTTGGCCGCCCACCACGGAAGTCCTACAGCGGCAGCCGGCGCGACCCGATGAGCCAGCCAGCGCTCGAACTGCGCGCGGGCGGAATCGTCGGGAACCGCGCCGAGGGCTACCAGCTCTCCAAACAGGTCCGGAAACCGATTGCCTGCTATCTGATAGGCCGCCGCCCCATGCCCGCGGAATGCCTGCGCATTTGACATCAGAGACCGCCTGAACACCGGGTCCAGCACGGTCGGGTCCCGCGTGCGGGTGTTGGTCGTCAGGCGGTCACTGACAATGAGGCGGACCACTTCCAGCTCGGGCTCTGTGGAATCCGCGCCCTCGGGTAGGGCGTCGAGCGCACTCATCAGCACGTCGCTCGAAGCGCTGTTCAGCAAGCTCCCCAGGGCAGGGAGACGCGTGCTTGTCAGAGCCATCAGGCGCGAAGCGAGCCGGATGCCTTCTGCATCGATGTCCCCGGGGCTCAGCGCCAGGTACGCCGCGACATAGCGGCGCGATGCAGCGGGCCCGTACAGTTCGCCGACGATCCGGATCGGGTGGAGGTACGCGGGAGCGAATCCCGAGTCGAGTGCGATGGCGTGGTCGAACGCCGCCAGTGCCTCACCGCGCGTGATGCCCTCCCAGTACCCAAAGTGCGTTCGCGCGTCTCCCAACTGGAACCACACCTCGGGATCGTCCGGGTAGCGCTCGGCCGCAGTGGCGAGAGTGGCGAACAGTCGGTGGCTCTGTGCCCACCACGCCGCGTCGTCGGTGAAGCTACGGAGCGCCTCGAACAGCGAGTCGGCGACAATCAGCAGGCTGTCGCGCGGCGCCAGGCCCTTGTTGAAGGCCGCGCTGCGAAACGCATACGCTTGGGCCGGGTGCTCGCTGGTGGGTTCGGCCCAGGCGTCCACTTGGCTCAGATGGCTCAGCGCGAGGGCGAAGGTGCTGTCGATGGCGATCGCCCGCCGGTAATACGCGACAGCCGAATCCCAGGCGGTGCGACGATAGAACTGTTCTCCTCGCAAGAACGCCTTGAGGGCGGGCCCCGACTTGGAACCGACAGACGCGTAGGAGTTTGCGGCAATGGGGCGTCTGCGGTTGAGCTCGTCTAGCACACCTCGCGTGATGGAATCCGTAACGAGGTCCATCCGATCTACGCTGGCCTTCACCTGAACCTCTCCGAGAACCTCATTGCCGGCGACATCCAAGAGTGTCGCCGTGAGACGGATGGAGTCTTGCCCGGCCGTGAGTACCGTACCGAAGACCGCTAGGCGTGCTCCCGTTGCGCGACCGAGAGTCGCTGCCGCTTCGGGATCGCCCCGGCCGCGCCACCGCCGGATGACGACCGTCGGAGATACCGTCCGCAGCGGACCGGCGCCGTCCAGATCGCGTGACAGCACATCCACGAGCCCCTCGCGCCACAGCTGGAGCTTCGGGTCGAACACGTCAAACGGCGCCACCGCGATGAGGTTCGGGTCAAGGGCCGCACGGGCGTGCGACCGCGAGATGGACAACGCTCCGAGCGCTGCCGCGGCCGCCGCGAGCCCACTGCCGACGGCTAGAACCCACCGCCCCTTGCGAGCAGCGCGGTGCCTCGGTCCGGGAGGCCGAGCCAAGGGCACCACGGCCTCGGCGAAAGCGATTGGCCCGCGTGTCAGATCGGCCTGGGGGCGGGGGGCTGCGTCTCGCGGGGGCGGCGAACCAATGTGGATCTGTCGCACGATCGCGAGCACCGTCTCATCGGGCTCCATGTGCAGCTCTTCCCGCAGCAGCGTAGCGTGAATTTCCGCCTGCCGGAGCGCACCGGCGCTGTCGCCGACAGCGATCAGCGCCCTCATGAGACCGGAGACAATCTGCGAGCTGTACGGGTCAAGCGCCGCCAGCCGCCGCCACCACTCCACGGCGCGCCGATGCTCGCGACGCTCCGTGGCGCCGACGGCGAGACGCTCCAGCGCATCGGCGATGAGCCCGGCCAGCCGGGCGCGCTCTGCATCGACCCAGTGTTCGAACTCGGGCGATCCGTGCGCATGGTCGAGGTGAACGCCGTCGAGGAACGGGCCGACGTACAGCGCGATGGCGCGCTCGAGCTCCGTGCGGGCGAGCGCGGTCTCCAGATCCGCGACGTCGCTATCGATAAGGGCTGGGTTGAGGCTCAAGTCGGCGGAGCCGAGGAAGAGGTCGTCGGAGCCCAGCTCGCGACGCAGGGCGGACAGCGACTGCGTCAGCGCATGCCGGGCGTGCTCCGCGTCGCTCTCGGACCAGAAGAGGGCGAGCAGGCGGTCGCGGCTGACACCCCGCTCTCCCCCCGTCGCGAGCACGGCGAGCAGCGCCAGCTTGCGGCGCTGCGCCGCCGCCCCGGTGACCGGACCGCTCTCACCGGTGAGCGAGAGCCCGCCGAAGGTCCTTAGTCTGAAGGGCATAGACCCCTGCTGACTTCTATCTGACTTCTGGCTGTTCCAAGACGAATAACGTCCGTGGCCAGGAAGTGCAACTAAGGCGCACGCGTCTCACGTTGCAACGACCGCGATGTCGGCGACGATCGACCGAACATGGGGGACGACATGAGAAACGAGATGAGAGGGCTGGAACTCTGCGGCGTGGCAGTCGTGGTGCTCCTCGCTGGGTGCGACCATCCTACGGCCATCCCGCCGATCCCGACGCCTCCGGCCCGTCCCACCATGACGATTGCCGACGCCGCACACGGCGTGGGGCATCCCCATTTCTACTTCCTGCCGCCCCTTGTGCCGAACCCGAGTTTCAGCGGCACGTTCGATCCCACCCTCGGCCCTCTGCTAGCCGTCGACGTCTGCCGGGTGGATGCCGGTGCTTGCGTCACACCCTTGATTGCGAGCTTCACCTCCAGCGGCGGCGCCACGTCCGCGAGCGTTCGACTGGATGCGGCAGCCGAGTGGTACAGCGTCAACTGGAATACGAAAGCGGCGGCGCTCGACCCCAGCCAGACGTACCGCATCCGCGTCAGCGTGGCCGGCCTCACCATCGGGTACGCCGACGTCGACGTCGTGGAAAGCGGGAGCGAGCTCAAGAACGTCCAGACCGGCGAGTTCGTCGGCTTGCTCGACGGCCGCACGCTCCCGATCAAGTTTCGCATCGAGCGAGATCCGGCGATCATCGCGCACGTGCTCCACAGTCAGAACTACACGGCCGGACAGGTAGCGATTGTCTTGCAACGCGATTTCGGGCTCGGCGCCCAAGCATCGGCAACGATCCTATTCGGCGAATCCTACGTTGGCGTGGACGTCGGCCAAGCCTTGAAGGACGTCTTCAATGTCGCCTCAGGCGACGCTGCGCTGATCCTCAAAACTGCCGGCTTCGATGTCGCCGGAGTGGGAGCGGCGTTACAGAGCGTCTACCAACACACTTCGGCGCAGGCGGCCGGGTTGCTCAAGTTTGTGGGGTTCACCGTGAACGAGGTGACCGACGCGCTGAGCACCGTGTTCCACGAGCCTGCTACCGCCCTCGCGCAAATCCTCAAGAACGTGGGCTTTCCCGCCGAAGAAGTCGCGCGCGGCCTGCACATGGAGCTTCAGCTGACCCTCCGCGACGTCGCGCAGATTCTCAAGGATGTCGGCTTCGACGCGACTCCGATCGCCCGCGCGGTCCACATCGAATTCCAGCTCGTGGGACAGGCAGTCGCGCAGATCCTCAAGGACCTTGCATTCGAATCGGGCGCGGTCGCCCAGGCCCTGCAGGTGGAGTTTCGTCTCGTGGCCAAGGACGTCGCTCAGCTGCTCAAGGACGTCGGCTTCGACCCGAGCGCGATCGCGCGTGGTCTGCAAGCGGCGTTTCAACTCGCGGCACCGGAGGTCGCCCAAATTCTGAAAGACCTCCTGTTCAACCCCGAGGCAATCGCGCAAGCTCTGAACGCGGAATTCCACCTGCTGGCGGCTGACGTCGCGCAGATCTTGAAGGACCTGGGTATCGACCCCCTCGGCATCATGCGCGCGCTGGACGTCGAGTTCCGACTGTCGCCCGGTCAGGTAGCGGAGATCCTCAAAGACCTCGCGTCCGATCCGGCCGCAATCGCCCAGGGGCTGCACGACGAATATCGATTGACCGTTGCTGAGATCGCCCGCGTGCTCAAGGAGGTCGGGTACCATCCTGATGCCATCGGACGCGTGCTTCACACGCAATTCCAGCTCCTGGATCGGGACGTGGCCAAGATCCTCCACGATCTTGGGATCGATCCGACGGAGATCGCTCGCGCGCTAGCTGTCGAGTTCCAAATCGCGTCGCTTGATGTCGCGCAGATACTCAAAGATCTGGGAATCGGCCCCGGCGGTATCCTGACCGCCCTACGTGCGTCGTTCAATGTGCTGCAGGACGCAGGGGCGCAACTCCTGAAGGATGTCGGGTTCGGCCCCAGCGACATCGCTCAGGGTGTGCAGAGCGCATTCCAACTCGGCCCGCAAGACACGGCCCAGATACTGAAGAACCTAGGATACGGGGTCGGCGAGATCACGGCGGTGCTGAAAGACGTGTTCCAGCTCGGCGTCAGCGTGATCGCCGACATCCTTCACGCCATCGGCCTCTAAGGGACAACCGGGAGGACACCATGCACCCGTCAGCTACTCCTCGCTCACCGGCACGTGCCACGGGACTACTCGCTGTGGCAGGCGTTGCCTTCGTCGTCGTCCAGGCAAGCTGCGAGCACTCCAAGACACCGCTTGCGCCTGACGCACCGCAGTTCAGGTCGTCTGCCGGCGACGACCCCGAAGGCACGATCGCGTTCGTGAGCAACCGCGACGGCAACTACGAGATCTACGTCATGAACCCGGACGGGAGCGGAGTCACCCCCCTCACCAACACTACGCCCCCCGTCGGGCATTTTGATCCTGCGTGGTCGCGCAACGGCAAGCAGGTCGCGTTCGCCAGCAACCGCGACGGCAACTACGAGATCTACATCATGAACGCGGACGGGAGCGGAGTCACCCAGCTCACGAGCACTGAGAGCCCCGTCAGCAACTTCGCGCCCGCCTGGTGCGGCCATCACATAGCGTGGCAGAGCAACCGCGACGGGCCTGTCAACATTTACCTGATGAACGACGACGGGACCGGGGTCACGCGGTTTAACGACAACGCCAACGACGCGGAACCCACCTGGTCGCCCACCTGTCAGCAACTGGCCTTCCAAAGCAACCGGGATGGCCCTTACAACATCTACGTCATGAACGCCGACGGGACAGGAGTGACTCGGCTTACCAACACGCTCGCGTTTGACTCCGATCCGGCCTGGTCGCCCAACGGCCAAAACGGCAACCAAATCGCGTTCGCGAGCACCCGCGACGGCAACAACAACGTGTACGTCATGAACGCGGATGGGACCGGAGTCACCCGGCTCACCAACGGCGTCCTGTTCTATTCATTCAGGCCGGCCTGGTCGCCCGACGGAGAGCAGATCGCGTTCGAGAGCAACCGTGACGCCGCCTTCAACAACGACATCTACGTCATGAACGCGGATGGGACCGGAGTCACCCGGCTGACCGACAACATCGCGGTGGATGGAGAAGCCGCCTGGACCAGGCACTAACGCTATCGCGGTGTCTCGCAACCAAGTGGAGTTGTCATAAAGGAGCTCATATGCACCGCATGATCCCGCTGGTCGCCACCGCAGCCGCAAGCCTCGTCCTCGTCGGCTGCGTTGAGAGGGTGAACGCCCCCATCGCAGCTCGACCCCTGGACGCACCACGCTTCGAGATCCGCGACGGAGCCCATAACAGCGGCAACCCGCACTTCTATTTCCTGCCGCCCATCGTCGCGACCCCAAACGCGACGGGCAGCTTCGACGCGACGCAAGTTCCCGGCGTGACCGTGTGCCAATTGGCCGGCTCGGACTGCGGCCCAGTCGTCGCCCAGTTCTCCATGACCACCGGCACCGCCTCGGCAGTGGTGCGCGTGGACGCCACAAGCCAGCTCTACATCGTGAACTGGCAGACCGACCAATGCACCACGGGGCCGTGCACGCTGCCGTCGGGCAACGTGTATCGGATTCGCGTGCTCGTGGCGAGCACCGAGCTGGGACATGCGGACGTCCAAGTGGTGGCGAGTCAGCACGAGGCGAAGAACGTGAACACCGGCGAACTCTTCCCGCTCGTCGACGGCCGAACGCTGCCGGTCAAGTTTCGCATCGAGCAAGGAGCCGTGTTCGTCGCGGGGCCGAGCACCCAACCGCTCATGATTCAGACGCCGGTCACGGCCGCCGGGAGCAGCGTCCAGCTCGTCATTCCGGCAGGCGGGCTGTCGCAGCTCACCGGGATCACCGTCGTGCCGGCCATGCTCCCAACCGGTACGAGCACCAGCGCGCTCGTCGGTGGGACGGCGTATGACTTTGGACCGACAGGGACCATGTTCGCGTCGCCCGTGGCGGTCACCCTGCAGTACAGCCCTGCGCAGCTCCCAGGCGGGACGGCCGAGTCGGCGCTGCGGCTCTTCACGCTGATCCAGGGCCGCTGGTTCCTCGTGCCAGGCAGCAGGGTGAACACCGCGACGCACGTGGTCATGGGCAGAATGAGCCATTTCAGCACTTACGGGGTGCTCGCCTCCGCGTCGCTGAGCGCGGGGGGCGCGTTCAGCTGTGGCATGGGGACGAGTGGCACCACGGTGTGCTGGGGTGACAACGGCATCGGCCAGCTCGGCAACGGCACGACAGGAGGCATCGGCACCACCCCGACGGCGGTGTCCACTCCCCCGGGCATCGGCTTCAGCGTGGTGAACGCGGGGTCGGCGCGCGCCTGCGGTGTCGCCGTCAATGGTCAGGCCTACTGTTGGGGCGCGGGTACTCTGGGCGACGGAACGACTGACGCCAGCTCGACGCCGACGTTGGTAGCGGCGCCGGGAGTGCACTTCGTCACGGTGGACGTGGGACAGAACGCATCGTGCGCCGCCGACACGCTCGGGACGGGATACTGCTGGGGCATCAACATCGCCGGAGAGCTGGGAATCGGGTCGGTCGGCGGACTCTTCACAACGCCACAACTGATCGCCACACCTGCCGGAGTCAGCTTCTCGGCCGTCAGCGTGGGCGGGGTCATCTCCGACTCCGGCCACGCGTGTGCCCTGACCCCGAATGGCGGAGCCTACTGCTGGGGCTGGAATTCCGAGGGCGCTGTGGGCAATGGCTCGTCGGGTAACTACATCGAACCAGCACCCGTCGCGGTGGCGTTGCCTGTGACCGATTCCGCCGGGTTCAGTGTAGTAAGCGCCGGAGGAGAGTTTGTCCAATTCTCGTGCGGGGTTGGCCTCTCGGGCGCCGTGTATTGCTGGGGAGCAAATTTCGGCGGTCAGCTCGGTACCGGATCGGTGGGAGGGAGCAGTTTCCTCCCGGTGCCGATCGCCGCGCCGGCGGGGGTGACGTTCACCACGGTCAGCGCAGGCGGCTTCCACGCGTGCGCGGTGGCGACCACTGGGAGCGTCTACTGCTGGGGGTCGAACAGCAACGGCCAGCTCGGCGATGGCACGACGACCGATAGCCCGACACCGGGGCTGGTCTCCGCCCCGGCGGGTGTGAGCTTCACTTCTGTGAGCGCCGGCGGCTTCCATTCCTGCGCCATCGCGAACGCTCCCACCCTGAACACCGCGTACTGCTGGGGGGCGAACTCGAGCGGGCAGCTTGGCAACGGGACCACCGTCGACCAGCTTACGCCCGTCGCGGTGTCGACGATTCCGTGAATGGATTTCTGACCCCGACCCCTGGAGGTAGGTATGCCCACCTACATCTCGTTGCTCCGCTACACCCAGCAGGGCATCATGGACGCCAAGAACGGCCCGGCGCGACTCGACGCCGCCAAGGAAGCGTTCCGGCGCGCGGGCGCGGAAATGAAAGCCTTCTATCTCCTGATGGGCCCGTACGACGCCCTCGCGATCCTCGAGGTGCCTGACGACGTGACGGGCGCGCGCATGGCGCTGGCGATCGCCGCCCAAGGCAACGTCCGGTTGGAAACGCTGCGAGCGTTCTCGGAGGCCGAATACCGCAAGATCGTTGCGTCGCTGCCCTGAACCAGATCGAGCATAGGTTGGCCTGAACGCGGGGCCGAGCTATTATTGATCCATGGCCAACCTCAACGTGCCGCTGTACGACCCCCGCCTCGTGCAGCCGATGCGCGAGGAGCTCACGCGCATCGGCTTTCAGGAGCTGCGCACGCCGGACGCGGTGGACGCCGTGCTCGGAAAGACGACGGACTCGACGCTCGTGGTGGTGAACTCGGTGTGCGGCTGCGCGGCGCGTAACGCGCGCCCCGCGACCGCTATCGCGATCCAGCACGCCAAGCGACCCAGGCAGCTCCTGACCGTGTTCGCGGGCCAGGACGCCGACGCGACCACGCGGGCTCGCAGCTATTTCACCGGCTACCAGCCGTCGTCGCCGCAGATCGCGCTTTTCCAGGACGGCAAGCTCGTCTTCATGCTCGAGCGGAAGAACATCGAAGGACGGGCCGCGGCGGACATCGCGACCGATCTTACCGCCGCGTTCGACCGCTACTGCGACTGAGCCCGCTCCCACCGGACTTCTCCGCCGCGGCGGATGAGGCCTGGCGGCTCGTGAGCGCGGCGCCTGGCTTCCTCACCGAACGGGAAGCCCGCTTTCTCGCCCTGGCCGCCGCCTGCGTGCCGGCGCAGGGGGTCATCCTCGAGATCGGCAGCTTCAAAGGCAAATCCACCGTCGGCCTGGCCTCGGTCGCCGCCCGCTACCGCCTCGGCAAAGTCGTCGCCGTGGACCCGCATACCGCGCCGTCGAGCACCGATCCGGGCCTCGGCGGCCAGGCGTCGTCGTTCGACGATTTTCGGCATACGCTCACCCGAGCCGGCCTGACCGATCACGTCGAGGTGCACCGCAAGTTTTCACATGAGCTCGCGACCCGCTGGGACCGGCCGATCCGGCTGCTCTGGATCGACGGCGACCACACCTACCCGGGCGCGAAGCAGGACCTGGACCTGTTCGCGCCGCACCTGGCTCCGGGCGGCGTCGTGGCCCTCCACGACGTGCTCCACAACTTCGCGGGCCCGATCCGCGTGTTCGTGGAGGACGTGTTGGGGTCGGACCGCTATGGGCCGGCGGGGTGCTGCGGATCGATCGGCTGGGCGCAGCATCGACCGGTGGACGGCGCATCGGCACGGTTTCGCGAGGCCCGGGGCGCCTTGGCGCGTCGCGCCGCGCGGCTCATCCCGCTGTCCGAGCGGGGGCGTGACCTCCGGGGCGTTGCGAAACTGCGCTACAAGCTACAGCGCGCCCTGGTGCCGCACGGGGGCGCGGATCCGGAAACGTGGGCACAGCTGACGTCTGACGTCTGACGTCTCACAAAACCCGCTCCCGCCGTACCCGCATGTCCACCACGTGCTCCACCCAGGACCAGAGCGAGTCCTGCCGCTCGATCGGCACGCTTTCCACCACGTGGCGCCGCCACCCTTTCATCACTTCCGAGTCCTGCGTCCACAGGCGCACGCGCTTGCGCGGCACCTTGTTCTCCCACAACTGGGCGATGGGCGGGTCGGCGTACAACAGACGCACGGTCACGTTGCGCGACAGGTATTCGAGCGGGCTCAGGTCCACCCGTTTGTACTTGTCCTCCACGGACAGCCGGCCCGCCCCCGGATAGTCCGGCTCGCCGTCGGAGAACAGCACGACGTTGAGCGGCGCCAGCACCAGATTGTTGCGCTTCACATGCAGGGCCGCGCGCTGGAAGAACGCGTTGAAATCGGTGATCGGGTCCTCTTGCGGGAACCACGCTCGCAGGTCCGATGCAATCTGCGCGGGCGACTTGCCCGAGAGATCCTGGATCGGGTGGAACACCTTGGCCTGGCCGGTGCGCTCCCCGCCCAGCTCCCCGACGAAGATCGCCGTGTTCGGCTGTAGCCCGCCGACCCCGTTCAGATGGCCGTAGATGTAGAGCGACGCGAACTCGATCGCCCCGTTGAAACTGGGATTGCGCCGGAACGAGCCGCTGATATCGAGGCCGATCACCAGCGTCGACCTGGGCGTCTCGGCCCGTTGCGACGGCGAGCACGCTACGACGCCGAGCGCCAGGACCAGGGCCGCGACGCGACGCCTCATGACGCACCTCCCTCGACCGTGTGGGTCTTGCCGGTGTGGAAGATCGGCGTGCTGGTGAGCACCTGGTCCAGCGACCGGAATGGCAGGTTGAAGTGCGGCTTGCCCATGATGACGACGACCAGGAAGTTGAACCCGCTGGCGACCAACTGCAGCACCGGCAGGGTCAAGAGCTCCATCAGGTGCTGGGCCTCCTTCTTGAACCACTCGTGCTCGGCCTTGAGCGCGTTGATCGGACCGCGCCAGAACTCCACGTCCGCGGTCGCGGCCGCCCGCACGGCGCCCACGCCTTCCATCGCCTTCCGGCCCAGGATGGCGAGCAGCGCCGGCGTCCCGAACCGCCCGAACAGGAACCAGGTCATGCCGCGCACGCCCACCCACCCCAGCAGGGCCAGCCCCAGGGTCCCGACGATCCCCAACTGGAACCCCTGCTGGGCCAGCCACGGCGTGATGGCGTCGATCAGCTCGCGGTACAAGAAGAGCACCTCGAACAGGGCAACCGCCAACTCGACCAGCACCATCGAGACGATCTGCCCGATGGCGCGAGTCTTGATCGCCTCGTTCAGCACCTGGATACAGGCGAAGCTGCCCCCGATGATGATGAACAGAAAGAACCACAGGAGCACGACGAGGGCCAGCGCGTTCACCTGGTAGCCCGTCAAGTCCGAGAGCAGCTCGCTCATCGTCGGACGCAGCGTGAAGGTGAAGATCGTGGCCTCGATGGCGGACCAGAACAGCAGCAGCATGAACGCGATCCACGGCACCCCCGGCTGGCGCGAGCTCGAATCCAGCATGGCGAAGGGCGACGTGACCAGGTTCTTCAGGGTCCGCCACAACAGCCCGACGCCAAGGCGGAGCAGACCCCAGATCCAGCCCACGAACACGAGGAGGAAGCGCGCCAGGCCGAACCAGTAAAACCACGCCATGCGGACCGCGTCCCACCAGGACATGAGCAGCGCCGCCAGAAAGCGTCCGCGGCCCGAGCGGAACGGAATGGTGTAGAGCGAGACCATCGTGCCCCAGACGCCCGCCACCAGCACCGTCGCCGGGAAGAAGAGCAACAAGAACTTCCCCACGATCTGCCAGAAGGAATCACCCGAGAGCACCGTGCGGAACACCAGCGCCTGCCAATCGAGGATCCAGGACAGGCCCGCCCAGATCCAGCCCCACACCGTCTGGAGAATCCAGCTCCACTGCTCGGTCTGGGCAGTGCCTAGCGGTTGTTGCATGTCAGTGCTCCCTCACTGGGGTGGGAACCGGGATTGGCGGTCGTGGGAACCGACGGCGCACCCGGACGCCCGAGCGGCCGGGACACATTGATAGTGACCGTCTCCGCCGTGTCAAGCGGCGCCGGTGATCTGCGTCACAAACAGGGCTGACAGCTTTGCCCCTCGGACGTATACTGTTGCCCATGCGCGACGACGAAACTCCCAAACGCCTGATCGTCGTGGGCGACCGGGTGTTGATCTCCCCGGAAGAGGGGGAGGAGCGCACCAATGTCGGGCTGTATCTCCCCCCCACGGCGCTCGAGAGCCGACAGGTCCAGGGCGGTCGCATCGTCGCGACCGGGCCGGGGACGCCCATGACCGAGCCCGCCAGCATGGACGACGAGCCGTGGAAGATCCACGGCCCGGACGTGAAGTACCTCCCCATGCAGGCCCAGGTCGGCGACTACGGGTTGTTCTTCCGGAAGGCGGCCGTCGAGATCACGTTCGAAGGCAAGAAGTACCTTGTCATACCGCAGGCGGCGATCCTCGTGCTCGTGCGGGAAGCGACCCCCGAGGAAGTGGAGTAGCGCATGGCCGACATCGGATGGGCCCGGAGCCACGGCAACCGCGCGGAGAAGGAAGGCCTGCGGCGGGGCGCGTGGTACCGGATCGTGGAAGACCATGGTAAGGAATGGGTGGTGCTGGATGTGCACCAAGTCGAAGTGCGCGTGCCCAGAGACAACGTCGACGTCCGAAAGGACCGGCCGAAGTCCTGGAGCGTGGTGCACGAGCCGCATCTCGTGTGCCCGGGGTGCCACAGGCGCCAGTACGTGTCGGGCCAGCCCAAGGACGTGAAATGCCACGAGTGCGGCAACAGCTTCGGCGTGGATTGGACCGATCGGGGTTGAGGGCGATCGCCTAATTCAGATCCAGGTCGCGCGATTCGGGCCCCGGTGCGGACGCCGGGGCTCGCTTTCTTTGGGCCCATGTCCCCGTTCACCGGCGGGCTCCCCCGCGCCCGCGCGTTGCTGGCCGAGCGATTCGGCCATCCCGTGTTCCGCGCCCATCAAGTCCGGGTGCTGGGCCCGCTGCTCGCGGGCCAGAGCGTGCTCGCGGTCCTCCCCACGGGCGCCGGCAAGTCGCTCTGTTACCAGCTACCCGCGCTCATGACCGAGGGTCTGACACTCGTCGTCTCGCCCCTCATCTCGCTGATGCAAGATCAGGTGAGCAGGCTGCGGCGCCGCGGAGTCGCCGCGGCCTATTTGAACAGCCTGCTCACCGCCGCCGAGCGACGCACCATCCTCGATGCGGCGCTCGACGGGAGCATTCGGCTGCTGTACTGCGCGCCCGAGCGGCTCGGCTCGCTGGTGCGAACCCTGCGGCAGGCGGGCGGCTCGGTCTCGCTGCTCGCGGTCGACGAGGCGCATTGCATCGTCGAGTGGGGGAACGAGTTTCGGCCGGTGTACCGCCAGCTCGGCAAGTACCGCTACCTCCTGAAGCATCCCCCGACCTTGGCGCTCACGGGGAGCGCGACGCCCGCCACGCGCGCGGAGATTCTGCGGGTGCTGCGCCTGCCGGAGGCGGCGGTGGTGATGACCTCATTCGATCGGCCGAACCTCGCGTTCGCGGTCGAGCGCGTGAGCGACGACCGGAACCGGTTCGCGCGTATCCGCCGCCTGATCCGCGACGTCCCCGGGCATACCATCGTGTACACGCCGACCCGCCGTCTCACCGAGCTCGTGACCCGCGCGTTGCTGCGCATGGGTGTGCGGGCCGCCCCCTATCACGCCGGGCTGTGCGCCGCCACGCGGCGCGAGGTGCTGATCGAGTTCCTGCGCGACCGAGTGCCGGTGGTGGTCGCGACCAGCGCGTTCGGCATGGGGATCGACAAGCCGGACGTGCGCCAGGTGCTGCACTGGGGGACGCCGCGCACGCTCGAAAGCTATTACCAGGAGGCTGGCAGGGCGGGGCGGGATGGCGCGGCGGCGCAGTGCCTGATCCTGTGGAGCCCGGCCGACTTCGCGTGGGCCGAGTGCGCGCCCGAGATGCGGGCCTACATCGCCCGTCCGGTTTGCCGCCGCCGCATGCTGCTCGCCTACTTCGGCGAGGCGGTGCGACACTGCAGCGGCTGCGACCGCTGCCCGCGCCCCCCCTCCCCCTCCGCCAGTTAGGCAGGGCAACGCCTACCCGTTCGTCCAGTTGCGGGGTGAGGCGGTCGAAATAGCTTTGCCCGGATAGCGTGGGCGCGAGCCCACCGCTCTCGCATCGCCACACTCCCTCTCTCCTCGAGGACGACCGCCATGGCCGGCCGCAATTTCTTGTTCGTTCCCGGTCCCACGAACGTGCCCGACCGGATCCTTCGCGCGATGGACCGCGCCATGGAAGATCACCGGTCCTCCGCCTTTCCGGCGCTCGCCTCCGGGCTGCTGCGCGACCTGAAGAGCGTCTTCAAAACCACCGCCGGTCAGCCGTTCATCTTCCCGGCCACGGGCACCGGCGGCTGGGAGGCGGCGCTCGTCAACACGTTGTCGCCGGGAGACCGCGTCCTCGCCCCGCGGTACGGCCAGTTCAGCCACCTGTGGATCGACCTCGCCCAGCGGCACGGCCTGCGAGTGGACATCATCGACGTCGATTGGGGCGAGGGCGCACCGGTCGAGCGCATCGAGGAGATCCTCACCGCGGACACCCAGCACGAAGTGAAGGGTGTACTCATCGTTCACAACGAGACCGCGACCGGCGTGACGAGCGACCTCGCCGCCGTGCGGCGGGCGATGGACGCCGCCCGACACCCGGCGCTGCTCTATGTGGACGGGGTGAGCTCGATCGGTGCGATCGACTTCCGCATGGACGAGTGGAAGGTGGACCTCGCCATCACGGGGTCGCAGAAGGGGCTGATGCTGCCCCCCGGGCTCGGCCTCGTGTGCGCCAGTCCCAGAGCGCTCGCCGCCGGCAATCAGGCGAAGTGTCCGCGCGTGTTCTTCGACTTCGGCGACATGAGCAAGGCCAACGCGACGGGCTACTTCCCCTACACGCCCTCACTCCCGTTGTTGCACGGCTTGCGCGAGTCCCTCGCCATGCTGTTCGAGGAGGGACTGGACAACGTATTCGCGCGTCATCGCCGCCTGGCCGACGGCGTGCGCGCTGCCGTGCGGGCCTGGGGCTTGAAGCTGTGTGCCCGGGCGCCGAAATGGCATTCGGACACCGTGAGCGCGATCCTGGTGCCCGACGGGTTCAACGCGGCGGACGTCATCGATGTCGCGTTCCGGCGCTACAACCTCGCGCTGGGCGCTGGGCTCGCCCGCGTGGCCGGCAAGCTGTTCCGCATCGGCCATCTGGGCGACTTGAACGAGCTCATGCTGCTCGGCGCCATCGCCGGGACGGAGATGGCGATGCGCGACGTCGGCATCAAGGTCACGCTCGGAGCCGGCGTCGCGGCGGCCGCCGAGCACTACCGCGGCAGCGCGGCCCCGCTGCCGCCGCGCGCCGTGGCGGCGCCCTCGGCCGACGCCCAGCCCCAGCCCCAGCCCCCAGGCGGCAAGCCCGGTTCCTTGGCCTCGCGCGCCGCCGTGCGGGCATGAGCCTGACGCGCTACGAGCCGGCCACGTCCCGGCTGCAGCGCAGTGAGCTCGCGGTGCCCGGCTCGCAACCGGCGTTGTTCGCGAAGGCGCTCGCGAGCGATGCGGACGTCGTATTCCTCGACCTCGAGGACGCCGTCGCGCCGGCGGACAAGGAGCAGGCGCGCCAGAACGTCATTGCCGGGCTGCTGGAGCACGACTGGCGCGCGCGTGGCAAGACGGTCAGCGTGCGCATCAACGGCATCGACACCCACTACATGTACCGCGACGTGGTGGACGTCGTGGAACAGGCGGGACACCGGCTGGACGTCGTGCTGCTGCCGAAGGTCGGCGTCCCCGCCGATGTCTACCTCGTGGACGCGCTGCTCACGCAGATCGAGGCCGCGCGCCGCCTCCCCCACCGCATCGGTGTGGAGGTCCTGATCGAGACGGCCCTGGGCATGGCCAACGTGGAGGCCATCGCGCAGGCCAGCCGCCGCCTCGAGGCGATGCACTTCGGAGTGGCCGATCTCGCGGCGAGCCTGCGCGCTCGAACCGTGAGCATCGGGGGCCCCAACCCGGACTACCCCGGCGATCAATGGCATGCGGCATTGTCGCGCATGGTCACGGCGTGCCGCGCCTACGGGCTCCGACCGATCGACGGGCCGTACGGTGACTTCAAGGATCCGGAGGGCTTTCGCGCTGCCGCCCGGCGGGCCGCGGCGCTCGGCTACGAGGGGAAGTGGGCGATCCACCCCTCGCAGATCGCGCTCGCGAACGAGGTCTTTACGCCGCCGGCGGTGGAGCTGGAGCGGGCGCGGCGCATCCTCGACGCGCTGGACCAGGCGGCGCGCGAGGGCCGCGGCGCGGCGCAGCTCGACGGTCGCATGATCGACGCGGCGTCGGCGCGCATGGCGCGCAACATCGTCGCGATCGCATCGACCATCGCCGCCCGCGAGCGCGTCGCCCCTCCCCTGGCCGCGACGCGAGTCTGACCCGTGAATATTCACGAATACCAGGCGAAGGAGCTGCTGGCCGGGTTCGGGGTTGGCGTGCCCAAGGGCGGGGTCGCCTACAGCGCGGATCAGGCCGTGTATCGCGCCGTCGAGATCGGGGGCAGCCGCTGGGTGGTGAAGGCCCAAATCCATTCGGGCGCTCGCGGCAAGGCGGGCGGCGTCCGGCTCTGCGCCGGGGACGTCGACGTCCGCCAGGCAGCCAAGGAGCTGCTGGGGAAAACGCTCGTGACCGCCCAGACCGGGCCGGACGGCCTCCCGGTCCACCGCCTGCTCGTCGAAGAGGCGCTGCCGATCGCGCGCGAGTTGTACCTCGGGCTCGTCCTCGACCGCGGGCGCGAGCGCATCGTCGTCGTCGCGCACCCGCACGGCGGTATGGAGATCGAGGAGATCGCCCAGCGCGAGCCCGAGGCGATCCTCCGCGAAGTCGTCGAGCCTGCGGTCGGCATGCAGGCGTTCCAGGCGCGCGAGCTCGCGTTCGGGCTGGGTCTCGCACCCGCACAGGTGAATCAGGCCGTCGTCGTCATCCTCGGGGCATATCGCGCGTTCCGGGAACTGGACGCGACCATGGTCGAGATCAATCCGCTCGTCGTCACCGCGGACGGGCGGGTGCTGGCGCTCGACGTGAAGATGAGCTTCGACGACAACGCGATGTTCCGCCGGCCCAATGTGGCCGAGCTGCGGGATTACGCGCAGGAGGATCCGCGTGAGGCCGAGGCCGCTCAGCACGGGCTCAATTACGTGGCGCTGGACGGGGATATCGGCTGCATCATCAACGGGGCGGGGCTCGCGATGGCCACCATGGACATGATCAAGCACGCCGGGGGCGAGCCGGCCAACTTCCTCGACATCGGCGGCGGCGCCTCGCCCGACCGGGTGGCCGCCGCGTTCCGCCTGGTGCTCTCGGACAAGAACGTGCGCGCCATCCTCGTCAACGTGTTCGCCGGCATCAACCGGTGCGACTGGGTCGCGCAGGGCGTGGTGCAGGCGGTCCGCGAGGTCCAGGTCACGGTCCCCCTGGTGGTCCGGCTCGCCGGGACCAACGTGCAGGAAGGCCGCCGCATCCTGAAGGAGAGCGGGCTGCCGATCATCACGACCGACACGCTCGCGGAAGCGGCCGACCGGGTGGTGGCGGCGCGCGACGGGGCGCGAGCGGCATGAGCATCCTGCTGGACGAGCGCACCCCCGTCATCGTTCAGGGCTTCACGGGCGACAAGGGCACGTTCCACGCGAAAGAGATGATCGCCTACGGCACGCACGTCGTGGGCGGCGTGACGCCGGGGAAGGGCGGCGCCACGCACCTCGAGCGGCCGGTGTTCAATACCGTCAAGGAGGCGGTCGCGGCCACCGGCGCCGTGGCCTCGCTCGTGCTGGTGCCGGCCCCGTTCTGCGCCGATGCCGTCATGGAGGCGGCCGACGCCGGCATCCGGCTCGTCGTGACGATCACCGACGGCGTCCCCGCCCAGGACATGATGCGCGTCAAGCGGTACCTGTGGCGCTACGCCAAGGAGCGGCGTACCCGCCTGATCGGCCCCAACTGCGCCGGCGTGATCAGCCCGGGCAAGGCCATGATGGGAATCATGCCGGGTCACATCTACACGCGCGGCGCCGTCGGCGTGGTCACGCGCTCCGGCACCCTCGGCTATGAAGCGGCCGCACAGATGCAGGCGCTCGGCGTCGGCATTACGACGAGCGTGGGGATCGGCGGCGATCCCATCAACGGGAGCTCGTTTGTCGACCTGCTGGCGCTGTTCGAAGAGGATCCGGAGACCGACGCGGTCATGATGATCGGCGAGATCGGCGGCCCGCAGGAGGCGGACGCGGCCCGCTTCGTCAAGGAGCACATGACCAAGCCAGTGATCGGGTACGTCGCCGGCCTCACGGCGCCGAAGGGCCGGCGCATGGGGCACGCCGGCGCGATCATCTCGGCGTTTGGTGACACCGCGGCCGAGAAGGCCGAGATCATGCGCTCGGCGGGCCTCGTCGTCGCGCCCAGTCCCGCCGACCTCGGCGCCACCGTCGCCCAGGCGCTGGCGCGAAAGCCCGCCCGCCGGGTGATGGTCTCGCCGTGAGTGGGCGGAGCCGGCCGACGGTCGTCGTGACGCGACGGCTCCCGGCGCCCGTGGAGCAGCGGCTGGCGCAGGAATTCGACGCGCGCGTGAACCAGGACGACCACTCGTTCACGACCGCGGAACTGCGCGAGGCGCTGCGCGGCGCGGATGCCCTCGTGCCCACGGTGAGCGACCGCATCACCGCCCAGACGCTCGCCGTCGAGCCGCTGCGGGCGCGGATCCTCGCGAATTTCGGCGTCGGATACAATCACATCGACGTCGCCGCCGCCAAAGCCCGCGGCCTCGTCGTCACGAACACGCCCGACGTCCTCACCGACGACACCGCGGACGACGCCATCATGCTCATGCTCATGGTGGCGCGCCGCGCGGGGGAAGGGGAGCGGCATGTGCGGAGCGGCACGTGGACGGGGTGGCGACCCACGCACATGCTCGGCACCAAGGTCAGCGGCAAGACGTTGGGACTGATCGGACTGGGTCGCATCGGCCGGGCGGTGGCGCGCCGTGCCCGTCAGGGGTTTGGGATGCGCGTGGTGTTTCACGACCCCTATCCGCCACCCGCCAACGTCGTCGCCGATCTCGCGGCCGAGCCGAAGGCCACGGTGGAGGACGTGCTGCGCGAAGCCGACTTCGTGTCGCTGCATTCCCCGGCCACGCCCGAAACCCGCCACCTGATGAACGCCGAGCGGCTCGCCCTCATGCGGCCCACCGCTTTCCTCATCAATACGGCCCGCGGCGACATCGTGGACGAAGCGGCGCTCGTCGCCGCGCTCGAGCGCGGGCAGATCGCCGGGGCCGCGCTCGACGTGTATGAGCAGGAGCCTCACGTGACGCCCGCTCTCCTGACCATGGAGAACGTCGTGCTGCTGCCGCACCTGGGCAGCGCCACCCAAGAGACGCGTGTGGCCATGGGCATGCGGGCGTTGGACAACCTCGCGGCGTTCTTCGCCGGATCCGCCCCGCGCGATCGCGTGGTGTGAGCGACAACCGTCTCGTCTCCGCCGCCCTCACCGCCTCCGAGTACCTCGACGATGTGGCGGAGTTGTTGTTCGACCAGTTTCTCGATGTGATCCGCGCGCATCAGCCGGAGCTCGAGCCAGTGCTGCGGGGCCAGCCCACGGCTGCTGGAGCGTCCCCCGAGCTGATCGCGCGCGCCATCCAGGCGCAGGGGACGTGGTTCCAGCTGCTCTCCATCGCCGAACAGAACGCCGCGATGCGCCAGCGGCGCCAGGCGGAGGTGGAGCGGGGCCCCGAGCAGCTGCGGGGCACGTTCGCCCAGGTCGTGAGCGCCGCCGCCGCCCAGGGGGTCTCGGCAGACGAGATGCGGGCGCTCGTGGCACGCCTGCGCGTCCGACCGGTGATCACCGCCCATCCTACCGAGGCCAAACGCGTCACCGTGCTCGAGAAGCACCGCCGGATCTACCGCCGGCTGGTCGAGCTCGAAGCGCCGCGCTGGACCCCGCGCGAGCGGAGCGACCTGATCAACGCCGTGCGAACGGAGATCGAGCTGCTGTGGCTCACCGGCGAGCTGCGACTGGAGAAGCCCACGGTCGCCCAGGAGCTCGCCTGGGGACTGTACTTCGTGACGGAGAACCTGTTCGACGTCGTCCCCGACCTCGTGGACAAGCTCGAGCGCGCGCTGCGCCAGGCCTATCCTGAGGGGCAGTTTCAGGTGCCGTCATTTTTCCAGTTCGGGTCGTGGATCGGCGGCGACCGTGACGGCAATCCCTTCGTCACCAACGAGGTGACGCGCCGGACCGTGTACGACAATCGCGTCGCGAGTCTGCGCCGCTACCGGCAACGGCTGGGCGAGCTGTTGCGGGCGCTCTCCGCCACTGAGCGCGCGGCCCGGATCAGCCTCGAGTTCCGGGAGGCCCTCGCTCGCCAGGTCGACCAGAGCGGGGCCGGCGAGCACATCGCCGCGCGCAACCCCGGCGAGGTGTTCCGCCAGTACGTCGCGTGCATGCTGCGGCGCCTGGACGCCACGCTCACGTGCGCGGAGCACGGCACGACGGCCCCCTCCCCGGATGCCGCGGGCTACCGCGCGGCGGACGAGCTCATCGCCGACCTGCAGACGCTCGAGTCGGGCCTCGCCGATGCCCGCGCCGCGCACGCCGCCGCGCGGCTCGTGCGGCCGGTGCGACGCGAGGTGGAGGCGTTTCGGTTCAGCACCTTCCGACTCGACGTGCGGGAAAACACCACGCGACTCACCGCCGCGCTCACCGCGCTGTGGCGCGCGCGGCACCCCGGCGACTCCCAGGCCCCCGCGCCCCAGTCGCCCGCCTGGGCGGCCTGGCTGCAGGGCGAGCTCACCCGCCCGCTCCGGCCCCCCGCCGACTGCCCGCCGCCCACGCTCCCCCCCGAGGCGGCCGAGACGCTCGGCATGTTCCGGTTGATCCGCGAGCTGCGGGACGAGCTCGACCGCGAGGCGATCGGCACCTTCATCCTCAGCATGACCCACGACGCGGCCGACGTGCTGGGCGCGTGCCTGCTCGCCAAGGAAGCCGGCTTGTTCGCCGACGCGGCGGGCACCGAGAGCTGCACGCTGCCGATTGTGCCGCTGTTCGAGTCCGTCGACGACCTGCGGCGCGCGCCGGAGATCGTGCACGACCTGCTGCAGGTGCCCCTGATACGGCGCAGTATCCGCGCGCAGGGGGGCGTCTACGAGGTCATGATCGGGTATTCCGACTCGAACAAGGACGGGGGTTTCCTTACGTCGAACTGGGAGCTGGCGAAGGCGCAGCTCAAGCTGACGCGGCTCGGCCGAGAGTGCGGCGTCCCGATCGCGTGCTTCCACGGGCGCGGCGGATCGGTGAGCCGGGGCGGGGCGCCGACCGGGCGCGCCATCGCGGCGCAGCCGGCCGGCTCGATCGCCGGACGCCTGCGCATCACCGAGCAGGGGGAGGTCGTGTCGTTCAAGTACGCCAACCGCGGTACGGCAGCCTACCAGACGGAGCTGTTGGCCGCGAGCGTGCTCGAGCACTCCCTCAAGTCCGAGCGGGAGGACGCGCTCGTACCCACGGCCGAGTTCGATGAGGCCATGGAAGCGCTGTCCGGCGCAGCGCACGCCGCCTATCGCCGGCTGATCGAGCACCCCCATCTCGTCACGTACTTCCAGGCGGCGAGCCCCCTCGAGGAGATCGCGCTGCTCAACATCGGGTCGCGCCCCACGCGACGGTTCGGCGCACGCACGCTCGGCGACCTGCGTGCGATCCCGTGGGTGTTCGCGTGGACCCAGAACCGTCACTGCATTCCCGGGTGGTACGGGGTCGGCACTGGACTCGCGACCTTCCTCGACGTGCGGGGCGCGCGCGGAGCGGCGTTGCTCGGGCGGATGTTCGCCGGCTGCCGCCTGTTCCGCCTGATCGTGGACGAGGCCGAGAAGACGCTCGCCTACGTCGATCTCGATATCGCCCGCGCGTACGCTGATCTGGTCGCCGACCCCTGGGTACGGAACGAGCTGGCTTCCCTGGTCGCCGACGAATACCACCGCACCGTCGACGCGGTGCGGCGCCTCAGCGGCGAGAGCGTGCTGGCGGAGCGGTTCCCACAGTTCCGGGAACGGCTCTCCCGCCGGTTGCCGACGCTGAACCAGGTGAACCACCAACAGATCGAGCTGTTGCGGCGCTACCGCGCGGGGCAAGAAGACGCGCTGGCGGGGCTGCTCCTGTCGATCAACTGCATAGCCGCGGGGTTCGGGACGACGGGCTAGGAGCTAGATTCCCACCCATGCACGACAGCCTCTACTTCACCGACCAGCACCGCCAGGTTCGCGACATGGTGCGCGACTTCGCGAGCCAGGTGATCCGGCCTAGCGCGAGGGCGTACGATCTCGAGAGCCGCTTCCCCTGGGACAACGTGAAGCGCATGGCCGAGCTCGGTCTGTTCGGCATCCCCTGGCCGGAGGAGCTCGGCGGCTCGGGGATGGACTATCTCTCGTACATCGTCGTGATCCACGAGCTCGCTAAGGTCGATGCGAGCCACGCGATCACGGTCAGCGCGCACACCACGCTCGGCACCTCACCGATCATGGACTTTGGGACGGGCGAGCAGAAGCAGCGTTACGTCCCGCTGCTGGCGGCCGGCAAGGTGCTGGGTGGTTTCGGGTTGACGGAGCCCGGGGCCGGCTCGGACGCCGGGGGCACCAAGACCACGGCGGTCGCCCGGGGCGACCACTATGTCCTGAACGGCTCCAAAATCTTCATCACGCACGCCGGGGTGGGCGAGGTCTTCGTCGTCACCGCCCGCACCGATCCCGCCGCCCAGAAGACGCACGGCATCACCGCGTTCATCGTCACCAAGGACACCTGTGACCTCGAGGAAACGAGACGCGTCGGGATCGGTCACGACCCGTCGCTTCCGAAGTGTCCCGGCGTCGCGGCGGCCAAGAAGGAGGACAAGCTGGGCTGGCGCGCCTCCGACACGCGGGAGCTCGTGTTCCAGGACGCGGTCGTGCCCCGCGAAAATGTGCTGGGACCGGTGAACAACGGCTTCCGTCAATTCCTGCACACGCTGGACGGCGGCCGCATCGGCCTCGGCGCGCTGGCGCTCGGGCTAGCGGAGGGGGCCTTGGAGGAGTGCCTTCAGTACACCGCCACGCGCAAGCAATTCGGGCGGCCGGTGGCGAGCTTTCAGGGCGTGCACTTCGCGCTCGCGGACATGGCGACCGAGATCGAGGCCGCGACCCACCTGGTCTACCATTCGGCGTGGCTCAAGCAGACGGGCCAGCCGTTCAAGAAGGAGGCCGCGATGGCGAAGCTGTACGCGTCGGAGCTCGCCATGCGCGCCACGACCAAGGCCGTCCAGCTGCACGGTGGCTACGGCTACACCACGGACTATCCCGTGGAGCGGATGATGCGGGACGCCAAGATCTGCGAGATCGGCGAAGGCACGAGCGAGATCCAGCGGATTGTGATCGCCCGCCAGCTCCTCGGGGACCTGGTCGACTAGCTAAAAGCAACCTGCACCAGCCTTCACCGATCTCCACCAACCTCCATTCCCAGGTTGCGCACCAGAAACGCCCACCGATCCGCCTGCTCCTCGATCACCTTGCTGGTCGGCTTGCCGGCGCCATGCCCGGCCTTGGTCTCGATCTCGATCAGCACGGGCGCGGGACCCGCCTGCGCCGCCTGCAGGGCAGCTGCGAACTTGAAGGAGTGCCCCGGCACCACGCGATCGTCGTGATCGGCGGTCGTGATCAATGTCGCCGGATACCGCGTCCCGGCCTTGAGATTGTGCAGCGGCGAGTACCTGTAGAGATACGGGAACTGCGCCGCGCTGTCCGCCGAGCCGAACTCGGTGACCCAGGCCCAGCCGATCGTGAACTTGTGGAACCGCAACATGTCCATGACGCCGACCGCCGGCAGGGCCGCGCCGAACAACTCGGGGCGTTGCGTGATTGCCGCGCCTACCAGCAGGCCCCCGTTCGAGCCGCCCCCGACCGCGAGCTTCGCCGGCGACGTATAACCCTGCGCGATGAGATACTCCGCGGCGGCCATGAAATCGTCGAATACGTTCTGCTTCTTCTCGTGCATTCCCGCCTGGTGCCACGCTTCGCCGTACTCACCGCCGCCCCGCAGGTTCGGCATGGCGTATACACCGCCCAGCTCGAGCCACGCGAGCACGCTCACCGAGAAGCTCGGCGTGAGACTGATGTTGAACCCGCCGTAGCCGTAGAGATACGTCGGATTCGAGCCGTCGAGCTTGATGCCCTTCTTGTGGGTGACGAACATCGGGACACGCGTGCCGTCCTTGCTGGTGTAGAACACCTGTTTCGTCTCGTACCCCGACGGATCGAAGTCGATGGCCGGCGCCTTGAAGACGCTCGACGTGCCTTGCCTGAAGTCGTAACGGAAAATCGTGGTGGGGTACAGGAACGAGGTGAACGCGTAGAACATCGCGTCGTCCTTGCGCTCCCCCGAGATCGACGCCACGGCACCCAGCGTCGGCAGCGCCACGTCCGTGAGAAATCGCCCGTCCAGCGCGAACAGCCGCAGCCGCGAATGGGCATCGTGCATGTAGTGCGCGACGAACTCATCGTGGATGATCTGGACGCCCTCGAGCACGTCCTCGCTCTCCGGGATGATCTCGCGCCAGCGCGCGCGCTCCGGCTGCCGGGTGTCGATGGCGATCACGCGTTTCTTCGGGGCATTCAGGTCGGTGAGAAAGTAGAACACCGGTCCATCGTTGCCGATGAAGCCGTAGCCCGCGTCGAAATCGTCGAGCAGCCGCGTCACCGCGCCCGTCACCTTGGGGCGCGTGGCGCTCCGCAGGTCGAGACAATACACGCGGTTCCGCCGGTCGGTGCCGAGCCACACGTGCAGGACGACGTACCGGCCGTCGTCGGTCACTGCCGCGCCGAACCCCCAGTCCGGTTGATCGGGACGCTCGTACACGAGCACGTCCTGCGCCTGATCGGTGCCGAGGCGGTGATAGTAGACCTTCTGGAACCGATTGACGCTCGTCAACGCCTGCTCGGCGGCTTCCGGGTAGCGACTGTAGAAGAACCCGCGGCCGTCGTGCGTCCACGAAGCGCCCGAGAACTTGATCCAGCGCAGGTGGTCCGACCGGTCGCGCGCCGTCGCGATGTCGCGCACGTGGAACTCCTCCCAATCCGACCCGCTCGCCGAAGTGCCGTAGGCGAGCAGCCGACCGTCCTCCGACACCGCCAGCGTGGAGAGCGCGACGGTCCCGTCCGGCGACAGCACGTTCGCGTCGAGCAGCACCTCGGCATCGGCCACGAGCGACGCCTGCTTGTACAGCACCGATTGGTTCTGCAAGCCGTCGTTCTTGAAGAAGAAGAACCGCCCCGCCTTGTGGAATGGCGCGCCGTATTTGGGATAGTTCCACAGTTGCGTGAGCCGCTGGCGGAGGGTCGCCCGCTGCGGGATCTGGGCCAGGTACGATTCCGTGACCCGGTTCTCCGCCTCGATCCAGGCGCGCGTTTCCGGCGCGTCGGGCTCCTCGAGCCAGCGGTACGGGTCCGGCACTCGCGTGCCGTGGTAGTCTTCCACCACGTCGCTGTGGCGCGCCGGTGGATATTGGATCGTTTGGCCGGGCGCCGCTTCGGCGGCCCCACCGAGCAACATGCCTGTCAGGAGTACCCCCGCATACAGAAAGCCGTTGTGTGCATGCAGCATAGGAGGAAATCTCGGGGCTGTTGACGTAAGTCGCAAGCCCACTTAGATTTAGAGAATGCATTGGGCTTCCGGACTGCTCGCCGCGTTGAGCACCTTCGGTGCGCCACGATCGGGTGGTCCATCCAATCGGGTCAACTCCTCCTCCGTCCATCGGCTCGGAATGAGTGCTTGCTGGGACAACAATCGGATCCCGACGGGCTGCTGGCCGTCCGGGATCGAGGGCACATGCTTTGAAACGGGAAATATTGATCAGCGGGAGCCCGCGGGAGACCCGCGTGGCCATCCTGGAGGACGACCGCCTTGTTGAGCTCCTGGTGGATCGTCCCGACGCCCGCCGCATGGTGGGTGACATCTACCTCGGCACCGTGGACGCGGTCCTGCCGGGGATACAGGCGGCCTTCGTCAACATCGGCGCGGAAAAGAGCGCCTTCCTCCATGCCTCCGATCTGATCGAATCGGAGGACGAAGACGAGCCGCGCGATCCGGACGACGACACCGACAACGGCAATGGCGGCTCGAACGGCGGGGGAGGAGAAAGAGGGGGTGGGGGGGGAGGAGGCCGGTCGCGACGCCGTCTGCCGAACGTCGCCGACGAGCTGAAAAAGGGTCAGGCCAAGCTCGTCCAGGTCATCAAAGAGCCCATCGGGACCAAGGGACCGCGCGTCACGGCGCAGGTGTCGCTCGCCGGCCGGTTTCTGGTCTACATGCCGTTCGCCTCGAAGGTCGGCGTCTCCCGCAAAATCGAGAACCGCGACCAGCGCGCCAAGCTCCGCGACATGGTCGCCAAGCTCGTCCCCAAAGACTCGGGCGGCTGGATCATCCGCACGGTGGCCGAAGATCTGACCGAGCAGAGCTCCAAGCACGAGATCGACCACCTGTACGAGATGTGGAAGAAGATCAAGCGCAAGGCCAGCTCGGCGCGCCCGCCGGCGCTGCTGCAGCGCGAGACCAGCCTCACCCGCGGCATCATCCGCGACCTCTTCAGTGACAAGGTCGACTCGCTGCTCGTCGATTCGAAGATGTTGCACAACGAGGTCGTGCAGTACTTGAAGCAGATCGACCCGGATCTGATCGAGCGCGTGAAGCTGCACGCGGCCGAGGCCTCGCTGTTCGACGAGTACGACATCGAAGCGGAGGTCCGCAAGCTCTTCATCCCGCGGGTAGAGCTGCCGACCGGCGGATACCTCATCATCCAGCCCACCGAGGCGTTGACCTCGATCGACGTGAACACCGGCCGTTATACCGGCAAGAAGGACCCCGAGAGCACGATCCTCAAGACGAACCTCGAGGCGGCTCGCGAAGTGGCGCGCCAGCTGCGGCTGCGGGACATCGGCGGGATCATCGTGGTGGACTTCATCGACATGGAGTCGCGCGGCAACCGCGATAAGGTGCTGCAGGAGCTGCGGACCCATCTCGGTCGCGACCGCGCGCGCACCAAGGCGTTCGCCGTTTCTGAGCTGGGGCTGATCGAGATGACGCGCCAGCGGGTGCGCCCGTCGCTATGGCACTCGATGACCGCCGAATGCCCCACCTGCAACGGGACCGGCCGGGTGTTTCGCCCCGAGGTGGTCGTGCGGCGGATGGAGCGCTCGCTCAAGCGCGCTGGCGCCGAGCATAAGGAGCGCCAGCTCGCAGTGCGGCTGCACCCCGAAGTGGCGCTGTATCTCGTGGAGCAGGAGCCGAACTTCCTGCGTCAACTCGAGAAGCAGACCGGGCTCGAGCTCGAGGTGCGCGACGACCCGATGATGCGCCTCGACGAGTTCCGCATGGTGGCCCAGCCGGCGGGGCGGGACGTGACGGAGCAGTACGCGGTGGCGTGACAGCAGAAGGAGCACGGCGCACCTTGACGGAACCCCAAGTCCCAGTTAGAGTTCGCGGCCCCATGTCCTACGCCATCTTTTCCATCGGCGCCGTGCAGTACCGGGCCGAGCCCGGCATCACGATCAAGGTCCCGCTGCTCCAGGGCGAGCCCGGGAGCAAGGTGACGTTCGATCGCGTACTGCTCGCGAGCGACGGCACGCACGTGCACACCGGCAAGCCGGTGCTGAAGGGCGCCAAGGTGACGGCCGAAGTGGTGCGTCACGGCAAGGGCAAGAAAATCCGGATCTACCGCTTCGCCCGCCGTACCGGGTACCGGCGTCACGCCGGACATCGCCAGCCGTTCACCGAAGTCAAGATCGCCGACGTGAAGCTCAAGGACTGAGGGAACGTATGGCCCACAAGAAAGGCGTCGGCTCCTCCCGCAACGGCCGCGATTCCGGTCCCAAATACTTGGGCGTGAAACGCTTCGCCGGAGAGTTCGTCACGGCGGGGAGCATCCTCGTCAAACAGCGCGGCACAAAGTTCCACCCCGGGCTGAACGTGCGCCGGGCGTCGGACGACACGCTGTTCACGGTCGTCGACGGCGTGGTGAAGTTCGAGCACAAAAACAAGAAGCGCTTCAAGGTCAGCGTCCACCCGAAGGCGGGCGCCCCGGCCGCCTAGTAGGTGGGGGGGAGCTTCTTGTAGCGCTCGAACAGCTCCGTCTGCCGGCTGGTGAGCGGCATCTCCTTCCCGCGAATGAAAACGTGCTCCACGCCGGTCGTGAACTCGAAAGGATCTCCCGACCACACCACGACGTTCGCGACCTTGCCCGACTCGAGCGACCCGTACCGATCCGCCACACCGAGCATTTCCGCGGGAGCGAGCGTGACGGCCCGTAGCGCCTGGTCCCACGACATCCCATAGGACACGGCGTTGCCCGCCTGCTGGCGCAGGTTGCGCGCGTTGTGGGTGTCCGTCTCCATCAGCGCGACCTTCACGCCGGCGCGCGCGAGCAGCGCGGCGTTCTCGTACCGGATGCCGAGCGCGTCGTACGAAGGAATATTGTCGAGCGGCTCCACCAGCACGGGAACGCCGGCGGCCGCGATGTCGCGCGCGACCTCCCAGCCTTCCTGGGCGCCTGCCAGCACGAGCTTGAGCTTGAACTCACGCGCCAGGCGCAGCGCCGTCGCGATGTCGCTCCGCCGGTTCGCGTAAGCGATGAGCGGCTCCTGCGCGTGCAGCACGGGCAGCAGCGCCTCAAGGTCGCGGGCCGGCGCCGACAGCGGTTGCATCTGGGCGCGACTGAAGTCCGCCTTGCGGCGCTCGTATTCGAGCGCGTCGCGGAACACGCGGCGCAGGCGATCCGCCAACCCCGCGCGCGAGCCGCCGGCGTAGTCCTTCCCGCTCTCGGAGTCGTCGAGCACCATCCCGGCCGGCGACTTCACGACCATCTGTTCGATGGTGGCGCCATCGAGGTCGATCAGTGCCGCCTGCCCGCTGACCAGGTTGCCGGTCGGGGTGGCGAGCACGGTGGTGATTCCCTCGATCCGAGTGACCGCAATGACCGCGGACGCTGGGTTGATCCCCTCTGTGACGTTGAACGCGGCGGCGATGGTGTCGCCCTGGAGGCTTGCCTCGCGCGTCGCCGCGACGGCGCCGATCTCCACCAGACCCAGCTGGCCGCCGCCGTCGATCAGCCCCGGCGTGACCCACTTGCCCGCCGCGTCGATGCGCGTGGCGTCGGACGGGACGGCCACCCCGGTGCCGACTGCCGCGATCTTGCCGTCGCGGATCAGCACGGTCGCGTTGCTGATCTTGGGGCCGGACACGGGGTACACCGTGCCGCCCGTGATGGCGATCGTCTGCGCCAGCAGCACCGCGATCATCGGTCGTTTCCGGGAGCCGGTGCCCGGCCCAGCTCGAAATCGGTGCGAGGTTGGTGCGCCGCGTCGGCGCGGTCGTACACGAGCCAACCGTCGTTGTAGACCTGCACGGCCTTCGAGTAGATGGAGAACGGGTCGCCCGACCAGACGACCACATCGGCCATCTTACCGGGCTCGAGCGTGCCGACGATCGAGTCGAGCCCGAGCGTCCACGCGGGATTGACCGTGACCCAGCGCAGTGCCTGGTCGCGCGTGATCGGTATCCCGGCCCGCTGGCCCGCGTACATCGCCTTCGCCGCCTCCTGGTTCAGGCGCTGGATCCCGCTCGGGCTGTCGGAATGAATCAGCGGCCGCCCACCTGCTTGCTGGTTGAGCGCCGCGTTCTGCTGGATCCCGTCCATCGCCTCTTCTTTGAACCCCCACCAGTCCGCCCACACCGACACCGAGGTCCCCTCCTTCGCGAGCAGGTCCGCGATCTTGTACGACTCGACCGCGTGGTGGAAGGACCGGATCTTGAAGCCGAACTCGTGCGCCAAATCGATCATCTGGGCCATCTCGTCGGCCCGATAGCAATGGTTCTGAACGTACATGTTGCCGCGCAGCACCTCCGCGAGCGTCTCGAGCCGCAGGTTGCGCTCGGGCGGATCGCCCTTGTGGTCCTTGCGCCACGTGTCCCACCGGCGGCGATACGTCTCCGCCTGCGTGAACGCGCTGCGGTAGCCCGCCATGTTGCCCATCCGGGTCGCAGGGCCGCCGCGCCGCCCGTACACCCGCTTGGGGTTCTCGCCGCACGCCATCTTCAGACCGTAGCGGGCGCCGGGGAACTTCATCTCCTGCACCGTGCGCGCCGGCACGAGCTTCAGGATGGCGCTGCGCCCGCCGATCAGGTTGGCGGACCCCGGCAGCGCCTGGATGGTGGTGATCCCGCCCGCGATGGCGAGGGGGATCTGCGGGTCTTGCGGCCAGAACGAATGCTCCGCCCAGACCTCGGCCGTGACGGGGTTCGTAGCCTCGTTGCCGTCCGATTCGGCCTCGGTGCCCGGCGCCGCGTACACGCCCAGATGCGAGTGGTCGTCGATCAAGCCGGGGGTGACGTACTTCCCGGTCCCGTCCACTACGGCCACGTCGGCCGGCGCCTCCACCTTCTCCCCGACGGCGACGATCCGCCCATCCCTGAGCAGGATGGACCCGTTGCGGATCTCCTGCCCGGTCGCCGTCATGATGGTCGCGTTGCGGATCAGCACCGGTGGATTGGCGTGGCGCCGATAGGTCGACGGATATTGCGCCCGATCGACGCTCATGCTCTCCGCGGCGGCCTGCGACGCCGCGGCGGGGGCGGGGGCGGGGGGATTCCCCGGCGTGGCCTGGCGGGCCCCGGCCGCGGCGCAGCCGGCCGACAGCACGAGGGTCAGATACAGGAGTGTTCGCATCGCATCGCTCCGGACGGAGATCACTTGACGAGCTCGACGACGAGGGGTTGACCGACGTATTCGGTCCGCACCACGCGGCGCGGCGCCGTCGTGCTCACGTACATCACAAACGGCACGCGCGAGCCCGTCACGGCGATATGGTACGCCTGAAACGTCCCGGCCGGGACGACCACGCTCTCCTCCGCGCCGACCTTGAACGTGAGCAGCTTCACCGCGCCGTCGCTGGGAGAGAAGAAGCTCACCGTGAAGCTCTTTCCCGATTCAAGCGGAAACGCCGGAACGGAAAACGGGACTGCATCCTCGTCGATCGTGCCGGGCGGCAGCACCGTGTCGATGTCGAACGGCTTGGTGGTCCCGTCCTGCTGCGGCATGGCGCTCCGCCCTTTCACCCGTCCCCCGCTGTAGGTGAGGTGCGCTTCGCTGCGCTGTCCCTGCTGGATCGTCACCCGGTCGAGCCGCCGGCTCGAGCCGTCGGCGGGGTCGAGCACCAGCGTGACCGTCTGCTGGAACGCGCCCCCGCCCAGGTTGCTCTGCTCGGTGTAAACCAGCGAATCGGCCGTGCGCCGCAGCGCCGACACGCTGGCGCCGACCGGGTTCCCCTGGAACAGCACGCGCGAGCTGTCGGTGTGCGAGGCGAGTTGCGCCGGATCGAGCGCGACCGGCGCGGCCTTCGGGCTCAGCTCGGCCGGGGTCAGCGGATTGCCGTCACCATCCACCAGCCGGACGGGCGCGATCGCCTTGAGACGATCGTACAGCTGCGTCGCGTCCCCCACGACCACGATCGTGAGCGCCCCGCGCCGGTACAGCCGGGCCGCTGCCGCGCGCGCGGCGGCCGGCGTGACGGCCGCCAACCGCTCCCGGTACAGTCGCAGGTAGTCGTCCCCCAGGCCCAACAGCTTGGCGTTCGCCACCTGGGCGGCGATCTGGCTCGGCGTCTCGATCGTGAGGGGAAACGAGCCCACCAGGAATCCCTTCGCCGCGGCGAGCTCGGAGTCCGCGATCGCCTGGGTCCGGATCCGCTCGATCTGGTGCAGCAGCTCGCTCAACGCGCTGTCGGCGACCTCGGTGCGCACCTCAGCGGTCGCCTGCCAGTACCCGAGCCCACGGTAGCGCTGCAGGTTGGCGTACGCACCGTACGTCCAGCCCTTCCGCTCGCGCAGCATGAGGAATAGCCGGGAGTCGGCGCCGCCGCCGAGCACCTGGGTCGCGATGCGCCCGGCGTAGTAGACGGGATCCGCCGGCAGGATCGTCGTGTTGCCGAGCACGATGTTCGCCTGAGAGGAGCCGGGCCGATGCACCAGCAGGATGTCCGTGGCCGCCGTCGCGGGAGGGGGCGGCGGTGGGCGCGCCGTCGGGGGGCTCCCGCGCCAGCCGGCGAAGACTTGCTCGACGAGCGCGTCCACCTGCCGCTCGGTGACGTCTCCCGCCACGACGAGCAGGGCGCCGGCGGGGCGCAGCCGATCCGCGGCGAACCTCGTGACGTCGTCGCGCGTGACGGCGTTATAGCTCTCGCGAGTGGCGCTGCGTCCGTAGGGATTCGGGCCATAGATCTCCTTGCCGAAGATCCGGGCGGCGACGGACGCGGGCTGGGAGAGCGACAGGGCCAGTGCCGAGAGCGCGCGGGTGCGCGCCAGCGCCAGCTCGCTCTCCGGGAACGCCGCGTGCTGCGTCACGTCCCCCAGCAGGTCGAACACCAGCCCCAGCTGATCGCTCAGCGCGTCGGCCGAGATCGTGAGAACGTCCTCGCTCGCGGACGCGGAGAGGCTGCCACCCACCCCTTCGATCGTCGCGGCGATCTGCTCGGCCGAGCGGCTCGCCGTGCCCTTGCTGAGGAGCTCCGCGACCAGCTCCGCCAGGCCTTCCTTGCCGGGCGGGTCGTAAGTCTCGCCGGCGCGGAAGCTCAGGCTCACGGACACCACGGGCTGCTCGTGGTGCTCGACCAGCACGAGCTGCAGGCCGCTCCCGAGCGTCGCCTCCTTGAACGGCGGAAAGCGCACCGGTGAGAGCGGGGTGGGGCGGGGAGGCTTCGCGGGGAAGGCTTGGGCGGACAGGCGGAACGATGGACCGATGGAAAGAACGACGACCAGGACCAACGCCCTCATTTCGCCGCCCCCGAATCCGCCGGCGCCGCCTTCGGTCGCACGATCACCACCACCGAGTTCGCCGGGTCCAGGTACTTCGTGGCCGCGCGCTGGACGTCGGCCGCGGACACCGCGAGGTAGCGGTCCAAGTCGCTGTTGATTTCCGCAACGGACCCGTGGAACAGGCTGTAGTGCTGTAGCGCTTCCGCGCGGCCGAAGGTCGTCTCCCGTTCGTGGATGAAGTCGGCGCGGAAGGCATTGCGCGCCCGCGTCAGCTCGTCGGCGGTGACGCCGACCCGACGCACGCTGTCCAGTTGGGCGCCGATCAGGCTGTCGAGCGCCTGCACGGCGACCCCCTGGTTCGCGATCCCGAAGGCGACCAGCACCCCGGGGCCGCGCCGCTCGGTCAGCGCGAACATCCCCGCCTGCAGCGCGGCCCGGTCCCGCCGCACCACGCCGACGTTCAACCGGGAGCTCTCGCCCTGGCCGAAGATGACGTTCAACAGCTCGATGGCGGGAATGTCGGGATCGGTGTGGGGCGGCAGCCGGAAGACGCGGAACGCCGCCGCCAGGTTGGCGTGCGCATCTTCGACCTCGCGCCGCACCATCCCGGGGACCAGCCGGTACGCGCATTGCGCCGCGGGCGGGGCCGCCTGGCTCGGGATGTCGGCGAAGTACTGGTTCACGAGCCGGCGCAGCTCGACCGGCCGGAAGTCACCTACGACGACCAGGGTGGCGTTGTTGGGCGCGTAGTACGTCCGGAAGTACGCCTGGACGTCTTCCAGCCGCGCGGCATCGAGATCCTCCATCGAGCCCATGGTGGAGTGCGCGTAGGCGAAGCACGTCGCGCTGTCGAAGGGCCAGAGGATGGCGCTGCGGAAGGTCGGCGCGTACGGCTGGTTGTCGACGCGCAGCCGCTTTTCCTCTTTGACCGTGGCCCGCTGGTTCTCCAGGTTCTCCTGCGTGACGGCGAGCGAGCGCATTCGGTCCGCTTCGAGCCAGAGGGCGAGGTTGAGCCGGTTGGACGGAATCGTCTCGTAGTAGTTCGTGTAGTCGTCATGCGTGGAGCCGTTCAGCGTGCCGCCGGCGCGCTCCACCAGCTGAAAGTGTTCGCTCTTCTTCACGTGCGCCGACCCCTGGAACATCATGTGCTCGAACAGGTGCGCGAAGCCGGAGCGGCCGGGACGCTCGTTGCGGGCGCCCGTGTAGTACCACAGGTCCACCGTCACCACCGGCGTCGAGTGGTCCGCGGAGTAGAGCACGCGCAGGCCGTTGGGCAGGGCGAACGATTCGTAGCTCACGTGACCGGCCTGGAGGGCCAGCAGGGCGGCGACCAGCGCAATCACGGGCGCGCTCATTCGGGGGACGGCACGACCGGGCCCGTCGCGGCCAGCTGGAACGAGAAGTCGCCGTCCAGCGTCTCGCCCTTCACGACGCGGCGCACGCCGGTGCGCGCGATGAACACACGGAACGCGCCGCTCCGGAGCGGCAAGACCTCGAAGCGGCCCGCGGGCACCGCGATCGTGACCGGCGGCAGGGCGACGAAGCTGAGCGTCGCGATCGAGTCGCCGAACTCACTGTAGGCCGGAATGGCGAGCGAATCGCCCGGCACCGCGTTCGTCACCGCGGCGGCGATGAAGATGTAATCGGACAGCACGGCCCCCCGGGGGAGCGCCCGGCTCACGGGGATGATCTGCACCGCGCCGCTGCGCGTGCCCACGCGCCGGCGTCCCGCGATCTCGCCGCCCTTCACGTCGAGGTCGTGCTCCACCATGACGGTGTCGCTCGTGGGCGAGAACAGGTCGATGTGGTGGAATGTCGCGATCGGCTCGCCCGTCAGGCGGTTCAGGACGACGCGCATCTGCTCCTCCTCCACCGGCCGAAACTCGGAGTGCGCCGTGTACAGGAGCTGTTGGGTCATTTCGAGCTGCCGGACCTCGTATTGCCACACCGCGTAGCCCCGCTCGGCACCGCGGAAGATGAATACGAACGAGTCGCGCCGCGCCACCAAGTCCGTGAGAGCGAACCGGAGCGGCTTCGGTGGGTCTCGAGACTGTGCGGCGAGCGAGCTAGCGAGCAGCAGGGAACAGAGCCAGCGCATTGGTCTCCAGAATCGCCTTCTTATGCGAGTCCTCGAGCGAGAGCGCCAGGAACTGATCGAGGTTGTGGCGCATGTCCCTGACTCCCGGGCTCGGCCAGTCGGTTCCCCACAAGACGCGGTCGGCCACCTCGGGCAGGCGCGGAAAGTACTCCAACAGGCGGGCGGGCGGAATCCCGGAGATGTCGAGCCGGACGTGGCGGTGGCGTCGCAGAATGAAGAACGCCTCCGCCATGTACAGCGGCCGGCCCCCGTGCGCCATGACGAGGGGCAGATCCGGGAAATCGATCGCCACGTCGTCGAGCTCCATCGGGTTGCCGTACTTGGAGCGGGCGCCGGGAAAGACGCTCGTGCCGGTGTGGATCATCACCGGCAGCCCGCGCTCCTCGCACCGCCGGTAGATCGCCCCCAGCGCCTCCAGCCCCTCGGCGTAGGCGTTGGCCGGAAACCCCTGATGGGGCGGATGGATCTTGAGGAGCCGGATGCCCAGGTCGACGAGCCGATCCACGTCGCCGCGCGCGTCCTTGGTGAAGCGGGCGTGCACGCCTCCGTAGGGGAGCAGGCGCTCGGGGTTCGTGCGGGCGTACGTGGCGGCGAACGTGTTGGTGGCGTTGGTGAAGCCCATGATGTCGGGCGACGGGTAGTTGACGAGCCCCGCGCGCCAGACACCCGTGCGGTCCATGACTTCGAGCAGGGCGTGCGGATCCTCCATGACCTGGATCATCCGGTCGCGCTCGGCCTCTTTGTCGCGCCACATTACCGCGAGCACCTGTGGCTTGAGCTCGCGCCACGGCTGGATGTGGATGTGGACGTCGGTGATACGGAGCGTGCTCAGGGTCGGTGGGTGCGGGCCCGTCACTCGAGCCCCAAGGCAAAGCGCAGCGCGGCATCGAGGGCCGCGGCCTTATCTCCGCTCAACACGCCGGCGTATTGCCTGAGCGTCCGCTTGGGAATGGTCGTCAGGGTATCCGTGTTGGCGACCGAGCGGCGCGGCAAACCCTCGTCGCGGCCCAGCGGAACCTCCACCGGGATCCCACGGACTTGCGTGGTGATCGGGACGACCGTGACGAGCTCGCGGATCGCATAGGCCTCGTCACGCGATACGAGGACCACCGGCCGGCGACCGACCGGCGGGGGCAGCTGCGCCCACCACACCTCACCGCGTCTCATCCCAAGGCGCTCCGGCCAGCGCGGTGAGGGCGGTCGCGAGGGCGGTTCTTACCTCCGCGCGGCGCTCCGGGCGCCGGCGATATCCCTCGACGTACCGGCGCGTCTGCTGCGCCAGTCCCGCGGCGGCGACCAGACCGTGCAGCGCCCGCTCGAACACCGCGCTCCGGCTCTCCCCGGTGTGCTTCCGCAACCGCTCGGCCGCCGCGAGCGCTTCCGCTGAGACGCTGACGGCGATCTTCCGACGTTTGGTCATACTAAAGTAATACCAGAGTATGACTTCTTGGTCAACAGTCTGGCCACGCCTGGCTCCAGCATCCGCATCGCTTCGAGCCCGAGGGCCACACCGAGGCGGCTCGACGCGGAGCCGGAGTAATACCACATGGGACGCGTGAGCTTGGGGTGCCGAGCAGCCGCCACACCGAGGAGTGGCGCGACCGCGACATGCTCGTGCCCTGTGCCGCCTCCCGGGCTCCACGCACAGTCTGACGATCGGCGAGCACCCGCGAAATCCCCTACAGCCACCCCGTGGCCAGCGTGCAGCAGAGAGGTGCGGAACTTGCCGCCGGCGTGATGCGCTTCGTGCGTCTCCTCCGTCCGACGCTGCCCACCGCGCTCGTCGGAACAAGAACCCTCGCCAAGAAGCGGAGGCTACCCACATGAGGATCGACCTTTCGAGCCCGGGCAGCGCGACCGTCCTGGGATGCATCCTGCTCCTAACGTCCTGCGACGGGGGCAACCACCCTTCGTCACCCGCTCGGGGGAGTGGCGTGCCGGCGGCGCAGGCGATCAATGCGGGGCCGTTCACGTTCGAGAACTTCCAGCTCGGCGCCGCGCCTGGGACGGTCTGCCCGGGCTCGTCGGCATGCACCAATGGCGCCGCAGAGCCCGCGATTCGCGCCGACAACACGGGGACGTTCTACGTCTCCTCCGAGCTCGGTCTCTCCGCGGGCACACTCGCCTGGAAGTCGACCGATGGCGGCCTGCACTACACGGCGCTGGAATCCCCGAACCAGCTCTCCCAGGCCGCCGGCGGAGTGGGGCCGGGGGGCGGCGACACGGACTTGAGCACCGCGCCCCAAGCGAACGCCAGCGGCATCCACAACGTCTATGTGGCGAGCCTCAGTCTGGCGAACGTCACGGTCAGCACCAGCCAGGATGGGGGGAAGACCTGGAGCAAGAACGTCACCAGCGCCACAATTCCCATCGACGACCGCGAGTGGATCGCGGCCGACCAGGCGACCAAGGTGTGCATCTCGTACCACGACATCGTGACGTTCAACATCGACGTCAACTGCAGCTTCGACGCGGGCGCCAGCTTCACCCAGTTGGGTTCGGCGATCGACGCCGCACACGCCTTCCTGATCGACGACAACGAGATCGGAAACCTGACGATCGACCCCAACACGCACGTCATCTACCAGGTGTTCAGCGGCATCGCGAACGCCGCCGAGGCCGTCCTGCCCGCCCGTTTTCATGCCGTGTGGATCGCAGTCTCGCGCGACGGCGGTGTGACGTTCACCGACAATCCCGTCTACGTGAATCCGGACAACTCGGTCTCGTACGGCCACCAGTTCGTCAACGTGAGCGTGGACCGGGCCGGTACGGTCTACGCCGTGTACACCGACGATCACAACCTCTTCTACAGCTTCTCGCAGGATGGAGGGGACACGTGGACCGGGCCGATCCAGGTGAACCAGGCGCCATCCGCCACGGCGGTCATGCCGTGGAGCGTGGCCTGCGACCCGGGCCAGCTGAACGTCGTGTGGTACGGGACTGCGTTCTTTGACGGGGCAACGGCGCCGGACAACTACCCGCCGTCGGCGACGTGGCAGGTGTTCTTCGCCCAGAACCTCAACGCGGCGACCGTCGGCAGCACATTCACGCAGGCCGCGGCCACGCCGGTGATCCACTTCGGTGGGGTGTGCGAGGGAGGCGTGTCGTGCACCGGCAACCGGGACCTGTTCGACGACTTCGGCATCGCGGTCAGTCCGACGACCGGCCTGGCTTCCATCACCTACAGCGACGACCAGCCCGGGAACAACGGGCGAGACGATCACACCGCCATCGCGACGCAAACGGCAGGTCCGACGATCTGTTCGGGCCTCTGAGCGGGCAGGGAGCACGCGGGGCTGCCGGGAACGGTCACGGCGGCCCTACGCGCTCCAGATGTAGAACCCCTTTCCCGTCTTCTTCCCCAGCTCTCCCTTGGCCACCTTGTCCCGCAGGATGCTCGGCGGCTCGAATTGGGGCTCTTCCAGCGTGCGGTACAGGTATTCGGCGATCGCGAGCCGCACGTCGAGCCCCACCACGTCGGTCAGCTTGAGCGGGCCCATCGGATGGTTGTAGCCGAGCTCCATCGCCCGATCGATGTCCTCGGCGCTGGCCACGCCCTGCTCGAGCATCCGCATCGCCTCGAGCCCGAGCGCCACGCCGAGCCGGCTCGACGCGAAGCCCGGCGCGTCCTTCACCACGATCGGCTCCTTGCCAAGTTGCCGCACGAACGCGAGGGCCCGGTCTACGGTCCCCGCTCCGGTGCGCTCGTGCGTCACGACCTCGACGAGCTTCATCGCATGCACCGGGTTGAAGAAGTGCAGCCCGAGGACGCGCCCCGGGTCGCGGACTGCGGATGCGATCGCGCCGACCGAGAGCGAGGAGGTGTTCGTGGCGAGCAGCGCGGTCGCCGGCGCCGCGCGCTCGAGCTCGGCGAAGAGGCGCTGCTTGACGCCGAGATCCTCGACCACGGCTTCGATCACGACGTCGGCCTCACGCACCGCCGAGGCCAGGTCGCGATCCGCTCGCAACCGCGCGGCGGCGGCGGCGACGTCCGCTTCGCCGAGCTTGCCGCGCTGCACGCCGCCCGTGAGCAGGTCCCCGATGCGCCGGATGGCGGGGGGGATGGCCTCGGGGCGGCTGTCAGTCAGCGCGACGCTGCAGCCCGCGAGCGTCGCGACGTACGCGATCCCGTGCCCCATGGTGCCCGCGCCAACGACCGCGACGCGCCGCGCCGTCATGCCGGGCTCGCGTCTACCACGCGGCGCGCGACATCCGGGACGTTGCCGCACAGACCGTCGACCCGGAGCGCGACCAGTCGGCGCATGTCGTCGGGGTCGTTCACCGTCCAGGCGTAGATCCGGCGTCCCGCCCGATGCAGGGTGTCGACGAGCGCGGCGTCGATCAGGGTCTGCTCCTCCCACAGAACGGTCGCACCGGTATCCTCGAGCGCGTCCAGGGGGCGCAGCGGGTAGGAAGCGAGCAACACGCCCCGCGCCAGCGTCGGCCGGGCGCGCCCGAGTCGCTGCACGATCCGGTGGTCGAAGCTGTGCACGGCACAGCGGCCGCCGTGGGCGCCGCCGTCCCCCTCGAGCGCCGCGAGTAACCGGTCGTCGCACGACGGCGGCAGCGACTTCACCTCGACGAACACGTGCAGCGCCGCATCGATCGCCGCCAGCGCGTCGTCGAGCGTCGGCACGGACTCACCGTTCGGGAGCCGCAGCGTGCGAATCTGCGCCGCGCTCGAGCGCGTGATGTGGGTGCCGCTCACGACCTCGTCGTGGTGGACGAACAACACGCCGTCGGCGGCGGCGTGCACATCGAGCTCCACGGCGTCCGCCCCGCGCACACGGGCCGCCCGGAAGGCCGCCCGTGAGTTCTCGTATTCGTATCCCGAAGCGCCCCGGTGGGCGATGACCAGCGGCTTGCTCACTGCAGCAGGCTGTCCGCCTTCTTGGGCTCGATCCAGCCCGGCTGTTTTTCGATGTCGTGCACGATCGTATAGTGCTCGGGCTGGGGAAGCACCGCCTTCAGGTACTCCTGATACTTCACCGGGTCGTCCATGGGCACGCCGTCCACCGTGTACAGTTGGTGCCCGTACATCCCGATCTTACGGTTGAACTTCGCGTCCGGAACCCTGAGCTGCCGCTCGCGCTCCGGGATGAAGAGATTCAACCGCTCGACCAGCTTGGTGATCTCCTGCCGGTACAGCTCGCGGCCGTACTCGTTGAGCCGCGGTTTTTCGGGCTCGGTCTGGTTGTCGCGCTCGTCGTAGCGCCCCTTCAGCCCCCACACGTACGCCCAGTGGGCCGAAGACGAGTTGTCGGTGCCGAACAGATCGAACGCCGTGGGAATCCACTTATGGAAGAAGCGCTGGATGATTTCGGGGGGCATCCGGCCGGCCTTCACGATCCGCAGCAGGCCGTTGTTTCCGGTTCCCAGGTGATAGGACTCTTCTTTGAGCATGGGGATCATCGAGCGCGACAGCGGGTCGAACGCCGAGGTCGAGAGCATGGTGAGCTGGAACTTGCCGTCGCGGTCGATGAACTGCGTGTAGGTGAAGAAGTCGAGCCAATTGTCGACCAGCTCGTTGAACGACCCGAGCAGCCGCTCGCCCTCGTCGGCGCGGCGCTCCAGCAGCTTCGCGGCCTCGCGCTTGCCTTCGTCCCCGAAGTGCGCGCACAACAGGTACGACATCTGCCAGCCGTGCCGCATCTCCTCGGTCATCACGCGCATGAGCGAGAGCAGGTCGTAATCCGAGGGCGCGTGCTGCAGTAGTGTCCGCTGCTGCTCCACCGACGCGAACTCGGTGTCGCCCTGGTAGACGATGAGGTTGAGCAGCGCGTCGCGGATCCGCTGGTCGGGGATGTGCATCACCGTCGGCCACTTGCGCTGGCCTTTGTAATGCCCGAACTCGATGTGCGGCACCTCCTGGTCCCCGAACTTGGCTTCGAACTTGAAGTCGCGCAGCTCCCCCTGGGGGAGACCGATCGAGTCCTGCCAGTAGCGGAAGTAGTCGATCCACTCGTCGAAGTTGTGGAGCTTGCGAACCATCAGTGACTCCTCTTGGACAGGGCCGCCCCGATGCGCTGGCGCGCCTCGGCGGTGGCGAACAGTTCGTTCTGGTGCGCGATCTCGAGGTCGAGCATCGATGCGAGCGAGCTCGCCTCGCTCCGGTACAGCGCTTCTTTGGCCCGGCGCACGGCCGCCACCGGCTGGGCGGCCCACAGCTCGGCGAGTCGACGGGTCTCCACTCCCAACTCGGCGTGCGGCACCACCCGGTCGAACAACCCCAGCGCGAGCGCTTCGGCGGCGGGGACCATCCGCGCGCTCCACACCAGCTCGAGCGCCCGCGACGTCCCGACCAGGCGGGGGAGGAAGAAGCTCCCCCCCCAATCGGGCACGAGCCCGAGCGTGTGGAACACCTGGCCGATCGATGCCTGATCGGAGGCGATCCGGTAATCGCAGGCGAGCGCGAGATTCGCGCCCCCCCCGGCCGCCGGCCCGTTCACGGCCGCCAGCACCGGCTGCGGCGCCGCACGGATCGTCAGCGCCACGTCCTTGCCCGCCGCCACGAGGGAGGTGCCGTCCTCCCCAAGCACGCTCAGGTCGGCACCGGCGCAGAACGCCCGGCCCGCTCCGATCAGGATGATCACCCGCACCGCATCGCTGCCGGAGAGCATCCGCAGCGCTGCGCTCAGCTCTCGGCACATCGGTCCATCGAATGCGTTGAGCTTGCCGGGTCGGTTCAGCGTCACCGTCCCGATGCCGCCCGCGATCTCCACCATCACGCAGTCGTACGCCGCCATCAGACCCGTTCCACGATCATGGCGATCCCCTGGCCCACGCCGATGCACATCGTCGCTAAACCGTAACGCGTCTTCGTCCGGCGCAAGGCGTGCACCAACGTCGTCAACACGCGCGCGCCGGTCGCGCCGAGCGGATGGCCGAGTGCGATCGCGCCGCCGTAGATGTTGACCCGGCTCGGGTCGAGCTTGAGCTCGCGGATGCACGCGATCGCCTGGGCTGCGAACGCTTCGTTCAGTTCCACCAGATCGATCTGATCGATGGTCAATCCGGCCCGCTGCAGGACTTTCTGGGTAGCTGAAATCGGGCCCAAGCCCATGCAACTCGGGTCCACGCCCGCCACCGCCGTCGCCAGGATCCTCGCGAGGGGCCTCGGTCCGCCCGTCCGGCTGTCCGCTCGTCCGACCACGAGGAGCGCCGCCGCGCCGTCATTGATCCCGCTCGAGCTCGCCGCCGTGACGGTGCCGCCCTTGCGAAACGCCGGCTTGAGCTGCGCGACGGCCTCGAGGGTCGTGCCCGCACGGGGATACTCGTCCTTGGCGAACGTCGTCCCGTCGGGAAGGGGGACGGGAACCAGTTCGTCGGTGAACACGCAATCCTTGAGAGCGCGCGCGGCGCGCCCCTGGCTCTCCACGGCGAACGCATCCTGCTCGGCGCGGCCGATCTGGTAACGCTCGGCGACCAGCTCGGCGGTCTCACCCAGCGAGACCGTCCATTCCTGCTTCAAGCGTGGGTTTGGGAACCGCCACCCCACCGTGGTGTCGGCGATCTCCGGGGCCGTACGGCTCCAGGCGGCCCCCGCCTTGAGCAGCACGTACGGCGCGCGGGTCATGTTCTCCACACCGCCCGCGACGAACACCTCCCCCTCACCCGCTTTGATCGCCTGGGCGGCGCTCGCCGCCGCCTGCAACCCCGAGCCGCACAGCCGGTTCACCGTCTGGCCCGGCACCTCGACCGGCAGGCCGGCGACGAGCGACGCCATGCGGGCGACGTTGCGGTTATCCTCGCCCGCCTGGTTGGTACATCCGAGGATCACGTCGTCGATGCTCGCCGGCTCGATGCCCGTGCGCTCGACCACCGCCTTGATCGGGATCGCCGCCAGATCGTCGGCGCGCACGGACGCCAGCGCCCCACCGTGCTTGCCGACGGGGGTACGGAGCGCAGCGCAGATGAACGCGTCAGTCACAAACCGATCCAGACCGTTTTGGTTTCGGTGTAGTTGTCGAGCGCCTCCTTGCCGAGGTCGCGCCCAAACCCCGAAAACTTGTAGCCCCCGAACGGGGCCGCGGGATCATAGAAGTTGTAGGTATTGACCCACACTGTCCCCGCCTTGATCGCGCGGGCGACCCGGTGCGCCCGCTGGATGTCTTTGGTCCAGATGCCGGCTGCGAGCCCGTACATGGACCGGTTTGCCAGGCGGACGCCTTCGTCCTCGTTCTCGAAGGTCAAGACCGACAGCACGGGGCCGAAGATTTCCTCGTCCACGATCTTCATCCCCGGCTTCGCTCCGTCGAACACGGTCGCCTCGACATAGAAACCCTTGCCGTTGACCTTGGCAGGGTTGCCACCCGCCACGAGCCGGGCGCCTTCCTCCTTCCCGGCCGCGATGTAGGAGAGCACCGTGTCCTGCTGGCGCTTGGAGACGATCGCGCCCAGGCGGGTGTTCTTGTCGAACGGATCACCGGGCGTGAGCTTCTTGGCCCGTTCGGCGAGCTGCTCGACGACCTGGTCGTGCACGGCCCGCTCGACCAGCAGGCGGGAGCCGGCGGCGCACACCTCGCCCTTGCCGTAGAAGATCCCGGCCTGCGCCCCGCGCACCGCGGCCGCGAGGTCGGCGTCCGCGAAGATGATGTTCGGACTCTTGCCGCCCAGCTCGAGGGTGACGCGTTTCACCGTGCCTGCCGCCTCGCGCATGATCCACTGGCCGACCTCGGTCGAGCCCGTGAAGGCGATCTTGTCGACCAGCGGGTGCCGCACCAGGGCCGCGCCGGCCGTGGCGCCGGGCCCCGGGACCACATTCAGCGCGCCGGCAGGGAGCCCGGCCTCGACGGCGAGCTCGCCGAGCAGCAGCGCGGTGAGCGGCGTCTCGTGCGCCGGTTTGAGCACCACGGTGCAGCCCGCCGCCAGCGCCGGAGCCACCTTCCACGTGGCGAGGTTGAGCGGGAAGTTCCACGGGACGATCGCGCCGACCACGCCGACCGGCTCCCGCAACGTGTACGTGAAGAAGTTGCCGCTGACGGGGAGCGTGTCGCCCGTCAGCTTGTCCGCCCAGCCGGCGTAGTAGCGCACGGTCTCGATCGCCATCGCCACGTCGATCTTCGACTCGAACAGCGGTTTGCCGTTGTTCTTCGTCTCGACGTCGGCGAGCTCCTTGGAGCGTTGCTCCAGCAGGTCGGCGAGCCGGAAGAGCAGGGCGCCCCGCTTGCGGGCGGGAAGGTCCCGCCACTCCTTCGAGTCGAGGCAGGCCCGGGCGGCCTGCACGGCCGCGTCGATCTCCGCCTCGCCCGCCTCGGCCACCTCGGCCAGCGGCTCCTCAGTCGCGGGGTTCGTGAGGCAATAGCGCTTCCCCGCGGCGCGCCACTCGTTGCCGATCAGCAGATCGGTCTTCACCGGCCCTTGAACTCCGCGACCCGCTTTTCGACGTACGCCGCGATGCCTTCCTTGGCATCGTCCGACTGGAACAGCTGCTGCTGCAGCTCCCGCTCGAGCGTCAGGCCGGACTCGAACGGCACCTCGGCGCCGGACTGGACCGCCCGTTTGATCAGGCCGACCGCCTTCGAGGCCTTGTGGGGCGGCGTGAACTGCTTGGCGTACAGCATGATCTGCTCCCAGTAGTCGTCGGCCGGGAAGACCTCGTTCACGAGACCCAGCTCTTTCGCCTTGTCGAACGAGAACGTCTCGCCCTTGACCATCATCTCGATGGCGCGCGCCTTGCCCACGATGCGGGCCAGGCGCTGCGTGCCGCCGGTCCCGGGAAGCACCCCCAGGTTCACTTCCGGGAGCCCGATCTTTCCCGCGTTCTCCTTCGCCAGCCGCAGGTCGCACGCCATCGCGATCTCGAGCCCGCCGCCCACGGTATGGCCGTTGAGCGCGGCGATCGTGAGCTTCGGCGTGTGCTCGAGGCGATTGAGCGTCTCGTTGGCGTGCAGACAGAAGAAGTACTTGTAGCGGGGCGTAATGCTGTTCAGATACGCGATGTTCGCGCCGGCCGAGAAGAACTTCTCCCCGTGGCCGCGCAGCACGATCACATGGGCGGTGTCGTCGAAGCGCGCCTGCAGGATCGCCTCGTCCAACTGGTGCATCATGTCGTAGGTGTAGGTGTTGGCCGGCGGATCGTCCAGCTCGATGATCGCCACGCCGCCTTCGACCAGGTAATGGACCAGCGTCTTCTTCTCCGCCTTGGGTTCCGTCAGCGTCGCCATGATGCGTCAGCCTCCCTGTACCGTGGAACGCGCCTCGGCGAAGCCGCCGACGAAGATGCGCGCGATGAGCCCCGCCAGACGATCCGGATCGATCTCGCCCGCAGGGTCGTACCAGTTGTAGATCCAGTTCATCATGCCGAACAACGCGTACGCGGCGGCGCTGCGCTCGGCCCGCGGCTCCTCGGGCGCCACGTCCTTCAGCAGGCGCTCCAGCATGTCCACGTACCGCCGCTTGATCGCATTCACCTTGCGGTGGCGCTCGCCCGTGAGCGAGTTCGCCTCGTGCGACAACACTTTCATCTCAGCCAGGTTCGCCGCGAAGAACGTGACATGGTGGCGGATGAAGCCCTGCAGCCGCTCGACGGGATCGCCGGCGACGGCCATCGCCTGCTCGGCGCCGGCCAGCACGCGCGCGAAACACCGCTCCTGCACGAGGGCGAGCAGCTCTTCCTTGCCGCGCACGTAGTAGTACATGCCGGCGAGCGACATCCCGCTCGCCGCCGCGAGGTCCCGCATCGTGGTGGAGTGGTAGCCCTTCTCGGCGAACACCTTCGCCGCCCGGGCCAGCAGGTGCTCCAATCGCTCGTCGTAGGGGCGCATGGGGTTCGAACAGTTGTTCGAATTTCGAAAGTACTCGTTGGCGCAGAGGAATTCAAGGGCGACCGCCACAACCTCCACGAGGCTTAATATTTACCTCACCCCCGCGTCCACCGTCCGGAGCGCCATGCCCCACGCCGAGCCCGTCGCCGCGGTGCCGACCGATGCGGCGCTGATCGCCGCCTGGCAAGGCGGTGACGAGCAGGCCGCGGCCGAACTGGTCCGTCGGCACGCCCGTGCGCTCGCGCGCTTTCTCGCGAGCGCAGGCGCGCCCGACGGGGATCTCGACGATCTGGTGCAGGAAACGTTCATCCGGGCGTTCCGCGGCGTGGACCGGTTCCGGGGTCAGTGCCGATTCCGCACGTGGCTCCTGACGATCGGCGGCAACGTCCTCAAGGACGCGGCCCGGCGGGCGCGACGCGCCAAGGTCGTGCCGCTGCACGAAGAGCTGCGGGCCACCGACGGCGATCCGCACGAGCGTGCGGTCGCGGGCGAAGCCGAGGGGAGACTGCTGGCGGGCCTCGGGCGACTGTCGCGGATGCAGCGGGAGGTGTTTCTGCTGCGGGCCCAGCAGGGACTCGCGTACGAAGAGATCGCGGCGGCCCTGGGGACTTCGCCCGGCGCTGCGCGCGTGCACTACCACCACGCCGTCAAACGGTTGAAGGAGTACCTGGCGTGAACGAACACGAGCTGGAAAAACTGGCGCAGCGACTCGGTGCTCGAGCGGCCGAGCAGCTGGACGTCGAGCGGACCGCGCAGGCGGTTGTCACGCGACTGCGGGAAGCGCCGCGCGTGAGCGTGGTGACGCGGCTGTGGATGCAGTCGGCGTGGCTCAAGGTGGCCGCGACCGTGGTGCTGCTGCTGGGCACGGGCGCCGTGACGAAGGCGCTGTGGCGCCCGCAGGCGCTCGCCCCGGCGGGCGGCGAGGCGGCCGCCGCCGGCCTGAACGACCTGTCGACCGATCAGCTGCAACAGTTGCTCGAGGTCGTCGATACACCGGCGGACGGGGCGGCGCCGGTCTATCCTCCGGACGCGAGCCTCGATGACCTGACGGCTCCCCAATTGCGCGAGCTGCTCCGGTCCCTGGAGGGGTGATGCGGCGGCTCGGGTGGATGCTCATGATCGCGTTGGCGCCGGCGCTCGGGGCGCAGGAGCAGAGCGACTCGGGCGCGCTCCCCAACGCGGACGCGGCGCAAGCGGAGCAGCTGCGTCGCGAGATCCGGCAGCGCTGGAACGAGCATGTGCGCTCGACGCTGGGTTTGAGCGACGACCAGACAGGGCAGGTGCAGGCCACCGAGCAGCGGTTCGAGCAGCAGCGCCAGCCGGTGCGCGCGCGGCAACGCCAGATCAACCAGACCCTGAACGCCGAGCTGTCCGCGGGAACGCCCAACGAAGACCGCGTGAAGCAGCTGATGACCGCGCGGCAAGAGAACCAGCTCAAGCTGCAGCAGATCAATCGCGACGAGGATCGCGAGATGCAGCGCTATCTCACGCCGGTGCAGCACGCCCGCTATCAGGAGGAGCGGCGGCGCTTTCAGGACAAGGTGGCCGAGCTGATCCGCCACCGCCAGCCACAGCGCCGCCAGCAGGGGATGGGGCCCAGGCGGGGGGCGCGCCGGCGACCCTAGCTCATCGCTCTCCGACGCCGCCCAGTCGCAGTCGCTTGGCCGCGCCGTGCGCCTTGGCGATCAGTCTGCCGGCGGGCGTCGCCGAGAGTATCTCGAATACCCGCCAATGCGAGTCGGACCAGCCGATTACGGACACCACGTCGCACGCCGGACAGCGCATGCTGATGGATCGCTCGGAGAGCGGCGCGCGGCTGGCACAACGGGGACAGACGCCGTAGCGCGGCCCCCAGTCCTGCGGGGGGGCGGCGGCGTTCCGCAGTCGCGCCACGACCGACCAGAGGCGGGGACGGATCGGGATGACCTGGACGAAGGGCCGCGGCACGCGCAGCGGCCGCCGGTTGACTTCGAGGACGACATCGAGCGGCGCGAGCTCCACGACGCGATACCAGGCGCCGCGGCGCAGCTGGCAATTCGTTCGAGCCCGGACTCTGGCCCATTGTTCCAAATTCAGCATGACGCCCTCCCGAGGGACGAAGAGGCGAGTGTCGGCGTAGGGCGCCCCCGGAGCCTCGTGGGCCGGGCGACACATGATGGCGCGTCTGACGCTCCCGCACTGTGACGCGCGGCACCACGGCTCCGTTCATCTGTTGTAGCCACTGCAAGGCAACTATCCACCGTGGCAGAGGGGCAGCCGTGAGGGTGCCGTTGAGCCGCGCCCGCGGCTAAGTTAGTCCGGGCAAAAACGCGCCCGAGTGGCGGAATGGCAGACGCAGGGGACTCAAAATCCCCCGGGGGCAACCCCGTGAGAGTTCGACTCTCTCCTCGGGCACCTGACGGCACCCGCTGCACGTCCGGCGCCGCCCTCAGCGTGAGCCAGGCCACCGCGTCCGCAGGGGTTGCCCGCCTAACGTAGCTTCGCCAAGCTATCTTATGCCCTCTAGAGAGCCCGAGGCAGCACGATGCCAGCGTTTCAGTGGGCCCGCCTCAAGGAAAACGTGGAGACGCCGCTGCGCCGCGGCGCGTGGTACCGTATCCTCAAGCTCACGTCGAGCGAGGCAACGCTGGACGTGAAGGGGAAGCCGATCTCCCTTCCCCGTGGGGAGCTGCAGCTCTCGCCCACGGCGGCGCAGCGCTGGACGGTGGTGCCGGCGCCCAAGAATGCGCCGCGCTTCCCCGCAACGTGGGGCCCCCGCTACGCGGTGTGTCCGAACTGCCGGGACCGCGCGCGACTGGAAGGCCAGGTGCCGAGCATGCGGTGCCACCGCTGCAACGGATTGTTCGAGATCGCCTGGAACGAGCCCTACCTCGCCAGCGCGTAGGACCCGTGGAATCGCGCCCCGCTATCGCGCGGGGGCGCTCCCTGTGGCCGCGATGACGTCGAATGAGGCGCTGCTCGCGCCCGTCGCTCCCGGCGCCGACGCGGTCAGCGTGTAGCCCGTCCCGGCCTTGTCGATGCTCAGATCCCCGAACAATGCGACGCCGTTGACCGGCGCCACGGACGTGGTGCCGGAGAGCCTCCCGCCGGATGGATTGGTGCCGATCGCAAGGGTCACGCTGGCGGTGAAGCTCGTGTCCACATTGCCCAGCGTGTCCTGTAGCTGAACCTGTAACGCCGGCGTGATCACGTTCCCCGCGGTGACGCTGCTGGGCCGGACCCTGAAGGCCAGCACGTCGCTCGTCGCGCCGCCGGTGTGGCCGATCGCGATGCCGCGGTTGCCGAGCAGCTCGGGACCGGGGCACGCGGCGGTGCCGGCGGCGACGAGGGCGATGCCGAGGTAGACGCGTCTCATCATCAGTATGTGTACGCCCCGGCGAGCGGCAATGTTCACGTCTTCGCCGTCCGGTAGAAGGTCCCGTAGGCCGCGAGCGCCCGGGCCACTCCCTTATCCACCTCTCCCGCGATGTATTCGGCGAGGCTGCCGGTATGACCGGCGAGCGCGGCGGCGCCGCGCGGCACCTCCCCGGGCTTGAGCTCCCGGTAGTGGTTGGTGAGGCCGGCGGCGACGGCTTCGAGCACCCACGGCTTCATCTCGACCGTCGCCTTCGTCACGATCACGCCGCGCACCGTGCCCTGCGGCGTAAACCCGACCGCCACCTCGATCGGCCCGTGCGGCGTGTCCACGCGCACGAACTCGAGCGCGCCGACGGCGGTCGCCCCCGCCTTGCCGGTGTACAGCGTCAGCACGCCGTCTTCCGGGCTCCAGTCCACGACCTGGTGGAGCCGCTGAGCGTCGAGGTTGCTCAAGTGCACCTCACGCGCGAGGTAGGCATCGGCCCCGGGGAGCAGCGCCTGCACGGCGTCCGGGCGTTTGACGAGCACCACGGCTGGAGTGATGTGCAGGACGGCTGCGAGCGCGGCGGTGAGGATCAACTGCTTCATCGGTCGACTCCCTTCGTGGGAAACCACATCTGTTTCACGGCCAGCGCCGTTACGACGGTGTAGCCCGCGCCCATGGCCCAGCCACCCACCAGCGTCGCGATCGCGAAATGGGGTGACGCGAACTTGGTGAGCCACATGCCGGCAAAGTCGAGCCACGGCGCCGCGAAGAGCACGGTAATGAGGCCGAGCGCCCACGCCCGCTGGAGCGACAACCCCGCGACCACGAGCGCCAGGGCGGCCGCGATCACCCCGTACATCGGGACGTGTACGTGCGTGTCCTGAATCAACAGGTTCGTGTCCACCGCATGGGTCTCGGGCCGGGCGAAATCAGTCATGGACATGGGACGCGTCACGACCATCGTGGTCTCGGGCGGCATTGGCATCGTCATTTCGGGACCGGCGTAGGTGGCGGCCACCCGCTCGGGCGTGAAGCCCGCGTACAACGAGACCATCAACGCGCCGAACACGTAGGACAGGCCGAGCGTCGCGAGCAGGCAGGTGACGAGCCACTTGATGCGGGCGTCGGCGCGTCGCAGGTCGTACGACATAGGGTCCCTCCGCCTAGAAGACGTACACGAGCTCGAGGACGCCCGTGGTATTCGAGCCCTGCAGCGCACCGCCCGCGTCCGCGAAGAACGGCTGGGACGACCAATCGGCCCGAACCGCGGCGCGCAGCGCGATTTGCGGGAGGTGGAAGCGCGTGTGCTCGATGTTGCTGAAGATTCCTTCGCGCGCGCTACTGAAGTACCACATCGGGCCGACGGTCACGGAGCGCAGGATTTGCGGCGTGCCGGTGAGCAGGCCGTCGGTGTCTTCCATTTGATCGTACCGCGCAGTCACACCTAGGTTGCGCGCCAGGCGGACAAACACCGTGCCGGCGGCGCCCCGCCACGTCACGTCGCCGCTTCCGCCGGTACGCTCCCGGCCAAGGTTCAGCTCGGCGCCCAGAATCACCCGCCCGCGGTCGATGGTGAGGTCGCCCGAGAGCAGGGAGCGTTGTTGCGCGTCGGTGGAGGCGTGCTCGGGGCCGTAGACGCCTGTGAGTCCCACGGTGACCCAGGGTATCGGAATGAATTGGGCACGCGCCAAGGCGGTCTTGCCGCGATTGTTGTCCACCCCCACGTCCCAGCCGTTCGCCGCGATGCCCCACACATCGAGCCGCGGCGACGCGGTGTAATGCACCTGCACCCCGGTGAGCTTGCCGGGCCGCGCGAAGGTGAAGTTGAACGAATTCGTCGGGATGAGGTTGAGCGGCTCGTCATCACGCTCGAAGCCGATGGGTGAGTCGAAGCGGCCGAACGCCACGGTCCACTGATTCGCCGTCCGCGGCGTCCAGCTCACCAGCAGGTTATCGATCTCCGTGGCGGCCTCGCCGCCGCCGTCCAGCGCCGTGGTCAACTGCGCGAACAGGTACGCGTCGCCGGCGGGCTTGAACAGACTCACCCCGATCTTCCCGGCCGTGAAGCTGTTGGTGCGGACAAGGCGATCGTAGTCCGCCCGGCCCACGGCGAACCCCGTGACGGTCACGGGCGGCGTCTCTTCGAATGTGACTACCCGCTCCTGCGCCGCGGCCCCGAACGCCACGCCGCAAAGCAGAGCGCTGCACAGCGCGCTGCGCATGATGATCCTCCTCTCAATTGTGTGAGACGCTGCGGGATCAGGTCAGGCGAGCGCGTTCGGCGGAGGGGATTCGGGAGCGAAGGACGGGGAACGGGGAAGGGGGAAGGGGGAAGGGTGGGCGGCGACGCGACGCGCAACCGTGACGACCAGGTGCGTCGCGAGCGGCGCCGGTACAGCGACCGAGACCGCTACATCCGAGCCGCTGGTCATCTCGCTGCAAAAACATGGACCGTCCGGCGGCGTGCCCGCGTGGCCACCGTGGGTGTGATGCGTCTGGTGGCGGCAGGCGAGCATCGCGTCGAGCGTCACGCCGCCCGGGCCGCCCGCGAGCCAGCAGGCGGCGGCGAAGGCGTAGAGCGAGAGAGCGGCGGCGCGACGCATGAGTTGCAAGTCTACGTGCGTGCGTTCGGCTGGCGCAACCCCGGCTGGGCCGTGTAGACTGGAGCCTCTATGGGGGACCGCATCGACTTTCGCGATGGCCGTTGGGTGGTGCCCGACCGGCCCGTGATCCCATTCATCGAGGGCGACGGCACCGGGCCCGACATCTGGCGCGCATCGCGCCGCGTGTTCGACGCCGTGGTCGAGAAAGTCTCCAGGGGCAAGCGCCGGGTGGAGTGGCTGGAGGTGCTCGCGGGGGAGAAGGCGTTCCAGCAGACGGGCAACTGGCTCCCCGAGGAGACGCTCGAAAACATCCGCCGCTACCGCGTCGCCATCAAGGGTCCGCTCACGACCCCGGTGGGCGGCGGCATCCGCTCGCTCAATGTGGCCCTGCGCCAGCTGCTCGATCTGTACGCCTGTATCCGGCCGGTGCGCTACTTCGCCGGGGTGCCGAGCCCGATGCGGGAACCCGAGAAGCTCGACGTCGTCGTCTATCGCGAGAACACCGAAGACGTGTACACCGGGGTCGAGTACGCCGCCGGAAGCCCCGAGGCGACCCGGCTGCTCGTGTTTCTGCGCGACCAATTCGGCGCCAAGATCCGCGAAGGGAGTGCCCTGGGCATTAAGCCGATGTCCCGGTTCGGCAGCCAGCGCCTCGTCGTCAAGGCGATCGAGTACGCGATCAAGGCGCGCCGCCCCTCGGTCACCCTCGTGCACAAAGGCAACATCATGAAGTTCACCGAAGGGGCGTTCCGCGAGTGGGGCTACGAGGTCGCGAAGGAGCGGTTCGGCGACAAGACGGTCTCCGAAGCAGAGACGACAAAGGGGAAGGGGGCAGCGGGAAGGGTGGTGATCAAGGATCGCATCGCCGATTCGATGTTCCAGCAGGTGTTGCTCCGCCCCGAGGAGTACTCGGTGATTGCCACGCCGAATTTGAACGGCGACTACCTGTCCGACGCCTGCGTCGCGCAAATCGGCGGCCTCGGCATGGCGCCCGGCGGCAACGTCGGCGACGGATTCGCCGTGTTCGAAGCGACGCACGGCACCGCCCCCAAGTACGCCGGCCTCGACAAGGTGAATCCCGGGGCGGTGCTGCTCTCGGGCGCCATGATGTTCGAGGAGCTCGGGTGGAGCGACTCGGCGGACGCGATCATCCGCGGGCTCTCGGGCGCGATCGCGGCGCGGCGCGTCACGTACGACCTGGCGCGCCAGATGCCGGGCGCCACCGAAGTCTCGACCTCGCAGTTCGCCGAGTGCATAATCGACCATGTCTGAGATCACCAGCACGCTCGCCACCGCGCCGCTCGCCCAGGTCGAGACTCCCTTGCTTGCGGTGGCGCTGGCGCAGGGCCCGGCTCTACCCGCCTCTCTCGCCGAGCTCGACCGCGCAGCCGGCGGAGGGCTGGCCCGCGCCATCGCGAGCGGAGACTTCAAGGGGAAGCGGGACGACTCGCTGCTGCTCTACCCGAGCGGCGGCAAGGCCCAGCGCATCCTGCTGGTGGGCGTCGGGAAGAGCGGCGAGGTGACGCGCTCGAGCATCCGGCGGGCCGCCGCGGTGGCGGCGAAGCGCGCGCGGGCGCTCGGCGCGACGCAGCTCGCGTTTGCGGTCGCCCCGGAGGCGCGCAACAACCTCGCGGCCAAGGACCTCGGTCAGGTGATCGTGGAGGGCGCCGGGCAGGGCGCGTGGACGTTCACCGAGCTCAAGGCCGCTCCGGACGATCCCAAACCGGACGTGGAGACGGTGGCCATCGTGTGTGACCCAAAGGAGGCCACCCAGGTTGCCGCCGGCCAGAAGGTCGGCGACGGCATCGCGGCGGGCCACCGGCTCGCGCGCTACCTGCAGATGCAGCCCGGGAACGTCTGCACACCGAGCTACCTCGCCGACCGCGCACAGCAGCTTGCCACGGCTTATGGATTCGGCCTCACGGTGCTGGACCGCGCCGCGCTACAAAAGGAAGGCCTGGCCGCGCTGCTCGCCGTGGCCCAGGGCAGCGTGCAGGAGCCGCGGTTCATCGTGCTCGAGTACCGGGCCACTGACGGGGCGGCCCTGGCACTCATCGGCAAGGGCGTCACGTTCGATTCGGGCGGCATTTCGATCAAGCCGGCACAGAACATGGAAGACATGAAGTTCGACATGTCGGGCGCGGCCGCGGTGCTCGGAACGTTTGAGACGCTCGGCCGCTTGAGACCCAAGATCAACGTCATCGGCTTGATCCCGTCCACCGAAAACCTGCCGTCGGGCACGGCGGTCAAGCCCGGCGACGTGATCAAGAGCCACCTCGGCAAGACGATCGAGGTCATCAATACCGACGCCGAGGGCCGGCTCATCCTGTGCGACGCGTTGTCCTACGTGCGACGGTTCAAGCCCGCCGCGGTGCTGGACGCGGCGACGCTCACCGGCGCCGTGGTCGTGGCGCTGGGCCATGTGGCGATCGGTGTAATGGGCAATGACGAGGCCCTGCTCGCCGAGGTGCGGGAGGCCGGGGAACGGGCGGGCGAGCGCTGCTGGCCGCTGCCGCTGTGGGACGAGTATCGCGAGCTCCTCAAGTCCGACATCGCGGACGTCAAGAACTCGGGCGGCCGCGGCGCCGGCACGATCGCCGGCGGGTGGTTCTTGCGTGAGTTCGTCGACGGGTTCCCCTGGGTGCATCTCGATATCGCCGGTACCGCGTACACCGATGCCGAGCCGCCCCATCAAACCAAGGGCCCGACGGCCGTCGGGGTCCGCCTCTTCACCGAATTCATCCTCAAGCGCGCGGGGGCGTGACCCGCGGGCTCCTCGGCGCGGCCGCGCTGCTCGCGCTCGCAGGAGGCGTCGCCGCCCAGGTTGACACGACGGCGCGCGATACGACGGCGCGGCGCGACACGACCGCGCGGCGCGACTCGATCGCCCGACCCGACACCACTCCCGCCTACCTCCCCGCGTTCGCGGCGGCGCGCCCCGAGGGGCCGACGCCGCGCGGCACGCGCTACTCCTTTTCCGCCGACTCGTTCGCGTTATCGAACGCGCAGACCCTCGCCGATCTGCTCGGCCACGTCCCCGGGGTGTACGTCGCGCGGGGCGGGATCTACGGACAGGCGGAAATCGTGCTGTACGGCGGGCGCGGCCCCGCCGGCGTCGAGGTGTACTGGGACGGTGTCCCCTACCTGCCGCTCGGGCGCGACTCGGTCTACCTCGATCTCGGGAGGATCTCGTTGGCGCCGCTCGAGCGCGTCGACGTCCTGGTCCTTCCGGCTACACTGCGCGTCTATCTCGTCACCGCGCGACAGCAGTCGACCGCAACGGCCTCGCAGGTGCGGATCGCCACGGGGCAGGCGAGGACGGCAAATTATCGCGGGTCGTACGAGCGGCGCTGGCGCTCGGGGCTCGGCCTGTCGCTCGTCGCCGACTACAACAACAACGACGGCGTGGGCGGCAGCTCGAGCACCGCCTTCAACAGCGTGGACCTGTGGCTCAACGCCGAGTACCTCCCGACGCCGCGAGTCGGCGTGTCCTATCAGATCGCGAGCTCGGCCTGGAAACGCAGCCCCTCGGACCCAGCGGGCCTCGTCGATCACTTCGAATACAAGCGCCGCGACGGGATCTTTCGATTGTTCGCCGCAGCGCGCGAGGACGGCCTGGGACCGCGCGTCGACCTCGCCTTCGTCACGACGACCGTGTCCGCCGACACGGCGGCGCTCGGGCGCTCGCTGTCCCAAGGCGCACTAGCGCTGGGCTCGAGCTGGGGGCACGGGCACGTCCGGGTGACGTTCCGGTCTCAGGACGAGGATCGGCCGTGGCAGGTCGAAGGGTCCGCCGCATGGATCCCGCTGCGGCCGCTCACGCTCGCCGCCGACGCGCGGCGCGCGCGCTACGGGAACTCGCGGAGCGGCGAGCGGCTCCATCTCGCAGCCGGCCTCGCGTTGCCGCTCGGGTTGACTGCGCGCGGCGACATCGCGTGGGCGAACGACCTCGAGGCCCCCGCGCTCGCGTCCGACACCGCGCAGCGAACGACGGACGTCTCAGGCGCCCTCCGTTGGGACCGGCACCGCGTCTCGGTCGAGGTCGGCCTGGCGCGGCGCGACTCCTTCGTGCCGCTCGGACGTCCCACGGGCCTCCGACCGCTGGGCGGTCTCGGCCCGACCCAGGCGACCCGGTATCTCACCGTGCATGCCGCGCTCGAGCCCCTCCCCGGACTCCACCTGGCCGGCTGGTATTTCGATCCCTACGTGGCGGGCGGCAACGACTTCGAGCCGCCGTATCACGCCCGCGTCTCCGCCACCTTCTACTCCAAGTTCTGGCGCGTCTACAAGAGCGGGATCTTCGCGCTCCGCGGCGAGATCGCGATGGAGTCGTGGAGCCGCGGGACCGCAGGCCTCGACACCAGCGGGAACGTGCTGGCGCTTTCTGGGGCCACGTTCATGGAAGCCAACGTCGAGGTGCGGATCGCGGGCGTCACCATCTTCTGGATCCAGCGCAACATGAACGGCATGCGGGGGAGCTACGTGCCCGGTCTCGACTATCCGCGCCGCTACCAGTTCTACGGCGTGCGCTGGTTGTTCACGAACTGAGCGGCGCGAGTTGACGTAAGTTGTTTTCCAGACTATGCTTATAGTCTGTGCCGCGAAGCATGACGGGATTCGGCTCGGCCGACGGGACGGTGCTCGGCGGGCGGCTGCGGGTCGAGATCCGCACCGTGAACCATCGCTATTACAATCCCCAGCTCAAGCTGGTGTTCGAGCTCGGCGGCGTCGAGGGCCAGCTCCGCGAGCGGCTGCGCCAGCTGCTGGAGCGCGGCCACGTCGTGGTGACGGCCCGGTGGGTCGAGCCACCGCCCACCGATGGTGCCGTAGCCGTGGACCTCGCGCGGGCCCGCCAGGTGGTGGCGGCGGCGCATGAGCTCAAGAAGAAGCTCAAGCTCAAGGGCGAGATCGACCTCGGGTTCGTGGCCCGGCAGCCGGACGTGCTGAGCACCCACACCGACGGCGCCGTCGCGGCGGCGTGGAGCGAGGTGGAGCCGATCGTGGCCCAGGCGGCGCAGGAGGTCCTCGCGATGCGGGCGCGCGAGGGGCGGGCCCTGGCGACGGACCTGACCGCGCGGCTCGCGGCCCTGGAGGCGGGCGCGGCCGCGGTCGCGCAGCGGGCACCGGCGCGGCTCGCGGCCGAGCTGGCCCGCCTCAAGCAGGCGGTGGCGGAGCTCGCGGCCGGCGTGCCGGTGGACGAGCAGCGGCTCGCGGTGGAAATCGCGCTACTGGCGGATCGGGTGGACATCACCGAGGAACTGGTCCGCTTGCGTACCCATCTCGCCGCGTGCCGAGAGGCGCTCGGCGGGGAAGGGGCGGTCGGCAAGCAGCTCGGTTTCCTCGCGCAGGAGCTGCTGCGCGAGGTGAACACCCTCGGGTCCAAGGCCAACGACGCGACCATGACCCAGACGGTGATCGCGATGAAAGGCGAGCTCGAGAAGTTTCGAGAGCAGCTCGAGAACCTGGAGTGACGCCGCGGGTCGTGGTGCTCGCCGCCCCTTCGGGCGGCGGCAAAACGACCATCGCCAACGAGCTGCGCCGCCGCCTCCCGACGATCTTCGGGTACTCGGTGTCCGCGACGACGCGGAAGCCGCGTACCGGAGAGCGCGACGGGGAAGACTATTATTTCCTCACGCGCGAGGAGTTCCAGCGCCGCGTGCGGGCAGGGGACTTTCTGGAGTGGGCCGAGTACGCGGGAGAGCTGTACGGCACGCTGCAGGCGGAGGTGGCGCGGGTTCTGGCCGGCGGTAAGCACGTCGTACTGGACATCGAAGTGAAGGGTGCGCAGCAGGTGCGCACGGTGTACCCGCGCCCGGCGTCGGTGAGCATCTTCGTCATCCCGCCGTCGCCGCGCGTCTTGATCGAGCGGCTCCGCAAGCGGCGCACCGAGTCGGAGCAGGAGCTGCGCGAACGGCTGGCGATCGCGGTGCGAGAGGTCGAGACGGCGCGGGCGGATGTTCCGGTACGCCGCGTGTTCGACCACATTCTCGTGAACGACGACCTGGACACGGCCGTGAACCGGGTCATCGAGTGGGCGGACGCGCGCGAAGCGGGGCGGCCCGTCCCGGACATGGCCGCACGGCTCGCAGACTTCGTGCGAGAGCTGGAGCAGGAAGCCGGGCAACTGAGACCATCTGCCAGAAGGAGCACGTGATGCGCATTGTGACCCCCAGCGAAGTCGCCACGCAAACCCAGAACAAGTACTTGGGCGTGCTGGTCGCCGCCAAGTTCGCGCGCTTCGTGAACGAGTTCCCGCGCGACCGGTCGGTCGACCTGGAGCAGAAGCTCACCACGCGCGCCCTGGACGAGCTGGTGCGGGCGCGGCTCAAGTACCGGCTGGTCCGGCGGCGGCGGCAAGAGAGCTGATGCCGTTCGCCGGCCGGCACGTCGTCCTCGGCGTGTCGGGCGGGATCGCGTGCTACAAGAGCTGCACGCTCGCCCGGCGGCTGACCGAGGACGGGGCGGTGGTGGACGTGGTGCTGACGGCGTCCGCCGCCGAGTTCGTGCGGCCGGTCACCTTCGAGACGCTCACCGGGCGCCCGGTCCTGACCTCCTTGTGGGAGCGGGACCGGGCGCTCGCGCACATCGGGCTCGCCAAGCAGCCCGACCTCGCGATCCTCGCCCCGGCGACCGCGCACCTGCTCGCCCGCGCCGCGCTGGGAATGGCGGACGACCTGCTGACGGCGCTGTTGCTGGCGCGGCGCGGCCCCGTGCTCGCCGCGCCCGCCATGAACGACGCGATGTACGCGCACCCAGCGACGCTCGCCAACCTGAAGACCCTGGCGGCGCGCGGCTGGCACTTCATCGGCCCGGACACCGGAGCGCTCGCCGAGGGCCCGAGCGATCGCCCGGGGCGCATGAGCGAGCCGGAAGCCATCCAAGCTGCGGCGGCCCGGTTGCTCGTGACCGGGGGCCGTCTCACGGGGAAAACCGTCGTGGTCACGGCCGGGCCGACGCGAGAGCATCTCGATCCGGTGCGCGTCATCACCAACCCATCCAGCGGCCGGATGGGTTATGCCCTCGCCGCGGCGGCGTATGCGCGCGGCGCCGACGTGGTGCTCGTGGCCGGGCCCACGGAGCTGCCGCTACCGCTCGGCGTCACGACGCACCGCGTCGAAACCACCGCCGAGATGCAACGCGCAGTGGGGGCGCTGGTGAAGCAGGCGGACGTCCTCATCATGGCGGCCGCGCCCGCTGACTACCGCCCCACGACCGCCTCCCCGACCAAGCGGTCGCGCGGCAGCGGCACGCTCACGCTCGAGCTCGAACCGACGCCCGACATCCTCGCGACGCTGGAGCGGCCGCGGCCCTGCGTCGTGGTGGGCTTCGCCCTCGAGGCGGGAGGCGACGGCGTTGCGCGGGCGCGGAAGAAACTGCAAGATAAAGCCCTGGATTTCGTCATCTTGAACGACGCGCTCGAGCCCGGCGCGGGGTTCGAAGTTGCCACGAATCGCGTGACGATCATCGGGAAGGGCGGGGAGCCGATCGAGCTCCCGCTCCTCACCAAGCGCGACGTGGCGGAAAAGATCCTCGACGCGGTGGAACAGGCTCTGACGTGAGCGACGGGCGGGCACTGGCGCGCGAATTCCTGGAACAGCAGCGGCTGCTGGGGGGGGACCCGATCATTTTGACGGATGGTCCCACCCCGGGCTCGCGCCCGGGGAAATCCGAAACTGGACTCGCGCACAAGGGGTCCGACCTTCCCCCTGCCGGCCTCTCCTACGACCCCCCCGGCGGCGACCTGTTCAGCGCCGATCCGCTGCACCAGGCGGCCTCGCTCGACGCCGTGGCCACGCTGGTGGCCGCCTGCACCAAGTGCCGGCTGTGCGAAGGGCGCCGGCACACCGTGCCGGGCGAGGGACCGCGCGACGCGCGTCTCGTGGTGGTGGGCGAAGGCCCCGGCCGGGTGGAAGACGCAACGGGGCGGCCGTTCGTGGGACCGGCCGGCGAGCTCCTCACCAAGATCCTGGCCGCGATCGAGCTGCGGCGCGAGCAGGTGTTCATCTGCAACGTGGTGAAGTGCCGGCCGCCCGAGAACCGCGTGCCGCAGTACGACGAGATCGCGGCGTGCGTCCCCTACCTGTTCCGCCAGATCGACGTTCTGAAGCCGCAGGTGATCCTGGCGATGGGCGGCACCGCGGCGCAGACGCTGCTCAATACCAAGCAATCGCTGGGCGCGCTCCGCAACCAGATCCACCGGTTTCGGGGCGTCCCGGTTATCGTTACGTACCATCCGGCCGCCCTGCTCCGGAACCCCAATTGGAAGAAACCGACCTGGGATGACGTCCGCATCGCCCGCCGTCTCCTCGCCTGAGCGCGAGTTCGCCGGCCGCCAAGTTCCCTGGAGCAACGAAGCGGAGCAGGCGGTGCTCGGCGCCATGCTGCTCGACCAGGATGCCGCCCTCAAGGCCGCCGAAGTTCTCGACGATACGACGTTCTATCGCGAGGGCCATCGGCTGTTGTTCCGCTCCATGATCGCCCTGACCGAGCGCGGCGACGTGATCGACCCGGTCACCCTGCGCGACGAGCTGGTGCGCCGCGGGGACCTGGATCGCGCCGGCGGGATGGAGTACATCGGCGCACTGATCGATGTCGTGCCGACCGCGGCGAACATCGACTACCACGCACGGATCGTCCGCGACAAGGCGGTGCTGCGCCGCCTGATCGAGGCGGCGACCGCGATCATCCAGGACGCGTACGACGGGCGCACGACCTCGGCGGAGCTGCTCGACAACGCCGAGCATCGCGTCTTCCAGGTGGCCCAGCTCAAGCGCGCCGAGGAGTTCATCCGGCTGAAGGAGCTGATCTGGCCCACGATGGAGCGGATCGAGCAGCTCCACACGACGCAGGGAGCGCTCACGGGCGTGGCGAGCGGCTTCACCGACCTGGACCGCCTCACCGCCGGGTTCCAGCGCGGGGATCTCATCATCCTCGCCGCGCGGCCGTCGATGGGGAAAACGGCGCTGGCGCTCAACGTGGTGCAGCACGCCGCGATCGAGCACAACGTTCCGGTGGCCATCTTTTCGCTCGAGATGTCGAAGGAGCAGCTCGTCCAGCGGCTGCTGTGCTCAGAGGGCCTGGTCGACGCGCAACGGCTGCGCCGCGGCCAGCTGCGCGACGACGACTACCCCAAGCTCGCCCGCGCGGCCGGCCTGCTCGGCACGGCGCCGATTTGGATCGACGACTCCGCCATGCTCACCCCCCTCGCGATGCGCTCCAAGGCGCGGCGGCTCAAGGCGGAGCACGACATCGGCATGGTCGTGGTCGACTACCTGCAGATGATGCAGGGCCCCACCGACTCGGAGAGCCGCCAGCAGGAGATCTCGTTCATTTCCCGCTCGCTCAAGGCGCTGGCGAAGGAGCTGGACGTGCCGGTGCTCGCCCTGTCGCAGCTGTCCCGCGCGCCGGAGCAGCGCGGCGGCGAGCATCGGCGACCTCAGCTGTCGGACCTGCGCGAATCGGGCGCCATCGAGCAGGACGCCGACGTCGTCTGCTTCATCTTTCGGCAGGAGTTCTACGACGGCCCGGTGGACCCCAAGACCAACGAGAGCATCGAGGGGCTGGCGGAGCTCAGCGTGGGCAAGCAGCGCAACGGCCCCACCGGCACCGTGAAGCTGGTCTTCAAGAAGGAGTACACCCGCTTCGACAACTACACGTCGCGCGAGGCACCCACCGAGGCCAGTCGTGGGTAAAGCCCGCTCGGTGTTCCGCTGCACCGACTGCGGCGCGGAACAGCCGAAATGGGGCGGACGCTGCGAGGCGTGCGGGGCGTGGAATACGCTGGTAGAAGAAGTAGTCGGGCGGAAGGTTGGAATGTCGAAAGGTTGGAAGGCCCAAGAAACGGACGCCACCCCCGTCCAACTTTCCAACCTTCCAACCGTCCGCCCAGAGCGCTGGCGCACCGGCATGACCGAGTTCGACTACGTGCTCGGCGGGGGCATCGTCCCCGGATCGGTCACCCTTGTGGGCGGCGAGCCCGGGATCGGCAAATCCACCCTGTTGCTGCAGTGCGCCGCCCGGCTCGAGCAGGCCGGGATTGCCACGCTGTACGTTTCGGGCGAGGAGTCACCCGACCAGGTGCGGCTCCGCGCCGACCGCCTCATGGTCGACGCCGGCCGAGTGCACGTGCTGGGTGAGACGCGGCTCGAGGCGGTGCTGCATCATGCGCAGGCGCTCGGCAGCCGAGTCGTGTTCGTCGACTCGATCCAGACGACGTACACCGAGGACCTGGAAGGCGCGCCTGGGAACGTGGGCCAGGTGCGCGACTGCGCCGCGCGGCTGATGCGGTTCGCCAAGGAGGCGGGACCCGCCGTGTTCCTGGTGGGCCACGTCACCAAGGGCGGCGGCATCGCCGGTCCCAAGACGCTCGAGCACATCGTCGACACGGTGTTGTACTTCGAGGGGGAGAGCTCGCTCGATCACCGCATCCTGCGGGCGGCGAAGAACCGCTTCGGCTCCGTGGACGAGATCGGCGTGTTCGAGATGACCGGCGCGGGACTCGAGCCGGTGGCCGACCCGGCCGCGACCTTCCTCGCGGGTCGGGCGACCGGCGTCTCCGGCTCCGCCGTCACCGCGTTGATGGAGGGGACGCGGCCCATGCTGGTCGAGATCCAGGCGCTCGCCGCGAAGACCGGGTTCGGCACGCCGCAGCGCGTGGCGACGGGACTCGATCACCGCCGGCTCGCCGTCCTGCTCGCGGTGCTCGAGCGCCGCGGCGGCGTGCCGTTCGCTGCGTTGGACGTGTTCGTCAACGTGACCGGCGGCGTGCGGCTGCTCGAGCCGTCCAGCGACCTGGCCGTGACCGCCGCGCTGCTGTCGAGCGTGCGGGACCGGGCGTTGCCGGCAGATGCGCTATTTCTGGGCGAGGTAGGGCTGGGCGGGGAGGTCCGGCCGGTGGCGGGCGTGGAGCGGCGCCTCGCAGAAGCGGCCCGCCAGGGATTCCGGCGCGTCTTCCTGTCGGCGCGCTCGCGCGGCAGCGTCGCCGACCTCGACGTGGTCGGGGTGGATGGGATCGGTGAGCTCGCCCACCGCCTCGCCGCCTGACGTCGGCGTAGTGATCGTGGCCGCGGGTGCCGGCGTCCGCGCCGGACCGGGTGAGCCGAAGCAGTTCCGTCCCATCCACGGTGTACCGATGCTGCTCCGGACGCTCCGCCCCTTTACGTCGCACCCCGCGGTAGGCCAGGTGGTCGTGGCGGTGCCCGCCGGCTTCGCCGAGCGGCCGCCGGAGTGGCTGGGGAAGCTCGTGGGGGATCGCCTGTGCCTCGTGCCCGGCGGCGCCGCGCGGGCTCAATCGGTGCGGGCGGGGTTGCGTGCCCTGCCGTCGAGTGCCAGCGTCGTGCTGGTGCACGACGGCGCCCGGCCGTTCGTCAGTCGCGAGACGATCGACAACGTGATCGCGCGGGCGCGCGGCGGCGTGGGCGCCGTGGCGGCGGTGCCGTTGCACGACACGATCAAAGAAGTCGTCGAGCAGAATCGTATCACGAGAACCGTCGCGCGGGAGCGTCTCTGGCGCGCGCAGACGCCGCAGGGATTCCCGCGGGCGATGATCGACGAAGCGTACGCCCGCGTACGGAAGCAGGACCCCGTCCCAACCGACGATGCGGAGCTGTGCGAGCGCGCCGGGTTCGCGGTCGAGGTGATCCCCGATACGCCGCACAATCTCAAGGTCACGACGGCGGACGACTTCCGCATCGCCGAGGCGCTGGCGCGTGAGCTGCGGTGAACCCGATTCCGTTCCGCACGGCCGCAGAGGTGGAGGCGGCCCTCGAGCCCACCATAGCCCACCTGCGCTCGGGCGGATTGATTGCCTACCCGACCGAAACAGTGTACGGCGTGGGCTCCCGGCCGCGCGCCGCGGACGTGGCGGCGCTGCAGCGCCTGAAGGGGCGGCGGCCGGACAAACCGTTCCTGCTGCTGGTGAGCCACCGCGACATGGCCGAGGCGCAGGGGCTGGCGTTCACCCCGGCGGCGAGCGCGCTGGCCCGGGCGTTCTGGCCCGGGCCGCTGTCGCTCGTGCTTCCCGGCGGGAGCGGCCAACTGCCCGACCTGCTGCGCGGGCCTGAGGGAGGGATCGCCGTGCGCTGGACGTCGCATCGCGGGATGGCGCAGCTGGTGCAGGTCCTGGGGGAGCCCATAACGTCCACGTCGGCGAACCTGCCAGGCCAGCCGCCGGCGCCCGGGGCCGCCGCGATCATCCGCGATTTCGCGGACGCCGTCGCGGCCGGCACGCTGCTGGTGCTCGACGGGGGAGTGTTGGGGAACTCCCCCCCCTCGACCGTGGTTGACTGCACGCAGCCCGAGCCCCGGCTGGTGCGCGAAGGGGCCCTGACCCTCGAAGAGCTGCGGCGCGCCGTGGGCCGACTGGCGCCGTAATGGAGCACACGAAAACGAAGCGGATCCTGTTCGTCTGCACCGGCAATATCTGCCGCAGCCCGTTGGCCGCCGCCCTGCTGCAGCGCGCCCTGGCGCAGCGCGGCATCGACGGCCTGGAGGTGGCGTCCGCCGGGACCGGGGCGTGGGACGGGGCGCCCGTGTCGGAGGGCGCGTATCTCGTGGGGCTGGAGCGCGGGCTCGACCTCTCGGCGCACCGCGCCCGTCTGCTCACGCGGGAGCTGGTCGACCAGGCGGATCTCATCCTGACCATGGCCCGCCATCATCGCGCCCGCGTCGACGAGCTGGGCGGCGAGAGCCACGTCTTCGTGCTGGGCGAGTACGCCGGGCGCGAGGGCGACGCCGCAGAGGTGAGCGACCCGTTCGGAGGCGACCTCGAGGTCTACCGCGACACCTGCGTCGAGCTCGAGGCCCTTATCGACGCGGCGGTGGAGCGGATCGTCAAAGAGTTTGCGAGCGGTGGAAATCAGCGCTAGCACGCGGCTGCTCGCCGTGATCGGTGACCCGGTCACCCACTCGCTGTCCCCCATCATGCACAACGCCGCGCTGCGCGCCCTCGGCCTCGACGCCGTGTACGTCGCGCTGCCGACGCCTGCGGACGCGCTCCCGCCGGTGCTCGCCGCCCTGGCGGTGGTCGGCGCGGCGGGGAACGTCACGGTTCCGCACAAGGAGGCGGCGGAACGATGCCTGGCGCGTAAAACGGATCTGTGCGCCCGCGTGGGCGCGTGCAATACGTTCTGGACCGAACGCGGCGAGCTGGTAGGCGACAACACCGACGTCCCCGGCGTGCTGGCATGCCTCAAGCAGCTCGGGGTCGATGGCGCCCGCTCCTGGCTGCTCGTCGGCACGGGCGGCGCCGCGCGGGCGGTCGCCGTCGCGGCCGCCGAGCTGCGGGCGGACGTGCACGTGCTGTCGCGCGACGCGGCGCGCGCCCAGCGCTTCGCCGACTGGGCCCGCAGCCGCGGGGCGCGGGTGCAGCCGGCCCGCGGTGCGCTGGAGCCCGAGGTCGCCATCAATGCCACGCCGCTGGGCCTGAAGGAGACCGATCCGTTGCCGCTCGACCCGGCGCGTACCGAACGACTCAGCGCGGCGCTCGACCTCGTGTACTGTCGCGGCGGCACCCGGTGGGTGCGCGCCCTCCGCGCTGCGGGGATCCCCGCGCACGACGGGCGCGAGATGCTGGTGCAGCAGGGTGTGGCGGCGTTCGCTCGCTTTTTCCCCGGTCACCCCGCGCCGGTGGAGGTCATGCGGGCCGCGGTGCACCATGCACTCGGCGCGTGACGCGATCGAGCAGCTGCTCCTCCCGGCGGAGTGCGCCCTCTGCCACGCCCTGCTGTCGTACGCCAGCTCCGGTCGGGTGGTGTGCGCCGTCTGCCGCCACCGCTGGCGGGGCGTGCGGCCCCCCTGGTGCGGGCGCTGCGGCCAGCCCGAGCCGCATTTCGGCCCATGTCGGTTGTGCACCGACTGGCCCGGCGCATTGCGCGTCGTGCGGTCGGCGGTGTGGCTCGAGGCCGGGGCGCGCGACGCAGTGCACGCCCTCAAGTACGGGGCGCTGGCGCGCATCGCCGACGCCCTCGCCGAGGCGGTGGCGGGCATCGCGTTGCCGGAGCGCGACGCGGCCTGGCTCGTGCCGGTGCCGCTCGGCCGGCAACGCCTGCGCGAGCGCGGCTATAACCAGAGCGAGCGACTGGCGCGCGCCCTGGCGCGGCGCTGGCGGCGTCCGGTGCTGGATCTGCTGACGCGGGTGCGGGAAACGGCGACCCAGACGGCGTTGACACCGGAAGCGCGGCTGGCGAATGTGGCGGGGGCATTTCACGTGCGGAATGGGGAGTGCGGAGTGCGGAGTGAACGCGCGCCAGCAAACTCCGCACTCCGCATTCCGCACTCCCCACTGGTTCTGGTCGACGACGTCTTTACGACCGGCGCCACGCTCGCCGAGGCGGCGCGGGCCCTGGAGCAGGCCGGCGCCCGCACCGTGTTGGGCGTGACGTTCGGCCGAGCGATCCTACCGGATTTCACCTGAGGAGCGGCGATGGCGGTTCGCGTGGGCATCAACGGGTTCGGCCGGATCGGGCGCAACGTGCTGCGGGCCGCGGTCCTGATGAAGCAGTCGGCGCTCGAGTTCGTCGCGGTGAACGACATCACCGACACGAAGACGCTCGCCCACCTGCTCAAGTACGACTCGGTGCACGGCCGGTTCGGGGGCAGCGTGGAAGCGAAGGGCGACGCGATCGTGGTGAACGGCAAGCCGATCAAGGTGTCGGCCATCAAGGAGCCCGAGAAGCTGCCGTGGAAAGACTTGGGCGTCGAGCTCGTACTGGAGAGCACGGGCCGCTTCACCGACCGCGACGCCGCCGCCAAGCATCTCACCGCCGGCGCCAAGAAGGTGGTGATCTCCGCGCCCGCCAAGGGCGAGGACATCACGGTTGTGATGGGGGTGAACCACCGGAACTACGACCCCGCGAAGCATCACGTCATCTCGAACGCTTCCTGCACGACGAACTGTCTCGTTCCCGTGGTGAAGGTCGTCATGGACCACTGGGGCTTTCGCCACGGCTACATGGTGACGGTGCACAGCTACACCAACGACCAACAGATCCTGGACCTGCCCCACAAGGATCTGCGGCGCGCCCGCGCGGCGGCGCTGAACATCATTCCCACCACCACCGGCGCGGCCAAGGCCACCGGCCTCGTGATCCCGGAGGTGAAGGGGAAGATCGACGGCACGTCCCTGCGGGTACCGACGCCCGACGTCTCCTTCGTGGACCTGACGGCCGAAGTGGAGAGGGCCGCCACCGTCGAGCAGGTGAACGCCGCGTTCCGCGAAGCCGCCGGCTCCAGTCTCAAGGGAATTCTCGACGTGAGCGACGAGCCGCTCGTCTCGAGCGACTACATGGGGAGCCTGTATTCGAGCGTGGTGGATGCCCTGTCCACCAACGTGATCGACGGAACGCTCGTCCACGTGTCGTCCTGGTACGACAACGAGATGGGCTATTCGGCGCGCTGCGTCGACCTACTCGCCTACATCGCCGGCAAGTGAGGAAGCGCCGGCTGCGAGACCTCCCACCCGAGGCCCTCGATGGCAGGCGCGCCCTCGTGCGCGTCGACTTCAACGTGCCGCTCAAGGACGGCCGCGTCGCGGACGAGACCCGCCTCAAAGCCGCGCTGCCGACGATCGAGTACCTGCGCGACAAGGGCGCCCGGGTCGTGCTGCTGTCGCACCTCGGTCGCCCCAAGGGTCCCGACCCCAAGCTGTCACTCCAGCTGATCACGCGGGACCTGGAGCGGCTGCTCGGCACCCCCGTCGAGTTCATCCCCGACCCGCACACGGGCGCCGCCGCCACGCGTCGGCTCCCGCGGGGCGGCGTCGCCCTGATCGAAAACACGCGGTTCTGGCCGGGCGAGGAAGCCAACGATCCCACGCTCGCGGCGACGTTCGCGACGCTGGGCGATCTCTACGTGAACGACGCGTTCGGCTCGGCGCATCGGGCGCACGCCTCCACGGAGGCCGTCGCGCACCTGCTCAAGCCCGCCGTCGCGGGTTTCCTGATGGAGCGGGAGCTGCGCTACCTGGGCGACGCGCTCGACCAGCCGCGGCGACCGTTCCTCGCCGTGCTGGGCGGCGCCAAGATCTCCGGCAAGATCGATGTGATCGAAGCGCTGTTGCCGCGGGTGGACCAGATCCTCATCGGCGGGGCGATGGCGAGCACGTTCTTCCTCGCCATCGGATTCGGCGTGGGCGGCTCGCTGGTGGAGCGCGACAAGGAGGACCTCGCCAAGGCCATCCTGGCCAAGGCGGGCGCGAAGCTGATCCTGCCGCGCGGCGCGGTCGTCGCGCCCAGCCTCGAGCGCGCCGCCGAGCGGCGTGAGGTCCCGAGCGACCGCGTCCCGGCCGGGTTCGCCATCTTCGACATCGACGAGACCACCCGGCTCGACTACCGCGCCCGCATCGTCGGAGCCCGGACGATCTTCTGGAACGGGCCCATGGGGGTGTTCGAGACGCCGCCGTTCGACGCCGGCACGCGCAGCGTTGCGGACGCCATGGTCGAGGCGGGGAAACGCGGTGCCGTCACCGTGGTGGGTGGCGGCGATTCGGCGGCCGCCGTCGCCGGCCTGGAGGACGCGTTCACCCACGTTTCGACCGGCGGCGGCGCGTCCCTCGAGTTCTTGGAGGGCAAGCCGCTTCCCGGCGTGGCGGCGCTCGAGGACGCGTGAGCCGCCCCCTCCGGTTCGCCGCCAACTGGAAGATGCACATCGGGCCCGACGAGGCGCGTGCCTACTTCAAGACGTTCCGCACGCGCTACCACCCGCGCGAGCAGTGCGAGGTATGGTTCTTCCCACCCGCCGTGTCGCTGGAGGCGGCGGCGCAGGCGGCGCGCGAGCGCGCCGACCTGCTCGTGGGCGCGCAGGACATCCACTGGGAGCCCAAGGGGGCCTTCACCGGCGCCGTTTCCGGCCCGCTCGTCGCCCAAGCCGGCGCCCGGGCGACCCTCGTGGGCCACTCGGAGCGCCGTCACGTCTTCGGCGAGACCGACGAAGACACGCGCAAGAAGGTCGCCGCGGCCCTGGCGGTGGGCCTCGCCCCCGTATTGTGCGTCGGCGAAACGCTCGCGGAGCGCGAGGCGGGGCACACGCTCGCCGTCGTGACCCGGCAGCTCGTGGGCGCGCTCGGCGGGCTGGATGCGAGCAAGCTCGGCCAAATCACGACGGCATACGAGCCGGTGTGGGCGATCGGCACCGGCAAGAATGCCACGCCCCGGGACGCCGCCCAAGTGCACCGCGAGATTCGCGGCTGGCTCGCCGCCCGCGGCGTGGCGCAGGCCCGCGTCCTGTACGGCGGCAGCGTGAATCTCAAGAACATCGCCGAGTTGCTCGCCGAACCGGAGCTCGACGGCGTGCTCGTCGGCGGTGCGTCGCTCGATCCCGCGAGCTGGGCCGAGCTTGTGCAAACCGGCGCGGCGTAGCTATTATCCGCCCGCGCGCATGTACGGCTTCCTGGTCAGCGTTCTCATCCTCGACTCGCTGGTGCTGACGACGGCCATCCTGCTGCAGGCGGGGCAGGGGGGCGGGCTCGCATCGCTCGGCGGCGGCGCCGGCACCGAGCAGTTCATGGGCGGGCGGCAGGCGACGACCCTGCTCACCAAACTCACCTGGTGGTCGGCGGGGACCTTTCTGTTCCTGTCGCTCGTGCTCGCGATCATGTCCGCGCAGACCAGCGCCCCGCGCTCGGTGATCGACACGACCGCCCCGCCGCCGGCTCCGGTGCTGCCCACGCCGCTGCCGCTGCAATCCACGCCGCAGGCGCCGCCACCGGCCCCGCCGCCGTCCAATCCGTCGTCCGGCCGGAGACCTCCTGATCGCTGAGCCCTCCCCAGCCTACGTGCTGCTCGAAGACGGCGCCTGGTTCCCCGGAACGGCGCCCATCCCGTTCGAGCGGACGTACGCCGAAGTCGTCTTCACCACGAACCTGTCGGGCTACCAGGAGGTCTTCACCGACCCGTCGTATCTCGGGCAGATCGTGGTGATGACGGCCCCGATGATCGGCAACTACGGCATCAATCCCGAGGACATCGAATCCGACCGGCCGCGCGTGGCCGGTGTGGTGGTGCGCGAGCTGTCGCTCAAGCCGTCCAACTGGCGATCGACGGGCGCGCTCGCCGACTGGTTGGCGGAGGCGCGGGTGCCGATCATCGCGGACGTCGACACGCGCCAGCTCACGCGTCACATTCGCTCCAAGGGCGCGATGCGCGGCGCGGTCGCGCTGGGCGAGCAACCGAGCGACGACGTGCGCGCCGCGCTCGCCGCGAGTCCCTCGATGGACGGGCTCGACCTCGCCACGCACGCGACCATCGCGCAGCGATACTGCGAAGGACCGGCCGACGCCCGCCGCCACATCGTCGCGTACGATTACGGGATGAAGCGCAACATCGTGCGGCTGTTCCTGCAGCATGGGTGCCGCGTGACGGTCGTGCCGGCGGCCACATCGGCGGCGCAAGTGCGCGAGCTCGAGCCCGACGGTCTGTTTCTCTCGAACGGCCCCGGCGATCCGGCCGCGGTCACCTATGCGATCGCGACGCTGCGCGAGCTAGCCGACGGCACGCTGCCGATCTTCGGGATCTGTCTCGGCCACCAACTGCTCGGCCTCGCGTTGGGCGGTGGGACGGTGAAGCTGCCGTACGGGCATCGGGGGGGCAACCATCCAGTGCGCGATCTCGCGACAGGACAAGTGCTTATAACGTCGCAGAACCACGGGTTCGCGGTGCGCGGCGACACCGGGGGCGTCCCGGGCGCGAAGCCACTTGAAGTGACCCATCTCAACCTCAATGACGGTACGGTCGAAGGAGTGAAGCACCGTGAGTATCCCATCTTCGCGGTGCAGTACCATCCGGAGGCCTCACCCGGCCCGCACGACGCCCAGGGGCACTTCCAGCAGTTCCTCCAAGCTCTTGACACACAATAGGTAAGCCCGTATGTTGGCCCCTCGTCTTGACTGCCCTTGGGCCCTGCAAGGGGGACGGATGACGAAGGCCGATCTGGTCGAGAAGGTCACCGCGCAGATCGCACGCACCGCTGGTCCCCTGATTTCCAAGAAGGACTGCGCGCGCGTCGTTGATTCATTTCTCGACGCCGTGAAAGCTGCGCTTGCGGAGCAGCATAACATTGAGGTACGCGGGTTTGGGACGTTCAAGATCCGGCAGCGCAAGACCCGCATGGCCCGCAATCCGCGCACCGGCGACCCCGTGGAAGTCGCGGCGCGCCCCGTCCCGGTGTTCAAGCCCAGCAAGGAGTTGCGCGCGATGGTCGCGGAGGCGAGCGAGAAGGTGACGCCCTGACGCGAGGGTTCACCCGCAGTCGGCGGCCCGGACTAACCGTCTGGGCCGCTTTGTTTTGCACGGGGTACTGATCCCTCACACCACTCGCGGAGCTCATCCACGTGCGTCAGCTCGTTGCCCTGCTCATCGCCGTCCCCTTGTCCGCGCAAACCGTCAACTACGAAGTGTCTGTCCCGTCCCCGGCCGCCAAGCTGTTCCACGTGAAGGCCGAGTTTCCCGCCCGTGGTCGCGACACGCTGTACCTGTCGCTGCCGGCGTGGAGTCCCGGCGCGTACGAGATCCAGAACTACGCGCGCTACGTGCGGCACTTCGGCGCGAAGAATCCCACGGGCCAGGCGCTGTTCTGGGACCGCTTCGACAAAGACACGTGGCGCGTCACCACCGGCCGGAGCGATCGCGTGACGGTCGAATTCGACTACCTCGCCGATACCGTCGACTTGTCGCTCGCTCGCATCAGCGGTGAGTTCGGCCAGTTCCTCGGCACGAATCTGTTTCTGTACGAAGAAGGGCAGCTGCAACGGCCCGCGCAGCTCAAGTTCAACCTGCCCGCCGGCTGGCAGGTGACGACCGCGCTGGCGGGAACGGGCGCGGGCCCGTACAGCGCATCCGACTATCACGAACTGGTGGACGCGGAAACATTCGTGGGCAAGTACAGCCTCGACTCGGTGCAGGTCGACGGAAGGTGGATCCGGCTCGCCGTCTGGCCGGCCGACGCCTACAGCGCCGCGGTCGCCCGGAACATGCGCGGCGACGTCGAGCGGATCGCGAAGACCGAGAACGGGCTGATGGGCGGACCGCCGTACGACCACTACACGGTGTTCTTCAACGTCATCCGGGAGCCGATCAACTTCGGCGGCGGCCTGGAGCACAGTGCGGCGCAGTTCGACATCATGCCGCAAAACGCGTTCGCGGACGCGGCCGGCAGCTTCGGGGACTTCATGGTGCCGCTCATGTCGCACGAGTATTTCCACCTGTGGAACGTCAAGCGGATCCGCCCCGCCGAGATGTGGCCGTACGACTATCACGGCGAGCAATACACGCCGTTGTTGTGGTGGTCGGAGGGGGTGACCGACTACTACGCCGACCTCACCAATGTCCGCTCCGGACTGTGGACGTCGGCGCAGTTCTTGGGCAACGCCGCGTCGGACATGCAGCAGGTCGAGTCGGCCGCGGAGCCGTGGAGCGAGGAAGACGGCAGCGTGGCGACCTGGATCAACGAAGTCTTCGTCAACAGCTCCCAGCTCTACTATCCCAAGGGGTCCCTCACCGGGATGCTGCTCGACGTCTCGATCCGTGATGCGACGGACAACAAGAACAGCCTGGACGACGTGATGCGGGCGTTGTATACCCGGTTCTACCAGAAGCACAAGGGCTTCGGCACCGCCGATCTGCTCGGGCTGTTGCGGGAGTTCGGCATGCCCGACGCGGACGGCTTCTACCAGCGCTACATCAACGGCCGGGAGCCGCTGCCGTATGAGAGCGTCTTGCCGAAGGCCGCGATCGCTGTCGTGCGGAAGACCACGGCGGTTCCGTTCCTCGGCGTCAACGCTCAGCCGAACGAACACGGGAAGCTGGTGGTGCGGGACATCGTCCCCGGGAGCGCCGCGGAGGCCGCAGGGCTCGCGGCTGGGGACGAGCTCGTGAGAGTGGGGGAGGTCGAGACTCGGCCCGACAGCGACTGGGCGTCGAAATTTCGACAGCAGTACCGCGGCCAGGGGGGCGCGCCGCTCACGATCACCGCGCAACGCGGCGGTCAGACCGTGACGCTCACCACCCAGGTGCGCGAGCGCAGTAGCACGGCGTTCACCCTGACGCCGGCGGCCGCCGCCACGCCGAAACAGACGAAGCTGTGGCGCGGGATCACAACCGGTTCCACGGGCGGGTGAGGACGGCTATCTTCTCAGGCGACATGGAGCGTCCAGCGCTGTCCGGTACGATTCGGGTGCGGTTCTTCGCGCGCTATGCGGAGCTGGTGGGGCGGGCCGAAGCCGCGGTGGCCGTGTCGCTCCCCGCCACAGTCGGCGACGTGGTGCGGCGCGTCCGGGAGCAGCTTCCAGGCGCCCGCGCCATCCCCGAGCGCCCGCTCGCGGCGGTCAACTTGCATCACGCCAAGCTCGACGCCAGCGTGGGAGATGGAGATGAAGTAGCGCTGCTGCCGCCGATTGCAGGCGGGTAAACGAGCCGTGAGCTACCTCACCCGCGCCCCCATCATTCTCGACGAGCTGCTTGCCACCGTCTCGTCGCCCGAGTGCGGCGGCACGTGCGTGTTTCTCGGGACCGTGCGCGACGGCCCGGATGAGCACGGCGTGACCGCGATCGAGTACTCCGCCTACGAGGAGATGGTCGAGGGAGAGCTGGGTCGTATCGTCACGGAGGTCGGGGAGCGCTGGTCGGGAGCCCGGGTCGCGGTGCGGCACCGGCTGGGGCTGATCCCAGTGGGCGAGGCGAGCATCGCGATCGTCGCTGCGGCGCCGCACCGGGCGCACGCGTTCGAGGCGTGTCGCTACGTGATCGAAGAGGTGAAGCGGCGCGTGGCCGTGTGGAAGAAGGAACTGCGGGCCGATGGGAGCGAGACGTGGGTGGATCCGTCCGGCCGTCCCACAGTCCGCCCGTCCGACCTTCCGACGCATGTCTGATCCCGTCCTGCGCGACACGTTCGGCCGCCCGCTCGGCAGTCTGCGGATCTCGGTTACCGACCGCTGCAACATGCGGTGCCGCTACTGCATGCCGGAGGACGAGTACGTCTGGCTGCCGCGGGAATCGATCCTCACGTTCGAGGAGATCGCGCGCCTGGTCGGCGTGTTCGGCGGGCTGGGCGTGCACAAGATCCGGCTCACCGGCGGGGAGCCGCTGCTGCGGCACGACCTGCCGACGCTCGTCGACCTGATCGCGCGCGACGCACGCATCACGGACCTCGCGATGACGACGAACGGGCTGCTGCTCGCGAAACACGCCGCGGCGCTGCACCGAGCGGGACTCAAGCGCCTCACGGTCAGCCTCGATACGTTGCGCGCCGCGCGCATGCTCACGTTCGCGAAGAGCGAGCGCCACGGGGATGTCCTGGCCGGGATCGCGGCGGCACGCGCGGCGGGCTACGACCGCCTCAAGCTCAACAGCGTCGTCATCCGTGGCTTCAACGACGACGAGCTTGCCGACCTGCTCGAGTTCGGCCGAGCGAATCGTGCCGAGGTCCGGTTCATCGAGTACATGGACGTGGGTGGCGCGACCCGCTGGTCGATGGACCAGGTCGTATCGCAGCGGGAGATGCTCGAGCGGTTGACGGGTCGCTACGGTCGGATCGAGCCGATTGAGGGCGACCAGGGATCCCCCGCGCCCGCGGAGCGATTCCGCCTGGCGGACGGGACCACGTTCGGCATCATCGCGTCGACCACCGCGCCGTTCTGTCGGGCGTGCGATCGCAGCCGCCTCACGGCCGACGGCACGTGGTTCTTGTGTCTCTATGCAGCGCACGGCGTGGATCTGCGGGAGCGACTGCGCTCCGGCGCCAGCGACGACCAGCTCGCGGCGCTACTGCGCGACACGTGGCAGCAGCGCGCCGACCGTGGCGCCGAGGAGCGGCTGGCGGTACGGGCACGCGGTGCGCTGTACCCGATCGCGGCCCTGCGCGCCGACCCACATCGCGAGATGCACACCCGGGGCGGCTGACCACCGTCTCGTCAACTCAGGATCCCCGCATGCTCGAGAAGATCACGGTCGTCGGCGCCGGCAACGTCGGCGCCACCACCGCCCAACGCCTGGCCGAAAAGGAGCTCGCCAGGCGCGTCGTCCTCGTCGACGTGATCGAGGGTGTGCCCCAGGGCAAAGCCCTCGACCAATGGGAGTCGGCGTCGATCGAAGGATTCGACACGCGCGTGATCGGCGCCAACGACTACGCCCCGGCGGCGGGGAGCGAGCTCGTGGTCGTTACGGCGGGGATCGCGCGCAAGCCCGGCATGAGCCGCGACGACCTGGTCCGCACTAACGCCGACATCGTGAAGCAGGTCTCGCAGCAGATCAAGCAGCACTGCCCACAGGCGATCGTCGTCGTGGTGTCGAACCCGCTCGACGTGATGTGCTGGGTGACGAAGCAGGTCACAGGGTTCGCGCGCGAGCGGGTGATCGGCATGGCCGGTGTGCTCGACACGGCGCGCTACCGCGCCTTCCTCGCCGAGGCGCTGGACGTCTCCGTCGAGGATATCCAGGCGATGGTGCTGGGCGGCCACGGCGACACGATGGTGCCGCTCGTCTCCTATACCACCGTCTCGGGCATCCCGGTCAGTCAGCTCCTGGACAAGGCGACGCTCGACAAGATCGTCGACCGCACCCGCAACGGCGGGGCGGAGATCGTGGCGTTCTTGAAAACCGGGTCGGCCTACTACGCCCCGTCGGCGGCGGTCACGCAGATGGTCGAAGCCATCGTGCGGGACAAGAAACGCCTGCTGCCGTGCGCGGCGTGGCTCCAGGGTGAGTACGGGCTGTCGGGGATGTACTGCGGCGTGCCGTGTAAATTGGGTGCGAGGGGGCTGGAGCAGATCCTCGAAGTGAAGCTGACTCCAGAAGAAGCGGCCGCCCTGCGGAAGTCGGCGGAGGCAGTGAAGGAGACCATGGCGGCGGTGAAAATCTAATGGGAATGCCCATGACACCTTCCGTGCGAGACCTCCAGGAGCAGGGCCTCGGCGTGACGCTGCGCCGCGATGCCTGGTGGGTAGCGCCGGCGCTCACGGCGCTCGTGCTCGGCAGCTTCGGCATCTACGCCACCTGGGCGGCGTGGACCGGGGCGCACTACGAGTGGGGGCCGTACCTTTCGCCTTTCTATTCGCCGTTGCTGCGACCGTCCTGGTGGCCGCTGTCGCCGGCGTTCTTGATTCTGGTCTTCCCGCTCGGCTTCCGGCTGACGTGCTACTACTACCGCAAGGCCTACTACCGGGCCTTCTTCCTTGACCCGGTGGCGTGCGCCGTAGGCGAGCCGCGGCACGGTTACCGGGGCGAGACGAGGTTCCCCTTCATCCTGCAGAACGTGCACCGGTTCTTCATGTACGCCGCGGTCGTGTTCATCTTCATTCTCTCGTACGACGTGCTCCTCGCCACCCGTTGGCCTGTGAACGGCGTGCCGGCGAACGGCGCGATGCCGCCCGGCCCGCGCGAGTTCGGCATCGGCATCGGGACGCTGGTGATGGCGGTGAACGTGATCCTGCTCGCGAGCTATACCTTCGGCTGTCATTCGCTGCGGCACCTGGTGGGCGGTAGCGTAGACTGCTTCTCGTGCGCGCGCGGCGGGCCGGCGCGTTACCGGCTGTGGCGCGCGGTGAGTGTGCTCAACCGGAATCACATGCTGTGGGCGTGGTGCTCGCTCTTCTCCGTGGCCCTGACGGACGTGTACATCCGGCTCTGCTCGAGCGGCATCATCACCGACCTCAGGATTCTGTAGTGACCGACATCCGGACCCACGACTACGACGTCGTCGTGATCGGCGCCGGCGGCGCCGGCCTGCGTGCCGCCATCGAAGCGAGCGCGCAGAAAGCCAAAGTCGCCCTGGTCTGCAAATCGCTGCTCGGCAAAGCCCACACCGTGATGGCCGAGGGGGGCGCCGCGGCGGCGCTCGGCAACGTGATGGGGGAAGACAACTGGCGCGTGCATTTCCGCGACACGATGCGGGGCGGCAAGATGCACAACAACTGGCGCATGGCCCAGATCCACGCTCAGGAAGCCCCCGACCGCATCAACGAGCTCGAGGCGTGGGGTGCGCTGTTCGATCGCACGCCCGATGGCCGCATCAATCAGCGCCCCTTCGGAGGTCATACCTACAGCCGTTTGGCCCACGTCGGCGACCGCACCGGCCTGGAGATGATTCGCGTCCTCCAGGACAAAGCCGTGCACTCCGGAATCGACGTCCACATGGAATGCACCATTGTGCGGCTGTTCGCGGTAGGCGGACGGATCGCCGGGGCGCTCGGATACTTCCGCGAAACGGGCCGTTTTGTCCTGTTCAAGAGCGGCGCGATTGTGGTGGCCACGGGCGGCATCGGGAAAGCGTGGCAGATCACGAGCAATTCGTGGGAGTACACGGGCGACGGGCACGCCCTCGCCTACGAGGCCGGCGCCGAGCTGATCGATATGGAATTCGTGCAGTTCCATCCCACCGGGATGGTCTGGCCGCCCAGCGTGCGCGGGATTCTGGTGACCGAAGGCGTGCGCGGCGAAGGCGGCGTCCTCAAGAACGCGGCCGGCGAGCGGTTCATGTTCCGCTACATGCCCGACATGTTCAAGGGCGATTTCGCCGAGACGGAGGCGGAGGCCGACGCTTGGGTGAAAGGCGAACGGAAGAAGAACCGCCGCCCCCCTGAGCTGTTGACGCGCGACGTGGTAGCGAAGGCGATCACCCGGGAGATCGCCGAAGGGCGAGGCAGTCCCCACGGCGGCGTCTTTCTCGACATCGCCTCGAAGCAGGCTCCCGACTACATCAAGCAAAAGCTCCCGAGCATGTACCACCAGTTCAAGGAGCTCGCCCAGGTCGACATTACCAAAGAACCCATGGAGATCGGGCCGACGACCCATTACATGATGGGAGGGGTCAAGGTGGATGCGGAAACACAAGAGGCCACAATCTCCGGGCTCTTTGCGGTTGGAGAAGTGGGAGGCGGGATGCACGGCGCCAACCGGCTCGGCGGCAATTCCCTGAGCGATCTGCTCGTGTTTGGACGGCGGGCAGGGCTGTACGCCGCCGGGAAGCGCGGTGGCGCCCCCGGCATTCCGGACGCCGAGATCGAGGCGACGATGCGCGCCGCGCTCGCGCCCTTCGAGAACGCGAACGGGGAGAATCCGTTTGCCGTGCAGTCCGCGCTCCAGACCGTCATGCAGCGCAACGCCGGGATCATCCGCGACAAGAGCGGCCTCGAGACCGCGCTGGCCGAGCTCGAGAACTTGAAAGGACGCGCTCGGAAATCGGGGATCACCGGGAGCCGCGAGTACAATCCCGGCTGGCACACGGCGATCGACCTGCGCTCCCTCCTGATTGTATCGGAAGCGACCGCGCGCGCCGCGTTGGAGCGGACCGAGAGCCGGGGTGCGCACACCCGGAGCGATTATCCGGACTCCGACGAGCGTCAGGTACGCGAGCAGATCGTCATTAAGAAGGAAGGGGACCGCATGATCGTACGACGCGAGGCGCAGCCGCCGCTCCCGGCGGACTTGATGAAGCTCATTAAAGAAGGGAGCTGACCGTGGCTGAGCAGCGCCGCTTGCGGCTGTTCCGCGGCACGCGGGAGCATGGCGAGCTGAAGGAGTATCAGGTCGCCGCGGCGGAGGGAATGGTAGTGCTGGATGCGGTACACGCCATTCAAGCCGAGCAGGCGCCCGACCTCGCCGTCCGCTGGAACTGCAAGGCGGGGAAATGCGGGTCATGCTCCGCCGAGATCAACGGCAAGCCGCGGCTGATGTGCATGACGCGGATGTCGGACTATGAGGCCGGCGAGACGATCACGGTCACGCCGATGAAAGCATTCCCCGTGATCAAGGACCTCGTGACCGACGTGTCCTGGAACTACGAGGTCAACAAGCGGATCCCCGCCTTCCAGCCGCGCGCGCCCGACGCACCGGACGGCACCTGGCGGATGTACCAGTACGAGGTCGAGCGGCCCCAGGAATTCCGCAAGTGCATCGAGTGCTTCCTGTGCCAGGACGTGTGTCACGTGCTGCGCGCGCACGAAAAGCACGCCGAGTTCATGGGCCCCGCCTTTCTGGTGCGCGCCGCGGTGTACGAGATGCACCCGCTCGACGAGGAGGACCGCCGGTCCTATCTCCGCGAATCGGGGGGAATCGGCTACTGCAACATCACCAAGTGCTGCACCGAGGTCTGTCCCGAGTCGATCACAATCACGGACAACGCGATCATCCCGCTCAAGGAGCGGGTGGTGGACGCGAACTACGATCCGCTAGCGGCGCTGTGGCGGAAACTCACTGGGTAGCCTCGGTGAACGCGCGAGACTCGGTGTCGCGGCGACGTGCGGGCGCGGCGTAAACTCCAGCTGTCAACCAACCACCAGGAGCGCCCCATGGCCATGCGATCGCCGATTGTCGTCTCGACCACGTTCGACGTGCAGGGCCGCCGCATCCGCGAGTACAAGGGCGTCGTGCGGGGCCTTACCGTGCGGGCGCCGACCATCACCCAGGGCATCCTCGGCGGCCTGAAGAGCATCATCGGCGGCCAAATCGGCGCCTACACGGAAATGTGCGAGCAGGCGCGGCAGACGGCGTACGACCTGATGATCGAGCACGCCCAGCAGTTGGGCGCCAACGCAGTGATCGGGATGAGCTTCGACGCCTCGGAGGTAGCGGCGCGCGCCTCGGCGACCGAGGTGCTCTGCTACGGCACCGCCGTGGTGCTCGAGTAGCGCGGCGACCGGGTGCGACCCACCATCGTCATCGTCGGCGCGGGCTTCGGCGGCCTGCGGGCCGCCCGCGCGCTCCGCAAGGCCCCGGTCGACGTGGTGCTGCTCGACCGGCACAATTACCACCTCTTCCAGCCGCTCCTCTATCAGGTCGCCACGGCCGGCCTCGAGCCCGAGCAGATCGCCAAGCCGGTGCGCGCCATCCTGCGCCGCCAGCCGAACTTCGAGTTCCGGATGGTCGAAGTCACGGGCGTCGACTTCGCGACCCGGCAGGTCGCGACCGACCGCGGCCCGGTCCCGTACGACTTCCTGATCCTCGCCCTGGGCGGCGAAACGAACTACTTCGGCCTGGAGAGCATCGTGCGCCACGGCTTTGGCCTGAAAGGCGTGGTCGACGCGGTGGCGATCCGCAACCACGTGCTGCGGTGCTTCGAGCAGGCCATGCTCGAGCCCGACGCGGAGCGCCGGCGCGCGCTGCTCACCTTCGTGGTGGTGGGCGGCGGCCCGACGGGCGTGGAGATGGCGGGGGCGCTGTCCGAGCTGATCCGGCTGGTGCTCGTCAAGGACTACCCGCGCCTGAACATCAAGGACGTGCGCGTGCTGCTGCTCGAGGCCTCCGACCGGCTGCTCGCCGCGATGCCGGATCGCTTGAGTGAAGCCGCGGCCGAGACCTTGTGGCGCAAGAAACACGTGGAAGTCCGGTTCGGCGCCGCCGTCCTAGACTTCGACGGCGCGCGGGTCACCTTGAAGGGCGGAGAAGTGATTCCCGCGCGCACGCTCATCTGGGCCGCGGGCGCGAAGGCCGTTTCGCTCACGGCGACGCTCGGGCTGACGACGGCACGGCAGGGGAGAGTGACGGTGACGCCGGAGCTGCAGGCGCCCGGCCATCCGGAGGTGTACGTCATCGGGGACGCCGCGTATCTCGAGCACGACGGGACCCCGCTGCCGATGATGGCACCCGTCGCTATTCAGATGGCCGACACGGCGGTCGCGAACATCGCGCGCCGCTTGCGCGACGAGGCGCCGCTCGCGTTCCGCTACAAGGATCCCGGCTCGCTCGCCACGATCGGCCGCAACGCCGCGGTCGCCTACCTCGGCGGAGTCGCGTTCAAGGGATTCGCGGCCTGGGTCGTCTGGTTGATCGTGCACATCATCCAGCTCATCGGGTTCCGGAACAAGCTGTTCGTGCTGATGAACTGGGCGTGGGACTACTTCTTCTACGAGCGGGCCGCGCGACTGATCACGAAGGAATGAGGGGCCGCCGCGCGGCGCGGCGCCGTGACGCCGCGCGGACGCGGCGCACGATGCCGTCCCACCCACACTCCACGCACCAGCGGCGCTCCAGCGCGGAGACGACCCGGTCGAAGAACCGGTTTCGGATCGCCGTCATTTCACCGCCGCAGTGCGGGCAGAACCTGCCTTGCGGCAGCAGCAGGTACACCACCACCGTGACGATCGCGACCCGCATCGCCACCGTTGCCAGCAAGACGACGACGATCAGCATGCCAAATCTTAGCGCGCGGCCCGGCGGGCAGCTACAGCACCGGTCACGCTCACCCGGCCCCCTCGCTCTCCCGCGCCCGGATGAACTCCAGGATACGCCGCTCCAGCTCCGCCAGCTCGACCGGCTTCACGAGCACCCGTTCCCGCGGCACCGGCGTGTTTCCCGGCTCGGCGAGCTGCGAGATGTCGCCCGACAGAAACAAGACGCGCGAGGCGAGCGCCGGCCGGGTGTCTTCCAGTGTGGCGAATAGCTCCACTCCACCCATCCGCGGCATCCGGAGGTCGGCGACGATCACGTCGGCCTCCCCCCCCGCGCCGTTCAACCGCTCCAACGCCTCGGCCCCGTCCTGCGCCTCGTCCACCCGCGCGCCCCGGCGGCTCAGGAACCTGGCCATCGGGCGGCGCACGGCCTCCTCGTCGTCCACGATGAGCACGTGCAGGCCCGCCAGCGACGCGACGGGATGCGGCACGGCACCCGGCCGGACAGCGCTCGGAGCGGGGGGTGCAGGGGGGGCAGGGGAGGCGACCGGGAGAGCGGCGGCTGCGGGGAGCGAGAGCACGAAGCGCGCCCCCTTTCCCGGACGGGACTCGAGCGCCAAGTCGCCGCCCGCCGCTCGGGCGATCTGACGCGAAATGTAGAGTCCGAGCCCCGTGCCGCGGCGCGCCTTGGTCGTCGCGAACGGCCGGAACAGCCGCGGCACCATCTCCGCGGCGACGCCGCGCGCGTTGTCCTCGACGGCGACCGACACGCGGGCCCCCTCGCACCACGTATCCACGGTGAGCTCGCGGGGGGGGCTGATCGCACGCAGGGCATCGATCGCGTTGGACAGGAGATTCACGACCACCTGCTCCAACTTGATCGCGTCGCCTTCGACGGCGACCAGCCCCGGATCCAAGCGCCCGCCCACCGTGATCTCGTCGAGCACGAACCGGTAGGACACGAGGTCCATCGCGCCTCGCACCGCGTCGTTCAGGTTGACGCGCGTGACCTCCTGGTCCGTGACCCGCACGAACCGCAGCAAGCCACGCAGCAGCTTGGCGGCGCGACGCGCCTGACGGAGGATCTGGAGCATCTCGGCGCGTTGCGGCTCGGCAAGGGCGGGATCGGCGATGCTGTTCTCCGCGTGCGCCGCGATGGCCATGAGCGGGTTGTTGACCTCGTGGGCCACGCCGGCGAGCAGCTCCCCGGCGGCGGCGAAGCGGCCCTGCTCCTCCGCGCGATCCCGCAGCACCCGCGTCATTTCGTTGAAGTGCTGCGCCAGCCTGGCCAGCTCGTCGCTGCCGCGAACCGGCACGCCCGTCGTCAGGTCGCCTTCGGCGACGCGGGCGAGCCCGGCCTCGAGCTCCGCGAGCGGCCGCCACACGCGTCGGCGCACGAGGTAGACTGCGGGAACCACGCCTACTGCGCCGAGGGCGAGCCAGAGGATCGCGTCGCGCAGCACCTCGCCCGCCGCCAGCTGGAGCGCCTGTTGTCGATCCAGCAGGTCGCGACGCGCCTGCTGACCCGCGACGAGCATTCGCTCGTCGGCGATCTGTGTGAGGCTGTCGAGCGTGCGGATCCGCCGGGCGTCCCCTGACCGGTCACCGCCTCGCTCCAGCAACGCGAGCTCTGCGGCGAGCGCGCTCGCCACCCGGGACAACGCCTCTTCGGCCCGCCCCAGCGGCGCGCGCAGCGCCGCAGGAACCGTCCCGTACGACTGCCCGGACGCCGGGGCGCTCGCGGCCGCGATGAAGAGACGAATGCTGTCGAGGGAGCCTGGAGCCGGACGGGTGCGCGATGGGACGAGCTGTCGCACGAGCGCCGCCGCATGGCGCAGCCCGCTGTTGCGGCGCGCCAGGTCGTCCTGCAGGACCACGAGGGCGGCCGTTCCCTTGCCGAGCGCCAGCGCCGCGGCGCGTGCGCGCACGAAGAGGTAGAGGGGCAGGACCCCTGCATAGACCCCCGCCGCGAGCGTCATCAGCAGCAGAGTCGCGCGGAGGCTCACGACGCGCTTCACGACCTGCGTACCGGTTGCGCGCAACCGGCCATTCTCGGTCTGTATCGCACGGGAGCGCCCCGGCGAGAGTCAGGCAATAACATAACCCGTCGCCGATTCACGCACCGGTCGCACGTCATCCGGCGCCGCGCTGGCGCCTCGTCCCGGCCGGGCGCAGATTGGGGGCACCTCGAGAGGCTCGCACCATGGCAACCGATACCGGAGACCGGATGAAAGTCGTGATCTACTACGCCATCTGGGCGACCATGTGCGCCGCCGTGGCCGGACTCGTGATCGCCGGGCTGCACACCTGGTTGTTCAGCTATATCCCCACGCGGTCGGGACTGATCTTCACCCTCGTCGGCGACGCCGTCACGGCCTTGGCGATCGCGGCGGGGCAGGGAGCGGTGGCGCTGGTGACGGGGAGCGTACTGGCCCAGTTCGGCCGCTCGCTGCAGCGCACGGTCCTGTTGGGTCTGCTCGTGGGGGTGTTCGACTTCGCGATGTACCTGGTGCAGATGGCCGTCCCCGCTACCGAGTTGGGGTGGAAGCCGGACATCGTCATCCTGGCCGCCGCCACCGCCGCGGTCACACTGCTGGGCGTGGTGCCTCGCGAGGGACCGCGCCCAGCGTGAGGGGGTGTCACAGTTTCGGCAGCGTGATCCCCTGTTGCGCCTGATACTTGCCTTTCTTGTCTGCATAGCTCACCTCGCACTCGTCGCCCTCGTCCGCCGTGAAGAACAGCACCTGCGCGATGCCCTCGTTGGCGTAGATCTTAGCGGGAAGGGGGGTCGTGTTCGAGATCTCGAGCGTGACGAATCCTTCCCACTCTGGTTCGAACGGGGTGACGTTGGTGATGATGCCGCAACGCGCGTACGTGCTCTTTCCCACGCAGATCGTCAGCACGTTCCGGGGGATGCGGAAGTATTCGACCGAGCGCGCCAGGGCGAACGAGTTGGGCGGCACGATGCACACGTCGCCCGTGAACTCGACGAACGATTTCGGATCGAAGCTCTTGGGATCGACCACGGCGGACAGGGCGTTGGTGAAGATCTTGAACTCGGGCGCGACCCGCATGTCGTAGCCGTAGGACGACACGCCGTAGGAGATCACGCCGGCGCGGGCCTGGTTCTCGGCGAAGGGATCGATCATGCCTCGCTCGCGCGCCATGCGCCGGATCCAGCGGTCGGACTTAATGGACATGGCGGGCCAATATATCGGCGCCGTCGACACTTACGCCACTCGATTCGGTTGACAACGTCGGCGCGCGAGAATACGTTTCGGCCGATCAAGTGAATTTTTTCACGAACTCATGACCCAGCCCTACCTCGCCTTCCTTCTCCTCCTCGCGTTCGTCGCTTTCAACGCGGCGTTGCTGATCGGGTTATCGCATCTCGTCGCCCCGCGCAAGCCCACCGTCGTCAAAGACGCGCCTTACGAGAGCGGCATGCCGCCGCTCGGCAGCGCCCACGAGCGCTTCTCGGTGAAGTTCTACCTCGTCGCGATGCTGTTCATCATCTTCGACCTCGAGACGGTGTTCCTGATCCCGTGGGGCGCGATTTACTTCGGCGCGGGGGGCCCGGGGATGGGGTTTCTGCTCGTGGAGATGCTGGTGTTCATGCTCATCCTCGCGGTGGGCTACGTCTATGTGTGGAAGCGGGGGGCGTTACAGTGGGATTGAGGCGTAGATGAAGCGCGTTCTCGAGACGAAAGCAGTTTCCGGCCAAAGCCCGAACTACCTGCTCGCGAAGGCGCAGGATCTGATCGACTGGGCGGTGAACTCGTCCCGGGCGAACTCGTTGTGGCCGATGCCGTTCGGCACGGCGTGCTGCGCCATCGAGTTCATGGCGACGGCGGCGTCGCGCTACGACTTCGCCCGCTTCGGCATGGAGCGTCAAGCCTTCAGCCCGCGCCAGGCAGACGTCCTCATCTGCGCGGGGCGCCTGCCGTTCAAGCTCGCTCCCGTGATCCGGCGGATCTACGACCAGATGCCGCAGCCCAAGTGGGTGATCTCAATGGGCGCGTGCGCGTCGACGGGCGGCATCTTCGACAACTACGCGATGGTGCAGGGGATCGACACCATCGTCCCGGTGGATGTCTACGTGCCGGGGTGTCCGCCGCGCCCCGAGGGGCTGCTGTACGGCATCCTGTTGTTGCACAAGAAAATCAAGGGAGAATCGCTGTTCGACCGTGCCCCACGGCGCGACGAGCAGCCGCTCGACGAGCGTGGCCTGCGACTCCCGCCCGAGCAGATCGACGAGATCTCCGAGCCGTTCGGGAACTCCATCCACCAGTTTCGCTCGGGGTGAACCCCTCCGCAGACGCCCTGCGCGCGACCTTCGGCGGCGCGATCGCCCGCGCGGCGGAGTCGTGCGGGGACACGATCGTGTATGTGGACCGCGCGGCGCTGCTCGCCGTGATGGCTTGGCTGCGCGACACGCCCGGGCAGCAGTACGACTATCTGGTCGACGTCACCGCCGTAGAGTACCGCGACCGGGAGCGACCGCTCGAGGTCGTGTACAACCTGCGCTCGCTCGCACGCCGCACGGACCTGCGGGTGAAGGTCGAACTCGACCTGCGCGGCGACCTGGCGATCGACTCGGTCGTGCCGCTGTGGCGGGGCGCCGACTGGCTAGAGCGCGAAGTCTACGACATGTTCGGCGTCACGTTCCGTGGCCACCCGGACCTGCGGCGCATCCTGATGTGGGAGACGTACGCCGAGGGCTACCCGCTGCGGAAGGATTTCCCGCTGCGCGGTCGCTTCAGCCGGGCGGAGCAGGTGCGCCAGGCGCTCAACGCCAACCCCGAGGCGCACTACTCGATGGAGGAGCTGTCGATCGCGGAGGCGCACGACGAGCTCCCGCCCGACATGCGGGAGCGATTGCGTCGCGGCGAGCGCGACAAGATCCCGTACTCCGAATGAGCAAGCGGACCATCGCCGTCGAGCTCGCGACCCCGGGGCTGGACCCGCAGGGCCGCCCGGCGCGCATCCCGCTCGCGGCGGGAGTGGGCCCGCTGGAGCAGTACGGGGAGCCCGACGCCGGCGAGCACATGCTGATCAACATCGGGCCGCAACACCCGGCGACGCACGGCGTGCTGCGCCTCGTGGTCGAGCTCGATGGCGAGACCGTGGTCCGGGTCATCCCCCACGTCGGCTACCTGCACTCCGGATTCGAAAAGCTCGGCGAGTACCGCCACTACAACCAGATCATCCCGCTCACCGACCGCACCGACTACCTCTCACCCATGGCGAACAACGTCGGGTTCGCGCTCGCGGCCGAGAAGCTGATGGGGATCGAGATCACGCCGCGCTGCACCGTGCTGCGGGTGATCGCGTGCGAGATGAGCCGCATCATCTCGCACATGGTGTGGCTCGGCACGACGTCGATCGACCTGGGCGCGTTCACGCCGTTCTTGTGGGCCTTCCAGGAGCGGGAGCGCATCTACAACCTGCAGGAGATGTGGACCGGGGCCCGACTCACGACGAGCGTCACGCGGGTCGGGGGCATGATGGCCGATATCACCGATGATTTCGTCGCGGGGTTGCGGCAGTTCATCGACACCTATCCCAAGACGCTGTACGAGATCGACCGCGTGCTCACGCGCAACGCCGTCTGGGTCGGCCGCACCCAGGGGGTCGGCGTGATGACGGCGCAGGAAGCGATCAACTACTCCCTGTCCGGGCCGATGTTGCGCGCCAGCGGCGTCCCGTACGACGTGCGCCGCGACCAGCCGTACCTCGACTACGACAGCTACGAGTTCGATGTGCCCGTGGGCGAGCACGGCGACGTCTACGACCGCTACCTGGTGCGGCTGGAGGAGTGCCACCAGTCGAACCGCATCCTGCGGCAGGCGCTCGAGCGGCTCGCCGACGGCCCGGTGAATGTGGCGGACCCCCGCATGATTCTGCCCCCCAAGTCGCGCGCCATGAGCGACATGGAAGCGATGATCTACCACTTCAAGCAGGTCATGGAAGGCGTGAAGGCCCCGGTGGGCGAGGCGTACGTTGGGATCGAGAACCCGAAAGGGGAGCTGGGCACCTACCTCGTCTCCGACGGCACCGCGAAGCCGGTGCGCTGGCGGATCCGGCCGCCGTCGTTCATCAACCTGGCGGCGCTGCCAAAGATGGCGGAAGGGCACCTGCTCTCCGATCTGATCGCCATCAATGCATCCGTGGACATCGTGATGGGCGAGGTCGACCGATGAGCGTGAGCGCGCGCCCGACCCACGACGCCGAGACCGAACAGTATCAGACGGTATTCACCGGGAAGGTCCTCGAGAAGCTGCAGGTGCTGCTCGAGCGCTATCCCACCAAACAGGGAGCGCTGCTCCCAGCCCTGTGGCTGGTGCAGCAGCAGCGCGGCTGGATTTCGGACCGCAACATGACCGAAGTAGCGGCCGTGCTGGGACTCACGCCCGCCTACGTCAAGGGCGTGGTGACGTTCTACACCATGTACCACCAGCACCCGGTGGGACAGCACTTCGTGCAGGTGTGCACGACCTCGCCCTGCAACATCTGTGGAGCCGAAGATGTGGTGCACGCGCTGCTCCAGGCCACTGGCGCGAAGGAGCTCGGCGCCACGAGCCCCGACGGCAAGTGGACGGTAATCGAAGTGGAGTGCCTAGGGGCGTGCGGGTTTGCGACCCCGGTGCTGATCGACGACGACTTCATCGAGAGCGTGACGCCAGAGAGAGTGGCGGAGCTGGTGAGGAAGTATCAATGAGCAGGAATTGCGGATTTGCGATTGCGGATTGCGGATTGGCTCGTTTGGCCCCTCGAAGCCCTGCACGCCAAATCCGCAATCCGCAATCCGCAATCGGGGAATCGTGATGGGCTACCCCCACAAGCCGCACGCTCGCGAAACGGTGCTCCTCTCCAAGTACTTTGGCGACCCCGAGGCGCGGACCTACAAAGGATGGGTCAAGCGCGGCGGTTACGAAGCGTGGCGGCAGGCGCAGACGATGACACCCGCCGCGATCACCGACTTGGTGAAGGAGTCGGGGCTGCGCGGGCGCGGCGGGGCGGGGTTCCCGACGGGACTCAAGTGGTCCTTCATGCCCAAGGAAAAGAAGAAACCGCACTACCTGTGCGTCAACGCCGACGAGTCCGAGCCGGGGACGTTCAAAGACCGCGAGATCATGCGGTGGACGCCGCACGCCCTGCTCGAGGGCACCGCGATCGCGATGCGGGCGATCCAGGCGGAGGTCGCGTACGTCTACATCCGGGGTGAATTCACCGAGCCGTACGCCATCATGGAGCAGGCGCTCGCCGACGCGACCGCCGCCGGCGCCTTCGGCGACGTGAAAATCCACCTGCACCGCGGCGCCGGCGCCTACATCTGCGGCGAAGAGACGGCGCTGATGAACTCGATCGAGGGCAAGCGCGGGAACCCGCGCATCAAGCCCCCGTTTCCCGCGGCGTTCGGCGTGTTCGGGATGCCGACGACGATCAACAACGTCGAGACGCTCGCCGCCGTGCCTCCCATCGTCACGAACGGCCCGGCGTGGTACAAGAAGATGTCCCTCTCCAACCCGAAGAGCACGGGGACCAAGCTGTTCTCGGTGTGCGGGCACATCCAGCAGCCGGGCAACTACGAGCTGACGATGGGGTTCCCGCTCCAGGACCTGGTGTACCAGCTGTGCGGCGGGATGCGGCCCGGCCGCACCCTCAAAGCCTGCATCCCCGGTGGATCGTCGGTGCCGATTCTGAATCGCGAAGAGACCGAGGCCTGCCTGCTCGACTACGAGGGGGCCGTCGAGCGGGGCACCATGCTGGGGTCGGGAGGCGTGATCGTGTTCGATGATTCGGCCGACATGGTCTACCAGATCATGCGGCTCGCCCGCTTCTACGCCCACGAGTCGTGCGCCCAGTGCACCCAATGCCGCGAAGGCACCGCCTGGACCACCAAGATCCTCGAGCGGATCCTCGCGGGCCAGGGGAAGACGACGGACCTGGACCTGTTGCTCGACCTCGCGGAGAACATGACGGGCAAGACCATCTGCGTGCTGTCGGACTCGTGCGCCGCTCCCGTCGTCTCCGGAATCAAGAAGTTCCGGAGCGAGTTCGAAGACTACATCGCGGGCCGGCGGCGCCCCGTGATGGTAGCGTGAAGGGCTGACGGCCGATGGCTGACGGCGCAGTCAATCTGATCATCGACGGCATGCCGGTGAGCGTGCCTCCCGGGACGCTCCTCATCGAGGCCGCGAAGCAGGGGGGGGTGCTCGTTCCGCACTACTGCTACCATCCGGGGCTCCCGGTCGCCGGCCTGTGCCGCATGTGTCTCGTGGAGGTCGAGAAGGCCCCGAAGCTGCAGATCGCCTGTGCCACGCAGGTCGCCGAGGGCATGGTGGTGCACACCCAGTCCGAGCAGGCGAAGAGCGCACGGATGGGCGTGCTCGAGCTGCTGCTGATCAACCACCCACTCGATTGCCCGATCTGCGATCAAGCGGGCGAATGCGAATTACAGGATTTCACCTTTCAGGAAGGCCGCTCGGCGACGCGCTACAGCCCGGACTATGCCAAGCGCTTCAATCCGGTCGAGGACTTCGGCCCCGACGTGCTGTACGTACCGAACCGCTGCATTCTGTGTACCCGCTGCGTGCGCTTCATGGAAGACGTGGCCCAGGAGCCCGTGCTCAATGTCTCCGAGCGGGGCGACCGGGCCTACATCGGGATCCATTCCGAGGCGCGGCTCGACCATCCGTGGGCCGGCAACGTCGTCGATCTGTGCCCGGTCGGCTCGCTCCTCTCCAAGGATTTCCTGCACAAGGCACGCGCCTGGGAGCTCGACAAGACCGCCTCCGTCTGTACGGGATGCTCGCAGGGGTGCAACATCACCCTCGACACGCGCGACAACGTCGTCGTGCGGGTGCGCCCGCGCCCCAACCTCCTAGTCAACCGCTATTTCATCTGCGACCACGGCCGCATGAGCTACCGCTGGATGAACCGAGGCGACCGCGTCGAGGCGCCGCTGGTGAAGCGGGGAGCCGGAGAGCTCCAGGCCGTGGACTGGGACGAAGCGCTGCAGCGGACGGCCAGGGTGCTGCGGGGCGCGGGGGGCAGGGCGGTGGTGCTCGCGTCCCCCAAGATGTCGACCGAGGCGCTGTTCCTGACACGCGAGCTGTGCGCGGGACTCGATTGGACGGGCGCCGTGCAGATTGTGATGGGCGAAGCGGCGCCGCTGGCGGGCGTCCCGAACCTGGCGCTGCGGCCGGAGCGGGCCCCGAACGGGACGGCAGCCGAGCTGCTCGGCTACGGCCGTGACTACGCGGCGGCCCTCAAGGCGGCGGAATCGGCCGCCGTCGTGCTCGTGCTCGACGAGCCGGAGGTCACGATCCGGACCGCGGGCGCGCTCATCTATCTCGGCACGGCCCTCCCGGAGGGCGCACGTGACGCCGAGGTGGTGCTGCCGATCGCGAACGTGGCGGAGGAGGAGGGCACCTTCGTGAACCGGGATGGGCGGGTGCAGCGCTATTTCCAGGCGAAGCCCGCGCCTGGGATGGCCCGGCCGGCGTGGTGGGTGCTCGCCGAGCTGCTGGCGGCCCTGGGCCGGGGCGAGTCCCTGGCAGGGCCCGACGCGGCGTTCGACCGGCTCGCTCGCTCGGTGGGCCCGTTCGCCGGGCTGAGCTATGCGAGCCTCGGCGCGCTCGGCAAGCCGATCAACGCCGGCGTCGGGGCCGGAGCAACGGCGTGACGTTCTTCCTGGTGTCCTCGGTCATCAAGATCATCGTCGTGTTCACGGTGATCATGGTCGGCGTGGCCCTGCTGACGCTCGCGGAGCGACGCATCTGTGCCTGGATGCAGGATCGCCTGGGACCGAACCGCGTGGGGCCTCAGGGACTGCTGCAGCCGGCCGCGGACGGGCTCAAGAACCTGCTCAAGGAAGAGACGCTGCCGGCGCAGGCCGACAAGGTCTTGTTCCTGCTCGCGCCGGCCATGTCCTTCGTGCCGGCGCTCCTCACGTTCGCCGTGATCCCGTTCGCGACGCCGCTGCCGACGCCCTGGGGCGACGTAGAGATGGTGGTGGCGAACCTGCCGGTCGGCTTCCTCTACATCCTCGCGTTCGGCTCGCTCGGAGTGTATGGCATCGTGCTGGCGGGTTGGGCGTCGAACAACAAGTACTCGCTGCTCGGGGGCCTGCGCGCCTCGGCCCAGATGATCTCCTACGAGATCGCCATGGGCATGAGCACCGTGGCGGTGCTGCTGCTCGCGGGCAACGTCACGCTGTCCGAGGTGGTGGCGCGTCAGGCGCAGTCCATCTGGTTCGTGTTCCCGCTGTCGCTCGCATACTTCCTCTTTATCGTCGCGGCGTTCGCCGAGACGAACCGGCTGCCGTTCGACCTCCCCGAAGCCGAGGGCGAGCTGATCGCCGGGTATCACACCGAGTACAGCGCCATGAAGTTCTCGATGTTCTACATCGCGGAGTACTCGAACATGGTGACCGCGTCGGCGCTCATGACCACCCTCTTCTTCGGCGGGTGGGATATCCCTTTCACGCATTGGGACAACACGCCCCCGTGGTCGCCACTCAAGACCCTCCTGACACTGGGGATGTTCTCTCTCAAGGTCATCGGCTTCCTCTTTGTGTACATCTGGGTGCGGTGGACCCTGCCGCGCTTCCGCTATGACCAGCTGATGGCGCTGGGGTGGAAGGTGATGCTGCCGCTGGCCCTCGCGTACGTCACGGTGATCGCCACCGCGATCTGGATCCTGCACGAGCAGCTGGGCTGGACGTACGGCACACGGTTCGCGCTCGCGCTGTTCGGACTGAACGTGCTGCTCGCGATCCCGCTGTTCTTCGTGCTCGATCGCGGCCGCATCGTCGCCGGCTCGGTGGCCGAGGAACGGGCCTGATGGCGATCGGCATCAAGGTGATGAAGCGCCCCGGGGGCCAGGCCTCCTACCTGCGCGCCACGCTCAAGGGCATGGCGCTCACCTTCAGCCACCTGTGGCGGCCGAAGGTGACGATGCAATACCCGGAGGAAAAGAGCAGCAAGGACTGGACGCTTTCACCGCGCTGGCGTGGGACGCATCGCATGCTCACCGACGAGCAGGGGCGCGCCAAATGCGTCGCCTGCGGCCTATGTCCCCAGATCTGTCCGGCGAACTGCATCAAGCTCGTCCCGGGAGAGGACGAGCACGGCAACCGCTACCCGCTGATCTACGAGATCGACGAGTTTCGCTGCGTGTTCTGCGGCTACTGCCAGGAGGTGTGCCCCGAGGAGGCGATCCATGTTGGGGTGCATTACGAGAACGCGGAGTACTCGCGCGACCGGTTCGTCTACGATCTGGAGCGGCTGTGCGCTCAAACGCATCCCGTGTCGACGCTGTGGGACCCCTCAGACCCCAAAGGCGAGTAGCGCATGGCCGGAACGCTGGTCCTGTTCTGGGCATTCGCCGGACTCGCGCTGGCGAGCGCGCTCGGCTGCATCACCCGGCGCAGCCCGGTGGCGAGCGCCTTGTGGCTCGTGGTGACGCTGTTCGCGCTGGCCGCCCTGTTCGTGCTGCTCGACGCCCAGTTCATCGCCGTGCTGCAGCTCCTGGTCTACGCCGGCGCCATCATGGTGCTGTTTCTGTTCGTGATCATGCTCTTGAACCTGGGCCACCCCGGTCCGATGGACGTGAAGGGCCCGGTCGGCGTCGGGACCGCGTTCCTGCTCGGCGGTGTGCTCCTGTTCCAGCTGTGGATCCTGCGCCAGGCCGCTCCCCCGGCGTCGATCCAGCTCCCCCCCGGCAGCGTGGCGCGCCTCCAGCAGGAGCAAGGACTCGTGGGCGCGGTCGCCCGGCCGTTGTTCGACACGTACCTCATCCCGTTCGAAATCACCAGCCTCCTCCTCCTCGCCGCGCTCGTCGGCGCGGTGGTCCTGGCCAAGCGGAGGCTCTGAATGCTGCTCGGACCGGCCCTCGGCGTGTCCGCCGCGCTCTTCACCCTCGGCGTCTTCGGCGTGCTGCTGCGCCGCAACGCCATCGTGATCTTCATGTGCGTCGAGCTGATGCTGAACGCCGTGAATCTCACATTCGTCGCCCTGGCCCAGAGCATCGGGGTCGCCGGCCAGATCTTCGTCTTCTTCGTGATGGCGGTCGCCGCCGCTGAGGCGGCGGTGGGTCTCGCGATCATCCTGGCGATCTTCCGTCACCGGGGAACGGTGGACCTCCAGAACATCAACCTGCTCAAGGGGTGATGCCGAGCTCCCTGCTGGGTGCCCTCTGGGTGGTTCCCGCGCTGCCGCTGCTGGGCTTCCTCCTGAACGGCGCCCTGGCACTGTGGCGCCCGCACGCCAAGACCGCCGTCTCCGCAATCGGCGTAGGCGTGCTCGTGCTGGCGTGCGCCGCGGCGGTGGCCGCGGTGGCCGGATTCGCCGGCCTGCATCCGGCCGCGCCCCTCGTGTTCCGTTACTGGGAGTGGATGCCGGTCGGCGACCTGCGGATCGACTTTGCCCTGCAGTTCGACCAGCTCTCCGCCGTGATGGTGCTGGTCGTGACCGGGGTCGGCGCGTTGATCCATGTCTTCAGCGTCGGCTACATGCACGAGGACGCCGGCTACGCGCGCTACTTCGCGTACCTCAATTTGTTCGTGTTCTTCATGCTGATGCTCGTGCTCGGCGCGAGCTTCCCCGTGATGTTCGTGGGGTGGGAAGGGGTGGGGCTGTGCTCCTACCTCCTCATCGGCTTCTGGTTCAACGAGCAGATCAACGCCGATGCCGGCAAGAAGGCGTTCATCGTGAACCGGATCGGCGACGTCGGCTTCCTGATCGCGATGTTCCTGATCTTTCGGGCGACCGGCTCGCTCGATTTCGGACCGGTGTTCGGGCGGGCCGCAGCGGCGTTCACACCGGGGGGCGCCACCGTCACCGCCATCACGCTGTTTCTGTTCCTCGGCTGCACGGGAAAGTCGGCGCAGATCCCCCTCTTCACGTGGTTGCCGGACGCGATGCAGGGCCCGACGCCGGTGTCGGCCCTGATCCACGCGGCGACGATGGTGACGGCGGGCGTCTATCTCGTGGCGCGCTGCAACGTGCTGTTCGCGTTGTCGCCGCTCGGCAGCGCCACGGTCGCCGGCGTCGGCGCCCTCACCGCGCTGTTCGCCGCCACCATCGCCCTGAAGCAGTGGGACATCAAGCGCGTGCTGGCGTATTCCACGATCTCCCAGCTCGGCTACATGTTCCTGGGCGTCGGGACGGGCGCGTACGCCGCCGGGATCTTCCATCTGGTGACGCACGCGTTCTTCAAGGCGCTGCTGTTCCTGGGCTCCGGCAGCGTGATCCACGCCATGCACCACGCGTACGACGCCACCCACGCCCACGACGACGCGCAGGACATGCGGAATATGGGCGGGCTGAGACGCTATCTCCCCTGGACCGCCACCCTCATGTGGATCGCGACCCTGGCGATCGCCGGCATCCCGCCGCTCTCCGGATTCTTCTCGAAGGACGAGATCCTCGGCGCGGCGTTTGCGCTCGGGACGGCCGAGCCGGTCTGGCTCCTGTACTGGGCGATGGGTATCGCGGCGGCCTTGCTCACGGCGTTCTACATGACGCGACTCATGCTCTACACCTTCCACGGCCCGAACCGTACGGGCGACCAGGCGCGAACGCACCTGCACGAAGCCCCATGGGTGATGACGGCGCCGCTGGTCGTGCTGGGCGTGCTCAGCGTCGTCGGGGGCGCGTTCAACCTTCCCGAGCTCGTGGATGGGAAGGCGTCGCTGCAGCATTGGCTCGCGCCCGTGAGCGCGCTCGCGGGCCGGATGCGCCCGGTCGTCGAGCTCTCCAAGGCCGTCGAGTGGATGCTCGTGGGCGGCGCCGTGGTCGTGGCGGCGCTCGGCATCGTCGGGGCGGTGCGGCAGCTCCACCCGGAGACGCTGGTGCCGGCCCGGCTCGCGCCGTCCGAGACCGGCCTCGGGCGCCTGCTGTGGAAGAAGTGGTACGTGGACGAGATCTACGACGCCGTCATCGTACGCCCGGTGCAATGGCTGGCGCGGGAGGTCTTGTGGCAGACGATCGACGTCCGGCTGGTGGACGGCCTGCTGGTCAACGGCAGCGCCACCGCCTCCCGGGCGCTCGGTTGGCTCGGGAGCAGACTGCAGACGGGTGAGGTCGGGTTCTACGTGGCGCTGTTCGTCATCGGGGTATTGCTCGTGGTCGGCGGGGCGATGCGCTGAGCGATGTACGCCCAAACCGTCCTCACGGCTCTCATCGCCTGGCCCGCGATCGCGGCCGTCGGCGTACTCACGGCGCCGGCGCGTTGGGCGAAGCACATCGCGCTCGCCGGGAGCCTGCTCGAGCTCGCGATCTCCGTGCCGCTGTGGTGGGTGTTCCAGCCCGCTGGCGGGATGCAGCTGCAGGTCGACGTGCCGTGGATCCCGAGCTGGGGGATTCACTACGCCGTAGGCGTGGACGGGATCTCGCTCTTTCTGATCCTGCTCACGACCTTCCTGATGCCGCTCTCGATTCTGGGGAGCTACAGCTACATCACGACGCGCGAGCGGGCATTCTACGCGCTCCTGCTGGTGCTCACGTCCGGAATGATCGGCGTATTCGTGGCGCTCGATCTGTTCCTGTTCTACATCATGTGGGACGTGATGCTCATCCCGATGTATTTCATCATCGGGGTGTGGGGCGGACAAAATCGCCTGTACGCCGCGCTCAAGTTCTTCGTCTACACGTTCCTCGGATCGCTGCTGATGCTGGTCGCAATCCTGGCGCTGGTCTACCTCGTCGCGGAGCGCACCGGCGTCTACTCGTTCTCCTACTTCCACCTGATGGGCAACGTCGGTGAGCTGGGAACGGTGGCGTTCTGGCTGTTCGGCGCCTTCTTCCTCGCGTTCGCAATCAAGGTCCCGATCTTCCCGTTCCACACCTGGCTCCCCGACGCCCACGTGGAGGCGCCGACCGCGGGCTCGGTGATCCTCGCCGCGGTGCTGCTCAAGATGGGGACGTACGGCTTTTTGCGATTCGCGCTGCCGCTGTTCCCCCGGGTGGCGCTCCACCCGGCGGTGCAGACGGCGATCGTCACGTTGTCGTTGGTCGGGATCATCTACGGCGGGCTCGTCGCCATGGTGCAGCCCGACTTCAAGAAGCTGATCGCCTATTCGTCGGTGGCGCACCTGGGATTCGTGATGCTCGGGATCTGGGCCCTGACACTGCAGAGCGTCCAGGGAGCGCTCATGGTCATGATCAATCACGGCATTTCGACGGGCGCGCTGTTCTTTCTCGTCGGCATGCTGTACGAGCGGCGACACACCCGGCTGATCGAGGCGTTCGGCGGGATCGCCAAGGTCGTGCCGCTCTTCGCCGCCGTGCTGACCATCGTGTCGCTCTCGTCGATCGGCCTTCCGGCCACGAACGGCTTCGTGGGCGAGTTCCTCGTGCTGCTCGGCGCGTTCCGGACGTATCCCGCGGCCGCCGGCATCGCCGCGGTGGGCGTGATCGTGGCGGCGATGTACCTGCTCCCCGCGCTGCAGCGCGTGATCTACAACCCGCTCGACAAGCCGGAGAACGCGGGGCTGACGGATCTGTCGGCGCGCGAGCTCGCGGTGCTGCTCCCGCTCGTCGCCTGCATCGTGTGGATCGGCGTGTATCCGGCGCCGCTGCTGCGTCGCATGGAGCCGAGCGCGCAGCGCTTCATCGAGTCGGTCCGGCCCGCGCCCGGCCCCGCGGCGGCGGCGCGATGAACCTCGACTTTCAGGCGCTCGACCTGTCCCGCACCGGCGACCTCCTCGTCGCGCTCGCGCCGGAGCTCGTGCTTACGCTCGCCGCGCTGCTGGTGCTCCTCGTGGTCGCCTGGCGGCACCGCACTCCCGAGGATCTGCGCCTCGCCGGCTGGCTGACGCTAGCCGGGCTCGGCGCCGCCGGCTTCGCCGCCTGGTTCCTGTGGTGGCAAGCCGCCCGGGCGGCGGGCATCCCGGCCATGATCGCGGTGGACGACTTCCGGTTCGTGGCCGACTGGCTGTTCCTCGGCACGACCGCGCTCACGGTGCTCGTCTCGTTCGACTACCTCGAGCGCGAGGAGCTGTGGGTGCCCGAGTACTTCGCGCTGCTGCTCTTCGCCAGCCTGGGGATGATGCTGATGGCCGGCGCCCAGGATCTGATGGTGCTGTTCCTCGGCCTCGAGCTCATGTCGATCGCGCTGTACGTGCTCGCGGGCAGCAGCCGGCGCAGCGCCGCGGGAGCGGAGGCGGCGCTCAAATATTTCCTGTTGGGCGCGTTCGCCTCCGGCTTCCTGCTGTACGGCATCGCGCTCGTGTACGGCGCGACCGCCACCACGAACCTCACCCTGATCGGCGTGCAGATCGCGACGCTCGGCCTGCAGCACAGCGCGATGTTGCTGATCGGGCTCGGACTGCTGCTCGTCGGGTTCGGCTTCAAGGTCGCCGCGGTGCCGTTCCACATGTGGGCGCCCGACGTCTATGACGGCTCGCCGACGCCCATCGCCGGGTACATGGCGACGGCCGTGAAGGCGGCCGCCTTCGCGGCGCTGTTCCGGGTGCTGGGCGAGGCGTTCGCCGCCGTCCCCGCCTGGCACGCGATCGTGTGGTGGCTGGCCGTCGCCACCATGGTGGTGGGCAACCTGATCGCGCTGGCCCAGCGCACCCTCAAGCGGATGCTCGCGTACTCGTCGATCGCGCACGCCGGCTACCTGCTCGTCGCTGTGGCGACCGGGACCGGAGCCGGCGCGGCCGCATTCCTCTTCTATCTGGTCGCGTACACGCTGATGACGCTCGCGGCGTTCGCCCTGCTCGCCGCCAAGGGAACGAACGGGGAGCGTGACGTCCGGATCGACGATCTCGCGGGGCTCGCCCAACGGCGGCCCTGGCTCGCACTCGCCCTGGCGGTGTGCATGCTCTCCCTCCTCGGCTTCCCGGTCACCGCGGGCTTCATCGGCAAATGGTACATCCTGGTCGCGGCCACTTCGTCGGGACAGGTGCTCCTCGCGGCGGTCCTGGTGCTCGCCAGCGTGATCTCGGCAGGCTACTATCTTCCCGTGATCATGGCGATGTACATGCAGCCCGAGCCCTCCGCCGACGCGCATGCCGGCATGCGGCTCGGCCGGCTCGGCAGCGCCGTCGTGGCGGCGGCCGTCGCCGGCCTGCTGTTCTTGGGCGTCCGACCGAACCGGCTGCTCGACATCGCCCGGGTGAGCGGCGCCTCGGTCCGGGCGGCGCCCGCAGTCTCGTCGGACGTGCCGCCCGCTCCCCTCCGAGAGCCGACGGGCCGCTGAGGCGGGCAGGTCCCATGCCGCTCCCCGCCACCATTTTTCGCGAGTACGACATCCGCGGCATCGTGGGCGACCAGCTCACGGCCGACGGGGCGCAGGCGATCGGACAGGGGGTCGCTACCCTCGGCTGGGAGCGGTTGCGGCGGGCGCCGCGGATCGCCGTGGGCCGTGACAATCGGCCCTCGGGCGGCGGGCTCGCCGAGGGGCTGCAAGCCGGAATCGCCGCCGCCGGCGGGCACGCGATCGACGTCGGCATCCTGCCCACTCCGGCGCTGTACTTCGCCACTCACGTGCTCGAGGTCGACGGCGGCGTGCAGGTCACGGGCTCGCACAATCCGCCGCAGTTCAACGGGTTCAAGGTCGTACTGTCGGGCGAGGCGGTGGCCGGTCCGGAGATCCAGCGCCTGCGCCGGCTGATCGAAGATGGCGACGCCGCCGGCCGTCCGGGGGGCACCCGCCAGCGCGACGACGCCGTGCTGCCGCGCTACCGCGATGCGATCGCGCAGCGCAACAGCCCGCTCGCCCGGCGCGTCAAGGTCGTCGTCGATTGCGGGAACGGCGTCTCCAGCGTCGTCGCGGTCGACACGCTGCGGCAGGTCGGCGCGGACGTCGTACCGCTGTTCTGCGAGTCGGACGGGACGTTCCCGAATCACCATCCCGATCCCACCGTGGTCGAGAACCTGCGCGACCTGCAGGCCGCGGTGCGTCGCGAGCACGCGGAGCTCGGCATCGCGTTCGACGGGGATGGCGACCGGATCGGCGCGGTGGACGAGCAGGGGCGCGTCCTGTTCGGCGATCAGCTGCTGGTGCTGCTGGGCCGCGACCTGGCGCGCCGGATGGGCCCCGGACACCCGGTGATCTTCGACGTGAAGTGCTCGCAGGTGCTCGCGCAGGAGCTCACGCGGTCCGGGTTGCGACCGACGATGTGGAAGACCGGTCACTCGCTGATCAAGCAAAAGATGAAGGAACTCGGGGCCCCGCTCGCCGGCGAGATGAGCGGCCACATGTTCTTCGGCGGTGATTGGTACGGGTTCGACGACGCCTTGTTCGCCGCCGCACGCCTGCTGCAGTACGTGGCGGAGCTCGGCGGCCCGCTCTCGCGCCTGCTCGCCGATCTCCCGGCCACCGTGTCCACTCCGGAAGTACGGGTCGACTGTGCCGACGAGCACAAGTTCGCCATCGTCGAGCGCGCCGCGCAGCACTTCGCCGCTCGCTACCCCGTGTCCACGCTGGACGGCGTCCGCATCACGTTCCCCGACGGCTGGGGGCTGGTGCGCGCGTCGAACACTCAACCGGTCCTGGTGCTGCGGTTCGAGGCGGGCAGCGAGTCCGCGCTCGCCGCGTACCGGGCCGAAGTGGAGGATTGGCTCGCCGCGCAGGGCGTCCGACCGTGACGCGCCCGGCCCGGCGGTCGTGGCTGGTCGCCGGCGCCGCCGCGCTGGTCGTCGTGCTGGTGGGGGGTCGCTGGCTGGCCCTCGAGACCGCCGAGCGGGCGTGGGCAGCGAGCGTCCCGGGCGGTCAGGTGTACGTGGTGGGGCATGACGTCGCCCGGCTGGTGAGCGGGCTGATCCTGCTGCTCGCCGTCGCCTGGGGCACCGGCAACGTGTTCTTCGTCTACCGCGCCATCGGCTCCGTCCAGCTGCCGCGGCGGCTGGGTGATCTCGAGATCGTGGAAGCGGTGCCCCAGCGCGTGCTGCTCGGTGGTACGCTCGCGAGCGGTCTCGCCTTCGGCTTCCTGCTGGCCCTCGGCACGGGCGACTGGTGGATGGCGGCGCGCCTCGCGGCGCGCCCCCCGCGCTTCGGCGTCGTCGACCCGCTGCTCCATCGGGACTTGGGCTTTTATGTCGGTCGGCTCCCCTGGCTCGAGCGCATGCACGGACTGCTGCTCCTGGCGGGTGTGACGGGCACGCTCCTGGTCGCCCTGCTGTATCTCGGCATGGGCTCGCTGCGGTTCCGTCGCTGGCTCCCTCAGGCGAGCGCACACGCGCGGGGCCACCTCGGCTTGCTGCTCGCCGCCACGGCGCTGGCGCTGGCGTGGGGCGCGGTACTCGATCCGGCGGAAACCGTGGCGGGGTTGCACGGCGCGCTCGACCGCGCCGCGCTCGAGGTGCGCCTCCCGGCCGCCCCCTTGGTGACGGCATTCGCCCTCGTGGCGACGCTCGCGAGTCTCGTGTGGGCGCTGCGCGACGGGCCCGCGCTGCTCTTCGCGAGCTGGAGCGTCCTGCTCGGCGCGGTGGGCATCGTCTACGTGGTGGTCCCCGGCGTGTGGCGTGGCGCCGGCCCGCAGACGGCGGCGCTCGCCGTGGAGCAGACGCGACTGGAGCGACTGGCCTTCGGCGCCGACTCTCTCGTGGACCGGGCGCCGCCGGCGTGGCCGACCGCGGAGGCGGCGGTCACGGCGTTGCCGCTGTGGGACCCCGGGCGTGTCGGCGCGGCGACTGCCCGTCGGGCGTCGGAGCTGCTGGGCCCGCGCAGCGAGGTCGCGGGGATTGCGGTGTCCGCGCACGGACCCGGCGGCGGCCGCGCCAGCTGGCTGGTGGCTGCGATGCCGGACCTCGACGCGCTCGCGCGCACCCAGCCCGCGCCCGGGTGGCCCGAAATTCACCGCGGCGCCTGGGCCCGCGCCGGCCCGCCGCTCGTCGCCGTAGAGGCAGACAGCGGCCTGCGGTTCGCCCCCGTCGCGACGCACGACTCGACCACCTGGTTCGGGCCGGGCTTTCGCGAGTTCGCCGTGGCGGCTCCCGACAGCTGGCCGTCGCTCCAAACGTCGGGCATCCCGCTCGCCGGCTCGTGGCGGCGCACCGCGCTTGCCTGGGCGTTGCAGAGCCCGGAGCTGACCCGCAGTGAGACCGATGGGTTGCTGCTCCTGTGGCGTCGCGACGTCGTGGAGCGGCTCCAGCGGCTCGCGCCCTTCGCCGCGTTCGACGCCCCGGTGCCCCTGCTGGCGGAGGGCACGCTCTGGTGGGTCACCTACGGCTACCTCGAGTCGGAGGCGTTCCCGCTGGTGCGGCGCGTGGAGTGGCAAGGGCGGCCCGTGCGCTACGTGCGCGCGGGGCTGCTCGGCACCGTCAGCGCGGCGAGCGGCGCGACGCTGCTCTATCTGGCGCCCGGCGCCGACTCGCTCGCCGCTGCGTGGGCCCGCATTCTCGATCCGCTGGTTCGGCCGACCGACAGCCTGCCGGCGGCGCTGCGCTCGCAACTGCCGTATCCGCGCCAGACCTTCCGGATCGCAGCGGCCCTGGTGGCGCCGCCGCGACCCGACTCGGCCGCGTGGCTGCCCCGCCCGCGGGAGCCGTTCGAGCTCGTCGCACCCGGGACCGACGGCGGTCGCGACCCGCGCGCCTGGACCGCTCAGGGCTTCGAGACCGGGACGCAGCGCGAGTTCGCGGCGCTCGTGGCCGCGACGATCGGACCGCGCGGGCCGGAACTGTTCGCCTGGCGCCTGAGCCCGGCGGTGCGCCTGCCGAGTCTGCTCGTGGGGTCACCCCAGCCGCCCACGGCGCCCGGTGTGCTGCGGCTGTGGAACGTGGGCGGGGGCCTGTTCTCGGAGCAGGCGCTGTTCAACGAACCCACGCCCGGCGGCCCGCCGGCCGGCATCGACACTGTATTCCTCACGTGGAGCGACCGGCGCGGCCAGGGCGCGACGCCGTGGGCCGCCTTGCGCGACCTCTTGGCCGCCGCACGCGGCGACCGGTTCGCGGCGGACACCTCGCTCGCCGGGCGCTGGGAGGAGGCGCGCCGCCTCGCGGCACAAGCCGACGCCGCCCTCGCCGCCGGGGATCTCGAGGCCTTCGGACGCTACTACCGACAGCTCAGGCAGCTGCTCGATCAGGGCCGGCGCGCGCTTGCTCCCGCCCCGGCCCCGCGCTAGGTTGCGCCGCCGTGATTCCGGGGACGATCGTCGTGGCGCTGGGCGGGAACGCGGTCGCGCCGCCGGGCGAGCGGCCCACCATCGGGAACCAGTTCCGCCACACCCGCGAGAGCCTGGCGCCGATCGTGGACCTCGCGCGCGAGGGATGGGCGATCGCCCTCGTGCACGGCAACGGCCCGCAGGTGGGCGACGAGCTGGCGCGCAACGAGCTCGCTGCCGATCAGGTCGAGCCGCTGCCGTTGGGCGTCCTGGTCGCCGCGACGGCCGGATGGATGGGGTACATGATCCAGCAGTCGCTCCAGAACGCCCTCGCGCGCGCCGCCGTCCAGCGGCAGGTCGTCACGCTCGTCACGCAAACACTGTGCGACGCCAACGATCCGAACCTGCGCCAGCCGAGCAAGCCGATCGGCCATGCCCTCGATGCGGCGCGAGTGGCGCGGCTCGAGGCCCGGGGCGTCCCGGTGCGGGAGGAGCTGCCCGGCCGCTGGCGCCGGCTGGCGCCGAGCCCGCGGCCGGTCGCCGTGGTCGAACGGGACATGATCCGCGACTTGGTCGCCCGAGGCCACATCGTCGTGGCCTGTGGGGGCGGCGGGCCGCCGGTGTATCCGGACCCCGGCCTGGGACTCGAAGGGATCGACGCGGTGGCCGACAAGGACCGCGTGGCGGCCGTGCTGGGACGTGAGATCGCCGCCGACGTGCTGCTGATCCTGACCAACGTGGACGCCGTGTACCACGGCTACGGCACGAAGCATCAGCGCGCCGTTCGGCACCTCGACCTGGCGAGCGCCGATCACCTGCTGGCTGGGAAAGAGCTGGGCACCGGCAGCATGCGCCCCAAGGTCGAGGCGGCGGCCGACTTCGTGCGGGCGGGCGGCCGGCGCGCCATCATCGCCGCCTTGGCCCAGGGTCTCCCGGCGTTGCGGGGTGAGGCCGGCACCACCATCACGCCGGAGCACGCGTGAACCTGCACGAATACCAGGCTCGCGACATCCTCAAGCGTCACGGCATCCCGGTACCGGACGGCGACGTCGCGCAGACGCCCGCCGAGGCGCAGACCATTGCGCAGCGTCTCGGTGGGAAGGTCGTGGTGAAGGCGCAGGTGCACGCGGGCGGGCGGGGCAAGGCGGGCGGCGTCAAGCTCGCGGCCCAGCCCGACGAGGCCGCCGCACACGCCTCCCGCATCCTCGGAATGACGATCAAAGGCCTGACGGTCCAGAAGGTGCTGGTGGCGCCCGCGACGGACATCGCCTCTGAGAGCTACGTCGGGATCATCGTGGACCGCGGCTCCCAGCGCCCCGTGCTCATGGTGAGCGATGCAGGCGGCATCGACATCGAGGAGGTGGCGCGCGCGACGCCCGAGCGGATCTACCGCCTCGCGATCGACCCGCGCTACGGGCTGTTACCGCACCAGGGGTTGGGGCTCGCGCTGCGGCTGTACCGCGACCTCGCGCAGGCGCGCAGCGCGGCGGCGATTATGGCGAACCTGTATGCGGCCTTTTACGCCGTCGGGGCTTCGCTCGCGGAGATCAACCCGCTCGTCGTCACGCCCGACGGGCGCGTGCTCGCGCTCGACGCCAAGATCGTGATCGACGACAACGAGCTCGGGCGCCATCCCGAGATCGCCGCTCTGCGAGACACCTCGGCCGAGGCGCCGTCCGAAGTGCAAGCGCGCGAGGCGGGGCTGACCTTCGTCAAGCTCGACGGCTCGGTCGGCTGCTGCGTCAACGGTGCCGGGCTCGCGATGGCGACGATGGACCTGGTGAAGTACTACGGCGGCGCACCCGCCAACTTCCTCGACATCGGCGGCAGCTCCAACCCGCAAAAGGTCGTCGACGCGCTGCGGATCATCACCGCCGACCCGCACGTGAAGGCGATCCTCTTCAACATCTTCGGCGGCATCACGCGCGGCGACGACGTCGCCAACGGCATCGTACAAGCCACACGGCAATTCCCGCTGGCCGTGCCGCTCGTGATTCGCCTCACCGGCACGAACGAGGCCGAAGCCGTCAAGATCCTCACGCAGGCCGGCTTCTCGGCCCTCACGGACATGGATGAGGCCGTACGCCAGGCCGTCGCGCGGGCCGCGACGTGAGCGTCTTCGTCGACCTCGAGACCCGGCTGCTGGTGCAGGGGATCACGGGGCGGGACGGCTCGTTCCACACGCGACAGATGATCGCGTACGGCACGAAGGTCGTGGCCGGCGTGACACCCGGGAAGGGCGGGCAGCCGTTCGACGGCGTCGTCCCCGTGTTCGATACCGTCGCGGATGCCGTGCGGGAGACCCGGGCGAACGCGACGGTCATTTACGTCCCCGCCGCGCTCGCCGCGTCGGCGATGTACGAAGCGGCCGACGCCGGGATGGGATTGATCGTGTGCATCACCGAGGGCATCCCCGTGCTCGACATGACGAAGGTGCTCCCGTACGTGCACGAGCGGGGCGCCCGGCTCATCGGCCCGAACTGCCCCGGCCTGATCTCACCGACGCAAAGCAAGGTCGGGATCATCCCGGGCAACATCTGCAAGCCGGGGCGGGTCGGGGTCGTGTCGCGCAGCGGCACCCTCACCTACGAGATCGTGCACCAGCTTTCCAGCAACGGATTCGGCCAATCCACCTGCATCGGCATCGGCGGCGATCCCCTGATCGGGACGAACTTCATCCACTGCCTGTCGGCCTTCCAGGCCGACCCGGCGACCGATGCCGTGGTCGTGATCGGCGAGATCGGCGGCACCGACGAACAGCAGGCCGCGGAGTTCGTACAGCAGGGGATGACCAAGCCCGTGATCGGCTTCATTGCGGGCCAGACCGCCCCGCCGGGACGTCGCATGGGCCACGCCGGGGCGATTATTTCGGGCTCGGCCGGCACGGCGGCGGAAAAAATGGCGGCGTTCGCACAGGCCGGCATCTCGGTGATGAAGCGCCCCGCCGACGTCGTGCCGCTCTTGCGGGAGCGGTTGTGAAGCTCAAGGACGTCCTGAAGCCCGAGCACGTCATCGTGCCGCTGCGTGCCGGCACCGTCAAGGAAGCCACCGAGCGCCTGGTCGAACGACTGATTCAGGCCGGCGCCGTCGCCGAGCCGCAGCGCTTGAACGCCGTGATCCGCCACACCTGGCCCGAGGACATGGTGTCGGTCGGGGAACATGCGTTCCTGCCGCACTTCCGCACCGAAGCCGTACGGGGCCTGGTCAGCGCGGTCGGTATCTCGCCCACGCCGATCCGGTGGGAGAAGGACCCCAACCGCGCGGCCCGCATCGTGATCTTCATCGTCGCCCCGCTGCGCGAGGCCGCGCTGTACCTCCAGGTCGTGGGGGCGTTCGCGCGCGCGCTCTCCGCCCCGGATACCGTGCTCGCCCTCCTGGCCGCGAAGACGGCCGAGCAGGTGGTCCGGCTCGCGGCGCTCGACGCCGTGGAGCTGCCGAGCCAGCTGACCGTGCGAGACATCATGACGCCCGATGTCCTCACCGTGCGGCCGCAGCAGACTCTTGGCGAGGTCGCGCACACCATGGTGGAGCGCGACATCCGGGCCATGCCGGTCGTGGATGACGCTGGGTCGCTCATCGGCATGGTGACCCATCGCGAGCTGTTGCGCTACCTGATTCCGGATTTCCTCCAGCGCACCAAGTCCGGCGAGTTCCGCGCCCCGACGCACAGTCAGCTGCAGCGCGGCACCGCGGACCCGCGGCTCATCGCGGTGAAGGACGCGATGGCGCGCTCGGTGCTGTGCCTGTCCGAAGACCAGACGCTGAGCGACGTCGCGAACTTGATGAGCTCGAAGGACGTGGACCGCTTCCCGGTCGTCCGGGAGGGGGTCGTAGTGGGATTTCTCACGCGGGCGGACGTGATCCGCCGCCTCATCGCGCCCTGACATGCTCACCCTCGCCATCATCAAGCCGGACGCCGTGCACGCGGGCAAGACCGGCAAGATCCTCGCCCAGCTGGAGGGCGCCGGCTTCCAGATCCGCGCCGCGCGCCTCGTGAAGCTCACGACCGCCCAGGCCGAAGCGTTCTACGCGGTGCACCGCGAGCGGCCGTTCTATCGCCCGCTCGTGGCGTTCATGACGTCCGGGCCCGCTCTGGCGCTGGCGCTGGAGCGCGAGGACGCCGTGGCGCGGCTGCGGGAGGTCATCGGCGCGACCGATCCCGCAGAGGCGAAGCCCGGAACCGTGCGAAAACTGTACGCTGAGTCGAAGGAGCGAAACGCGATTCACGCCTCCGATTCGCCCGAGAACGCGGCGCGTGAAGTGGCGTTCTTCTTCTCGGAGCGAGAGCTGCGCGAGCTTGGTTGACTCAAGTCCCACAAGGGTTTAGCTTCGCTCGTCTATGTTGCAAGTCGACCTGCGGGAGCTGTCCGGCGGTGCCGCAACCACGCACGCCGAGCTCGGGGCGGCAGACCCGCTGTTCGAGGGACTCGGGCTGGTCCTGGCCGGGCCGGTGCGGGTCACCGGGCGATTGCACGCGGCGGGAGAGGGACGATTCTACTGGCAGGCTTCCCTGAGGGCGCAGGTCGCGGGGGAGTGTCGTCGCTGTCTGACGCCGGTCCCCGTGGCGGTCGTGGCGGACATTCGCGCCCTGTTTACGCAGGATCCCGACGCCCTGGAGGACCCGGACTGCTACCCCCTGGCGCGCGACGCCACGCAGATCGACCTGCGGCCCGCGGTGCGAGAGGAGCTGCTGCTGGCGGCGCCGCAGTGGGTCGTATGCCGGGAGGACTGCCGCGGGCTGTGCCCGCGCTGCGGCAAGGACTTGAATGCGGGCCCCTGCGGCTGTCCGCCGGCCGGCGATCCCCGCTGGCAGGCCCTCGCCGCCTTCAAAGGCAAGTCCCGCGACTGAACAGAGGACAATCCCATGGCCGTACCCAAGCGAAGGACCTCCAAACGGAAGAAACGCGCCCGCCGCACCCACTACAAGGCGGCGCACATCACGCTCCAGCCGTGCCCGCGCTGCGGTGATCTGAAGCGGCCGCACCACGTGTGCCCGACCTGCGGCTACTACCGCGGCGAGC